>OLOE01000076.1_pt1 | contig 52403 bp, 48 predicted proteins | sample 1673201 | NCBI WGS metagenome assembly OLOE01 (sample SAMEA3136765, study PRJEB25190) | human gut metagenome | biome: human gut; feature: human-associated habitat; material: faeces | place: Austria | collected 2013
AAGTTTTCCAAGTATTCCCATGCATGCCCGCAGGGAATCTCGCTTACTTCCGGGTTCCCACAACCTTTCGCATTACTCTGCCCAATCAAAAGTACCAAATCCATATCTTCTCACCTCGTCTATACTGCAAAAAGGCAAATCCAGAGAGTCTCTCTGGTTTGCCTCGCCGCAGATTATATCTTTACTTTAAAAATCGCCTTCTTTATCTCTTCCGGTCCATTAACCGCAATTGCAGTCCGGTGCCCGTCGCTTGGATAGCAGACCAGGAAATCGCCATCTCTTAATATTACATGGCCGTTCTTTTCTCCTTCCAGCGGAAGAAAATCATCCTTTTCCACAAAATCTTTCTGCTCCATATTCTGTATGAAGTTCACATCGATCTGCTCTGTGCCCCGGATCATCACATGGACATCCAGATAATTCTTATGGGCTTCCCAGAATCTCTCCTCCGTCGTCGTAGTCGTATATTCCACAACGTTTACGAACAGCCGGTCTCCGTCAATCTCATGACATCCCTTTTCATAGTCTGCCATATTATGGCTTTTAAAATACGCAAAGCACTCTTGTACCTGTTCTTCCAGATACGGGAATTCTTTTAAATTCCCAACATTTCCAAATATCATTTTCTATTCTCCCTTGGCTTATTTTTTGAAAACCGTAGTGTTCGGAGCCGGTACGGATGTATCGTTCTTTACCTTTCTCCAGATCAGGCTCGCCGGAATGCCTACGACTAAGGATACCGCGATGGAGATCAAAGAGTAGGACCAGATGGATACGGAGCCTGCCGGAGCGAAGTACTTGATTCCAACCATGACCGCTGATGCGGCGATAAATGCAAGCGTTGCTCCAAAGGTGTTTGCTACCTTCGTAAATGCTCCCAGGATAAATGTTCCAACCAGGATTCCAAGTACCAGTCCCATAAATCCGTTGAACCATTCGTATGCGGACTTAACCCCGCCATTTGCCAGAACCATGGCTACCGCGATAGAGAAGATTCCGACGATCAGGGAAACATACTGTCCAATCTTGGTCTGCTTCTCGAAACTTAACTCTTTCTTGCTAAGCCTTGCCTGAATATCCAAGGTCCAGCTGGCCGCCACAGAATTAAGCCCTGTTGACAGCGTAGACTGGGATGCCGCGTAGATGGCCGCCAGCAAAAGTCCCGTGATGCCTACCGGAAGCTCGAACGCGATGTAGGATGCAAATATCTGATCCTGCGCTGCTGCCGGCGGCAGTGCGTTCTGCTGGTAGAATACATACAGTCCTGTACCGATCAGGTAGAATACTGTTGCGATGAAGATAGATAATCCTCCGTTTGTAAGCATCATTTTGTTCAGTTTTTTAGTATCTGTTGTAGTTGTAAAACGCTGTACAATATCCTGACTTGATACATAGGATCCCATTGTATTGAATCCGGCACCAACAATCATGATAAATACGCTGTCTTTGAAAATGTTAGGGTTGAAGATCGGCTGATCTACAGCAAGGAATTTATGCTCTGTTGTAAGTGCATGCATGATTGCTCCAAATCCACCGTCTAAGTGTACCAGCAGGAAGATCAGTGCGAAAGTAACACCGATCAGAAGTACAGATCCCTGGATGAAGTCTGTCCAAAGTACGGATTTCAGACCTCCTGTGTATGAGTAAATAATAGCAATGATACCCATGATAATGATCAATAAGTTTACGCTGATTCCAGTCAGACTTCCAAGTACCATACATGGAAGGTACATGATGATTGACATACGTCCGATCTGGTAAATGATGAACATTACAGCTCCAAGTACACGAAGTCCTTTGCTTCCGAATCTCAGTTCCAAATAATGATATGCTGTATCAATATCCAGTTTGCTATAGATTGGCAGGAAGAATTTAATCGTGATCGGGATAGCTAACAGCATACCAAGCTGTGCGAACCACATGATCCATGTTCCTGCGTATGAGTTTCCTGCTAATGACAGGAATGAAATCGGACTTAACAGTGTTGCGAAAATTGATACGGAAGTTACCCACCACGGTACAGTTCCGTCTCCTTTAAAATACTCTTTTCCTTTCATTTCTTTCTTTGCGAAATGAAGGCCGGCGAACAGTACAGCCGCGAGATAAACTACTAAAATAACTAAATCTACTACGGTAAACCCTTGCATCGTCTCTCTCCTTACAGATATTTTTCTTTCACGTATTTTTTATATAATCTTACAGATATTTAGCTTTTGCGTCGCGAACCATCTTAGCTGCTTCTTCAACGATAGCCATGTCTTCTTCTACTAATGCCGGCAGTGGCTCTCTTACTCCGCCAAGTTCCAGACCTTCGTTGATCTTTAACATAGCTTTGATCACTGCGTACATATTTCCGTGTGCAGAGCACATCTTATAGATAATCTCATCACAAGCATACTGGATTTCTCTTGCTTCTTCCATCTTTCCGGCTCTTACATACTCGTCTAATTTCAGATATAATTCCGGCATAACTCCGTATGTACCACCGATTGCTCCTTCAGCTCCGATGACACGTCCACTCATGAACTGCTCATCTGGTCCGTTGAAGATGATGTAGTCAGGACCTGCTGCCTGTTTGAACATCTGGATATCCTGTACCGGCATAGAAGAGTTCTTAACACCAATTACGTTAGGATTCTTTCTCATCTCTGCGAAAAGTCCCTGTGTAAGAGCTACTCCTGCAAGCTGTGGAATGTTGTAGATTACGAAGTCTGTGTTTGGTGCTGCTGCACTGATGTCATTCCAGTACTGAGCGATTGCATACTCTGGCAGGTGGAAGTAGATCGGTGGGATTGCTGCGATTGCATCAACTCCAAGGCTTTCTGCATGTCTTGCAAGCTCCTGGCTGTCTTTTGTGTTGTTGCATGCAACGTGTGCGATTACTGTAAGCTTTCCTTCTGCTGCTTTCATAACGTTCTCAAGGATGATCTTACGGTCTTCTACGCTCTGGTAGATACATTCTCCTGATGAACCGTTAACGTATACACCTTTTACACCTTTTTCTACGAAGTACTTTGTCAGTGCCTGTACGCCTTCCGGACTTACATTGCCTTCGTTGTCATAACATGCATAGAATGCTGGGATCACGCCTTTGTACTTTTCAAGATTTCTCATTGTTTTTTCTCCTTTTCTTTTTTGATATATTGCTTTATCTTTTTATAATGTTATCAATAAATCCTTTAGGGAATTATCTTTCCATTTCTTCCACAAATGATTTTGTGATCAGCTGTGGTCTTGTGATAATAGAACCGACAACAACGCTGTATGCTCCAAGTTCGATCACGTGTCTTGCTTTTTCCGGTGTGTTGATGTTACCTTCTGCAATGACTCTGTGTTTTGCTTTTGCGACAATCTTTCTTAAGATTTCGAAATCATTTGCCTCGATCTTGTCGCCCTTGCTCTGCTCTGTGTAACCAACCATTGTAGTTCCGATGAAGTCAAATCCAAGTTCATCCGCATGCAGTGCTTCTTCCACTGTAGAACAGTCTGCCATAAATAACTGATCCGGATATTTTGCTTTTACTTCTTTAAAGAACTCATCTAATGTCTTTCCGCCAGGTCTCTTTGAAATAGTAGCGTCCATAGCGATGATTTCAGGTTTTACTTCCATCAGTTCTTCGATTTCTTTCATCGTTGGTGTAATGTAGATATCACTGTCATCATAATCTCTTTTTACGATTCCGATGATCGGCAGATCAACCTGTGACTGGATCTCCTTGATATCTTCTTTTGTATTTGCACGAATTCCGCTTGCACCTCCCTGTTTTGCAGCCAGTGCCATTCTTCCCATAATGAATGAAGAATGTAAAGGTTCATTCGATAATGCCTGACAAGAAACGATTAATTTTCCTTTCAGATTTTCAACTTTCTGATTCATTGTTTTGTTCCCTCCTTCGTTCTGCAATCAGTATAATATTGTTCGATTTTATTTTCAAGTGCCTTTGTAGTTGTTGAAAGCTCTTTCATTCTTTTCAATTCTCCTATCCTATTTTCCTTATTTTTCGTCTTTTATTTTGTGCAACTTGCACAATTCCAGGTAGTTTCTTTCCAGTTTTGAAAGTAGTTTCTGTTCTTTCTATTTCACTTGAAAATTCATTTATAATGTATATACTGGTATTCAGAAACAAAAAACAATTGAATAAGGAGAGGTTATTATTATGGTAATTTATAAAGCAAAAGACTATCAGGATATGAGCCGTAAAGCAGCAAACATTATTTCTGCACAGATCATTATGAAACCAAACTGTGTACTTGGACTTGCAACCGGATCTTCACCGGTCGGTACTTATAAACAGCTGATTGAATGGTATAAGAAAGGTGATCTTGATTTTTCTCAGGTTACAAGCGTGAACCTCGATGAATATAAAGGACTCAGTCCGGAAAATGACCAGAGCTACAGATATTTCATGAACACCAATCTTTTCGATCATGTAAATATCGATAAAACACGTACTTTCGTTCCGAACGGACTGGAAGCAGATTCTGACAAAGCCTGCAGTGAATACAATGAGATCATCCGCAAACAGGGCGGCGTAGACCTTCAGCTTCTCGGTCTTGGACACAACGGACACATCGGATTCAACGAGCCAGGTGCTGCTTTTGAAAAAGAGACACACTGTGTAGATCTGACAGAAAGCACAATTGAAGCCAACAAACGTTTCTTCGAATCTGAAGATGATGTTCCAAGACAGGCCTACACAATGGGTATTAAAAATATCATGCAGGCAAAGAAGATCCTCGTAGTCGTAAGCGGAGAAGATAAAGCTGCAATCTTAAAAGAAGTATTATACGGCCCAATTACTCCGGAAGTTCCTGCTTCTATCCTTCAGCTTCACAATGATGTTACGATTGTGGCTGATGCAGCTGCACTTAGCAAAATTAATATGTAGATCACAGGACTTACCACCGGCAAGTTCTGTTGTATACTTTGGTATAAAAAAGCAGGCGTTCTATTGAAAGAATGCCTGCTTTTTTATATCTGTCTTACTGATTTGACTCCGTACTTTTGATGCGTGCGGCTTTTTTTCTGCCTGTAATAACCAGGATTGCTGATACTATCACAATTGTGCCTGCCAGAAGTTGTGATACCGGAAGTCCAACTTTCGGCAATAAAAGCTGATCTGTTCTGAGGCTTTCGATCCAGAATCTGCCAAGACCGTAGCCTAAGAGATAGATCAGGAAGACCTCTCCATCGAATTTCTTGTGTTTGCGGTATAGCAGCATAATGATCAGCACCATCAGGCACCACATGGATTCATACAGGTATGTCGGGTGAACCTGAATGTACATGACCCCTTTTACGGTCTCTGCATGATTCCACATCTTTGTAGTAATGTCTGAGCTTCTGACTGCATCTACCGGAAGTCTCATTGCAAATAAGCCATTTGTATATTCACCGAATGCTTCTCGGTTAAAAAAATTTCCCCATCTTCCAATCATCTGTCCGGTGATCAGACCAAATCCGCCGGTATCAAATAAAAGAAACGGTGATAATTTTTTTATTTTTGCAAATATGAATACTACAATAATTGCAGTAATTACACCACCGTATATAGCAAGTCCTCCCTCACGGATATTAATGATGCTCTTAATGTCGTCTTTATACATATCCCAGGAGAAGATCACATAATATGCTCTTGCTCCGATAATCGAAAAGATTACTCCGTATATTGCCAGATCATAATAATCCTCTACATTCTGATGTGTGCGCTTTGCTTCCATTACTGCCAGCATGAGTCCCGCCAGGATTCCAATTCCTATGACGATCCCATAATATGCAATATCAAATCCAAATACGGTGATATGATCTCCGACAGATTTTAAATGAATTCCCAGATTCGGAAAATCAATTGTTCTGTGCATTTCTTTTTCCCTTTCCTTTTTCTTTATAGATATGACTTTCCAGATTGGCAGAAAAGCCGGCACATACCATGCCAGCTTTTCTATTTATACATTTTCTTATGTGTTTTCAGCATGCTTAGTATGCTTATACATTGAAACGGAACAGCATGATGTCTCCGTCTTTTACCACATAGTCTTTTCCCTCCAGACGGATCAGACCCTTTTCTTTGGCTGCTGTGTGACTTCCGCATGCGATCAGATCATCATAAGATACAACCTCTGCACGGATGAATCCTCTTTCAAAGTCAGAATGAATCTTTCCAGCTGCCTGAGGTGCCTTTGTTCCTTCTGTGATCGTCCATGCACGGACTTCCGGCTCACCTGCTGTCAGGTAACTGATAAGTCCAAGCAGTTTATAGCTTGCTTTGATCAGTTTTTCCAGACCAGACTCTTTTAATCCAAGATCTTCCAGGAACATCTTCTTCTCATCATCATCCAGTTCTGAAATCTCTGCTTCGATCTCTGCACATACAACGAATACTTCACTCTGCTCTCCCTTGGCATACTCACGAACAGCCTGTACCCCTTCGTTATTAGCCGCATCATCTGCCAGATCGTCTTCAGATACATTTGCTGCATAGATCACTGGTTTGTAAGTCAGAAGATTGTAGCTTTCCAGCCATGCCTGTTCTTCCTCGTCATCTACTTCTTCAAATGTCTTTGCAAGCTTTCCGTCTTCGAGATGTGCTTTAACCTTATTCAGAAGTCCGAGTTCTTTTGCTGCTGATTTATCATTTCTTGCAACTTTGGAAACTTTGGAAATTCTTCTTTCCAGGATTTCAAGATCAGAGAAGATCAGCTCTAAGTTAATTGTCTCGATATCACGAAGTGGATTAATGCTTCCGTCTACGTGTACGATATTGCTGTTCTCAAAGCATCTCACTACATGTACGATTGCATCTACTTCACGGATATTGGCAAGGAACTGGTTCCCAAGTCCTTCTCCTTTTGAAGCACCTTTTACGAGTCCAGCGATATCAACGAATTCAATTGCTGCCGGGATGATTTTTTTTGTGTGATACATCTCTCCCAGTACATTTAATCTTTCATCCGGTACAGTTACAACTCCTACGTTCGGGTCGATGGTACAGAACGGGTAGTTAGCTGATTCTGCTCCGGCCTTTGTAAGTGAGTTAAACAGTGTACTCTTTCCTACGTTTGGTAATCCTACGATTCCTAATTTCATTTTTCTATTTCCTCCTGTGAATCTATCTGTTTTCTCTTTTTGGCACTCTATGTCTGATAGTCTTGCCGGTAATCATTCTCATTCCGGCACTCTTATATCACAATAAAAAAGTCTTAACACAGTATTTTGTATTATACCATGCTAGGACTTTTTTGTGAATAATTTTGCTTTAAATTCTATTATGAAAATTTTATCTGTCTTTTGTCTCCATCAGGATTACAATCCCTTTCATGAAGCTGATCGTAACTTCATCTTCCTGAAACTGATTGCTTACACACAGACTGTCATAAGGAATCAGGGTATGATTATCAAGCGGATACTTTGCCCCCTTAATACTAAATCCATATACCTCTTCCCCCAACGGGAACACTGAAAAATACGGCCCATATGTTTCACCTTTCTTCAGGTGTGTCTCCCCGCCTCCGATCAGACGGATCTTATTCTGCGTATCCATAATAACGGCATCAATCCCTGCTTTAAATGGAATTGCAAGGCTCTGTACATTAGCCCAGAGATGATCAATTCGCCCTCCGGTCGCTCCAAGGATCAGGATTTCCTTAGCCCCTAGTGTCATCGCAAGTCTTATTGCAATCTCTGTATCCGATGCATCTTTTACCGGATTAAATTCACGGATAGGAACATTCGTCTCATTGCGGTAATAATCACCGATTTCTTTTTTTACACTGTCGAAATCGCCAACAATATAATTCGGCAGTATCTGATGTCTGCAAAGGAACTCCATACCTCTGTCCACACCGATGACATACTGATTCTCTTCTTTTTCAAGAATCGATAATACAAATTCTTCATTCAGTTCCCCACCACTGATGATGATAATCCTCTTACTCATAACTCTTTAGTATCTCCATAAATTTTGCAGTATTTTCTCCGGCATCCCCTCTGAATACAGCGGAGCCGGAAACAATCACATTCGCTCCTGCATCCAGTACTTCTCTTACATTCTCTACATAGACGCCGCCATCTACCTGAATATCCGTCTCCAGATTTTTTTCATTTAACATCGCACGAATCGCACGAATCTTGTCCAATGACTCTGGAATGAATTTCTGTCCTCCGAATCCAGGATGAACACACATCACCAGAATCATATCCACTTCTTCAAGATACGGTACAACTTCCTTCACATCCGTCTCCGGATTAATAGAAAGTCCTACTTTCATTCCGCATTCGCGGATCTTATTCAGCGTAGCTTTTACATCCTCACAGGCTTCTACATGTACAGTTACAGAATCAGCCCCTGCTTTCTGAAATGCTTCCACATAACGGATTGGCTCCTGAACCATCAGATGTGCATCCATGAATTGCTCTGTAGCATCATGAATCGATGCCATAACCGGCATACCGAATGAAATGCTTGGTACAAACATTCCATCCATGACATCAAAATGAATATATTCCGCTCCATTATCCTCAGTCTTTTTCATTTCCTGACCCAAAACTTTGAAATCCGCCGCCAGTATTGACGGTGCTAATACATAGTTTATCATCAGTACCTCCTCTTATTCTTCAATTCCTCATACATTTCTATATAATTCTGATAACGGATCTTATGAATCTTTCCTTCTTCCAAAGCTTCTTTTACTGCGCATCCCGGCTCATGCACATGATCACATCCATTAAACCGACACATTCCTTCATATTCCCGGAATTCCGGGAATAAATATTTCAATTCTTCTTTTTCATAATCATTGACGTACAATGAGCTAAATCCGGGTGTATCCATGATATAAGAATCCTCATCGATCGCGAATAGTTCCGAATGTCGTGTCGTATGTTTGCCACGCTCAATCTTTGTGCTGATCGCACCGGTCTCCATCTCGGCGTCCGGCTGCAGAATATTGATGATCGAAGATTTTCCTACCCCTGACGGCCCTGCAATTGCCGTCGTCTTTCCTTTTAGCAATTCACGTATTTTTTCAATTCCCCGTTCTTCTTTTGCACTTACGAATACCATTGGATAGCCACATGTTTCGTAGATTTCTTCCAGTTCTTTTATCTGAGGATCTGTTGCAATATCTTCTTTATTAAAGCATAAAACCACCGGAATTTCTTTGCTTTCCATCATGACCAGAAATCTGTCCAATAGATTAAAATGCGGATTCGGTTTTGTGATTGCAAAAACCACCAATGCCTGATCGATGTTAGCCACTGCCGGACGTATCAATTCATTCTGACGAGGCAAGATTTTTACGATATTGCCTTTCTTCTCGGATTCATCCAGAACCTCTATCTCTACATTATCTCCGACCAGAGGTTTTATCTTTTCTTTACGAAATACCCCTTTTGCTTTACATTCATAAACACCGAATTCTACTACATGAACGTAGTAGAATCCGGCAATTCCTTTTATAATTTTTCCCTGCATATCTTTTTACTGATTACCACCGTTATTTCCATCACCGGAATTCTGGCCGTTATTTCCTGAATTTCCGGAATTGTCACCATTATTTCCAGTGTTATTACTATCTTGTGATTTTGATCCAAGACTGATCACATAACTGATTGTTCCTCCTTTGGAAACTGTTCCTGAAGAAGGAGTCATGGAAATAATACATCCTTTTGCATAACTGTCACTGTATTGTGAATCAGATATATTGGTATAAAGTCCTTTTGACGATGCCCAGCTCTTCAGTGCTGATTCCTGTTGACCGACAAAACTCTGTACTTCTATCTTTTCCTCCGGTTTCGGTCCGTTACTTACGGTAATAGAAATACTCGTTCCTGCAGAAGCCTTTGTTCCAGGTTCTACTGTCTGACTGATGACCATTCCTTTTTCTACACTGTCGCTGTAATCATAAGTTACAGTTCCTACATTAAATCCGTAACTCTTGATTGTACTCTGTGCAGTTGCATCTGCCATACCTCTTACATCCGGCACTGTCTTCTTATTGCTTCCCTGACTTACCAGCATCGTAACCGTCGAACCTTTCTCAGCTTTTGTACCTGCTTCCGGTGTTGTACTGATTACTTTTCCACTTTCAACACTGTCATCATACTGGAAACTTGAAGTTACTTTAAATCCTGCCTCCTCAAGTTCATTCTGTGCCTCTGTCTCACTCATACCACTGACATACGGTATTGCCTTTTTGCTTCCAACTAGTCCTGAACTTACAACTACTTCAATCTTGGTATGTTTTGATACCTTTTCTCCGGCTTCCGGTGTCTGTTTTGAGATCTTTCCTGCCTTATACTTCTTAGACTCTTTTCTTGTCACAACCTGAATTCCGAGTCCTTTTTTATTCAGCAGTGCCTTTGCATTCTCTTCAGACATACCACGGACATCCGGTACTGTGACCTTGCCTGATTTATCTTCCTCGTCCTGAGTTGTAATTCCACCAAATGATTTAAATACGCCTGCCGCCTTACCAACAGTAAATACAAGGATCAGCACGATGATCGCCACAACTACGATTGTAAGTATCTTCATGATCTTATGCATATGCGGATTGACTTCATCTGCCCCTCTGCCACTTTCATAATTCTCATAATCTTCGTCGTTGTCATCATTTCCATACATGGTATCTGTATCATACTCTTCTGTATCATACTCTTCATCATCATTTCCATTCCGGATATCATCCAGATCTTTGTCTGTCATGATAACGGTATCTGTCATACCACCGATTGGAGGGATCACTACAAAATCCCCATCCGGATCGACCAGTGAATGCTTCAGATCCTGAATCAGAGCCCCTGTACTTTCATATCTTCTCTCTGAACTTTTCTGCGTACATTTCAGAATGATCTGCTCCAGACTGTACGGAATATCCGGTACGAGTTCTGACGGCGGTGTAATCTCCTGCTGCAGATGCTTCATTGCAACTTCTACCGTTGTCTCCCCGTCAAATGGAACCTGACCGGTTACCATTTCGAATAAAGTTATACCAATTGAATAAATATCACTTCTCTGATCACTGAATCCGCCTCTTGCCTGCTCCGGCGACGTATAATGAACCGATCCCATCGCATTCGTACTTACCGTATTGGACGTTATGGCCTTCGCAATTCCAAAATCCGTAACTTTTACCTTTCCGTCCTTGGAAATAATAATATTCTGTGGTTTGATATCGCGATGGATAATTCCCGATGCATGTGCTGCGCCGATACCGCTGCACATCTGAATCGCAATACTGATCGTCTCTTTATGAGAAAGTCTTCCCTTTCTCTCTATATATTCTTTTAATGTAATTCCTTCTACGAGTTCCATAACCATATAGTTAAGGCCACGGTCCTCCCCTACATCATATACATTTACAATATTCGGATGTATCAGTCCGGCTGCTGCCTGTGCCTCCGAACGAAATTTTCTCACGAAATTTTCATCCTCTTTATACTGTTTCTTTAATACCTTAATCGCTACATATCGGTTCAGCATCTGATCCCGGCCTTTATAGACATCTGCCATTCCGCCGGCACCGATCTTACTAAGTACAGCATATCTCTTGCCTAGTACGATTCCATCTTTTACCATACACTCACCTCATCAGCAAGTGGCTCTGCTACGATAACCCCTATATTATCTCTCCCGCCATTGCTATTTGCTTTTTCTATCAACATCTGAACAGCTTCCACTACGTCTCTGGAACCTTTGACAATATTGAACATGTCTTCATCCTCTACCATATTACTGAGGCCATCTGTACACATCAATATCATATCACCCTTTTTCAGACGATATTCATAAATGTCCGGTTCCACATCTTCTTTTACACCAATTGCCCGTGTAATGATGTTCTTATCCGGATGGTTTCTTGCTTCTTCTGCTTTGATTCCACCAAGTCTTACCATCTCTTCTACCAGCGAGTGATCTTTGGAAAGCTGACGGATCTTATCGTTGATCAGGTAAAGTCTGCTGTCTCCCACATTGGCAAAGTACAATGTATTGCCAACAACAGTTGCCGCTACCAGTGTCGTTCCCATACCTTCCAGTTTTATATCTCTTGAAGCTGCCTCGATTAATTTATGATTTGCAATACTGACTACGCTCCTTAGGATCTCCTCGGGTTTATCCATCGGTGTCTTCTTCAGTTCATCTTTTAATACATTTACCGTATAACTGGACGCGAAATCTCCCGCCTTATGTCCGCCCATTCCGTCGGCGACCGTAAGGAGATTTGGAAATGGTCCAATCGGTCTGTCTGTCACATATACATAGTCCTGATTGACCTCACGTCTTCTTCCTACATCAGTCATTGCATAAATTTTCATCTGTCTCTCCCTCGCTTTTGGCTGCGTGTCTGCGACGCAGCTGTCCACAGGCTCCGTCAATATCAGAGCCTCTTTCCCTTCTTATAGTAACATTAATTCCGTTTTTTTCAAGTTTATTTTTAAATTCCAGGGCATTTTTGCGGTCCGGCTTTTTAAAATCTCTTTCCTTGATCGGGTTCACCGGAATCAGATTAAGATGACAATTTCGCCCTTTTAAAATCGTCGTAAGTTCCCGGATATCGTCCGGCTGGTCATTCACTCCGGCTACCAGACTGTACTCGAAAGTAATCCTTCTTCCTGTCTTGTCAAAATAATAATCGCAGGCATCCAGTACTTCCGACAGATCGTATTTATTCGCTACCGGCATCAGTTTCTTACGTTTTTCCTGACTGGAACCGTGAAGTGAAAGTGCCAGTGTGATCTGAAGTCCTTCCTCCGCAAGCCGTCTCATATTCGGAACGATTCCACAGGTAGACGCCGTAATATTTCTCTGACTGATATTCAGTCCGTGCTCATCACTCAACATATGGATAAACTTTACAAAATTATCATAATTATCGAGCGGTTCTCCGGTTCCCATCACAACAACATTCGAAACACGTTCTCCGGTAATCTTCTGGATGTGATAGATCTGCCTTAACATCTCAGACGGCTCCAGGCTTCTTACCAGTCCACCGATCGTTGAAGCACAGAATCTGCACCCCATACGGCAGCCCGCCTGTGAAGAGATACATACGGAATTGCCGTAATTATATTTCATCAGAACACTTTCTACCATATTACCGTCTTCCAGTTCGAATAAGAACTTCTCCGTCGGATCTACTTTTGATATCTGATGATCGATCATCTTCACTTTGCGGATCTCATAATTTTTTTTCAGTTTCTCACGTAAGGCTTTTGACAGATTCGTCATTTCATCAAAATCATCTGCCAGCTTTACATGAAGCCATTCATAGATCTGTTTGCTCCGGAATGCCTTCTCTCCGATTACAAGCATCTCTTCTTTTAATTCATCATAATTATAGGAACATATATCTTTCTTACTCATGGTTCACCCTTTTTATTATTGCTATGTAGAATCCATCTCCTGCATCTTTACCCGGAATCATCTGTTTGTCTTTCACCAGTTCAAATTCCGGATATTCTTTCAGGAACCATTCTACATTCCCCTCATTCTCTTCTCTGTGTATGGTACAGGTACTATACAGAAGCTTCCCGTCCGGTTTTACATAATCCTTTACCACCGACAGGATCTTCCTCTGTAATTCCACCAAGTCAGCTTCCGTCTTTTCATTCATCTTATAACGCAGATCCGGTTTCTTTCCAAGTACACCAAGTCCGGAACACGGAAGATCTGCGATTACAATATCCGCACTCTTTTTCTTATCCGGATCATACACGGTTGCATCCTGGCATACTGCCTCAATATTGGTAAGGCCGCTTCTTTCGATGTTGTCCCGGAGCAGATCGACTTTATATTCAGTCAAATCTCTTGCTTCCACATGGCCGGTTCCGTTCAGAAGTTCTGCGATATGTATGGATTTTCCACCCGGTGCGGCACACACATCCAGTACCTGGTCTCCTTCTTTCACTTCTGACCATAATGCTACCTGCATAGAGCTTAAATCCTGCACCTGATAAAGTCCTTCGCAGAAGCTTGGAAGTGCGGACAGGTGATCATATCCTGACAGATATAATGCACACGGAATCTCCGGCACTTCACTAACCGTTACACCTTCTTTTTTCAGGATTCCGACCAGATCTTCTTTTTTGATCTTATGTTCATTAAACCGGACTGTTAATGGCTTTTCTTCCAGAAATGCACTTCCGATTGTCTTTACTGTCTCTTCGTCGTATACGTTCAGCCATTGTTTGACCAGCCATTCCGGCAGCGAATACTTCACGGAAAGGTAAGACACCTTATCCTTCTCATCCGGATAGTTAATCTTGTCAAGATTCCTGCTGATATTGCGGAGCACTCCGTTGACGAATCCTTTCAGATTCACGAATCCTCTTTTGCCTGCAAGCTTCACCGCTTCATTACAGATTGCCGAATCCGGTACGCTGTCCATATATTTCATCTGATACACCGAACTTCTTAAGATCGTTCGTATCAACGGTTTCATCTTATTTACTTTTACCTTTGAAAACAGATTAATGATATAGTCGATCTCAATCATGCGTTCCAGGGTTCCATTTACCACTCTTGTGATAAATGCACGTTCTCGTTTGTCCAGATACTGATATTTATCCAGAACATTCTTTATAACAATATGGCTGTACTCACCGTCTCTCGTGATCTGAAGCAGCATGTCCAGCACTAATTCTCTTTCATTTACAGACGCCTGCATACGTCCCCTCCTCTTCCCATAGATATACAATCAGGGAAGCGGTTTATATCCCCTTCCCTTTCGTTAATTAATCGTTTCTTCGATTTCCAGTCAGAAGCAGTATACGCAGAAGCTGCAGAATTGCAGATGCTGCTCCGGCTACATAAGTAAGCGCTGCCGCTGTCAGCACCTTTCTGGTATCTCTGACTTCATCCTCATACAACATGCCTGTATTACCAAGGATCTTTAATGCTCTGTGCGACGCATCAAATTCCACCGGTAATGTCACAATCTGGAATAACACTGCAAGTGAAAATGCAAGGATTCCAAGATTGATGAACAGTGAAGAGGTCGTACTGCTGTTGAAGAAAAATCCAAGGATAATTAACGGCCACGCGATCGAACTTCCGAAATTCGCCACCGGCACCAGGCTGCTTCTTAACTTCAGCGGCACATATCCCGTCGCATGCTGTACTGCATGCCCGCATTCATGCGCTGCTACGCCAAGTGCTGCTACTGATGTAGAATTATACGTTGCATCCGAAAGTCTCAGCGTCTTTGTTCTTGGATCATAATGGTCAGTGAGATTGCCGGAAATATGCTCGATCCGCACATCATACAGTCCTTCCCTGTGAAGGATCTGCTCTGCAGCATCTCTTCCTGTCATACCGGAATGATTCCTTACTCTGGAATATCTGCTGAATGTGGAATTCATCTTCGCAGATGCAATCAGGCAGATCACGACACCAATCAGCACTAATATATACGTTGGATCAAAATACATTGGATAATACATAATTATCAGCCTCCTTGCTCTCTATGACCTGCATTATATATGAAAATTTCCCCAAATAGCAGGTTTTCATACATTTTTAACAATTCTTAATCATTTGTGAAGAAAGTTCACATCCTGTTTCGATCTGATAACCTCGTAAGAAAGCGTCCGCTTCCATTCTCTTCTTTCCAGGGATCTGAAGTACCAGTACTTTCAGAAGTCCGTCTCCTGTCTGTACAGAAAATCCGTCTTTTTCCACTTTCACGATTGTTCCCGGGGTTGCATCGGTATTCTCATCCAGAACTTTTGCTTCCCAGATTTTCATGACTTTACCATTCCAGTCTGTGTAAGCACTCGGCCATGGATTCAGACCCCGGATCAGACATTCGATTGCCTTCGCAGACTTGCTCCAATCGATATCTCCGAGCTTTTTGTCCAGCATTTTCGCATATGCTGTCGGGCTTTCTCCCTGTGTTTCCCACGTTGCAGTCTTATCTTCCAGTGCCTTTAATGTCTCAACACAGAGCTTTGCACCTGCTTTAGCAAGCTTGTCATGAAGGCTTCCGCCTGTCTCATCTTCTGCCAGTGGCACTTCTGTCTTCATGATCATATCTCCCGTATCCAGGCCTTCATTCATCTGCATCGTCGTTACACCGGACACTTTATCCCCGTTGATAACTGCCCACTGAATCGGAGCCGCACCACGGTAACTTGGCAATAAGGACGCATGTACATTGATGCATCCGTATGGTGTCATCTCAAGAATTTCTTTTGGAAGGATCTGTCCGAATGCGATAACGACCATGATATCTGCATTATATTTGCGAAGTTCTTCTACGGCCTGCGCTTCTCTGATCTTCACCGGCTGAAAGACTGGGATTCCATGTGCCAGTGCTGCTTCTTTGACCGGTGTATACTGCATCTTGCCGCCACGTCCCTTCGGCTTATCCGGCTGTGTGACTGCAAGTACGACTTCATGTCCGGCTTCGATCAGTGCTTCCAGTGTTCCGACCGAAAAGTCCGGTGTTCCCATGAATATTACTTTCATGCTATTCTTCCTCCTCATAGTTCACGTCATGTACTTCACCCTCTACCAGTCTGGTATATAACTTACCATCCAGATGGTCGATCTCATGACAGAATGCTCTTGCAAGGAGACCTTCTCCTTCCAGGATCACTTCTTCCATATCTTCATTCAATGCTTTTACTTTCGCATAATTCGGTCTTGTCACGATTCCTGCTTTTCCAGGAAGGCTTAAGCATCCTTCTTCGCCTGTCTGTTCTCCGGATGTCTCCAGGATCACCGGATTGATCAGGACGATCGGTCCTTCTCCGATATCAATGACTACGATACGCTTCAGGATCCCAACCTGTGGTGCCGCAAGCCCTACGCCCATTGCTTCATACATGGTATCTAACATGTCGTTGATCAGTACTTTTGTGCGAAGCGTCATCTTCGTTACTTCTTTACATTCTTTATTCAGAACTTCATCCCCAAATTCTCTGATTGTTCTAAGTGCCATCTCTTTTGTCTCCTTTATCTTTTAAAAAATATTCATCGGATTAAAGTCAAACTGTATTCTCATGTTCGCAAATCCTCTGTTGATCTCGATATAGCGTTCCATATGGTTCTTGATCCGCACAAGCACCTGATATTCCTCACTTTTCAGATATATGACTTTCCGGTAAACGTCATTGACTTTTCCAACCGACGGACTTGCCGGTCCGATTACCTGCACTTCTCCGTCTGCGCTTACCCTGATTGCATATTTCTTCAGATATTCTGCTGCCGTTGTAAGCTTATTTTCATCAGATCCGGTCATCAGGACTGCCATCAGCTGTGATGCCGGCGGATATCCCATCAGATCCCGGTAATTCATCTCTTTTTCATAGAAGCCTTCGTAATCCTGTCTCGCTGCCATCCGGATACTGTAATGATCCGGACTGTAAGTCTGTATTATTACCTCCCCCGGACGTCTGCCTCGTCCCGCACGGCCCGCCGCCTGTGTCAGGAGTTGGAATGTACGTTCTCCGGAACGGTAATCATCCGAATACAGCGACATATCTGCCGCCAGAACACCGACCAGCGTCACATTTGGAAAATCATGTCCTTTTACGATCATCTGTGTCCCGATCATGATATCTGCTTCTTCGTCTGCGAATTTCGCCAGGATTTTCTCATGTCCGCCTTTGTTCTTCGTGGTATCCATGTCCATCCGAAGAACCCTTGCCTGTGGGAATTCCCGCTTCACCAGATCTTCAATCTGCTGTGTTCCCGCCCGGAAACCTCCGATATACGGAGAACCGCACACCGGACAATTCTTAACAGTCTGTGTCTCATACCCACAGTAATGACAGACCATTTTTCCGCCCCGGTGTACCGACAGTGATACATCACAGTGAGGACATTTTACTACATATCCACAGGCTCTGCAAGAAACAAAGCCTGCGTATCCTCTCCGGTTCAGGAATAACATTATCTGTTCCTTCTTCTCCAGCCGGTCCTGCATCAGTACTTTTAACCGGTCACTTAAGATAGAACGGTTCCCATGCTTTAATTCTTCCCGCATATCTGCCACATATACTTCCGGGAGTGCCTGTTTCCCGGTGCGGTTTCTAAGCCTCAGCATCTGATATCTGCCACACTCACACGCATAAAATGCTTCCAGAGACGGAGTTGCCGAACCAAGTACTACACTTGCGCCCTCCATCCGTGCTCTTTCGATTGCCGTCTCTCTTGCATGAAATCTCGGTACCTGTTCACTCTTATAAGTCGGTTCATGCTCTTCGTCAATGACGATCAGTCCCAGTCGTTCGAACGGTGTGAACAGAGCCGATCTCGGACCAATCATGATATCGACTTCACCTTTTTTCACACGTTCCATCTGATCATAACGCTCTCCCTGTGACATCCTGGAATTCAGGATAGACACCCGTCCGCCAAATCTTGTGTAGAACCGCATCACAGTCTGATAGGTCAGTGCTATCTCCGGAATCAGTACGATTGCCTGTCTGCCCTCACTTAGAACTTTATCGATCATTTCCATATATACTTCTGTCTTGCCGCTTCCTGTCACCCCGTATAACAGATAAGTCTTACGGATTCCCTGCTCATAATCCTTCGAAAATGTCCGGATTGCCGCCTGCTGTTCTTCTGTATAAATGATTTCTTTTTGTTCTTTCTGCTGATAAATCACAGGGTTACGGTATACTTGTTCCGATTCCAGTGCCAGAACCTTCTGCTCTTCCAGTGCCCTTACCACACTTCTCGTCAGATTCAGCTTATGGATCAGAAAATCATAATCCTGTTCCGGCTGATCCAGAAGTGCCGCCAGAAGTCTGGCTCTTGCTTTCTGATTCTTGTGCAGATACAGTTCCAGCTTTTCTTTTCCCTCTGCTTCCGGCAAAAGAAGCCGTACCTTCTGCTTTTCCTTTGCTTTTTCTTTCTTCTTGATCGGAAGTACCGTCTTCAGTGCCTGGATCATCGTTCCCCCGTAAGATTCCTTCATCCAGGCCGCCAGTGCAACAAGTTTACTTTCAATCGCCACACTTTCTTCGGCAATTTTTAAGACCTCTTTCATCTTCTCCGGTGCATACTCCGCACGTTCGGAGAATCCGGTTACATAGCCTTTGATTTCTTTATTTCCCATGCCGAACGGAACTACAACTTCCATTCCAACCTTAAGCATCCCCTCCAGATGAGAGGGGATGCGGTATTGAAAGACTTTATCTAATTTTTCATGCGTAATATCAACGATAATATCAGCGTACATTTATTTCTTTAATTCCTCTAATACTTCCTTGATCAGAACACGTTCGTCCATATCGTGTTTCACACCCTTGATTTCCTGATATGTCTCATGTCCCTTTCCTGCCAGAATGATGACATCTCCAGGCTGGCCGTGTTCGATCGCATACTTGATTGCTTCTTTTCTGTCACAGATCGTGATGTATTTTCCATCTGTCTTCTTCATTCCTACTACAATGTCATCGATGATCGCCTGTGGTTCTTCAAATCTCGGGTTATCAGATGTGATGATCGTAAAGTCGGATAATTTACCGGATACTTCACCCATCTCGTAACGTCTGGTCTTAGATCTGTTACCGCCGCAACCGAATACGGTCACGATTCTTTCCGGATGATAATCTCTTAATGTATCCAGAAGACTTTCGAGTGCCATGGCATTGTGTGCATAGTCGATCATCAATGTAAAGTCATCAGATACTTTGATCATCTCGATACGGCCTTTGACTCTTGCAACCTTCAGCGCCTTCTTAATATCTTCTACCGGCACACCGAAATGTCTGCATACGGCAATTGCTGTCAGTGAGTTATATACACTGAAGTCTCCGGGAATGTCGATCTCTACATCAAAGTCCATAAGTCCCGCTACATGATACTGTACTCCAAGGTATCCAGGTCTTGAGATGTGCTTTACATCCGTTGCACGAATATCTGCTTTTTCAGAAAATCCAAATGTTTCCACTTTGCATGTTGCGTCTTTGAATATATCTTCGAACCATTTATCATCTACATTACCGATTCCGATCTTACACTGCTTGAATAACAGGCTCTTACAATATTTATATTCATTGAAATCTTTGTGCTCATTCGGTCCGATATGATCTTCTCCAAGGTTCGTAAAGATTCCGATCTCAAATGGAATTCCTGCGGTACGATCCAGTTTCAGCCCCTGTGAAGAAACTTCCATAACTACACATTCGCAGCCTTCTTCTACCATCTCTGAAAAATATTTCTGAATGGTATAAGATTCCGGCGTTGTATTATTTGCCGGGATACTCTTATCTCCGATGATTGCCTCAATCGTACCGATCAGTCCGACTTTGATGCCGACTTCTTCCAGAATGGATTTCACCATATAGGTTGTCGTTGTCTTTCCTTTTGTTCCTGTGATACCGATGACTTTCAGCTTCTCTGCCGGATATCCGAAATATGCTGCCGAAGTTAATGCCAGTGCGTAACGGGTATTCTCTACCTTAATGACTGTCAATCCTTCCGGTGCTTCTACATCTTTTTCTACGATCACAGCCGCTGCTCCTTTTTCCGCAACCTGCTGTACATAAGCATGTCCGTCGGAAACTGCTCCGCTGATACATACGAACACACTTCCTTCTGTCACTTTACGGGAATCGTTGATCAGTTCTGTGACTTCAATCTGGTCGTCTCCCTGTACTACTTCATATTCTAAACGTTCCAGTAACTGGGTTAATTTCATCTGATTGCCTCCTATTTTCCTACAATATCATAAGTATACCATCATTTTTCCATGCAGCAAAGGAAAAATTATGTTATAGTAATAGTTAGAATATTTTGAAAAAATAAGAAAAGGGGAATGTAACTTATGAAAGCTTATGAAAGATTACTGAAATATGTCGTTGTCCGTACACCAAGTGACGAAAACAGCGAAACTGTACCATCTTCTGTATGCCAGTTCGATCTTGCAAGACTTCTGGAAGCGGAAATGAAAGATCTTGGACTGACGGATGTTGTTCTGGATGACCAGTGTTATCTGTATGGCAAGCTTCCGGCTACCGCAGGTCTGGAGGACAAACCGGCGATTGGATTCATCGCACATATGGACACTGTATCTGATTACTGTGACCATGATATCAAACCAATCGTTACTGAAAATTATGACGGTGGCGAGCTTAAGCTTGGAACAAGTGATACTGTATTAAGTCCTAAGAACTTCCCACATCTGGAAAGTCTTAAGGGACGTACACTGATCACCTCCGATGGAACAACGGTTCTCGGTGCAGACGACAAAGCCGGAATTGCTGAGATCTTAACTATGATCGAACGTGTACAGGAAGAAAAGATTCCTCACGGACCTCTGTGCGTTGCATTTACACCGGATGAAGAGATTGGTACCGGTGCTTCTCACTTCAACGTAGAACAGTTTGGTGCAGACTATGGATACACACTGGACGGTGATACCGAAGGTGAGATCCAGTACGAGAACTTCAATGCTTGTAAGGCTGATTTTGTGATCAAAGGATTCAACGTGCATCCTGGCTCTTCCAAAGATACCATGATCAATGCAAGTCTTGTAGCTATGGAAATCAACAACGCACTTCCATCTATGGAAACACCTCGCGGAACAGAAGACTATGAAGGATTTTATCATCTGGTAAGTATGTCCGGAGAAGTTGCGGAAGCTGAACTTCATTATATCGTCAGAGACCATGACAAAGATCTCTTTGAAGCGAAGAAAAAGACTTTAAAATTAATCGAGAAAGACATGAATGAAAAATGGGGCGAAGGTACTGTAACACTTACCATTTCTGAACAGTACCGTAACATGGCTGAGATTATCTCCACCTGTATGCATCTGATTGACAATGCGAAAAAAGCATGTGAAAATGCAGATGTGACACCACTTGTACTTCCGATCCGCGGCGGTACAGACGGATGCCAGTTAAGCTTCAAGGGACTGCCTTGCCCGAACCTTGGAACAGGCGGACATGCTTATCACGGACCTTATGAACATATTACTGTAGAGGGTATGGATAAGAGTGTGGATGTGGTTACAGAGCTTGTGAAATTATATGCAGAATAAATATTCTCTTTTCAATGTAAGAAGACCAGCCGGTAATTGGCTGGTCTTCTTATTTTTATATTTGTTTTAAAAAGTCCATGGGCCGTTTCCGGAGCCTTTTACTGGATAGAAGATTTTTTCAAAAATCTTTTCCAAGGAACCGCTTATTCCACGTTAAAACACGCACCGGTAACTGCATATGGAAGCAACATCCGGAATATCGGTCTCCTTATCGGATCACTGATTTCGATATTATTCAGTAAGCGGTTCAGTATTAAAAAAATCCGTTTCGGCAAACAAGTTCTGGTATCTGAAGGATATTACAAATAGAAAAAGTGTATGGTCTTTCACATTTGACCATACACTTCTTTATTTTACAGTTCAATATCCGGAATTTCTTCCTTGAATCCCTCTCCCACAACTTCATTGGATTCTACGATGATTGTAAATGCTTTCGGGTCGATGGTATGCACCATCTTTTTAATAGTATACATTTGCTTATTATTACATGCACACATTACGACGTCTTTGTTTTTCTTAGAGTAGCTTCCCATTCCTTTCAGAATTGTGGAACCTCTTCCTGAGTAGGCATCTATCTGTTCTGCGATCTCGGCACCTTTATCGGTTACGATCAAGGTCATCTTTCCTTCGTCAATACCATACATGATTCTGTCCATTACCATTGCCATCAGATAAGTAACGATGACACCGTAGATCAGGCCGTCCACATCCTTGAATACCAGTACTGTTCCAAGGATGATCGTACAGATATCAAGAACAAATGTAATGATTCCAAGTGTAATGTGTGGTTTTACTTTCTTGATCGCTACGCTGATGAAGTCCTGTCCGCCTGTTGAAGAACCTCTCATGAAGATCATAGCGTATCCGATTCCACATAACACCCCCATGCACAGAGCGGCCAGCAGTCTGCTGCCGTTATAGACTGGGAACATTGGTGCTACGTAGTCCATCAATAATGACGAAATGATCATCGATTTCATAGATTTTAAGAAAAATTCTTTTCCTAAAAATTTATAACAGAAGATTGCAACAGGTACGTTCAGAATAATGGTTCCGGCACCGACCGGCAATCCGAATATGTGATACAGAATGATCGCGATACCGGAAAATCCGGCTACCGGGAAATCTGCATTCAGCGCAAAGTTATAGATACCAACTGCGATGATCATACCTGCTACGATATCCACAAGGATATCAATGAATAATTCTTTCCAATTTACATTTTTCATTTCCATTCCTCCTAGATTTATTTTTACATTTTCCGCGGACATACATCTCACGACTAACGTCGTTCGATGATTGTCCGCTTTCTTCATTTATGGACAAACAAAGAAAGCAGCCACAAATTATATGTAAATATAATTCGCAACTGCTCTTATATTCATAACTATAGCAAATTTCATTATGGTTGTCAAGGATTTTTCCTTTACCATCCCTTTTTTACAATCCCATCCCCATATTTTCCTTCTAATTTCTTCAACGCCTCTTTCAGATTTTTCTTTTTCTTCCTCGTCTCTTCGGATTCGAACTTCATATCGAACAGACTCAACTGCTCCGGTTCGCTTTCTTCCGATAACTTGGACGTCCGGATTCCAAGAAGTCTGATAGGTTCCCCGCTCCACAATTCACGGAACAGTTCGATAGATGCCTGATAAATATCCTGATCCTGGTTCGTCTGTCTCTCCATCTGTTTCTGATGAGACACCTGATTAAAAGTGTGGTACTTAATTTCTACGCTCACCATTCCGGCTTTTTGTCCGGCTTTTCTCAACCGTCGTCCCACACTTACAGCCAGATCTTTCAATACCGGCAATGCCTCTGCTTCTGTTATCAGATCTTTGGGAAGTGTCGTGGAATTGCCGACTCCTTTTGCCTCTGCACGGACACTTTCCACTTCCGAATCATCCAGCCCGTTGGCAAATTCCCATAGCTTTCTTCCATGGCTTTTCAAATGCAGTTCCAAAATTGCCGGATCCGTATTCGCCAGATCTCCGATCGTATAGATTTCAAGTTTCTTCATCGTCTCTACACTGGAACGGCCTGCCATGAATAATTCTCCGATCGGCAGCGGCCACATTTTCGCCGGGACTTCTTCTGGGAATAAGGTATGCACTTTATTTGGTTTTTCAAAGTCAGATGCCATCTTTGCCAGGACTTTTCTGGAAGATATCCCCACATTCACCGTGAATCCGAACCTTTTATACACCTCATCTTTGATTTCAGACGCACCTTCCACCGGAGATGTGAACCGGTCCGCAATCTCTGTAAAATCCATATAACATTCATCCACACTGACCTGTTCTATATGTGTCGTGTAAGTACGTAAAAATTCCATCAGCTTTCTGCTATATTCACGGTACATCTGATGATCCGGCAGATAGGTCTTAAGATTCGGACACTTACGAAAGGCATTCGCAACAGGTTCCCCCGTACGAATGCCATATTTTTTTGCCGAAATGGATTTGGCCAGTACGATACCGTGGCGGGACTTCTGGTCTCCGCCAATGATCGCAGGTATCGTCCGGATATCCACCCCGGCTCCGTTTTTCAATTGTTCTACTGCTGTCCAGCTAAGATAAGCTGAATTGACATCTATGTGAAATATTATTCGCACACGCTCTGACTCCTTGCCACAAGCTTACCGTCTTCTACGTCTATGATGATCGTATCCTGTGCTCCAACGTCACCTTGCAGCATCAGTTTTGCTGCCAGTGTATCGACATGTTTCTGGAGGAATCTCTTCAGTGGTCTTGCACCATAGTTCGGATCGTATCCTCCGTCTACGACATATTTCTTCGCATCTTCGGTCAGGAAGATTGAAATCTCACGATCAGCCAGACGTTTGTTGACATCAGCTACTAATAAGTCAATAATGTCATAAATATTGTCTTTCGTCAATGGTTTGAACATGATCGTCTCATCCAGACGGTTCAGGAACTCTGGTCTGAAGTGTGCTCTTAAGTCTTCCATTACCGCATTCTGGCTCTCCTGGCTGATGTTGCCATTTTCGTCCATACCATCCAGCAGATACTGAGATCCAATATTGGATGTCATGATCAGGATCGTATTCTTAAAGTCCACGGTACGTCCCTGTGAATCGGTGATACGTCCGTCATCTAATACTTGTAACAAGATATTGAATACATCCGGATGTGCCTTTTCTACCTCATCAAACAGTACAACCGAATAAGGTCTTCTTCTGACTGCCTCGGTAAGCTGACCGCCTTCATCGTATCCAACATATCCCGGAGGCGCTCCGATCAAACGTGACACAGAATATTTCTCCATGTACTCACTCATATCGATACGTACCATGTTGTTCTCATCGTCGAACAGATTCTCTGCCAGTGCTTTGGCAAGCTCTGTCTTACCTACACCGGTAGGTCCAAGGAACAGGAACGAACCGATTGGTTTGCTCGGGTCTTTGATTCCTGCTTTGGAACGGATGATGGCTTCTGTTACCAGTTCTACCGCTTCATCCTGTCCGATGACTCTCTTATGCAGTTCATCACCTAAATGTAAAGTCTTGCTTCGTTCGCTTTCATTTAACTTGGCAACCGGAATTCCTGTCCAGCGGGATACGATTCTTCCGATCTCTTCGTCATTGACACTTTCGTGTACGAGAGACAGATCTTCGTCTTTTACCTTTGCTTCTTCCTCTTCTAACTGTTTCTGAAGCTGTGGCAGTTTGCCATACTGAAGTTCTGCTGCCTTCTCCAGATCATAGGAATGCTGTGCTCTTTCGATGTCTTTATTGACCTGCTCAATCTCTTCACGTAGTTTCTGTACACGTTCGACACCGACTTTTTCATTGTCCCACTGTGCTTTCTTACCGGCAAATTCATCTCTAAGCTCTGCCAGTTCTTGCTGTAAGTGTTCCAGACGTTCTTTACTTAACCGGTCATCTTCTTTCTTAAGAGCCGTCTCTTCAATCTCCATCTGCATGATCTTACGGTTCAGCTCATCCATCTCTGCCGGCATAGAATCCAGTTCTGTCTTAACCAAGGCACACGCCTCATCTACAAGGTCGATAGCCTTATCCGGAAGGAAACGGTCGGAAATGTAACGGTCAGATAATGTTGCGGCTGCTACCAGGGCACCATCTGTGATCTTCACACCATGGAATACTTCATAACGCTCTTTCAATCCACGAAGGATAGAAATGGTATCTTCAACGGTGGGTTCTTCTACCATAACCGGCTGGAAACGTCTCTCAAGTGCGGCATCCTTTTCAATATACTGACGGTATTCATCCAGTGTCGTTGCACCGATACAGTGGAGTTCACCTCTTGCCAGCATAGGTTTTAACATATTGCCGGCATCCATGGCTCCGTCTGTCTTACCTGCTCCGACAATGGTGTGTAACTCATCGATGAACAGAATGATTCTTCCGTCACTGTTCTTGACTTCTTCGAGTACTGCTTTCAGACGTTCCTCGAATTCACCACGATATTTGGCACCTGCTACCAGAGCACCCATATCCAAGGAGAAGATTGTCTTCTCTTTCAGTCCTTCCGGTACATCACCGCGTACAATACGCTGTGCAAGACCTTCTACAACTGCTGTCTTACCTACACCAGGTTCACCAATCAGGACCGGGTTGTTCTTCGTCTTACGGGAAAGGATTCTGACCACATTACGGATCTCGGAATCACGTCCGATAACCGGATCCATCTTCTGTTCTCTTGCTCTTTCTACCAGATCGGTACCATATTTGTTCAACGTATCATAGGTATCTTCCGGGTTATCGCTGGTCACTCTCTGATTACCTCTGACGGTTGATAATGCCTGTAAAAATCCTTCTCTCGAAATTCCCACTTCACGGAAAAGTGCCTTCATATCTTTACTTGCATATTTCATCATTGCCAGGAAAAGATGTTCTACAGATACATATTCATCTCCCATAGCTTTTGCTTCGTCTTCACCGTGTACCAGTGCATTGTTCAGATCCTGTCCGACATACTGCTGTCCGCCCTGGACTTTCGGACGTTTCTGAATGGCTTCTTCTACTCTGTTAATGATGAGGTTCTTATCAAGCCCCATCTTTTCCATCAGTTTCGCGATCAGGCTATCATCCTGTGTCAGCAACGCATAGAGCAGATGCTCCTGTGCAATCTCTTGGTTGCCATAGTCCATTGCAATACGTTCACAGTTCTGAACAGCCTGCAGTGATTTCTGTGTAAATTTATTTATATTCATATAGACAACCTCCTTTTCACTCTTGTTCTATTTGCAATATAACATTACATCGTTTTATCAGCACTGTCAACCCTCGAGTGCTAATTTTGTTGTATTTTTTTGCCACAGAAGGATTGCTCCCACCGTGGCAACGGTTCTTACCTTATTTAATTATCCCTCAATGGAAATATAATTTTTCTTTTCTTCCACTGGTTTTGCTTCCTCTTTCGGAACACTGAAGGAGAGGATTCCGTTCTCGTATTTCGGATGTACATCCTCTACGGTTACGTGTTTTCCTACATAGAAGCTTCTGCTCATGCTGCCTGCATAACGCTCTTTTCTAATGTAGTTACCGTTCTTGTCTTCCTCATCTTTGTCAAGGCCTTTGGCTGCGCTGATGGTAAGTACTCCATCATTCAACTCCATCTGGATCTCGTCTTTCTTGAATCCCGGCAGATCCATATCTACTTCATAACCTTTCTCGGTCTCTTTTACATCTGTCTTCATTAAATTCTTTGCATGTTTTCCATACAGTTCTTTGTCTACATCCGGAAATGCAGGGAATCTGAAATCGTTCATAAAATCATCAAATAAGTTTTCTCCCAAAATACTAGGCATCATCATAAGTCATTTCTCCTTCCAAATGTTTAAAATGTATTGTTAGCATCATCGGATAATCCTGGATGTTGTTTGCTGGAACTTCTGGAGTTTCGATTCGGAATCATATCTTTGATTCTTTATCTTTCTCCATTTGTTCTATTTGTACTATAACACACTTTGTTAGCGCTGTCTAGAGGTGAGTGCTAATTTTTTGTTTTTTTTTGCAACACTTGATTTTACAGGGTTTGCAACACTTTTCAATGTTATACTCCAAAATGTAAGATTTACGCTCGCAAATACTGCATCTATAAAATAATATTTTTTCTGTTGAGAAATTTAATATCTAAAAAACTATGGAATCAGAAATAATCATGTTCAAAAAATGTTACTCCAACTAGTAAATTTTACAGATACACAACTCCGTGGTATCTGGAACTGTCTACAAACTACCTACAATGAATTACTCAGCAAATCCTATCAAAAAAAGGAAAAAAGCCTACCATTATCCGTAGAATACTCCACAGATAATAGTAGGCTTGACTCACTCATTAACAGTTACCTGCATTACCGTTACAGCCATGCTTATCTTCACCACAATGATGTTCTCCGCAGGAATGCTCGTGTTCATGATGGGTGCAATGCACTTCCGGATTATAGTTCAGGTTTCCGGCTATATAATTTTCTGTCTACAAAATTTCCTTTTCTTTTTGACATTATATTGCCGATAACAAGCTTAAGCTGCTTTTTGCCGTCACTCAGCCATTTATCAACTCTATTCTTATTCGTAAGGTCAAATACCGGTGTCCATGTATCCGGCATAATCACACTATAGTAGGCATCAAAGCAAAATATCTGCTGCCTTTTGCTTATAATACGGAAAACCAGAAGCAATTATACGATATTAATACGTTTTCCCACCAATACCGCCGCAACCGGCATCACCACGACACAGGCGATCGCACCAAATATCATTGATACACAATTCTGGAACAATATTTTCGAATTTAATAATGTTTCCAGTGTATAATCCTGCATCTTCAGATAAGAAAATAATAATAGTGATTCTCCAAGATACGCAAATAACAATGTATTCACCGTTGTCCCGATTACTTCTCTTCCGATCTGCATTCCACTTTCTACAAGTTCTGTCAGTTTCATCTCCGGTTTGTGAATACTGACCTCGTAAACGGAAGTGGTAACCGTAAGTGCCATATCTAACACAGCACCTAACGTGCTGAGTATGATCACAGCTGTCGCAACATTTCTCATATTAATATCCAGATTCATATTGTAATATAATACATCATCTTCCGCAGCCTGGATTTCATTCAGTCCTCCTGCCTCACTTCTCCACACCACCATATAGATAAAGAAGAACAAGACCGCCATTGTAATCAATACGGCTGTAAATGCACTCTTCGTCTTTTCATTGGTACCATTTTGATAAAATAATGTGACACATGAAATGATGATTCCTACTCCGACCGTAACCAGAAGTACCGGTGCTCCCGCTGCCATCAGCCAGATAGCCAGGCTAAGCAGCAGCATATTTCCAACCAGTGATATCAATGATATCACACCTCTGTCCCCGCCAATAATCATGATCAAAAATAACAGGATGAATCCCAGTATCATCAACATATCTTCTTCACCTTTCTTATCGTTAATTTCATCATCACAGATGTGATCAGGATAGATACTGGTATTGCCAGTACAATTCCAATACTCTCTATGAAAAATCTGCATAATTCACACGGAATATGTAATTTGATGATCGTCATAAACCGGACACTGTTATTCATCCTGATCACACACACCGGAATCAGGCCACAGCCAAACACGAACAACAATACATTGATCATCGTTCCCATAATATCATATCCAATCTCTCTTCCGGACCGGAATAACTCCCGGAATGTAACTTCTGGCCGCTTCGTAACAATTTCACTCAAAGCTGCCGCAATTGCCACTGCAACATCCATGATTGCTCCAAGTCCGGATAACAGGATCTCCGCATGAAAAATCTCATCCGGATTATCAATGCTACCCAAATATTCCATCGTAGAATAATCCAGTTCTGCGGTATGACTGATCACTACCTCAAATATTCCCATGATCATTGCCAGTATACATAGTGTTGACAATAAGGCCGCCCATGTTTTCCTGTGAAGTCCATTTAATCCGATCAATGTAGCAATTGCAAAGAAGAGTACCATTTTATTACAGATTGCTACAACATCCGCATCATCACCGCTTTTTAAAAATCCTACTGAAAATATCACAATATTGATTCCAACCGTTATAATCGTGAGCACGCCTTTCTTTCCTGCGATTGTCATCAGTGCAAATATTAAAAGTCCAAGCAAAACAACAAGTTCTGTATCTCTTTTTACGCTCTGTATGCTGGATCCCACATTACTTTCAGACCCGTTCAGCAATACTTTATCCCCTTTGTGATATTTCTGTTTTAACATTCCTGTATAGGTATATTCGTTAGAAAAATCAACGATTTTCCCCTTATTCGTTCCATTTAATATCACACCCCGGATTTTTTGCTTATATTTGATTTCCTGTGTTCCGCGGGTACTTTTATTCTCTCCTGCTATGCTTGTCTCTACTTTTGTAAGTTTTGCAATTGGTGTCTGATACAGCCATGCATCATTCATGACAAATATAACTGCAATCAGATATATCAGACCAAATACTCCATATAATTTTGCTCTTTTGCTTTTCTTTACATATTCCGTTATCTTCGTTGCAACCTGTTTCATTCTTATCATCTTTTCATTTTTTATTTTACCTGCATCTCTGTCTCATCTTTGGGATATTCATCCGGATATACATGTGACACATCTCCCCAGACAAACTCCAGTCCCTGTGAACAGCAGGCCAGTGCATCTTTTATAATGCTATAATGATAGTATGTTCCAGTTTTTTCGTTTTGTCCAGTATAATATAAGCCATCGATGCAAAGTGTCTTTCCAATATATTTATCTGGTTCTACCATCAGCTGATAAAAAGCAGCATAGACCATATCTTTATTCATATTTGTAAGGTCATAATCAACATCACTGCCTGGTGTCTGTTGCCCTCCCTGTTCCTTCGATTCCTGGCTGTTCTCTTCCTGCTGTTTTTTCGTTTCTTTACGTTTTGTATTCTGAGTTTCTTTTTTTTCTGTCTTTTCCTTTACGATTTTATCCACGGAAGAGCCTATAGTAATCTTCTTGCTTTCTTTTTTTACACATCCAGCTATATTTATCATGCAAAAGAGCATACAAACGCCAAGAATAATCCATTTTTTTCTTCTCATATCATCTTCTCCCCATCATCCGTCCTGCTACACAACTGATAAAGAATGCTGCCATATCTGCAGCCACGATAGTCGAACCAACCGGTGTTCCGGCAAGTATGGATAACAAAATTCCTATAACCGCACAGATAACGGACAATATCACCGAGCACAAAGTTACACAAAAAAAGTCTTAAACACACGCACAGACAGGACAGTCTTCTCCTGTGCATTTATGATTTTCTTCTTTGACAATATAGAAAAGAGAAGCCAATGTCACGAATATAAAGATGATGCTAAACCATGCTGCAAGATGTTTTCTTTTTTCCGTAGTCATATCCTTCTCCTTTCTCATTAACGTTCTTATTTTGGTTTAAGTGTTTTTTCTACACTCATTACAGATTCCATAGAAGACAGTACGTTTGGGATCTAATTGAAAATCATGATGTTCTGTCATGTGTCTGCTCAGGCATTCAATCTCATCACATTGAATATGAATCAGTTTTCCACATTTTTCACACTTGCAATGATAGCAGCTCTCATAATCAGATGTCTCACTCTCTCCTATGTACTCAAAGCAGGCACTGTTTGTACCTTCTACCACATATTTCTCAACCAAACCATCTTTTACCATCTTTTCCAGCTGCCGGTATATTGTTGTCGTTCCGACTGCAATTTCACGGTCTTTGAAGTATTCTCTGATTTCCTGTACAGTAACATGCTGTCCCTGCACGGATTGCAGAAAAGTATGTTACTCAGTCATCTGTTTTATCTTATATCTGGCTTTTGCCATTTTGACCTCTCCTTTTCAATTTGGAAATCATTTTTAAATTATCTTCATTAGCCCCGGATACTTTTCTGTCCCCACAGATCTATCTGCACTCCATAATAACCGCTTCACATCTGCCATATCCAAGCTGTGAACTGTTCAGACACAACGTGTAATTGCTGGCCTTTCCCCACTTCTGCCCGGTATAAAAGTTATAATTTGTCATGCGCCTTTTATCTGTATCTGCTATCAGCTTTACAGCCTCCTGCTCACTGACATGATATAACCTGCTGATACGCTGTATCTTTTCCGGCATATCTCCATGAATAAACACATTCAGCACATCATCCCTGTCTTTCAGTATAAAATCTGCATTTCTTCCTATAATAACGCAAGATTCCTTATCCGCAAGTTCCAGAATCACCTTCCTCTGTGCTTCATATACCATATCTTCCAAAGATTTTCCCGTGATATCCCGTCCGGCAAATGCATAGGCAAACAGTCCTTTCTTTGGCGATAATTCGGCACTTTCCTGAATATAATCCGGTGACAGTCCTGATTCTTCCGCTATCTGATTGATGATATTTTTATCGTAATAAGCAATTCCCAGCTTCTTTGCCACTTCCTCGCCGATGAAACGTCCGCCGCTTCCAAATTCTCTGCTGATCGTAATGATTCGTTTTACCATTCCTGTTTCCTCCTTACTTTAAAACCTTGTTTTTTCTGATTCTCTTTAAGAATACATATCCCACCAGACATGCAATCACTTCCGTGATCGGGAATGCCCACCAGATTAATGCAACTCCCATCTGACCATTTCTGGCAAATATAGAAAAAATTCCAGCCAGTGGTAAGATAATTACAAGCTGTCTCAGAAGTGAGATAACCAGTGATTCCATACCACTGTTCACTGCCTGATAGATTCCCTGATAAGCAACATTAATTCCTGCAAACAAGAAACTTAAAGAAATGACTCTCATTGCACTGATAAAATATGCTCTCGACTGTCCGGCATTAAACAGCGTCGCAAATGCCCCTGGGAAAATCTCTGTGATTGCAATACCCAGAATCATCAATGCAACCGTATAGATCAGACCATATTTGATTCCATCCTGGATTCTCTTCTTGCTTCTCATTCCATAAGCAAATGCAATGATCGGTGTGATTGCATCTCTGAGTCCAAATGCGAGGAACAGCACAAACTGTTGAACCTTATAGAATAATCCATAAGCTGTCTGTGCAGATGGATTGAATTTCAGAATCAGATTCATTACATATACCATAATAGACATCAATGCCTGTGCAATGATGGCCGGAAGGCCAATCGCATAGATTTCTTTTATAATGCCTGCATCCGGCTTCATGTATTTCACATCATGCTCAAATTCTTTATTCAGCTTTATCTGGAAAACAAGCAGTAAAACTGCAGATGCTATCTGACCAATTACTGTCGCATAAGCTGCACCTTTTACTCCCATTTCCGGAACCGGACCGATACCATAGATCATAATTGGATCAAGAATGATATTTACAACAGCTCCGACTACCTGTCCGATTGTGGAATAAAGAGATCGTCCTGTCGCCTGGAGTAATTTTTCAAATAGTGAAAAGAAAATGATTCCAAAAGAAATCACACAGCATATCCTCAGATAACTGACTCCCATTTCAAGTACTTCTGCATCTGTGGTCTGAGATGAAATATAAGCTTTCGCTCCAAAAATTCCAAATAACAGACATACCACATAAATAATCACACCAAGGAACAGACTGTTTCCTGCTACCTTTGCTGCTTTCTTACTGTTTCCCTGTCCCAGTGTTCTTGCAAGAAGTGCATTAGTTCCTACACCGGTTCCGATTCCCACTGCAACCATCAGCATCTGCACCGGAAATACTAAAGTCAGTGCATTTAGTGCCGCTTCACTGCCCGTTTTCATATTTCCCACAAACGCACTGTCTACAATGTTATAAACCGCCTGTAATGCCATAGATAAAATCATGGGGATTCCCATCTGGATCATCAGCTTATTTACCGGCATGTCTTTCATCTTGTTACTTTCTTCCATTTTGTTTTCATTCCTCCCTTTTCTGCACAAAAAATGCAGCTCTGTCGTATAAGTTGGACTTACGCTGACAGGCTACACACTTTTTCATGACAAATATTATGTTTTAACAAATAAAAAACGAGCAGCAGGTAAACTGGATTTACGCTTACTCGCTACTCGTTTGTGACTATTATATTTCCTGTTTTTCCAAAAGTCAAATAAATTTTTTCTGGTATTTTCCCCGAAAAATTATTGTAAAACCTTTGAACTCACATCCGTCTCAAACATCGGAAGATAACGAAGTTGATACGATTTATTTTCCATGTATCACGCTCCTTACATTCTTAAATACACTTTCATGAGAAAGTCTTTCCTCAGTTGCTGCCGCCTGCCTGTCTGCTTCATCAAGTTTCATTTCTACATTGTTAGTAAGACTTGCATACTCTTCTAAACTTAAAACTACCATAGAACCATAACCATTCTTCGTTAAATACACAGGATTCCCACTATTTACAATTGTCTCAATTTCAGGAAATTTGTTTCTTAAATCAGAAACTGGTCGAATTTGAATCATTTCTTCCTTTCATTTTTATTATCTATATTTTATCATAATCACAATAATATTTTTATTTTTTACTTATTTTCTTCTCCTGCTTTCCAAGATAAATATAAAATCCAACATTCAGCACAATTCCCACCATCGTCGATACCGGCGCCGCAAGACCAATCTTCGTAAGGCTCGCATCCGGTTGGATACTCATGACATATGCAAATGGAAGACGTACCAGCAAGGTCTGGATCAATCCCTGTGTCATTACCCAGACCGTCTTATTATTACCATTGAAGTATCCGACCATACTGAACAGGATCGCTGTCACGATTGTCTCCAGTGCAAATCCTTTCAGATATGCATAGCCTTTCTGGATAACGGCTGCATCTGTCGTAAAGAATCCTGCGAGCATATCGCCTTTTAACATCACCAGTAAGAATACCATGCATCCCACAACCAGGCCGACACCGATTCCGGTGAACATGGATTTCTTCGCACGTTTCGTCTTTCCTGCTCCGATGTTCTGGGATACGAAAGATGCCATCGACTGCATCAGCGCACTTGGTACCAGCATCGCAAAGTTGACGATCTTGCATGCAACACCGTAACCTGAAGAAGCTTCCAGACCAAGCCGGTTTACGAATGCACAAAGTGCCAGGAAGGACATCTGTGTCAAAAACTCCTGCAGTGCAAGCGGCAGCCCAATCTTCAGAAATTTCTTACACTGGCTGTTCAGGCTGAAATCTTTTCTGGTAATCTTAAATGGAAGTTTCTTTTTGATCAGAAGGATTACGGCAAATACTACGCTGAGTGCCTGTGCTGTAACCGTTGCGATCGCCGCACCTGCTGCATCCATGTGAAGTCCTGCCACCAGTACCAGATCTCCGATCACGTTCACGATACATGCAACAAATACAAATAGTAACGGAGATTTACTATCTCCCAATCCACGGAAAATTGCGGATAAAAGGTTGTATGCGACGATAAAGAAGATACCGCCTCCGCAGATACGCACATATACTGATGTCAGATCAACTGCTTCTTTTGGAGCCTGCATCAGTACTGAGATCGGATGTGCAAATCCTACCATAACGATAAATAAGCAGGCTGCAATCATAGTAAATACAACTGCCGAGCCGCCAATAACCGAACCTATCTGATCCGGTCTCTTTTCGCCCAGATACCTTGCTATCAAAACCGTGATTCCCATCGCAAACTGAATCACTACGAAAGTGACAAGATTCAATACCTGGCTTCCTGTGGACACTGCCGAAAGTCCTGATGTCGAACCAAATCTTCCGACCACCAGAAGATCCACTGCTCCATATGCCGCCTGAAGAATCAGTGCTCCCAGCACCGGCATCATAAATGCAATCAGTTTCTTAAGAATGCTTCCCTGTGTAAAATCTGCCTTATCGTTCATCGTAGTGTTTCCTCCTTTCACACATGATCTGATAGAATTTTTCGATCGTCTGTATCATGCATTCTGCATCTTCGTCCGGTATTTCTTCCATATATGGAAGCAGGCTGTCAAAATATTGTTCGTCATATTTCTGTGACAATTCTGAGCCTTTTTTCGTAACAGTAATGTATGTGACACGTCCATCCTCTTCGGAAGCAATCTTCTGAAGATATCCTTTTTCTTCCATTTCTTTGACCGTTCTTGTAACACCCGGTCTTGGAAGCTCCATTGCATCGCTGAGATCCGATACTTTTACCTGTATGCCCTTTCTTTCCAATGACTGAATCACATCCAGATACTGAATAAAGGATGCTCTGACACCTTCCGGCAGCGGCGGGAGCATATCCCGGGTCCGTTTTGCCTGATAGCATGCGTCGAACATCCTTTTTATGATTTCACTTGTCATATTTTGTCCTCCTTATATAATCATCATACAATTATTGCTTACCATTCTCTTGATATTGCAATGCATTCATAAAATTCTGTTAATAAACAGTAATCCAAATAATTACCTCTGTTAATTACCATTGATAATTATATGCAGATTTCAAAATTTGTCAAGAACTTATTTCATTGTTACACATTTGCATGGCGATTAAAGGCGGGGAAAATAACTTTTCCCCGCCTCTATGCATTTATATCAGTATTATCCTACATGGCGTTCAAATCTCTGGAATCCAAGAATCTTCTCAATCCGTTCCATCGCATCATCCGGAATCTCCAGATCAACAGCTTTGAGGTTATTCTCAAGCTGCGACGGCTTGCTTGCCCCTGCGATCACGCAGCTGATCTCCGGGTGTTTCAGAATCCATGCCAGTGACAGGATTGCTACATTTGTTCCCAGATCATCTGCCACTTTGGAAAGTTCATCCACAATTGCAAGATTTTCATCCGTCAGCAGATTATTGATCTGTTTGTCTGCCTGATGTGTTGCACGGGATCCTTCCGGATATGGCTGTCCTTTTTTATATTTACCGGTCAGAAGTCCCTGCGACAACGGTGAAAATGAAGTGATACCGATTCCGTATTTTCTGCAAGTTCCCATGATCTCATGCTCAATATAGCGGTCTACCATATTGTACTGTGGCTGGATCACTGTGATTGGATATAAACCACGCTTATCAATGATCTTCTGTGCTTCTTCAATTCTTGCACTTCCCCATTCTTCACTTACACCGTAATACAGCACCTTTCCCTGAGCAACCAGATCACTCATCGCACGAAGTGTCTCTTCCAGATCTGTGTTCTCATCATAGCGATGGCAATAATACAGATCCAGATAATCTAAGTTCATATTTTTCAGAGACTGCTCACAGTTTTCCATAATGTGCTTTCTGGAAAGTCCTCTATCATTCACGCCATCTCCTGTCGGGAAATAGACCTTGCTTGAGATCACCAGATCTTTTCTCGGGAATTCTTTTAACACTTCTCCGAAGAACCTTTCAGCTGCTCCTCCTGAATATGCATCTGCACAGTCGAAGAAATTAATTCCATTCTCATAGGCAAGTTTTACAACTTCTTTTGCCACATCTTCCTCGGAACTTTCTTTCAGATCTGTCATCCAGCTTCCAAGTGCAATCTCACTGACTTTGATTCCTGCTTTTCCTACGTTACGATATTTCATGTGTATATCCTCCTTTAAGTAAATTGGTTAAACGTTTTCATATTATACAGAGTTCCACGCTCCATAATCTCATATGGAAGGATCCTGTCTGTAAGCGGCATTCCCAGATCTATATATCTGATCAGCATTCCAGCCGGCTGTCTGCAGCCTTTTCCGGCAATATATGCCGCTACATCCTTCATTGCAGAAAAATTATCGATCAGAACACTTCCCATATTCTCCCTTTTCTTTATCTTTCTGTCCATAAAAACCACCGGGACCGTTATGTTTTCCAGAAGTTTTTCACTTGTTGCAGGATTGAAACTGACGTATATAATACCGTCCACCATCTTTGCTTTTAATGCATCCAAAAACTTTTCTTCCTGTATATAGTTATTATCAGTACTTCCAAATAATACGGTATAACCATGCAGAAAGGCCTCATCCTGAGCACCTTTTGCCATCTCTGGAAATGCATTGTCAATTATATTCCGTATTTTTCCAGATCTACCCTTCCGTTTATCACTTCGACTCCATCCGCCCGAAGAAGTTCTGCCTGCACATTCTGGCCTCCAAATGCAAATGCTCCGGCCAGTTCTCCTTTTGCATTAACTACACGGAAGCATGGAATATGTTCCGGATCCGGATTCTTATGCAATGCATTGCCCACGGCTCTTGCCATCCTGGGTTCTCCTGCCATCTCTGCAATCTTCCCATAAGTTGCCACATGTCCTTTTGGAATACGCTTCACTGCTTCATAGATTCTCTTTGTCGGACTGTCCGTAACCAGATCATAGCTTTCTGCAATCATTCTTTTGATCTCTTCTTCCGGGATGGTCCCATCCAGAATGATCGTATTCCAGTGTTCTTTATTCAAATGATATCCGGCCGTCACTGACTCATACGCCGAGCGCCAGAAGTCTCTCCACTCTGGATTCACTTTGACATTCAGATTGATATAGCCTTCCCGTTCATATATCCACAGAAATGTTTTTTTACTTCCTTTAATCCGCACCAGCTGCCAGTTCGGATCACGAAATGGCTTTTCTTCATATACATTATAAAATGACATTCCGTATGCTAATGCTTCCTCTCTTGTCATCATATACTTCTTATCCCTCCTGATTTCTGCTTTCAGATTAACAGAAATCAGCATTTCTGTAAACGGTAATGCTCTGGCATTTATGCATATGAATTATTCCTGCAAGGATGACTTCATCGTCTCCGTAACACTTTTCTCCGGTGCAGCACAGATAATAATGTAATAGAATGCCTTACCCTGCCAATATCAGTACTTTTTCAGAAGTTCCTCACATATTACAATATATTTTTCTGTATAAATACTGCCCTTTTCCCAGATAAAATCAAAATCATGCTGCATTTTAAAATCTGAAAGCCTGATTTCTTTCAATGTTCCGTTCTTAAGTTCATCCGCTACCGCAATTTTGTACATAAATGAAATTCCACAATCTCTTTTTAAAAGCCCGATAATTGTATGCATATTTTCCACTTCTGTATAGTGAAGAAAATCTTTTATCCTCATTCCCCTTGCAAGAAGTAACTCTTCTAAAATATTCCTTGTCCCGGATCCCGATTCACGTACAAGCAGGCGCTCCTTCACCAGTTCCTGCATCGTTTCCGGCGATTTTACTTCAAATATGTGATCTCTGGCACAAACTGCTATATATTCTTCGGTACTGTAATTTTTATGTTCATAATTTTCCTTCGGATAATTACCCTCTACAAGTGCCAGATTAATAATTCCTTCATCCAGCAATGTTAATAGCTGTGTTGTATTTCCATAATGTATGTGTAGATTCATCTCCGGATGACCGATCAGAAAATCTGCTATTTTATCTACAATTGCATATTCTCCGATCGTCATTGTAACCCCTATAGAAAGAGATTCCATCTTATGGGATTCGTTTCTTATCTCATTCATAATTGCCAGCTGATCATTTTTCATTGTCATCAGACGTTTTCTGAGTATCTCCCCTGCAGGCGTCAGATACAGTTGTTTATTACAATAAGAAAACAATCTGGTATTATATTCCTTTTCAAGGAAACGAATATGTTGCGAAACTGCCGGCTGTGTAATATGTAATCTTCTTGCTGCCTCTGTAAAGTTCATCGTCTCACATACCGTAAGAAATGTATCTGTTCTAAAATCCAGCATAATTTTCTTCCCTTCATTGTCAATTTAATTTTCACAAATGATTTTTATTAATTCTCTTTCATATCTGTCAATAATTTTTTATTATCGTTCAATAATATTATATAATTTTTTATTATCGTTTACCAGTGTTATAATCTCTAATTGGAAACCTGTATGAACTAACAAAAAAATGAGAAAGAGGAAAAAACATGAATTTTTTGAAAAAAAACCTAAACGGTATACTGGTTTGTTTTGTGATTGCCGTACCTTCCTGGCTTCTTGGAAAGACATTCCCAGTTGTTGGCGGCCCTGTCATCGCAATCCTTGCCGGAATGCTGATCACTTTAGTGTGGACGAACAAAGGAAAAGCCGAATCAGGAATCAAATGGACTTCTAAGATTATTCTGCAGACAGCAGTTGTCCTGCTTGGATTCGGAATGAACCTTGGCGTCATCTTACAGACCGGAAAACAGTCACTCCCGATCATCGTATGTACCATCAGTACTTCCCTGATCATCGCATGGCTGCTCCGTAAAATTATCAAAGTACCTTCTAACACTTCCATCCTGGTTGGTGTCGGTTCTTCCATCTGCGGAGGATCTGCGATCGCTGCCACCGCACCGGTCATTGATGCAGATGATACCGAAGTTGCACAGGCAATTTCCGTTATCTTCTTCTTCAACGTCATTGCAGCCGTACTTTTCCCGGTACTTGGAAGCGCACTTGGTTTTGACACAACAGGCGGTGGATCTTTCGGATTATTCGCAGGAACTGCGATCAATGATACCTCTTCCGTAACGGCTGCCGCCTCTACCTGGGACAGTATGTGGAACCTTGGAAGCGAGACACTGAATACTGCTGTTACGGTAAAGCTTACACGTACACTGGCAATTATTCCGATCACACTGGTATTATCCCTGATCCGTGCAAGATCTGCCTCAAAAGCCGGAACTGCTGATTCTTCCGCAAACAAATTCAGCCTGAAGAGAGCATTTCCTATGTTCATCTTATACTTCATCATTGCAGCTATCATCACAACAGTATGTATGAGTATGGGTGTCAGCGCTGACGTATTTGCTCCGTTAAAAGAATTATCGAAGTTCTTTATCATTATGGCTATGGCCGCAATCGGGCTTAACAGTAATGTTGTGAAGCTTATTAAATCCGGAGGAAAACCACTTCTGCTGGGTGCCTGCTGTTGGGTTGGAATTACAATTGTGAGCCTTGGAATGCAGCATGTAATGGGGATCTGGTAATTTTTTTCTACTTAATTCACTAAGCTGGCTACCCGGACTGGAATAAAAGCCGGAAAATCAAGGCTTCTGCCATAACTTTCCGGCTACACATAAAGGTTACCATCCTTTTATTGTCATTTTTCAGACCAGCGATATAATCCCCGGCTTCTCTTTACCTGTTCTGTGCAATCGCGGCATCTACCACATGTTCCAGCAAAATTGAAGTCGTCACTCCGCCGACGCCTCTTGGGACCGGTGTGATTGCCTCCACAATCTTCTCTGCTTCTTCAAAATTCACATCTCCGCAGAGCTTTCCTTCTTCATTCACATTGATTCCTACATCAATCACGATCTGTCCTTCTCGCAGATAGCTTCCATCGATCACTCCTGCTTTTCCGGCCGCTACAACTACGATATCTGCTTCCTTTACTACAGATGGCATGTCCACCGTCCTGGTATGGCAGATGGTTACGGTCGCATTCTTCTTGATCAGCATCATCGCTGCAGGTTTTCCGACTACAAGACTTCTTCCGATAACTACCACTTTCTTACCGGTACAGTCAATTCCATAATGATCCAGTACCTTCATGCAGGCACTCGGCGTACACGGTGCATATCCCATATCTTTTCCCATGAACACACCTGCCATGGAAAGATCGGTAATTCCGTCTACATCCTTTTCTACGGCCAGTGCATTCACAATCTTTTCTTCATTCAGATGCTTCGGAAGCGGTCTGAATAACAGAACTCCGTGGATTTTTTCACTTTTATTTACCTGGTCGATCGTCTTTAATACCTCTTCTTCTTCTGCATCTGCAGGAAGAAGGAATTTCTCATATGCTACTCCCAGTGTCTCACAGCGTTTTGTTGCGCCTCTTTCGTATGCGATGTCATCTTCTCTTTCACCGATACGGATAATTCCTAGTGTCGGTGTGATATTCTGTGCTTTTAAAGTTTCTACTTTTGCTTTGATTTCTTCATTGATAGAAGCATTTACTTCTTTTCCTAATAGTAATTTTGCCATTTTTCCTGCTGCTTTCCTTTTATTTTGTATTTTCTCCGGACATTTCCGGTTTATCCGTCTTTATCTCACTGGATTTTACCGGATACGGCTGTTTACTTCCGCAAATATCCGGTCTGCTTTTGCTTCGTATTCTTCCCGCAGGGAATCTGCCAGATGATTAAGCTCTTCTGCTTTTCTTCTGTCTTTCATTGATTTTGTATTAATATATACATTCAGTGAAGCCCCCTGCATTGCGGATTTTAAAAGTGTTGCTCCGACTCCCGCATCACTTAATGCAATCCGGCTTCCTTTTGCAGCGAATACTTCTACCAGATCAATGCCTCTGGCACAGGTCTTCATAATCTCAATCGGAACACTACATGCCGTATTCAGCGCCTCTTCCATAATCTCTTCCTTTTTGGCAAGCTCTTCCGGCGTAGACTTCGGAAGTCCATATGCCTTACTGAGCGGCTCGAATGCTTCCGCATCCTTATCCATCAGTTCTAAAAATTCTTTTGCAATCTCATCTGCCTGTTTTTTGCATTCGATGATCTCTTCTTCTACATCTGCATAGGTCTTCTTTCCTACAGTCAGACTTCCGACCATATTACCAAGTGCGATCCCGATGGCTCCGGCTAACGCCGATGCCCCGCCGCCGCCCGGAACAGCTGCTTTACTTGCAAGAACTTCTATGAAATCTTCACAGGTCTGGGATTTAAAGTTTCTATTTGGATTTTCCATGTTGTACCTCATTTCTAAAAATCATGGGTACATTATACACTGTGAACTCTTTTACTGCAATACACTAAATTTGGGAGGGAAAATTAAAAAATTCTCCCTCCCAACTCAAAAGCTTCTTTCCAAACACATACCCTGCCGCCGACAGCTTCTTTCAAATACATGACAATTTAAAGTATTTCATCTTTCTTATCCAGGATTGCTCCGCCTGCACTGCACGCCGGGCAGATACAATATTTACCGCCGTTCGCTTTAGATGCCTTTCCGAAATCCCTAAAGCAAAAGATTTTTCATATCACTCCACTTTAAGGATTTCATTCATTTTTATATTCCCAGGACAATCTTGATCAGCAATAACGCCAACACCAGCAGGATGATCGGCTTAATGATCTTTACGCCGTTCTTCACAACCATATGTGCGCCAAGATAATGTCCGGCAATGCTGAATACCGACGCCGAAAGTCCCAGCACCCAAAGAATCTTTCCTGCAAGAATAAATGTGATCAATGCCGATATATTCGATGTCAGATTGACGACCTTCACATTACCGGTTGCTTTCTCCATATCAAGCTTTCCTAATTTGGTAAATGCAAGCAGTAAAAATGTTCCGGTTCCCGGTCCGTAGAATCCATCATAGATACCGATCACAAAAGAACATGCTGCCATGATCAGATACTGTTTTTTTCTGGTAAATCCTTCCGGTATCACCGGTTTCAGATCCTTGTCCCGCAATACACAGAATGCAACAACAGGAAGCACAAATACCAGTACCGTCTTAAGTACTTTGTCACTGATGATCAGCGCCAGGTTCGCCCCCGCAATTGAACCCACAAATGCACAGGCTACCGTACCCGGGACTAAACATATGTCAACACATTTGCTCTTCACCAAGTGCCATGTCGACACCGCTGTTCCAGTCGCTGATGATAATTTATTTGTCGCAATCGCATGGTGTACCGGAATCCCTGCGAACATATATGCCGGTAATGAGATCAATCCGCCACCTCCGGCAATCGCATCGACAAATCCGGCAAGAAATACCAGTGGACACACAATAAGGAATTCATGTAAATTCATATGTTTCTCTCCTTCATACTCTCAAATCCATAAATTAATCTATCGCATCCATATATTCATGTCAAGCTTTCAGGAGATAATTCTTATTCTGCTCTGCTTTCGGATACATGGCGATTTACATTCTTCACCAGATTCAGTACGGTATTGAGCACATAGTCTTCACCAAGCGAAGTATCGATACACATCTGATAATTACCGGACATCCCCCATATTCTTCTCGTATAGTATCTATAATTGTCTGCACGTCTTCTGTCAGTCTGTTCAATCCTGCGTTTTGCCGCTTTTTCATCCAGACCATATCTTTTCATTACCGTCTGAATTCTCGTCTTAAGCGGCGCACTTAAGAATATGCCGATACAATCCGGATCATCTTTTAAGATTGCATCTGCACATCTTCCAACGATGACACAGTTTCCTTTCTTAGCTGCAGACCTGATGACCTCTGCTTCTGCCTCAAAGATCTTATCCTTCGGCGGCTCATATTCATCGGAATATGCATACATTTCATGAACCAGATCATATAAGAAACTGTTCGTCATATTTTCCTCTCTTTTTGATATGTATTCCGGTGTATATCCGGTCGAACCTGCCGCAAGCTGGATGATTTCTTTGTCATAGAAGTCACAATTTAATTTCTCAGCAAGCTTTGCTCCCAGATCGCGTCCACCGCTTCCATACTGGCGTCCGATCGCAATACAGAAATGACCTGTTGTCACAGCTTCATTGTCCACAGCACCGGAAGCCTCCTCTGTCTCGTTCACAACACCAAATAACTTTTCCGGCATAAAACTCAAATAACGTCCGATCGTTCTTGCGATAAATCCAACCAGAAGTGCCGCAACAACCGTACCTTCTCTGACTCCATCCAGTCTTCCTGCCAGAACGAATGACAGAACCGCCGCGATCACTGCCATACTTACGTCAAAGCAGATCTTTGTTATACCAAATTCTGTCTTCCAGCGGAATACTACTGCACGGACAAAGGACTCTCCCGGCAGCATAACAACATCTGCCAATACTTCCATATATACTCCGACACCCAGGATCAGACAGCCGATCAGAAGATCGATCACTTTTACCGGATAAGAATGCGGATTCACAAATCCTAACAGAATCATACAGGCATCGATAAAATATCCAAAGATCAGTGATACCGGAATCTGCAGCAGATGTTCCACTTTAAAATTCTTTCCAAGCAGGATCAATTGCAACACGATCAGTAAAATACTGAAGAAAATTGTAAAGTTCCCTAATGTAAATGGATAATTCAGACTCAGTACATACGGGATAGATGAAATCGGTGAAGTTCCCAGATTCGCCTTCGTGATCAGCGCAACTCCAAGTGAATTTACAAAAAGTCCAATCAAAAAGATGATATATCTCTTTACGATGTAATTATTTTGTTTCTTTTTACTCAATTTTCTATACTCCTTTCTTATAACAACTCTTATTATCCTATCACTTTCGCCTAAAACATGTCAATACAGACATGTTTGTATCAATATATTTTTATATCTGTTGGAACAAGCGCCAGATTTATGCTATACTCACCAAAGAGACTCATATTCTAAAGAACCGATTAACTATAGAAAGGATGTATCATGGAAACACTAAAATATGCAATCCTCGGATTACTGATGAAAAAAGACATGACCGGCTACGAACTGACCAAAGAGTTCAACTCAGCATTGTTCGAATTCTGGAATGCCAGCCACAGTCAGATCTATCCGAAATTAAAAGCCCTGACCAAAGAAGGTCTGATCGAATATCATATAGAAATAACAGGAACCGTACTGGAAAAGAAAGTATACACTATCACAGATGCCGGAAAAGAAGCATTCAAAAAATGGGAAGAGACGCTCTATCCGATGCCGTCTCTTCCCAAAGATGAATTCCGTTTACAGCTTTTCTTTTCCCATCTTGCTTCCCCGGAATTCCGTATACAATTGTTGCAGGATCAGCTAAGCCAGCATCTTGACCGCCTGGACTATCTGAAAGAAGATATGGAAAAGTTTACCGTTCTTCCGCCTGTAGATGACGAGCTGTTTACTGACTATCTCGTCTTAAGCGGGGGTATTGCCCGCGAGGAAGCGATGTGTGACTGGCTAAAGAACTGTATCCGGTTATGCAAAAGCAGATCTACATTATAAATTCTACTTCAATATCCTTATTTCCAGGAATCCGGTACTGCTCTTCCACGTCAGATCCCCAGCTGTCGATTCCGCCTACACCACGGACCGCTCCATAGATACAAAGTACCGTTCTTCTTTCCGGCGGCAGCTCTTCCTGATGCGTTGCATTCTCAAGCTCTTCTGCAGTATAAGGAAGACATGAAAATGCAAACGTGGAATGATTGATCTCACTGCCCGCCCGGAATGTAAGTCCACTTTGTTCTATATGACGATTCCGGTTATCCAAAACCGTACTTCTCTTCACTGTCACCCACTCGGTATCCATATGCATGCCACATTCCTGCGGAACCAGATACGGTGTAACCGGAAGACCCTCTACTTCATAAATTCCGTGAATACCCCCGGCTTTTCTATCCGGATATGTCTCACCCGATAATCCTTCATAAACGAATCCGTCTGCCTTTGTCGGCATGACAAAGCGCATACCGAATGCAGGGAGCTCCGGCATTCCCTCTTTCCCGTAATAGTGCGCTCTTACTCTGACATTTCCATCAGCAAATACCAGATACGATACCTTTACCTGTGTTGACGGAACAGTTAATGTCTCATATGTAAATATAACTTCCACACGTTCCGCAGTTTCTTTATCCGAATATTTATTATTTACCGGTGCGCTCGGTTTTTCTATCTTGGTTCCGTCTATCCGTACCTGGATATCCACACATTTCTGGAACATATCGGCAGTCATCCACATACCGGCTCTAAACGGGAATCCATTTCCACGATCATTGTCTGTGGTTGCTCTCCAGAATGTCGGCTTCGGTGTGCGATACAGCCATTCCTTTCCATGCTTTACCATGGATTCCAGACCGCCTGTCTGATAAGAAAAGATCAGATGAAAGTCTTCTCCGTGTACTCCAAGTGTTACATCTCCATACACAATTCCTAATTTTCCTCTATCTGCGTAATCCATAGTAATGTCTCACCTCCTGCATTGCCGGCTTTTCCGTTCTGTCCGCAAATAAAATTCCATTTCCCGAAAATTCATAATCCGATGGCCTGTCATCAAAGTCACCACCATAACGCAATACATCACGTCCTGTCACTTCATCCTTCACGAACAGTGCCTGATCGATATAATCCCAGATGAAGCCTCCCTGATAATCCTCATACTGATCCAGTAATCTGATATAAGATTCCATTCCTCCCAGAGAATTTCCCATATCATGCATATATTCACATAAGATAAATGGTTTCTTCGGATTATTTTCCAGATATTCTTTTATCTTCTCCGGCGGAGCATACATCTGGCTCTCCATATCAGAAATTAAATCCTCATAAGGCCGGTTCTCTGCCACGCCCTCGTAATGCACAAGTCTGTCCGGATCTTTTTCTTTATAGTAACGGTTCATCTCCACCAGGATATCACCGGCATACGATTCATTTCCAAGTGACCAGAAGAGTACCGACACATGATTCTTAAATGATTCAAAGTTCGATACTGCCCTGTCTAATGTACATCCTCTCCAGCATCCGATACTTCCCGGAACATTCCACGACGGTTCAATCACACCTTGTTTCAGCCACGATCCATGTGTCTCCAGATTTGTCTCTGCCATCAGATAGATCCCCGCCTGATCACATCTGTAATACCATGAAATATGATCCGGATAATGGCAGGTTCTGACTGCATTGATATGATTGCGTCTGATACATTCGATATCCCATTTCTCATCAGTTTCGGTAATACATCTTCCGCTTCTGGCATTCCATTCATGCCGGTTTACACCATTGATGATCAGACGTTTTCCATTCAGCAGCATCTTTCTGCCTTTTAATTCTATCTTACGGAATCCAATCTGATATGGAACCACTTCTACTGTCTCGCCTTTTTCATTCTGAACTTCTATCAGAAGCTCATACAGATACGGATCTTCATTGCTCCATGCATGTACGGATTCTTCTAATTCATAACGGAACTGAATCTCATTGTTCACTGATCCTTCTACCGGAAGATTCTTCTGGATCACCGGGTTGTTCAGATTCTCCGTTTCATCCAGTAATACATGATTTTCATCACTATAGATATCTTGCAAAGAAACTTTTATTTTACCCTGGATATTATTTTCTTTCTTTTTCTGTGATAATCGGATATCCAGCTCCAGTTCTGCCTTTCCATCTTCCGGATGATACTTCGGACGGATCCACAGATCTTCAACATGAACCGCCGGTATTCCGTACAGGTTCACATCTCTGAAAATACCAAAAAACCGGAAGAAATCCTGGTCTTCCAGAAATGCCGCCGTACTGCGCTTATGTACTTCCACTGCCAGCAGATTATCTTTATCTTTTACATATGATGTAATATCAAATTCCGAAACCGTAAAGCTGTCTTCTGCATACCCCACGAACTCTCCGTTCACCCATACATAGAATGCCTGTTCCACACCTTCAAAACTTAAGATAATCCTCTTTCCTCTCAGTCCGTCATTCAGATCAAACTTCCGGATATAAGAACCTACCGGATTATATTCGGCCTGGCTGAACATACCTTTCCCTTTTTCTTTTCCATATCCTGCCGGTCTTCTGTAAATATGTCCTTCCCACGGATACATCGTATTGATATAATGAATCTTATCGTATCCCGCCAGTTCTATATGCTGTGGCACTTTCATTTCATCAAAATTTTTACAGTTAAACCATTTCTGATAAAAATCAGCCGGACGTTCCAATGCATTCACTGAATAGTGGAACTTCCAGATTCCATTTAACGATTGTTTTAACCGCTGATCCTGCTTCTTATAATCTTCTTTATTCTCATAAAACTTATGATCACTGTGTGCATCCAGACGATTCACACGAAATACCTGCGGATCATCCAACCATCTGATGTCTGCTTTCATTTGCCTTTTGCACCTCCATTTATTTTTCTTTCTCATCTATCAGTAAACTTTTTCCAATGCAGGGGATTTAATACCCGAGTGCTTCATTTCTGTTCATCCAGAAATGAATCCCCGTCGTGGAATCCATCCATCTGTCCTCGTTAAAATCTTTGACCTCCACCCACTGTCCTTTTCTGTATACAAAATTCTCATCGACCAGCGACCAGGCTTCTTCGAATTCTTCCGTTTCATCAAAATTTTTTATCGAAAGTACCTTTGCCTTGCTGCACCGGCAGGAAGGAAGTGTTGCCGAAGTCCGTTTAGCATCTGCCGGGATCAGAAGCTGTACCACTCTGTCATTCACACATTTCTTATAGCCAAGGATCGGTCCGGTCTCTGGACAGTGCATGCGGAACCACTGCGTTGCTTCGTCTGACTGAATGTCATCCAGCTTCGCATGCTCCAATACAGCCCCGTAAAGGTTGGCTCCTTTGAAGTTGCATTCCCGCATATCACATCCACGGAATGCTGCCGTCTTCATATTTGCATTCTGAAAATTTGCACCATGCAGGGAATTGCCGTCGAATAATGCATTTTCCACACTGCAGTTTTCAAAATTCACACGTTCCAGATTTACATTTTGAAAGGAACTCAATGTGAAGTCCATATTATGCAGATCCATTCCGCTTAGATCCATGTCTTTGAATTCACATTCACGAAATACCGGATGCTCTCCCGCATCTCGCGATTTCATAGCTTTCAGAAGTGTCTCTTTCGTTATCTCTTTCATAGCATTACACCCCTTCACTCCCGTATTATCTATACAATTTGCTTTTTTTACTGATAGTTTTATTATACCGCAATTCTTAACAAAAGAAATCCCCAAAATACCATATCATCCGGTATTTTGAGGATTTTATTTTCATATTAACAAATGCAATATAATGATTTTTCAGCTGTCCGCAGATTCCTAGTTCAGGAAATCTTCATCATCAAAATAGTTGATTCTCATAGCAACCTTTACATCTTTCAATGTCTCTGCTGCTTTCGCCTCAGCTACCCTGCTTCCTTCTTTCAGGATTTCGAATACTTCCGGAAGCTTCTGCTCCCATTCTTTTCTTCTTGCACGGATTGGTGCCAGCTCTGCCTGAAGAACCTTGTTCAGGAATTTCTTCACTTTGACATCACCCAGACCTCCACGCTGATAGTGCGCTTTCAGTTCATCCAGATTCTTATATTCCGGCCAGAATTCTTCGAAATATTCATCCTTGCAGAATGCATCCAGATAAATGAATACCGGATTGCCTTCTACCTGTCCAGGATCTTCCACGCGCAGGTGGTTCGGATCTGTGAACATGGACATTACTTTCTTCTTAACAACATCTTCTTCATCAGAAAGATAGATACAGTTTCCAAGTGATTTGCTCATCTTGGCCTTTCCATCGATACCCGGAAGTCTTAAGCATGACTTGTTAGATGGGAGTACGATCTCAGGCTCAGTCAGAGTCTCTCCATATACACTGTTAAACTTGTGAACAATCTCTTTACACTGCTCGATCATAGGCATCTGATCTTCTCCAACCGGAACTGTTGTCGCGCGGAATGCCGTGATATCTGCAGCCTGACTGATCGGATAGCAGAAGAAACCAACCGGGATACTTGCCTCAAAGTTTCTCTGCTGGATCTCAGCTTTTACCGTAGGATTTCTCTGTACTCTGGATACGGTTACCAGATTCATATAATAGAATGTTAACTCTGTCAGTTCCGGAACCATGGACTGAATAAAAATGTGACATTTCTCAGGATCGATTCCGCATGCCAGATAATCCAATGCTACGTTCATAATATTCTGACGTACCTTCTCCGGATGTTCGGCATTATCAGTCAATGCCTGCGCATCTGCGATCATAATATAAATCTCGTCATATTCTCCTGAATTCTGTAATTTTACACGTTCTTTCAAAGAACCTACATAATGACCAACGTGAAGACGTCCTGTCGGTCGGTCACCAGTTAAAATAATCTTGCTCATCTTACTTATCTCCTTAGCATATATTTCAATAACCTGTATGGGTATACAAATTCATTGTCTCTAATTATTTTATTATAATTCTTTCCAAAGTGAGCGTCAATACAGAAAAAATGCATCATTTTACCTTTCCTGAATTTTTATCTAAATCCTTTTGGATAAAATGATGCATAACAATTTATAAATTATGCTGCCCCTCTGCTTCCGTTCTTACACGCAGCTTCGAATTCTTTCAATTTTCTTTTTGCCTCATTGCTTAGATTCTTTGGTACATCTATCTGAACAGTCACATACTGATCTCCATATCTTCCTGCATCCTTCATAGACACGATTCCTTTACCTTTTAACCGAATCTTTGTTCCGGACTGTGTTCCCGGATTAATCTTGCACACTACCCTTCCGGTAAGCGTCTGTACAACTGCTTCACCACCTAATACTGCTGTAGTAAACGGAATCATGACAGTTGAATATACATCCATATCTTTTCGCTCAAATCCTGGTCGTTTACCAACTCTCACTTTCAGCAACAGATCTCCTGCCTTGCCTCCTGAAAGTCCAGGCATTCCTTTGCCACGCAGACGGATACTTTTTCCGTCACTGATGCCGGCCGGGATATGCACTTTCAGTGATTTTCCTGCTGCATTACTGCCCTGTGCGTCTGACAGCCGGATGACTTTATCTCCTCCAAATGCAGCCTCGTCAAATGTCACATCTATCTCAGCGGTCACATCGGAACCATCCTGACGGAAATTTCCTTCTCCGCCGAATCCATGATTTCCAAATCCATTTCCGAATCCGCTGCTTTCATAACTTCTTCCGGACGTACGTGTCCTTCCTGATCCACTATTTCCAAATCCGCCAAATCCATGGAACCCGCTTCCGCTGCCTTCCGAGAATCCACCGCCAAATATATTCTTCAGGATATCGTCCATATCGCCGCCTTCGAAATGATATTCATGGAAGCTTCCATTCGGTCCGGTATAACTGTAAGTACCGCCGCCAGGTCCGTTTCCATAGCCATATGCTCCACTGCCGCCTGCACTGCCATCAAAAGCTGCATGGCCAAACTGATCATATAATTTCTTTTTCTCCGGATTACTCAGCACATTATAGGCTTCTGTCGCTTCCTTGAACTTTTCTTCTGCCTGTGCATTTCCGGCATTGGTATCCGGGTGGTATTTCTTGGCCAGTTTACGATATGCTCTTTTTATTGTACTCTTGTCCGCACTCCTGCTGATTCCAAGAACATCATAATAATCTCTTTTTGCCGCCATAGTTCTCCCTCCCGTCATTTATTCCATATTATTTTCTATTATCTTCATCTATGTGAACAGGATTTCGTGGAATATGTGAGCTTCTTACGTTATCCTGATTATTTTCTCTTTATGATATTGTACCCCACAGGCTTAACACCTGTGGGGTACGTTTACTCTTTTGCCATACAGGCTATACCGTCACTTATCGTTTCCCGCATCTGCCTGTCATTAACCTTCGATTGAAATGTAATGTTTCTTCTCTTCTACCGGTTTTGCTTCTGCTTTCGGAACACTGAAGGAAAGGATTCCACTTTCATATTTCGGATGTACATCCTCTACGGTTACATGTTTTCCTACATAGAAGCTTCTGCTCATGCTGCCTGCATAACGCTCTTTTCTAA
>OLOE01000084.1_pt1 | contig 49148 bp, 64 predicted proteins | sample 1673201 | NCBI WGS metagenome assembly OLOE01 (sample SAMEA3136765, study PRJEB25190) | human gut metagenome | biome: human gut; feature: human-associated habitat; material: faeces | place: Austria | collected 2013
TTATAGCCCGTAAAATCGCTACTTTAAGGCTTTTTGACCACATTCTGTCCACATTTGCTTAATCTTTTCGTGATTTCGTGATTTTTGCTCTTGAAGTTGATGAGCGTACACATCAAGCGTGATATTTAAGTTTTCGTGCCCTAAAACTTGCGATACTGATATTAAATCGATATCATGAGCGATTAGATAGCTGGCATAAGTATGCCGTAACGAGTGGACACGCACTTCACGACCAACTATCTTGCGTAGCGTTCTATTGACGGCATTATTAAATACCCTTGGCAATAGTCTGCCATCGGGTTGCGGTGTCAACGATTTTATAAATTTTAAACAATCATCATCAAGCGGTATCTCTCGGATACTGCTTTTTGTTTTTGTGGGCATAAAACCAGTGTTATTTTTGTAGTCCCATGTTTTATTGACGGATAGCATGCCAGTCTCATAATCAATATCATTCACGGTTAGACCGAGGCATTCAGCAAACCGCATGCCAGTTTTAGATATCAAATACAAAACTGCATAAGCGGTACGCTCTGGATGCTTGCTTGTCTCGGAGATCAATCGCTCGTATTCCTCAACCTCTAGGAATTTGCTTTCGATATCTCTACTCTTAACTTTGGCATTGATTTTGGCAAACTTACAAAAATTACGCTTGATATATCCTTCGTGCACTGCCATGTCTATACACGCCTTTATTTGAGTGTGAAACCTTTTGACAGTTAAATGGGCGTGAGTTTCAGCGTACTGATTCAATACACGTTGGTACTCAGTGGCAGTAATATCCTTTAATTTCTTATCGCCAAAAAAAGACGCTATCTGTCTTTGGTTAATAACATACAGATTAAACGTCAATTCTGACACATTCGGACGCTTGTAAACCTCGCACCATTGCTTGAAATAGTTTAAAAAAGTGATATCTTCATCAACATTGATATTGTCTTGTAATTTCAGTTCCATCTCAGCAGCGGCCTTGATAGCTTCAGATTTCGTCCTAAAACCACCCTTTGACTTTGGTTTTCGCTTGCCAGTAGAGTCATAGTAATTTATTCGATATTCCCAGCCGTTGGGGCGTTTCCTGTATGATGCCATTGTTTAGTCCTCTTGTATAGATAATCCCTACACTCAAAGTTTGGTGATGGAGAGTGCAGGGATTTTTTGTTTTATTTTTTATTTAGTAGTAAAGACTGCACCACAGTTCTTGCAGTGCCACTCTTTTTTACCCTTCTTGCCAGCAAAACCAGCTAGAGCACCAACACCGCCAGTCATAATAGTTCCAGCTGCGGCTTTACCAATTGAGAAAGCTTTTCTTTGCTGCACCATAAATTCAACGTCCGTACTTTTGCAATGAGGGCATTTTACAGCTCTTGCTTGTCGAAATTCCTCTTTCAGCTCCTCATTCGCTTGTCGAAGTTCCTCTTTCGCTTGTCGAAATTCCTCTTTCGCTTTTGCTTGTTCTATTTTTGATTGTTCTTTTTGCTCTTTGGTCATAGGATGTTTTATCTCCCAAAAAAGTCGTGCGAACAGTAAAGCGATACCCACAAACATTAATAACCAAAAAGGAGGAAAGATAAAACCTAAAATAAGCCCACCAAAAGTACAGCCAAAAGTTGTTTCGAATTTTAAGTAAGTAGGTACATTTCTAACATCATCCATTTTCATTTTCATTTTCTCCTTTTTTTAAATAACAGTTTGCTGAATTTTCCTAAATTCATCTTGTATCATCGCTTCGCCCCAAGTCGTTGAAATATCATACTGTGCAGCGAAACGAACCCAATTAAAATCGTAGATATCAGTAGATTTTAAATAATCAACTAGCAATTCATGGATCATATTTCTATTAGCTTGAGCTTCGTATTTCTCCCGTAAACGCTCATAGTCTTTAGAGTTCTGCTCTAAGTGCCCTAATTCGTGCAGAATGACCTTCAAACGAGTTTCTGGGGGTAAATCCTCGTTGACATAAACAACCCTGTTTATGGGGTCAATAAAGCCATTTCTAGGCCACTCACTAGAACTAAACTCACAGATAGAGACTCCGAACTGCTCAAGCAATTCATTTTCAGTCATAGCACCTCACTTCTCTTTGCTACTCATATAGCCAGCGATTATTCCACGAATAGCACGTTTATCGTCGTCCGTCAGCGGTTTGCCATCAAACATCATGGCGTTGTCGATGATGTTGTCAATGTCGTGGGAGTTGGGTTGTTGTTCCTCGGTGGTTTCTGGACCGTCTCCAAAAAGAATGTAATCTGTTGAAGTCCCCAAGGCCTGAGCTAATTTTACAATCTTTGCCCCCGTTGGAATACTAGCGCCGCTTTCCCACTTCGAAATAGTTGAGTCAGACTTATACCCTAACATTTTCGCTAATTCGAGTTGACTAATGCCTTTGCTAGCTCTCAAACTTTCAATTCTGCTGCCTCTTTGCTTATTCAAATCCATATCTTTCTCCTTGCTGTTTATATTAATATTATATAGTAGACTTTCCTAATTTTCAAGTTGATTTATAAAAAAAACTTAAAAACTTGAAAAAAAATCAACAAAACCATTGACATTGAATTTAATTCAAGTTATAATATGTTTGTAAGTTAGTTAGAAAGGAGGGGCAAAATGACAGAAACAGTTCCAAAAATTACAATCAAAGAACTTCGAGCCCGTCACAATCTGACGCAAGCCCAATTCGCTGAAAGCATTGGTACTTCAGCTCAGACGGTTAGCGCTTGGGAAAAGAATGCGCTTTCTATTTCTCCTAAGAAAATGGTAACTATCTGTAATAAATACCACATTCAATCGTCTGATTTGTACGGTATCTGATATTTTTTTACAGCAAAACTTGAATTTTATTCAAGTTAAGAATTCTGAAAGGAGCAAAGATGAAACCAAGACGATATCCATATAGTGGAAAGAAAAAAGAACTGGCTAAACCAGTTCAGTTTGAAAATCCATTAAAGCTATTTGACCAATTTACGACATCAGTGCTATGTACTGCGAAGTCTAATAATCCAGAGCATGTTAGATTAGTTATCGAACTTATGCAAACTTATTCGCAGCTCTATTCGTAATATTTGGCAACAGTTTTATTGATTCCATCATAAATCATTTCATATTGTTCAGCGACATATTCGCCAAAAGGCTTATTAAAGTCTTTATTTAGATAATAGGCTCGATATAATTCATCGTGCAATGCTGAAATGATTTCGCCAGCAATAACAGTATTGTCTTTGCTCATAAAACAGTCTCCTTTCCATAATATTTGACTAGCGATTTTCATAAGGAGATGAGAGGCCCTATTTAATCGTTTGTCATGAATCGATTATATCAGAAAGGATAGAATAACACAATATGTTGTGCTTTTAATGCAATCAATAACTATATATTGTGTTTTGGGATTGAATATGAAAAAAACTTTAAGCAAGTTACTTATTAACAGAGGAATGACAGTCACAGAGTTAGCTGAAAAGACTGGTATCAGCTATAACACGTTGATGAACATCGGAAAGAGAGACCTTTCTTTCAGTAGAATGGTGAAAATTGCTGACGCTTTAGATGTCAGTTTAGACAAATTCAGAAAGGATAATACATGAACAATTTAATCAATGTAACTTTAAACGAAAATCATGAACCAGTAATCAGTGCGAGACAACTTCATGAAACATTGGAAGTTAAAACTGAATACAAAAAATGGTTCAAACGAATGACAGAGTATGGATTCGTTGAAAATGAAGACTTTGTTAAGGTGACCCAAAAATGTCTCACCTCTTCGACTGGTCAAAATATGACAGACCACATCATCAAGCTAGACATGGCAAAAGAAATCGCAATGATTCAACGTACCGAAAAAGGAAAAGAAGTCCGTCAATACTTTATTCAAGTTGAAAAGGACTTCAACAGTCCAGAGAAAATCATGGCTAGGGCGTTGCTCATGGCTGACAAGAAAATCAAACTCTTGGAAAGCCAAAACGAAAACCTCTTGATTGAGTTAGAAGAAGCTAACAAAAACGCTGATTACCTAGATTTGATTTTACAAACCAAGGACAGCTTGACTATCACCCAAATCGCTCAAGACTATGGCATTTCAGCACGCAAGATGAATCAACTCTTAAAACAAGAGCGCATCCAACGCATTGTCAATGGTCAGTGGGTACTATATGCCAAATATCTTGGTAAAGGCTATATCTCAAGCCGAACATTCGACTACGAAGGCAAGGATGGCAAAATTCATAGCAACGTGACAACGGTTTGGACGCAATTAGGACGACGCTTCCTATACGACAAGCTGAAAGCTATCGGAGTTTTACCAACTATCGAACAATAGGAAGTTCATCCAACGGTTGGACGAATCGGGAAAAGAGGACAACATGACAGATCCATTTAAACCATTAGCTGACCAATTCGATAGCATGTTAACGGCAGTGATAGCAGATAAAACAAAAGCGTTCGACTTAGACGAAACGCTACCCATGATTTTAACCGCTAAACAGTGCCAGTCGATGCTTGGAATTGGCAACTACACAGAATTTTTAAGAATAACCAACCTTGACGGCTTCCCGAAAATCGATAAAGGTCGAGGGAGTCAAATCAGATACCCACGGGATGCAGTCAGAGATTGGTTTAACAATAATTGGCAAGAGATTGCCTAGCACATAACCCTAGCCGTAGCAGTGAGCTAGTGAGGGGAAAAAAATGAAGCGATACCTATTAACTACAACGATTTGATATTCATAATTGTCTCCTTAAATATATAAATCTATGAAAAAAATCCTCACTAGTTCTCTAGTGCGGTTAGGGAATAGAAAGGAATTAACAATGAAAAAACTACTTAAATGGCTATGGAGTAAAAAACAACAAGAACCAGAATATTTCTTCGAACCAGTATGGACGCCATACGAGGAAAACGAACGCAAATACGAAGCACGCCAAAAACGTGAACAAGAGCTTTTGGCAAAATACGGAAACCGATAAGATCACTATCTTCAATCCGTAGCCACGGCCCCATCGTGGAGTGTACTTATACCCATATCTTTCCCCAAAATATAAACTTTACTTTTCCCACACTTATCTTTCTAAAAAAACATATTTACAAAGCGGTGGGGCTATGGGTGCGGATTGAAGCACTAAAAAAAGCATGGGTTAGGGCCCATGCAAGAAAAAAAACATCTATACAAGGAGTATACCATGAAATCTTTCAACACTCAAACAATTGCAAAACCAAGTTTTACTAAATCTAAAGCCTATGGCTTGTGCGGAACACTAGCTCTTGCTACTGCATTGCTAATCGGTGCAGGATCAGTATCAGCAGACGAAACTACTCAACCAGTGGCAGACACTCAACCAGCGGTGTCTAATGTGTACACAGCGGACAATTCTGGCAATGTCACTGTGACACCTAGCGAAACAGTGGCACCAGCAACGGAAACGCCAGTATTTACTCCACCAGCACCTGTAGAATCTCAACCGATTGCGGAAGCACCAGCTCCAGTAGAAACTACTCCAGTGGCAGATACTCCAGCAGCGCCTACAACGGTTACTAAACAAGACACTACGATCACAGTTGAGAACCCAAACGTTGAAGTAACTTTCCCGAACGGCACTGGCAAATACTCACCGTTCGAGGTCGAGTATAAAGATATTGAGTTTCCAGATAGCATGCCTATCAATGAGGGCGACAAGGTAGTAACTGAGCTTCCAAAAGAAATTGGGCTTCAAACATCATTCGATTTCGACGTTTATAACAACGAGAATATCGTTGGTAAAGCGAACGCTGATGCTCAAGCTCGCAAGATTACTACCACATTCAATAATTACTTCACTGAACATCCATTGAACAAAAAGATGTCGTTGAAGTTCGACGCTAAATGGCTTGACATTGTTGAGCCGGGCAAACCTGTTACCGTTAACTTCAACGGTACAGTTAAGACCTTTGAAATTGCTGACGGAAACCCAATTCCAACAGACGAAATGCTTTCAAAATGGGGCTGGCAAGACAAGAGTGATCCACAGATTATTAACTGGACTTTGCGTCTGAATACTGCTCGTCAAGTCCTTAACAATGCAGTGTTATCTGATACATGGTCCAACAATCAACAATTTGTTGACGGTTCACAAAACATCTATTTCGTAAAAGACCCACTCGATTGGACTGTTATCGACCATTCAGCAAAAGATTACCTTGAATCATGGAATGTAAGAGCTGACGGTTTTGACGCCAAATTCAAAGAGTTCAACCGCATCATGTATATCGGTTACCAAACTCGATTGAAGACAGCGGTTAAAGACAGCACAAACCCAACGAACAAGGCCGAGCTGGTAGCAGTAGACGCTGGTGCGAAATCGACTTCCAAAGTGCAGCTTGTCGGTGGCCGTGGTGATGCGAGCGGTGAAAACAAACCAGAGCCAACATTCGAGATTCCTCGTGAGGCTCCAAAAGTTGACATCCCAGAATTTGAGGGGGGCGTCCCCGGCATTCCTGAAGTAAGAGAATTGCCGGAGTACACTGAGCCAATCAGTACAGTGCCAAATGAAGCTCCGAAGTATGAAAAACCGGAATTTCAAGGCGGCATTCCGGGAATTCCAGAAGAACGAGAACTCCCACCGTTTGAAGGTGGAGTAGTTCCAAACGATGCACCGAAATACGACAAGCCAGAGCTTCATATCCCAGTAGAGCCAAAAAAACCAGTGACACCTACACCAAAAAAACCTCAAAAACCTAGCACGCCAGAAAAAGCCCCTAAAACGAGCGTAGAGCGTCCTAATAATAAAGCGGCACAATCTGCCGCGGTATCTTATAAGTTCGATTCTGAGCCAAAAGAGGTGGCAAATACACCTGTTTACGGTGGTACTCTTCCGAACGCTGGTGAAAAAGAAGGTATCGCTAGCACTCTAGGATTGATAGTGATTGCAGCTGGTATTACTGGATTGGCTCTTGGATTTAAGAAGTACAACGAAGGCGAGGAAGAATAATCACGAAAGAAAATAACAAACAAGTCGTATTTTACAGCGCCGAGAAAAATGGATTTCTTGAAAGCTACAAGGACAAAGGAAGTCTGGCGTTTACAGCGGTATTTACTGAGCAACTAAACTTGACGGTTCTGACTTCGAACGCACGGAGCGTGAAGAATCCATGAAAGATGGTATCAAAGCACTCCTAGAACTCTTGGCGAAGTAACATAGCATGAAGCGGTGGGAGGGAGGCATTAAAAAAAGCACCCCTGGAAACAATCCAAAGGTGCAACGCTCATCAAAACGATTTACTTGATTATAACACGTAACGAGTCCAACGGTCAACCAATAGTTGATTGTACGAGAACCATATTAAACAAGGAGGGAAAATGGCTAAAACAAAAAACAAGATATATTTTTGGCTCAAGGTCGATAAAAAATTTTTTGACAACCTTTTTATCAAAAGATTGAAGAACGTTCCGGGTGGCTATACTATGATTGTCATTTACATCAGGCTAATGCTAGAAAGCCTTGAAAGCGACTGCATTTTGTACTACGAGGGCTACTTTGAAACCTTGAAAGAGGAGCTAGCTTTGAAGTTGGATGTATCAGAAGACGAGATAGACATGACTATGGCGTATTTCACAAAATGCGGGCTGATTCAATTTGACGGTGAAAACAACGCCAAGATGGAACAAGCTGAAGCCTTGGTACAACAGGAAACAAACCAAGCTGCCTATATGCGCCAGTACCGCAAAGCGCAAAAAGAAAAACAGGGAAATCTTACAATGTTATCCCAAAACCCTACATTGTTAAACTCATGTAAGACAGAGATAGAGAAAGAGAAAGAGAAAGAGATAGATATAAAGAAAGATATAAATATAGATATAAAGAAAGAAGTAGAAGCAGATAATAAAAAAAATTCTGCCACTGCTGATAATCAATCCGATTTTAACATCTTTGATTATTACCAAAACAGAATCGGAGTGTTAGATGGATTCCAGATGGAAAAACTGCAAGACTATATCGATATTGATGGGTTAGAAACCATGTTGGTTAAACGTGCCATAGATAGAGCTGCTGACAACTCAAAGCGTTCTTTTGGATATATTAACGCTATTTTGAAGAAATGGGCGCAAAACGGAATAAAGACCGTCGTGCAACAAAATGAAGAACAGCGAAATTTTGAAGTACGTAAGAATAGCACAAACACAGAATCAGAAATCAATGAAGAATGGGGCTTCTAGGGCAGACGAAAACCCATTTTAGAAAAGAGGTAATACATGCTAACACAAGCTGAAATTATCGCAAACACGAAAAGGCTAGACGGTAAGTGTCCAATTCATGGGTTACCTATGATGCAACTTAATATAGCCGTAAAAATCGCAGGAGAAGACGAACCACGCAAACCCTCTCCAGTGTGCCCAAAATGCGCCAAAGAACAAAGAGACAAGAAAGAAGAAGAGTTGGTGAAGGAGAGCTTAAAGAACAATCTTTACTTAAGAACTTATGATGTACTCATGAGAGACAGCACAATTCCTGAAGAGTTAAAATCAGCATCCTTTGACAATTTTATTGTTAAGACACCACAAGAAAAGCAGATGTTAGAGTTTGTCAAAGCGCAAACACAGAAATATCTTAATGGTTTCGAGGGGAACACGTTGCTAACTGGTACTACTGGAGTTGGTAAGACTCATTTAACTGTCGCTATGGCTAAAATACTGAATGAAACCTACAAAGACAAAGACAATCCCAAAAGCGTGCTATTTGTCAATCTCACAGAAATTCTAAGAAAAGTCCGAGAAAGCTTTAAGTTTGAAAGCAAAGAAAGTTATTATTCAAGGATGCTTATGGAAGCTGACTACTTATTTCTTGATGATTTAGGCGTTAAGCTTGGAAACTCAGGGCAATCCAAATCAGCATGGGAAGAAGAATTTATCTTTGATGTGTTAAGCCATCAGAAGAACACTGTTATCACAACCAACCTAAGCAATAATGAAATAGCAAACCTTTACAGCGAACGGGTCGCAAGTCGTATACGTACTGGACTAGAAGGAAATGTTTTCAGGGCAGTAGACATCGAAGATAAACGATACACGCTTAATCAACTAAAACAAGAAAGATAAGAAATCATGACGGAAGAAGAAGTAAAACTAAAGCTGTTTGAAGATTATGAGCGTATTCATGGGCTTGTATTCTCGAAAGAGCACAAACAAAAAATGATGGACGATTTAGATTTGTATTCGTTCATCGAGAAAATTAACGAATATATGTATTTTGCTAAGAAATCAACGCAGATTTTTAGTGCACACTAGAAAACCCCTCTAAAATCAATTTTAAGGCGTGTGTTTTCGTCGGTGGTATAAATAGACTACGGCACCGTTAAAATCGCACTACACCCCCTTAAAATGCGAAATAAGGGCATTTAAAACAAAAAGGAAGACAAAGGTATGACGAATCAACTACAAACACAAAACAAAAGGGATATTTCAACAGATACAAGTGCTTGGACGTTTCAAGATATTAAACGCTACTACGACCCACAAGATTTGTTGACAGAAAAACAAGTTGGGCAAGCTTTATCGCTGATTAAAGGTCGTAACCTCAACCCATTGCTAAACGAGGTCTATATCGTAGCTTACAAAAAGAAAAATGGTGGGGCTGAATTTAGCTTAATTGTCTCAAAAGAAGCATTCTTGAAGCGTGCAGCACAAAACCCAAACTATGAAGGCTTTGAAGCCGGAGTGGTAGTTGTTGACGATTCTGGTGATATGGTAGAGCGGAAAGGGGCGCTGCTGCTACCTAACGACACACTCGTCGGTGGTTGGGCAAGAGTTTACCGCAAGAATTTCAAGGTTCCTGTAGAGGTTTTCGTTAGTCGTGAAGAATACGATAAAAAGCAAAGCACTTGGAACGCTATGCCAGCCACCATGATTAGAAAAACCGCTCTTGTCAATGCCTTACGTGAAGCTTTCCCAGAGGATTTAGGAAATATGTACACTGAGGATGACGGCGGTGAAACATTCGACAGAATCAAGGATGTAACGCCACAAGAGACACAAGAGGATGTTAGAGCTCGTAAGCTGGCGCAAATCGAACAAATGAAGCAAGAACAAACGCATTTCCAACAAACAAGTGAAAGCAATTCTCAACCGGTTGCCAACTCACAAAACGAGCCAGTTCAAGGCGAACTTCTCGACTATTAACGAGGTGCGAACAATGCAAGAATTACAAGTTAATATTGAACAAGCCAAAGTTGAGATTGTAGGGCAAGAGGTTTTTGAAAAAGGCATTGCTGATGTAGTTGCTAAGTATCAAAATTACACAGTCACCGCTGGCACTATCAAAGACGACAAGAAAGTCTTGGCTGAATTACGAAAATTAACCAAGCAAATTTCAGACGAACGTATCAAAATCAAGAATGAGTTATCAAAACCAGCGACGGATTTTGAAAAATATATCAAGGAAACAGAGAAACCTCTTAAAAACATTATCAACCAAATTGCAAATGATGTGAAAGAGTTTGAAAATCATCAAAAAGCACTGAGATTGGACACGGTTAAAAGTTATTTAGCTAACAAAGCCAGCGAATATATAATTGATCCTCGCATTTTTGACGGAAAAGCAACGGAATACCTCAAAAATGGCGATTTTATGGCGGACGGTGTAACTCTTAAAAAAGCGACTATGAAGGCATTAGACGACATGGTTACTTTTGAATATCAAAAACAAGAGGAATTTAAAAAAGCCGCTCAATCCATATCCGGGCTTTGTTCAGAGTACGGGATGACCGACCAACCGTATATCCGCATGCTTCAAAATCTGACATTAGCAGAGGTGTTAGATCAGATTCGCTCAGACCATGCTTTTGAATTACAAAAGCAAGAAGCTGAACGCCAAAGACAAGAACAAGAAGCCCTACGACAAGCTGAATTACAAAAGCAAAAAGAAAAAATAGTAGAAACAACACCAACGGCATTAGTTGTTGATTCAGAAACAGGCGAAATTATCGAAAACACGCCAACAATTGAAGAAGCTAACATTCCAGAATCAAAACGTTATCGCCAAAAAATGACACTTGAAGTCTACTTTGAAGATTCAGACGATAAAGACAGATTTAAACGTTTACTTAGCAAAAACGGTTGGGAATACAAACAAAACTACACTGTCAGCGGCTATCAAAACATAGCTAGTATGACCGAAGAAGAATTGAAAATACATTTAAGTTAATGTCAAGACCAAAATCTAAACCCAAACTGGACGATTTACTAAATCATGAATAGAAGGAGAGAAAACTATGATTAATTCAGTCTGTCTTGTCGGAAGATTAACAAGAGACCCAGAGCTACGCTACACGCCTAGCAATGTTGCTGTTGCAACATTTAGCCTTGCGGTTAACCGTAACTTCAAGGACGCTAACGGTGAACGGGAAACAGATTTTATCAACTGTGTTATCTGGCGTCAGCAAGCTGAAAATTTGGCTAATTGGGCTAAAAAAGGCGCATTGATTGGAATTACTGGACGCATCCAAACCCGTAGCTACGAGAATCAGCAAGGTCAACGGGTGTATGTAACTGAGGTAGTCGCTGAGAACTTCCAAATGTTGGAAAGCCGTGCAGCGCGTGAAGGTGGCAACGCTAACGGTGGTTACAATCAACAACCACAACAGCAAGCGCTAAACAATTCAAGAGGTGGTGCCCCATTCGGTAATTCAAACCCTATGGATATCCAAGATTCAGACCTACCCTTCTAACTAAGGTGAAGCTATGAAAATGACTTTAAATATCGAGCCCAAACCTCAAACAAGGCCACGATTCAGCAAATTTGGCACTTATGAAGACCCAAAAATGAAGGCGTGGCGTCGTCAGTGCTCGCAACTTATTGAGCAAGAGTACGACGGACAATTCTTCGACGGCCCGATTATGGTTGATGTTACCTTTTACATGAAAGCACCGCTGAGCGTATCAAAAAAGCCCACGCCAAAAGCAAGGGCTAAAACGTGGGATGCGTTCAAGCGGTTCATGTCTGAAACACTTTGGCATGCGAAAACTCCAGACGTTGATAATCTGGTCAAATCGCTCTTTGACAGTGTTTCAAGAGCTGGCTACAACAAAGTTGATAAAAAGGGTATCGTCTGGACGGATGACAGTATTGTGTGCGATTTGAGAGCTCGCAAGAAGTACAGTCCTAATCCACGCATTGAGTTTGAGATTAAGGAGCTCGAATGAATAGCAAATATAAGGACAAATTGGTTGGTATCTACGCTCCAGGCAATTACGATCATACAAGCGTATTAGGCCAGACGCAAGAATTTTCAAGATGGTTTTGGGCTAACCACGAAGACATGGAGTATATCAGCGCCAAGCTAGGAATCAACGCAAAGAAACCCAACCGTATCTTAACGCTAGAACAGTTGCCGGATGATGAATTATTGAAAGGAATGATGGAGCTATGCGAGCAAAAGAATACGCCTTATACAAGGGTGAAGAATTGCTAGCGATGGGAACTAAGCGTGAAATCGCTGAGCAGTTAGGTGTTTCACCTAGCACCGTCGGGTACTATGGAACGCCAGTATACGCTCGAAGAACAACGGAAAGAGGAAGGAGATTAGTAGAGCTATGAAATATAAAGTAATCGTTTATTACGACAACATGGAAGACAGTGAGCACGTTTTCAATAACAAGAACGACGCTATCAACGAATTGCATCGTTTGAGAGGTGTCAAATATCGCAATTCTAGGATGTATACGGTGGAAATGGAGGAAGTAGATGGATGATTTTTATGGAGGAACATTAGCTGACTATATCAAATATTGCGATTATAGATACAGCGGTAAATTCAAACTGAAAAAAGGTGAGGACATCTTTGACGGTTTCACTCGATGGTTGAAAGAAAATGAGGGTATTTACAATGGATAGAAATGAAGCAGTACAGAAATTAGCAACAGTAGGACGCCTTTCAATGGCCCATGCTGAGGACTTATATGATTCGTTCTTTGAGAAACCAGTGGTGCCGCAGTACGTGGCGGATTGGTATGAGGAACATAAAGATGACTGCGACTATGAATTATGGGATTATTTTTCTAATTGGGATGACCAAGAAGACGATGATTTCAAAAATTGGGTAAAAAAAGAAACCGAGCCTATTATAACCATTGTCAACATGAACCAGTTTGGATATGAGGTCGAGGAAGAGCCTAGATATACGGTTCGAGTAAAAGGGGTTGACGGATACGGTAGATACCTCAATAGAAATTTAGATAATCAATACTGGTTTCTTGCATCAGATAACGAAACTGGAAGTTACAGAACCAAGCACACTCGCAAAGAGCTAGAAGAAGCTGGTTTCGGCTGGGTATTCGACTGCGAAGGTGTGGAAGTTAAGGAGGTGGGATAGATGGATGCATTTGAGTTTACAATGTGTGCACTGTCCCTTGATTTTGCGATGGGATTGGCAGTAAAAGACCAACGAGTGATAAGCACTATGCTGGTGATTCAAATTATCGTGTTGGTGGTGACCTACATCTACGATCAACTATTTCGAGGTGGTCAAAAATGAACAGACTTAAACAGCTACGGAAATCAAAGGGGATGACTCAAAGCGAGTTAGTAAAAGAGATAAAAGTATCTGAAAAAACCATCTCACGTTGGGAAAAAGAAGAAACATTGATGAAAGCCAATAAAGCCCAGCTACTAGCTAAACACTTTGGAGTATCGGTTGGCTATCTTCTTGGCTACGATTCTGACAACACATTCTCAGACCTAATCGACAAGGTCAACGAGTGGGCTGACAAACGCAGCCTTAAGCAAGCTGACCCAAAAATTCAGTGGATGCGTATTACTGAGGAGGCCGGAGAAATTCGGGATGTGCTCTTGAAACCGACGAAATTCACAGAACCACAATCAGCGCTCAAGGACGCTATCGGTGACACGCTAGTAACAATTATCGTGCTGGCACATCAATTAGACCTTGATGTCATTGAGTGTCTCGGTATCGCATACGATGAAATTAAGAACAGAAAGGGAAAGATGGTAAATGGAACATTCATCAAAGAAGAGGATTTATAATGAACTGGCAGTCGCAACGATTCTGCTAGTGGTGTCGCTAGCCATTAACGTGACTACCGTCTTGCGAGTGGTTGATAGACCTATCGAGACAGTGGTTATCCACAAGGCAGACAATGCAGTTGAATTGCACGGTAAGGTTACTGGAAAATCGATGGTCGGTAAACTCTACACTGTTGATTGTGGGGCGTATGGCAAGTTTCTAGTTAACAAGGAGCAATATGACCAAGTAAACGTTGGGGATGATATTCCTAGCTATCTGAAAGGGAGAGGGCAATGAACAGGCGGCAGCGAAAGAAACAGTATGTCAAAGCATTTAGTAAGCTTTATGATAAAAGCTTGAAACATGGCGGTTTTGAACGAAATATATCAATATCTACATTCAAAGATAGAAGAGGAACATCAAGGATGTTTCTGACACTCAACAAAAGCATGAATTACAGATTTGGTTACGGTGAGTTACCAGAAATTTGGTTTGATGGTTATTGCATAGGACAAAAAACGTTGAGAGGGTGATGGCAATGATACCAAGATTCAGAGCGTGGGATAAAGAGTTTAAGGAAATGGTGCAAGTTGATGCACTGGTTTTCGATGAACAAATTATCAAAGCAACCTACAAGAATAGAAATGTTGTAAAAGAGGACTTAAAAAATTACATTCTCATGCAATCCACAGGCCTCAAAGACAAGAATGGCAAAGAAATCTTTGAAGCGGATATCGTCAAGGTGACTGATGATGACGAAAGAACTAATTTTCCGGATGGTGGAATTGGAACTATTTGCGGTTTGGACGAGATTTTCATGTGGTACATAGATGGGCAAGTACATAACGGACTATTTGACATCAGTCAAGAGTATTACATTGATGTTATTGGCAACATCTACGAAAATCAAGAGCTGCTAGAGGTGAGCTCATGAGCGTGAGATACAAATATTCTGGACTGACCGAGGAGCTATATCGACGGCTAGTCAGTGAATACAATGCACTTAGAGTGAAATATGGACGAGAGTTCAACGGACGAATCCGAGCTGTTCGGAATTGCGATGTTCGTGAAGCAAGGAAATACTCACAGAAATTCTATAGCGTCATTCACGAGCGCTCCAGACTATCCCCAAACACAGCAGAGGATTCAAAAGGTCTTATTTCAGACCAACTGTTTAGCGACCTACAGGCTTATCTAGCTGAGAATCATCGAGGTAAGAAGGCCTATCAAAAGCATGTATCTTTTGACAACGCTGGACTGCCAGAGGACTTATTCAAGCGTTTCTGCGATGAAATCGAAGCCATGCGAGAATTATATGGCAAGAGGGTTACAACTCATATCATGAGCCTGATAGGCTGTACAAGAGAAGAAGCTAGAAAACATGCTGACAATCTAAGCAAGCTCTATCGTGAGATTAACAGATTAACGCCTCGCAAGCTAATTCAGATAGAAGGTTTAATCTCGGATGAACTGTTCGGCGACATTGCTAAATATGTATTCAATAACTACGATTGGCCGGCAGAATTGGATGAAGATATCGACAGAATTGCAAGAAGATACCGTAGTAAAGAAGGTTTGGGACGCAACAAGCCAACTGTTAAACATTATCTATATCGAGCTTACATGCTCGGTGTGTAGCTAGAATGGTTTACGAGGGTTCGACTCCCTTGCTAGCTATTGTCTATCAAAATATCTAAGTGATTACGCTTTTGGACACTCGCATAGCTGATAGACCTATGCACTAAACCCAGCTATTTTTGAGATTGGAGGTGTGTCCTCTATCTCATAATTGCATTACTCAGCGGATACCTTAGCTGGTGGTTGAAGCTGAAAAAATCCAGTTAATCAAAATTAGAAAAGAGGAGCCTTTATTTTTTATTCATTCAAATCAATGCAGCGCATAACTGGTAGCGTTGCAAATTTAACGTATCGGAGGCGATAAAGGAAACGGAAACTGTGGCCTAGGTATATCTCCATTAATTCAAATTTTATATTCTTAAAAAAGGAGAGAAATCTCCAATAATGTATATCTATCCACCCATTAAAACAGTCTGAGAAACAAACTAGCATATCGTATAAAACCTCTTAACGTTTCTTGGACTAAAAAAAGACCCAGACTAATGCCTAGGACTGTTCAAACGATAATAATATTATTATACCATAAAGGAAAGCGAATTTATGAGAACAGTTGAACGACTGCAACAAATCAAAGCGCTTGATAGATATATTGACAGTCAGATAGAACAGATCAAGAGACTGGAATCACAAGCGCTAAAAGTAACGGCTGGTGCTATGCAGCCAGATATGGTGCAAGGTGGCAAGCGTAAGGGTAAGGATGATATCTATGTAGAACTTATGACAGCTCGTGAAGAAGTAGAACGATTCACTGCCGAGGCTATCAAACAGAAACTAGAGTTTCGTAGGCAGATAGCAAACGTGGGGGACATAGATGCTAGGTCCCTACTACAAATGGTTTACATAGACCAGTTAGATATCTGGCAGATATGTGACCGCATGGGCTTTAGTAAAGCTACATACTACGTTAAGTTAAGACAAGCTGAGAAGTATTTGGATTAATCTACAGTGGTATATACCAATCCATACACCATCATACTATCAACGTGGTAATATAGTATTATCGAATCAGAAGGACACAACAGTGTTCTTCTTTTACTTTATCTGAAAGGAGGTATGCCAATGCCGATGGTCAGACGATGCAGGGCAGAGGGATGCCATGCTCTAACAGAGAGGCCATTACATTACTGCACTACACATCACAGTATGGAAGCAGCATACACTGAGGGAAGGCAGAGATACTCACGGACTAGATACAACACACGAGTAAGGAACAGAGATGATGAGAGTAAGGAACGTTACGCATTCTATCGCTCAAAGACTTGGTCTTCTATTCGTAAGATGGCTTTAGAGCGTGACAACTATCTATGTCAGTACTGTCTAGCGTTGGGTGTGACCACACCAGACGCACGTATAGGCGACCACGTAACACCCGTTGAAATAGCTCCAGAACTTCGAACTGAAATTTCAAACGTGGTAGCAACGTGTAGAAGCTGCGATAACACCAAACGTACCCTAGAGCAAGAAATCTATGGTACTGGTCAAAATAGAACGAAACAGAACACCGAGCTACGACTTTCCGTGGCATCGTGGGCCGATTTAATAGCCCGCAAAAAAGAGGACGTCATTAAACCCCTCTAATAAGCCCATAGCACGATTTTATAATAAGGGTGGTATAATAACCCTCGACCCAATTTAAAATTGACCCCCGCCCCCTTCTCGTGCCAAGGAGAGCCGCCACAAGGTGTTCTTTTATGTCGGACACCAATTTTTCAGATTTTTAAAGGATGTCAAAATGAACTAGAAGGAGGTGAGGCGAACTTGGTTAAAAATCCATTTTATAAACAAAATAAAGGGCGTTTACCGAGTGACCCACCAAACTATCTAGGACAGGTAGCTAGGGAGGTTTGGCGCAAAGTCGTTCCGTTTTTAGAAGGAACAGGCAAGGTCGAGCGCATAGATACATTCTTGGTGGAATCCTACTGCACTAACTACGAAATTTACAAGCTGGCTTATGAAGATATCAAGCTAAACGGCATCCAGCAGGAAATCAAAAAGCTTGTACAGGCGCAGGGAAGCGGTGAGATTTTAGGCGAGCAGTCGCTTGGCTTTAAAAAGAATCCAGCGGTTGCAACGATGAAGGATGCAACAACTACGCTGAATCAGATAGCCATGCAACTAGGTCTTACGCCAAAAGGCAGGGCAGAGTTGCTGACGATTGCTGATAGTAGCAAACCTGAAAAATCGACTGCTGAAATGATGCAGGACTTTTTAAACAGTTAAAAAGACGAGGAATTTATTTCCCCATCTCTTTTTATTAGAAGGGGGGTGATTTAAAAAGTGGAAACTAAACAAATAACGAATAAAACAATAACAAAGATATATCAAGACAGTGACTTTTCGGAAGTTAGAGAAAAATATCAAGACCCAGGGACTAAATACGCTTTTGAGGTGATGGATGGGAAAACACAAGCTGGTTACATGATGCAACTTGCTTGTCTAAGGCACTTGAGAGACTTAAAACATCAAGGGGATTCCGGTTTTCCTTATCGTTACGACTTGGCAGAAGCTGGTAAAGTGCTTAAGTTTGCTAAAATCTGTCCAAACGTTGACACGGGACAGCCAACAGCGCTTATGCCGTGGCAAGAGTTTTTGCTTAGTCAATCTTTTGGCTGGCGCAATGAAACGGGTGGCAAACGCTTTTCACGGGTCATTGTATCTGTTGGTCGTAGTCAAGGGAAAACGTACATTCAGGCTATTTCTATGTGTTTCTCTTACCTTTTCGAAGGACTTGGACTATCTAACCAAGATTATCTGGTAAGCTCAATCAACTTCAAGCAGACTATGAAGTTAATGGGCTATATTAAGAATATGCTTAAACAGATAATCACCAAAGAACCTTTTAAGTCTCTAGCTGAAGAGTTGGACTTATCTATCCAGTCAGAACAAGTCATTATGAGAACGAATAACAACGTTTTAAGGGCTATATCTTCCGAAAGCGGTAACTATGATGGATTCCACTTTACTTGACCAATGCGATTATGGATGAGTCGGGTGATTTGAAAGACCGAACGAGCATTTCTAAAATCGTTTCTGGGCAGGTTAAAATTCCAAACCGACAATTTATTCAAATTTCCACTGCCTATCCAAACCCCACTTCGCCATTAAGACACGATGAACGGATGATGCAAGGGATTATGGAGCGTGACGACAGGGCTGGTGATACTCAATTGTGCCTCGTTTGGTCGCAGGATAGCATAGATGAGATTTATATGCCTGAAACATGGAGCAAGTCGAACCCCTTATTAGACCTTGAAAGCGAACACGATACGCTTTTAAAAGGTCTTATGGATAAGAGAGACGCTGACCTTTTATCTGGAAATATCAACGATTTTATAATCAAGAATATGAACCTTTGGGGCGAACAAGATGAAAACAGCTTCTTAAAGCTGGAAGACATCGAGCGCTCGGTCATTTCTGATTTTGATATACGTGGCAGACGTGCTTATGTTGGGCTTGATGCCTCAATGTTTAGCGACAACACCGCAATTGGCTTTGTCTATCCTTATCTAGGGGCAGACGGTAGCCAAAAATGGCATATAGAACAGCATAGTTTCATTCCGTGGCAACAAGCAGGCTCACTTGAAGCCAAAGAAAAACAAGACGGCGTTAACTATCGAGACTTGGAAACCAAGGGCTACTGTACGATTACCAGTCACCCACAAGGACTAATCAATCCAGAGGAAGTTTACCGTTGGTTTTGTGAGTATGTGGAAGATAATCAGCTTGATGTAGTCTTCTTCGGCTATGACGCTATGGGGGTTTCAAAGCTTATCAAAGCCTTAGAGTCTAACACGAGCTTTCCACTTATGCCAATCAGACAACGGACAAGCGAACTGAAAGACCCGACTAAATTCCTTCAAACGCTCTTTATTGAAGGCAATATCACCCGTTTGGATGATGAAATCATGCGAAAAGCCTTGATAAATGCAGTAATCAAGGAAGATAACATCTGTATTCAAGTAGACAAGATGAAATCGACCTATAAAATCGACGTGGTGGATGCCCTAATTGATGCGTTCTATGATGGTATGTATGCGTTTGAAGACTACGCTATCACTAACAATCCAACGTGGAAGGTTGAACACATGAGTCAAGAGGCCGTTCTAAACTGGTTAAAAAACCCAGATAGTGGGCTACTAGAGGAGTATTAATACATGATTTTGAAGTTTTTTAAGGCGATTTGGGCTATTTTTGACATCCTTATGTTCATTTTAGCTGCGATTTCGCTTAATTTAACCACTTATAACCTCGGCTACGTATGGTTTGGCATTAGCATGACAATCACATTCGTACTAGCAGGTTTAATTAGTGAGCTAGCCGCTAAGAAAGGCTAGAAAGGAGGTGATAATAATTGCCGATATTTAATTTAGCAACCGAAAGCCCACCGAGTAACCAAGGGGGCTTTTTTGATATCACTGATCCAGAGTTTTTGGCTACCTTGAATGGTAGTGAGTGGGTTTCAGCCGAAACTGCTCTTAAAAACTCGGACCTATTCTCTATTATCAGTCAGCTATCCAATGATCTAGCGACTGCCAAGCTAACGACTAGCCGAAAACAATTGCAAGGTATTGTGGATAATCCGTCAAACAACGCTAACCGTTTCAATTTCTACCAGTCTATCTTTGCTCAAATGCTATTGGGTGGTGAAGCCTTTGCGTATCGTTGGCGAAACGACAATGGGCGTGATATGAAGTGGGAGTATTTGAGACCATCTCAGGTCACTTTCAACCGATTGGACAATCAGAATGGCCTCTACTACAACATAACGTTTGATGATCCACGCATTCCGCCAAAACAGCATGTTCCACAAAGCGACATCTTACACTTCAGATTGCTATCTGTAGATGGTGGTTTGACAAGCGTAAGTCCGTTGATGGCTCTTGGTAGAGAACTAGATATTCAAAAAGCTAGTGATAAGCTAACGCTTAATTCCCTTAAGAATGCCCTCAATGCTAATGGTATTTTGAAAATTAAGGGCGGTGGTTTGCTCGATTTCAAAACTAAGGTCTCACGCTCACGACAAGCAATGAAACAAATGCAAGGCGGTCCGTTGGTACTGGATGATTTAGAGGATTTCACACCCCTTGAAATTAAATCCAACGTGGCCCAATTACTTAAGCAAGCAGACTGGACGACCGGACAATTTGCAAAAGTCTACGGTATCCCAGAGAACGTTGTCGGTGGACAAGGTGACCAACAATCGTCACTTGAAATGAGTTCTAACGTCTACTCTAAAGCAGTGGCACGCTATTTAAGACCATTTCTTAGTGAATTGTCTCAAAAACTTTCATGCGATGTGGATGCGGATATTTTTCCAGCGGTTGATCCGACTGGTGCTAACTATATCAGCCGTATCAATAGCATGGTTAAAAGTGGCACACTCGCACAGAACCAAGGCTTGTATATTTTGCAACAAGCTGAGATTTTGCCTAAAGAGTTGCCGAAGGGTGAAAACCCTAACCGAACCGTATTGAAAGGAGGTGAGACAAATGGGCAAGATTGACATTAAAGGCGATATTGTAAGTGATGATGCTGGTGCATTCTACGAATACTTTGGCATGTCTAGCACCTATCCAAAACTGGTACAAGATGCCATTGCTAACGATGAAGACGAAGAAATCACGCTTAATATAGCGTCCAATGGTGGTGATGTGTTTGCAGCTAGCGAAATCTATACCATGCTTAAGGCTAGTGGCAAACACATCGTGGTTAACGTGCAAGGACTTGCTGCTAGTGCTGCGAGTGTCATTTCTATGGCAGGCGATACCGTGCGTATCAGTCCAACGGCACATATCATGATTCACAAGGCATCTACTGGTATCGTCGGTAATAGCGATGACCTAGAGCATCAATCAGCGGTTTTAAATAGCATTGATGAATCCATTGCTTTAGCTTACGAAATGAAGACTGGACTTAAACAACCGGAATTACTTGATCTCATGGCGAAAGAAACATGGCTCAACGCTAAAACTGCCGTTGATAAAGGCTTTGCGGACGAAATCATGTTCTTCGATAACGATGAAGAAGAAATCATGGTTACGAATGCCGTACATCAACTACCAAGCAAATCAGCAATCACTAAATTTAAGAATATGATTGCGACACCTAAGACCAATACTTTGCGTGAGCAGAAATTGGCTATTTTACTTGAAAAATGAAAGGAAGATGATTGATGAAAACATCAAACGAATTGCATGACCTTTGGGTTGCTCAAGGCGACAAGGTCGAAAATCTTAATGAAAAACTTAACGTAGCTATGCTTGATGATTCAGTTACCGCTGAAGAATTGCAAGCAATCAAAAACGAACGTGACACTGCGAAAATGAAACGTGACATGTTCAAAGAACAATACACTGAAGCTCGTGCTAGCGAAGTAGCTAACATGACTGAAGAAGACAAGAAACCATTGACTGAAAACGAAGAAGAAGTTAAAGCTAACTTTGTTAAAGACTTTAAAAACCTCGTTCGTGGTCGTTACCAAAACGCACTTGATTCTAAAACAGACGGAACTGGTGCTGGCGCTGGCTTGACTATCCCACAAGATATCCGTACGGCTATCAATACATTGGTTCGTCAATACGATTCATTGCAAGAATATGTTAACGTCGAAAACGTAACTACTCTTACTGGTTCTCGTGTTTATGAAAAATGGGCTGAAATCACTGGCCTTTCTAAACTCGATGATGAAGCTGGACAAATTGGTGCTAATGATGACCCCAAATTGTCTCTTATCCGCTACACTATCAAGCGCTACGCTGGTATCTCTACAGTAACTAACAGTTTGCTTGCTGATTCTGCTGAAAACATCCTTGCTTGGTTGTCTGGTTGGATTGCGAAAAAAGTCGTTGTTACTCGCAACAAAGCTATCTTGGATGTTATCGCAGTGCTCCCAACTAAGCCAACATTGACTAAATGGGATGACATTATTGACCTTGAAGCTAAAGTTGACCCAGCTATTAAACAGACTTCATTCTTCTTGACTAACACTTCAGGCTTTACCGCTCTTAAAAAAGTTAAGAACGCAATGGGTGACTACTTGATGGAACGTGATGTGAAATCACCTACTGGATACTCAATTGATGGTTTTGCAGTTAAAGAAATTTCTGATCGTTGGCTTGCAAACGCTACTGGCGGAGTTATGCCGCTTTATTTTGGCGACTTGAAACAAGCAGTAACATTGTTTGACCGTCAACACTTGTCACTACTTTCAACTAACATCGGTGGTGGAGCGTTTGAAACTGACACTACTAAAGTACGTGTTATTGACCGTTTCGATGTCGTTAAAACCGATGAAGAAGCGTTTGTGCCAGCAACATTCAAAGCAATCGCTGACCAAAAAGCTAATCTTACTCCAGGAGCTTAATTTAGGAGGTAAGCAATGAGTGTATCTAAGGAAACCATCATGCAGACCTTGAATCTGGATGAGACAGACGACACTGCACTCATTCCAGCTTACATTGAATCGGCTCAACAGTACATTATCAATGCAGTCGGTGGTGATAAGAAATTCTATGACCTTGAAAGTGTAGAATCTCTTTACGATACGGCTGTAATAGCCCTCACAAGCTCATATTTCACCTACAGAGTGGCTCTAACGGACACGGTGACTTATCCTATCAATCTCACTTTAAATAGCATAATCGGGCAATTAAGGGGCTTGTACGCAACGTATACGGAGGAAAAGGATGGCTAAAGTCAGATATTTACCCTCAGACTTTCGTTTCAAAGCTGATTTCGGTACATACCAAAGCACCCCTAATAAGTTTACGGGTGTAAGCGTGCCGAAATTCGTGAAACAGTTTACGTTGCATTATAAACCCCACACTCGCACACTCAATCAAGAGTACCTTGCTCAGCAAAATGGCGAAAGCGATACACGAGTGATTGTTATTCGCCACAATGCCAAAGTGATTGAAGGTCAAGTGGCCGTCCTAAATGGCACTCAGTATGATATTGTGCGTGTCAGTCCAAACGAAAACTTTGGGCTTAACCGCTACGACTTTCTGACACTTAGAAAACACAAGAAAGTTGGGTGATAGCTTATGGTAGGGCTTGATGAAGCACTAGAGGGCTGGCTTGAAACGGTAGCCAGTATTGGCGATATCACACCAGCGGAACAAGCGAAAATCACTACTGCTGGCGCAAAGGTGTTTCAAAAGGAACTGGAAGATGTAACTCGTGAGAAACACTACTCAAATAAGAAACATTTGAAGTATGGGCATATGGCTGACGGCTTATCTGTCCAGTCCACTAACGCTGACGGCAGAAAGAATGGTGTGGCGACCGTAGGATGGAAAAACAATTACCACGCCCAAAACGCTAGAAGATTAAATGACGGCACTAAAAAATATCGTGCTGATCATTTCGTTACCAATGTCCAAAACGATAGCACAGTTCAAAAGAAGGTGCTGTTGGCAGAAAAAGAGGAATATGAAAAACTCATTCGAAGAAAAGGAGGGAAGTGATTAAGTGTTAGCAACCGTAAAACTTAAAGAGCTAATTGAGGGCAAAGAATTTGGTGAAATAAGCGAAGTATATGCAAACAACTTACCCAAAGAGCTCGAAGAAAATACCGATAAGACAATCGTGTTACTCACCGAAAGCAATCCATCCCTTGATTTAAGTGGGAATAATACCTTTTTCGGAAAAACAGATAGAGTGGAAGTCCAGATTTTTTACAAGGCTGACATCGATTTTGATATCGAAGCCTTTGAAATGGAATTACTGAAATTCCTAAAATCTGAGCACTACTCAATTACAGATATGAGAGAACATAGCATAGACCCCGATACCTTACAGATTACGGGGGTCTTTTTTGTTGCTCTCGATAAATTAATTTAACAAAGGAGAAATAACTATATGGCAATTGTAGGTTTGAAAATGGTTCGCCTTGCTTTGGTTGACCCTAAAACCCAAAAACTACTTAAAGGTGCTGACGGCCTTTCTACTGATGGCGTGATTGAAGTTGATTCAGTTATGCTTGGTACTCGTACCGCTAATATTTCCAACTTGGAAGGTCAAGCGACTAAAATCCCCGGGAACAATTCAGTGCAAGATGTTATGATTGCGCCTGGATCACCAACAGTAGCGTTCGATTTCAATAACCTTGATTTCGAAATCAAACAAAAAATGCTTGGTTTTAAACCAGACGGCAAAGGTGGTTACGTGATGGACGGTGAAAAACCTCACACAGCGGTATTGATTGAATCTGAAACACTTGACCGCAAACACTCAGTGTTCTTCGGTTTTGCTAATGGTATCATGCAAGAATCAACTCAAAACGTTGCTACAGATACTGATACTGCACAAACTCGCCAAGACGACAATATGACATTTAACGCTTTGTCAGCGACTGCGTTCGGCGGTGAGCCTTACAAGAAATACTATTCTGGAGCATCTACTTTCGATAAAACAAACATGTTTAAAGAAGTATTTGGTGGATATGCCCTTCCTGCCGCTTCAAACAGCATTTAATAATTCGCAAGAGGTCGGGCTCATGGCCTGACCTCTATTTTTGTGTTAAAGGAGTAAAGATAAAATGGAAATCAAAACTATTAAAATCCCAGAAATCAGTAAGAAGGCGTTTGAAGTAGCCACGAGCAACCGCAACGTCTTGCGTATGCACGAGTATCAATTGGCAGTCCTTAAAATCAGCGATACTGTTGAAGATGGTGATACACAAGAGCAAGCACAAGCAAGTTTCACAATCCTTAAAGAAATGCTTGGTTTCATTCGTGCTGTTCTCAAGTTGGATGACGAAGCCTATGACAAATTGCTTGATTTGGACAATGAGCGTACACAAGAAATTGCCGAAAAATTGGTGGGCTACATGTACGGATTGACAGACGAACAACTTGAAAATGCCGCTGGTGAAACTGACCCAAAAGACTGAAATCTAAAGGCGAACAGATTTTTGATTTAGAAAATCGCATTGAAGATTTGAAAATCATTGCTAAAAAATCAATCCAAGGTTTTGGGTGGACACTAGATCAGTATTACGACACTGATTATTACGAGCTAATGAAAATCTTAAATGCCAAAGAGGAAGAAGATAGAATGGTTGACCCAACATCTTTACTCTAAATATTTAAGGAAAGGAGGAAAAATATTACATGGCAAAAGTACAAGCTACCATGTCCACGGAAATCGCCTTGGATACGCTACAGGCTGCCAATTCGATTAAGCGGTTAACTCAGTTAGTCAATAGCTCTACGAACGCATGGAAGGCACAAGAAAGCCAAATGCGTAGTGCTGGTGACTATTTGGGAGCAGCACAAGCTAAGTACGATGGTTTGGGTAACGCTATCCAAAACCAACAGCGTAAGATTGAGAAACTGAAACAAGAACAGTCTCAACTTAAAGGAAGTACCGCCGAAACCGCTGAACAGTACCTTAAGTACCAACAACAGATTGACCAAGCGACTACACGTTTGGCATCGTTGGAGAATCAACAAAGGCAAGCTAAGAATAGCCTTGATTACCATAGGTCTGGGCTTGCCGAATTGCAAAAAGAGTACAAGCTACAAAATGAATCGTCTGAAACCTACATCAAGCGTCTGAAGGCAGAGGGTAAGGAAGATGAAGCAAGGCAAGAACAACTTAAGCAATACAAGGGTTCTATTACTAACTTAAATAAGCAGTATGAGAAACAAAAAGATATGCTTGAGCGTGTCGCTCGCCAATCTGGTAAAACCTCTGAAGAATACCTCGTTCAGCGTAGACGCTTGGATGAAACGGCTACTAGTTTGGCTCATGCTCGTAATGCTGCCGATAGATTGAACGATGAGATTGAGCAAAGTCAACGATCTAGCACATTCATCGGACGTTTGAAAGAAAGTTTCCAACGTTTAGGGAATGAAGTTAACGAGACCGAGCATAAAACCTCACGCTTAAAGGGTATCTTTGGAGCTACGTTTGCCGCCAACCTCATTAGCAACGGTTTCCAGAATGCGTTGGGAGCTATCAAAGGTAAGTTTGACGAAATTGCTCATTCTAGCGCTGAGTACGTTAAATACCAGCAAACCATGAACGCCACTTGGCTTACTTTAACCGGCAATGCCGAAGAAGGTAAGAAGATGGTCGATATGACCAACCAAATGGCCCAAGCAGCAGCTAACTCAACCGAAATGGTTGACGGTATGAACCAGAAATTCTATGCCGTTACCCACAATACCGAGTTGACTAAGCAACAAACGCAAGCCATTTTGACCTTGCAAGACGCTTTTGGTCAAACCGATGCAGCCGTTGAGAATTTCGCAACCCAATGGGCTCAAATGATTGCCAATGGTAAAGTTCAAGGGCAAGACATGATGTCAATCATCAACGTCTTTCCGGAAATGAAAAACCAACTTAAAGAAGTGGCAGCACAAGAGCTTGGTATCGCAGACATGACCGCAGACAAATATGCGGAACTTCAAAAAGACGGTAAGATTACCGCTGAGATGGCACAGAAAGCCTTGTTTGAGTTGCAAGATAAATACAAGGACGCCACGGCTAACTTCTCAACCACTATCGGCGGTCTTGAAAGAACAATTCAGTCTCGTATGCCAGCGGTAGTCGCTGCATTCCGTGACCCGATTGATAAAATGAAAAACCCATTCTTGCAACAGATTGGGAATTGGGTTGCTGACCCTAACACTGAAACGAAGTTTAAAGATTTAGGCGAACATGTTTCCAAAGGTTTAGGGACTATCATGGATGCCTTTTCTAAGGTGTTTAATTTAGGAAACGGAACTGATAAGCTTAATGGCTTAATGGACGGTCTCAATAAGTTCGTCGATAATCTGAGTAAGAGCATTGCTAATAATGCCCCTAAAATTGTAGCTTTCTTCAAGGAAACCAAAGACAGTCTAGGTGCAGTTTTTAGCATTGGTAAAGACTTTGCTGGTGGTGTTTGGGAAGTTGCCGTTGATATGATTAAAGGTGTCGCTGGTGCATTTAACCTTATGACTGGCAACGGTAAGAAGGCTAAAGGGCCAGTTACATCACTATCCAAGGCTTTGGGTGGTATCGCCAAACATAAAACGGCTATTAAAACAGTCGGTTCTTTGTTTGCTGCTTATTTCGTAGGCTCTAAGGTTGCTCTTGGAATAACGGCAGTAGTCAAAGGGATTCACGCATGGCGAACAGCTACAGTCGGAATGACTGCGGCACAAAAATTATTGAATCTAGCTATGGCTTCCAACCCGATTGGTTTGATTGTGGTTGCAGTAACTACGGCTATCACCGCCTTGGTATTGCTTTACAAACATAACAAGAAATTCAAGGCCTTTGTTGACGGCATGTTTAGTGCTGCCAAAAAAGCCTTTGACAAGATTTTTAAAGTAACAAAAGAAATCTTTGGCAAAATCATTGACTTCTTCAAAAAGGACTGGAAACAAGTCCTTTTGTTTATCGCCAATCCTATTGCTGGGGCTTTTGCTTTAATCTACAAGCACAATAAAAAATTCAAGAAATTCGTTGATGGTATTGTTAAGAGTATCAAAGACGGTTTTTCTAATGCTGCGAAATGGCTCGGTAAGACATGGAATGGCATGAAGAAGACCTGGACGGGTGCGATGGATTCAATGGCCAAAAGCACCAAAAAGGGCTTCGAAAAGACCAAGAATTACTTTACTGGTGGTGAAAAAGGTATCAAAGCCTTTACTAACACCGCTAAGAAGTTGCTTGTCATCTCCAATCCAGTAGTCGCTGGTTTCGAGTTGATGTATAAGCATAACAAGCCATTCAAGAAGTTTGTCGATAGCACGGTTAACCATGTTAAAGATATGGCTAAAGGCGTTGCAAAACACATGAGTAACCTTAAGAAAGATTGGGGCGAAAAGTGGGAGAACGTCAAGAAGTTCGCATCTAAAACATGGGAGAACATCAAGGGTAATGCTAGTGAAGCTATGATTGCTCTTGGTAAGGATATCGACAAGAACCATAAGGGCATCAATAAGAACTGGTTTGACGGTTGGGAAAACTCTAAGAAATTCCTGTCTAAAAAATGGGATGAGATTGGAGCGTTAACTCAAGAGAAATTTGGTGTTAATATTACCAAACTGATTACTGACGCTTTGAATAATATCGCTAAGTTCTTCAAAGATACTTGGGATAACGTTAAAAAAGGCTTTGGCGAAATGTGGGATGGCATGAAACGCCTTGCTGGCGATGGTATCAACGCTGTCATCGCACTGCCTAACGCTGGTATCGATGGTATCAACAAACTTATTTCAGATTTTGGTGGTAGCAAAGAAGCTATTTCTAAAATTCCTAAAGTTAAGTTTGCCAGTGGTACTGGTATGTTTAGCTCGTACCGAAACCCAATCACTAAACCTACGTTAGCTACTCTAAACGATGGGTATGATAGCCCAGAGACTAACAACCAAGAAATGGTAATTCTGCCTAATGGTAAGTCATTCTTGCCGCAAGGGCGAAACGTTGAATATCTCTTGCCAGCCGGTTCGGAAGTTATTAACGCCAGTGAATTGGCAATGCTCATGGATTTCGAGCGTGGAGCTTTTGCGAAAGGTACTGGATTCTGGTCTAAACTTTGGGACACTGCTACAAACGTAGCTGGCTCAGTTTGGGACACTATGAAGAATGGCGTTGACAAATTCATGAAGATGATTGAGTTCGTGACCGATGTTGTTAAGGACCCAGTTGGATCACTGGCTAAAAAATTCAGTCCTAATGCTGACAAATTGGCTGGGGTATTCAATCCGCTTGGTAATGCACTGTATAAGAAACCAGTCGAAGAAGCCAAAAACTGGTGGAAAGAGCTTTGGTCCATGGCTAACGCTTCAATGGATGAAGGTACTGTCGCTATGGGTGCTAAAGGCGATGACTACCGTTTCAAAGATAAAGCCAAAGACGCTGGGGCTGACCCTTGGGGTTACTTCTATCGTGAATGTGTGTCATTCGTTGCAAGTCGTTTGGCTAACCTTGGCGTTAAGCCTAGCTTATTTAGTCACCTTGGGAATGGTAATCAATGGGTATCTGCGAGCGTGCCACACGTTAACAGACCTAAACCGGGAATGGTAGCAGTCTACACTGGCGGACCCGTTTCAAGTAACCACGTTGACTTTGTAACTGCCGTTCATGGCGATACTTACGATGGTGAAGAATACAACTACGGTGGAAACGGACAGTATCACCAATACGCTGGCCGTCATATCTCTAACGCTGCTACGTTCCTTGATTTTGGGGTGCGTGACAGTGGCGGTGGTGGTGAAGACAATAGTAAGCCACTTAAAGACCGTAACAGTCCACTTCAAACCTTGATTAAACGCCAAGTTGGTGGAATGTTCGATTGGATTAAGAAAACGCTTGGTCCATTGCTCAGCCCTGCTGGTGGTGGTGAAGATGGGCCTCAAGGTACGGGTGTTTCAAGATGGCGTGAATCTGTTGTTCGTGCCTTGAAAGCAAATGGAATCGAGCCGAACGACTTCCGTGTCTCTAAAATTTTGGCAACCATCCAGCGTGAATCTGGTGGTAACCCTAACGTTCAAAATAACTGGGATAGTAACGCCAGAGCTGGGACACCATCTATTGGTTTGATGCAGACTATTCAACCAACGTTTGACGCCTACAAACATGCTGGTCACAATAATATCCGCAACGGATATGACAACTTGCTTGCCGCAATCAACTACATCAAGCACCGCTATGGTACGTCAGACGCAGCCTTTAACCGTGTGGCCGCTTATGGCTACGCTAACGGTGGTCTAGTCCACAAGAATGGTGTCTATGAATTGGCTGAGGGCGACATGCCAGAGTATGTTATCCCTACGGATATTGCCAAACGTGGTAGAGCGTGGCAACTACTTACTGAAGCAGTAGCACGTTTCGCTGGTGATGCCCCACAAAGCAATCACGATAACGCTTCAGACCGTGAGCGTGTTTCAGTCCTCGAAGATAAATTGGATGTCATGATTGGTTTGCTGAGCCAATTAGTAACTAACGGTTCTAACCCAATCGAGATCAGAAATGTCATTGACGGAAGAAGTGTGTCAAACGGGTTAGCACCCTTCATGACAAAAGCAACAAACGATTATGAACGCAGACAGGCGTTGTTAGGAGGTAGTATTATTTGATAGGAATGTCAGTAACTTATGACGGTAAGAACTTAACCGAATTATTCAATGAGGGACAAGGACGTACCGTTCCAGTGGGTGTCACTAAGAACGTGGCATCTAACTTCAACAACAACTATCAAGACCAAGGGCGTAGGCGTTATGGTCAGCAATTCCTATATAGCACCTTGTCAGTTAAGCAGATTCAAGTGTCGTTTACCTTAGTTGGAAACTACGACTACTTTAATACCATCGCTGAAACGCTAGGCGGTTATCTGAATGTAGATAAACCTAAACCATTGATTTTTGGCGATGAACCTAACAAGGTTTGGGAAGCTATCCCGTCTGGTCAAGCGTCCTTAACAGTGGATAAGAACACTGCACCGATTACCGCAACGGTGACGGTTACGTTTGACGTCCCGAAAAGCTACGGTGAGAACAAGGCGCAAGCCTTGGTAAGTAGTGACGGTGAAACTAAATACGGCAGCATTAAGAAGGTGTCTACTGGGCACTACAAGGCTACGCTAAAGAACTTTGGTACGGCTGAAACTTACCCAGACATTAAGCTAAAATTCAATTCAGATAATGGATGGGTTGGGATTGTGAAGTCTTCTAGCGAAAGCTATGAGATTGGCAATCCTAATGAGGATGATACACAAAACGTTAAGCGTTCGGAAATACTGTTAGATTATCGAGATGAAAACGGCATTCGAAAAGGCTTTTCGACTGGTTCAAAAAACAACGGTATTTTCAATGACGATAGTGCTGATTTAAACGGAACACTTGGGATTGTTGACGTCTTTAATCGCCCAAATATCGCACTGACTTCAAGAGGAACTGGAAACAAATTCCTCCAAGGCGGTTCGATTTCATGGGATATTCCAGTAGATTCGAATGGTGAAAGAGGTTCACTAAATGACTATATTTGGTGGAGACAAGTCTTTTGGTTGGGGTTGCCTAGCCAATATGGGTATCTTAAAATCTGTGTTTCCGATGACCAAGGTCGCTTCCTTTACGGTGTAGAGTCTAAGAAAAAAGAAAACGGGCTAGGTTGTGATTACAATATCATGACCACTGATGGCAAAGGCGGTTATCAAATCATCGACAGTAGGCATTTTCTGGGTACGCATTTAGACGAACACAACCCATTCAACGCCCAACGTGGGTGGTCTGATATGGCACGTAGGGATGACGAATTAATTTTCTATTGGTGGGGTTCTTATCTAAAATATAAAGCTCCTATCTTGAAAGGTCGTAAGTCAGCAAAAGTTAGTATTTTGTTGTCCGGTGTCGGTCAGAGCCCGCTTGTAACTCACATGTATGTCGATAAATTCTGCTATCGCAAAGATTTTGTCAGCACTACCGAGGATATCCCTAACCGCTTTGGCAAGGGATCAGTGTTGGAAGTCGACATGTCAAAAGGCAAAACCTTTGTTGACAACTTGCCGGCATCTAACGAACTAACTTACTTATCCGAGCCGTTCAGTATTGGCACTGGTGAAACTGAAATCGACATCTACACATCAAGTTGGATAAGAACTGACCCAACGATTGAAATTTCTTGGAAGGAGCGTTTTGTTTAATGCAAATTTGGATTCATGACAAGAACATGCGTAAGGTTTGTGCCCTAAACAATAACGTTCCGGGCATGTTGCCCTATTCTAACAGTCAATGGCACACTTATCTTGAATACTCAACCAGTACATTCGATTTCACAATTCCTAAGATTGTGAATGGTAAAATGCACGAGGATGTAGCTTACATCAACGATCAAATGTATGTGTCATTCTTCTACGATAATACTTACCACGTTTTCTATGTATCGCAGTTAGTTGAAAACGATGATAGTTTCCAAGTGACTTGTAATAACACTAACCTTGAGTTAGCGATGGAATCCGCACAGTCTCGCAAGGCTGATAAACCACAGAATATTGCTTGGTATTTGAAGGAACTAGACTTATTAGGGTATGCCGGTCTTGAAATTGGTATCAATGAGATTTCTGATAAAACAAGGACTATCACGTTTGATTCTCAAAACGGTACTAAGTTAGAACAACTTCATAGTTTAATGAATCAATTCGACGCTGAATTTATTTTCAGAACCGATTTAAACCGAGACGGCACTTTGAAAAAGTTTGTTATTGACATCTACCAACAGCCGGACGAGAATCATCACGGCATTGGTAAGGTCAGAGGGGATGTTATTCTCTACTACCAAAACGGGTTAAAAGGTGTCCAAGTTTCTAGTGATAAAACTCAACTATTCAATGCTGGGTATTTCATTGGACAAGAAGGAACTAATCTTGAGAGCGTTGAGTTTGAAGAAAAAAACGAGCGTGGGCAAGTAGAGTTTTATTCTAAGAAAGGCAGTCCAATGGTCTATGCACCGCTGTCTATGGAGAAATACCCGTCCACATTGAAGGATAGCGACACAGATAGATGGACACGTAAGGATTTTGAGACAGAATACAAAGATGTCAATGCTCTTAAAGGCTACGCATTGCGTACTATTAAGCAATACGCTTACCCATTGCTGACCTACACCGTCGATGTCCAGTCCAGTTTTATGGACAATTACAAGGATGTCAATTTAGGTGATACTGCTAAGATTATCAATAATAATTTTAGGGGCGGTTTAGCTCTTGAAGCTCGTGTATCTGAGATGGTTGTTAGTTTCGATATGCCACTCAATAATTCGGTGGTATTTACCAATTTTAGAAGGTTGGTAAACAAACCATCTGACAATTTGCAACAACGCATTGATGAAATCGCAGCAAGAGCCTTACCATATCGTATCGAGATTACAACTACAAACGGAACGGCATTTAAAAACGGTGTTGGACGCTCTACTGTTCGGCCGGTCTTGAAGCAAGGCGATAAAGCCGTTAACGCAACGTGGCGTTTCGTAATTGACGGTGTCATAAAATACGTGGGGATGACCTACGACATGGTGGCAGCACAGATTACCCAACCAACCGCCTTAACGGTTTCGGCATGGGTTGATAATAAAGAAGTAGCTTCGGAAGAAGTTACTTTTTTAAATGTCTCAGACGGTAGGAATGGTACTCCCGGACCGCAAGGACCGACTGGACCAGCAGGCCCGAAAGGCGATAGAGGTAACGACGGCTTACCCGGTAAGAACGGTGTAGGCTTAAAAACTACTACTATCACTTACGGCATGTCTGACAGTGATACCATCATGCCTACAAGTTGGACGGCAAACCCACCTATTTTGGTTAAAGGAAAATACCTTTGGACAAGGACGCAATGGACGTACACCGACCTATCTAGTGAGACTGGTTATCAAAAAACATACATCCCACAGAACGGTTCTAATGGTAATGACGGCCTTCCGGGAAAAGACGGTGTTGGGATTGTTAATACAACAATTGAGTATCTGAAACACACAAACGGTCAGATAGTACCGGACGCCAAATACTACTCGAGTTTCAATTGGAATAATTTAACGTTATCCCAACATTTAGAGTATGATTTTGTTCAAGACCTGACACTTATCAAGAGTGGAAAACATGTCAAATACACTGACTTAACTGTTGGTGAGATTGTAACCGATAGAACTGGTGAATTGTTCCCAATCAAAGAAATCTTTGGGACTGGAGGAGATGACATAAATCCTGGATACGTTAACCTAAAACCTTCTATCGGCAAATGGAACAAAAACATTCCGACGGTCAACCCCGGCGAATATCTCTGGACAAGAACGACATGGTTCTATTCAGACGGAACGAACGAACAAGGTTTTTCCGTTGCAAAAATGGGCGAACAAGGGCCAAAGGGAGACCGTGGGAATGATGGTATCCCCGGTAAGAACGGTATTGGCATTAGAAACACCAGTGTCCTATACGGATTATCTGTATCTGAAACCGTGCCACCAACCGCATGGTACCAAAACCCGCCAGCATTAGTTAAAGGGCAATGGTTTTGGACGAAAACCGTTTGGACTTACACCGATAACACCGCTGAAACGGGATATCAAAAAACCTACGTAGCAAGAGACGGCAACGATGGTAATAACGGTATCGCCGGCAAGGATGGTGTCGGTATTCGTAGCACAACCATTACTTACGCACAAGGTACATCCGGAACGGTAGCACCAACGACTGGTTGGACTAGTCAAGTACCTAACGTACCAGCGGGGCAATTCCTCTGGACTAAGACGGTTTGGAGCTATACGGATAACACTAATGAAACAGGCTATTCAGTTTCTAAAATCGGTGAGCAAGGTCCGAAAGGAAACGATGGGGCTAAAGGTGATAAGGGTGAACGTGGTCCACAAGGGCCACAAGGTCTAACCGGTCCACAGGGGTTACAAGGACCAAAAGGTGACCAAGGTATCCCCGGTGTTAAGGGTGCTGATGGTAAAACACAGTATACCCACATAGCCTATGCTGACACCGTGTCTGGTGGTGGATTTAGTCAAACGGATACTAATAAACCATTCATAGGAATGTACCAAGATTTCAATGCTACAGATAGCCGTAATCCGCAAGATTACCGTTGGTCTAAGTGGAAGGGTAGCGATGGACGGGATGGCATTCCGGGTAAAGCTGGGGCAGACGGACGAACACCTTACGTCCACTTTGCTTATGCCGATAGTGCCGATGGTCGAACTGGTTTCAGTTTGACCCAGAATGGTAACAAGCGTTATTTGGGTGTATGTACTAACTTTGACAAAACAGACAGCACCAACCCAGCCGATTACTCATGGAACGATATGACCGGCAGTGTTTCGGTTGGTGGTGAAAACCTTATTCGTAACTCAGCCTTCCCGGATAATCTTGATAATTGGGGATTCTGGGAAGCGCCACAGTCGAACGCTAATCTATCCATTCCAACCCATGGTTTTTACTACAATGGCACTAAACCGCTATTCTTGTTGAAAACATCATCGTCATTAGTACCAGCTTCTACGCTACGTTTCCCAGTCAAACGAAATACTGGCTATTCATTTAACATTCAAGCTTTTGCTACTGTTAACATCAAGGGAGTTGATATCTATTTTCTTGGTCGTAAGTCGAATGAAACAAGCAAGACTTTTACTAAAGTTGTCAACTTCAAATCGCATAATGGCTCACCATCAACCACTGGCCTTGCTAAGTGGCACTTGACGTTTAATTCTGGTGAATGCGATGAAGGGTTTATCCGTATCGATAATACTGGTACTACCAACGGCAGTCAGTCATTGCTATTCTTCACTGAATTGGACTGCTATGAGGGGACGACTGACCGAGCATGGCAAGCGTCACCGAAAGATTTAAAAATCCAATTGGATAGCAAAGCTGATAGTGCGTTAACGCAAGACCAATTGAATAAGCTAAATGAGATTAATTCAGTGATGAAAGCTGAGCTTGACGCTAAAGTGTCCCTTGATACGCTGAATCAATGGGTGAAGGCTTATCAAGATTTTGTTAATGCGAATAACGCCAATCGCGCACAAGCTGAAAAGAATCTTGCGGATGCAAGCGCTCGTGTAACAAAACTAGAGAACAATCTGAATGACATGTCAGAACGTTGGAATTTTATCGACAGCTATATGGCATCGTCTAACGAGGGTCTTATCATTGGTAAAACAGATAATTCTAGTTCTATGCTATTCAACCCAAATGGACGAATTTCAATGTTTTCAGCCGGTAACGAGGTAATGTATATTTCGCAAGGTGTGATTCATATTGAAAATGGTATTTTCTCAAAAACAATTCAGATTGGTCGTTTTAGGGAAGAGCAAGATTTTATCAATCCAGACCGGAACATAATCAGATATGTAGGAGGTAAGTAAGATGGCAGAATATTGGTCAAACACCGACAAAGGTTTCCGCATCAAAATGACAATTGACCAAGTGAGTCAAAATGTCGAAAAAAATAGTTCTACTGTCCGCATTAGACTGGCTCTATTCAATACTAATCAAACGTTTCCAAGAGGAATGTGCAAGTGGTATGTTGATGCGTTTGGTCAATACATTGGTAACACTAACAATTTAGAAGTTTTAAGACAGAATTCAGAAACGCAACTAATCGATAAAACCATTGAAGTTGAACACACCAACGGCAAGAATGTATTTGGCTCAAAGGCTTACTTCTATTGTTACGGCTCACAAGGTCCGGGAGATTTAATCGTCGGTCCATACGCTATCAGTCTTGACCCAATTATCAACGCTAGCGTTTTAAATATGCCTAGCAACGTAATTCTGGGGGATAGCGTGAATTTTTCTATTGCTAAAAGAGTGGCTTCAGCTAGACATACATTGAGATTGTCGTGGTATGGTCTTGAGAGTGATTTGGCTAACAATATCGATACGTCATTTGGATGGACTGTACCAGAGAGCCTAGCAAATGACATTCCTAACAGTTCAAGCGGTTTGGGAACAATATTCTTAGATACTTATATTGGTGGGAAGTTGATTAACACTCAATCAAAAACGTTCACAGTTGGTTTATCAATAAACAGGGTTAGGCCCACATTCTCAAAAATAGCATTGGCCGATGCAAATGAAAAAACACGCAATATCACTCAATCGGATAAACACTTCGTTTCAGCGCTATCAAAAATATATGCAAGATTTGATAACGTCGAAGCAAGATTCGGGGCAACTATCACGAGCTATTTTATGGAAATCGTAGGCAACAACAATACTATTTCTGCACCTAATGGGACGTTTCGTGAAATTACTGTTAATAAAGACACGCAATTTACTCTAAGAGCTTATGTTGAAGATAGTCGTGGAATTAGGTCGGATACATACGAAACATCCATCACTGTTTTAAATTACTTCAGCCCAACGTTGAAATTTGAAGCAGTAAGAAGCGGTTCGACAAATAGCACGCTTACCATTAAGCGTTTCGCTAAAATCGCACCATTAGCTGTTAATGGTATTCAGAAAAACCCGATGAAGTTAACGTTCACCACACGAAATGTTGATTCTGGTACAGAAACCATTGACAACGGTGGCGCTGGTGGAACATGGTCTCAGATTTCGGAGTTTAACGCATCAAACGCTAATCTGGGTAATTCGTATCCAGCCGATACTTCCTATATTGTCATAGGCAAATTGGAAGATAAATTTACCAGTACGTCTTTCCAAGTTACTGTCCCCAGTGATCGTATAGTGATGTCGTATGACAAAGAAGGCATTGGCATCAATAAATACCGTGAGCGTGGAGCTTTAGATGTTGACGGGTTAATTTATTCAAACCGAAAGCAGATTCAACATCACAAGTTGACCGAACCAAACGGCGCAGCTATCGATAATAAAGTGGATAATCTAAACGATTATAAAACCACTGGTTTTTATTCAATAGCAGGCAATTACCGAAACCATCCAGCGTCGGGCGAGGGTGGTTTTTTGGAAGTTGTTGAAAGCTCATCTGGATATCATCAAACGTTAACTACTGTTTCTGGTCGGATGTTTAAACGTACAGTAACTAGTAATTCTAATGGCTCGTGGATTGAGTACACGCCTAAACCAGAGAAGCCAGAAAAACCAGAACCTCAACTGATTAAAAAAACAGTTTCTATGGGGTTTGGTGTTGTTGCTGATATTGCTAGAAAAGGAAATTTAGTAACATTGTCGTTAGCGCCACAAATCAAATCTATTTCAACAATGGAAAGGATGAAACTTAACGAAACTATTCCCGACGGTTTCAGACCTGTTGTTGAAAGTTATTTGCTCGTAAATAAAAACATTAGTAGCAAACATGTCGGTATTGCAGTTTGGGGCATATCACCAGATGGATCGATGAAAGTGACCAACTCAGATTCAAGCAATGCAGTACATTTAGGAACAGTAAGCTATATTACTCAAGATAATTATCCAAATTAAGAAAGGAAAATAATAATTATGGCACTTAAAATCACAAAACAACGTACAATCAATGCAGAATTTAACGTCGAAGAAGAAGGGGCTACAATCCTTGTCAAACAGACACTTATCAGCGTAGATTCCAATGCAGTCTCTACAGTTCAAGAAAATCTTCTTAACGCTGAACTCTATGCTAAACACCGTCAAGAAATGCGTACAGACGAACGTGCATTGCGTGAGTTGCGATATAAAATCGAAGACGAAGTTTTGGCAGAAGCAACTACAACAGGAGCTTAATCAATGCACAAACCAAATGGTATTTTTGGGATTTTTGATGTTGTCAAAGAATTTTACGAATACGGTATCGATGAGCATCTATGGGTGTTCTTGCTGATTGTGATTATCGGTTGCGATATTGTCTTAGGTGTTTCCAGAGCGTGGGCTTTTCACGAGCTCTCAAGTTCAAAATTCCGTAAAGGTCTAGTAAGTCATACGGCTATGATCTTTTTCGTAGTAATATTCTATCCATTCGCTGTTTTTATGAACTTAGGAAGTTTGATAGATACATTTATCTTTGCAATGATTGCAGCGTATGGCTCTAGTATTCTTGCTAGTCTATCAGCTCTGGGGGTGGAAATCCCATATTTTGACAAGTATATTAAAAAAAATATTGATAAAGAAAAATTTATTTTGACCTCAGAAAAAGAGGAAGAAAAGGAGAAAACAGAAAATGATTAACTTTAAACTACGTTTGCAAAACAAAGCTACTCTAGTAGCTCTTATCTCAGCAGTGTTCCTCATGTTGCAACAGTTCGGGCTTCATATCCCTAGCAATATCCAAGAGGGTGTAAACACTTTCGTTGTGATCTTGGTGATTTTGGGAATCGTTACTGACCCAACAACTAAGGGCGTTGCAGATAGTGAACGTGCATTGAACTACAACGAACCTCGTGAGGACTAGCCTATGGCTAAGCTCATGACCTCTATCAACCAAATCGAGGGAGGGGATGTTCTCAAATCCGGGGACACCACTTCCGTGTTTGGTTTTGAAATTCTAGGGTACGATGGAAAACGCATGGAACTGTCCGGCACTGGTAAGCTCACACTTTCCAACGATGAAGTGGTGGCACTCTATCAAGACGTTACTGTTGAAAGTGGGGTATTCTCATTCTCAATGGGCAGTGTAGTAGCTACTGGCACTTACTACCTTGAAATTAAACTGGATGGGCATATCTTCCCATCAAACAATTTCAAGGTTAAAGTTAAGAGCTCACTAAATATTGACGGTGCTATCCCATCAAAAAAAGACCCTAAACTAAAACTACTAGCGGATGAATTGCGAGATTCTGGATACATTGCCGGTGGCAGTGAACCCACAGAAGACCTCGTAAACATCTATAATCTAGCTAAAATTTGAAAGGAAACATAAATGAGTAAATTACACGATTTTGCCCAAGCGGTCGGAGCAGATATCAAAGAAATTAAAACAACCCTAGCAGGCAAGGCTGATAAGGGTTCGGAAGGTATTACCGAAGAACGCTTGACGCAAGCTATTACACAAGTTAAGGCTGACATTATTGGTAATGCACCTGAAGAACTCGATACGCTCAAAGAAATCGCTGATAAAATCACCGCTGCTGGTGGCAATACTGATAGCGGCATCATTACGAAGATGACTGAATTGGGCGCTCGTATTGACACCATTGAGCAAGAAGACCTTGTGAGCATCTACAATACTGCTAAAAACACCCTCTAAGGAGGTTGAATTATGAGCAATTTAAGCAAGGCCATTGAAGCCATTGGCCGCGATATCGGTGAAATTAAAGGGAAACAATCTTCATCCTTGTCTATCAGTCAAGCGTATGGGTTATTTCCAACATATAACAACTTTTTCCTACAGGTTTTAGAACAAAATAAATTTGCGGAAGACCCGCTTGTCACAAAATCTCAATTACCTACAAGTGAAATTGACGCTTTAAAACAGAAGGTTGCTGATTTGGAAAGAATGCTTACGGAGATTAAACAGAGCATTCAAAAATAATTATGAGAAAGGAGAACCATGACATCTAAAACACAGTTATTAAACACGCTTGAGAGCCTAGTCAATCAACGTGTCACTGTTCCCACTAACCCTTATGGCGGTCAGTGTATCGGCTTGATTGACTACGTTTTACAGTATGCAGGTTTATTCAACCTTGATTTCAGCTACTTAAATGCCATTGACGGCTTAAGTAGAGCAGAAAGTCAAGGGCTTAAAGTCACACGTTTTAACGGCTCTAACAACCCACCAGTAGGTAGTGTGTGGGTAACTAACTGCTTACCATATCATCAATTCGGGCATATCGGTTTTATTGCAGCAGAAAATCCAGACGGTACAGTTACTACCATCGAACAGAATATTGATGGAAACGCAGATTGCTTGGAAAATGGCGGGTGGACTCGAAAGGTAACTCGTAACCTCGATAGCGCTGGAAATTTCAGTTATATCGATTGGAACGCACCAGCTCAGCAAATGGTTGGATGGTTCGAATTGCCGTTTGACGATTCTGAAATCGAGCCAGGCGGACTTAACAAGGGTGATTACTTTATCGATGTTTCAGCCTATCAAGCGGCAGACCTTACTGGTATCTGCCAAGCGTCCGGAACTAATAACACAGTTATTAAAGTGACCGAGGGTGTGGGCTGGGTTAGCCCAGTAGCCAGTCAACAAACTAATACAAGTAATTGCATTGGCTATTACCACTTCGCCCGTTTCGGTGGAGATGTAGGCACTGCGCAAGCTGAAGCTAACTATTTTGTTAGCAATCTACCATCACGACCTAGATATTTAGTGTGTGACTATGAAGATGGGGCTAGTGGAGACAAGCAAACTAACACTAATGCGGTACTGGCATTTATGGACGTTTGCAAGGCAAACGGATTTGAGCCTATTTATTACAGTTACAAGCCTTATACACTAGCCAATGTGTATGTAGAACAAATCACTGCTAAGTATCCTAATAGCTTATGGATTGCAGCTTACCCAGATTATGAGGTACGCCCAGAACCTTACTGTGGTGTATATCCAGATATGGATCATACTCGCTGGTGGCAATTCACAAGTACAGGCTTGGCTGGTGGATTGGATAAGAATGTAGTAGTTATTGGAAGCGAATTAAACAAGAAAGAAGAGGAAGAAGATATGAATTTTGTAGTAAGAAGCAAATCTGGAAATCAAGGCTATGTCGGAATCGTTAACGGTCGCGTTTTCGGTATTGGTGACATTAGCACTGTTGACGAATTGAAATCAAACGGCGCTAAACACTTAATGCTTGAAGACAATGATTTCCAACGCTTTATTGACAGCCAATCAAGAGATGCTGCGGAAGTATCTAAGGCTATTGAAGAAGCAAGCGCATCAGTTGTTAAAGCTATTGAAGACCGTGCACAAGCTACGCAAGGTCAAACTGGTAAATAACCAGACCACGAAAACTATAAAACGAAAAGGAGTATATCACCTCCCCTCACACCACAACAGGGATATCATGGTGGTAGTGGTCGAAGCCTCAGCATTGCGCTGGGGCTTTTTTGTGTTATAATTAATAGAAATAGCTGTGGATAATCTTACGGGACCCATTTGCGGAAAACATCTCTTTTTAGGAGGTGTTTTTTAATTTTCTGTGCTATAATGTACCTACAGCAAGCAAGTCTTGACTGTTCCAAAGACTGATTGAGTTCAGCGCCATGTAAGTTATGTGCACATAGCCCGATGGAATTTCTGGAAAGGATTGTTTCGACAGTCCTTTTTGTGTTATAATGAATATCCATCATAGGCAAAGAGCTACGAGGTTATCTTATAGCTCTTTTGTTTGCTGTTAATTATGATAAGTGCTACTATAGTCAATGGAATACTTATCGTCGCATCGATGGAATTTCTCGAACTGCCCCGACCTTTTTTGGTCGGGTTTTTTATTTTGCAAAAAACTGAATTTCTTTATCAAAAGTGTTGACAGTTTATAGTATATGTACTATAATGTATATAGAAAGTAAGAGAGGTAAAGAAAATGAAAAAAGCAACTTACGACAAATCAGGAATCATGACAGAAGCTTGGAACTTGTTCAATAACGACGACATCACTTTTGCAGATTTCGAATATCTTACTCTTGGAGAATTGCAAGGACAAAAAACATTTGCTCTTTGCTTAAAAGAAGCTTGGGCTCACGAAAAAGAAATCGTTGAACGTGTAAACGAAAAACACGAAAACGCTGAACATTCAGAAGAAGTTAAAGCTTGGGACTGGGCTTGTAAGAAATTAGGTGTCTCTTTCGAAATGGACGCTTACACAAAAATGGTTAACGTTAACGATATGAGAAAAGAAGCTTGGCCTGGCACAAGCGTGTGGTCATTGGCTATGCGTGCGGTTAAACTACACATCAAACTTTTCGGTCAAGCAGCTTAAGAAATAATTAAACGAGGTAAAGAAAATGAAAAATGGTAACACAATTCTAGGTTCTCGATACACAGACGAGATCAAAAATGACTCTGCAACTTCTAGTAAAATGTTCAATCTTTCTAAAAAATTGAAAGATAATAATTTACGAGAAATTCATAGTGCGTTATATGGTTTGTTGACTGCTGGATACGACATCAGCAACATGCGAAATGTCGAAGAACTTGGAAAATACGTGAACGTTAAAAAATCACACGGCAAATTGTTAGAAGTCACTAATGATGATATTGAATTGTATCACAAACTATTTGTAGCTAGATTCGGAAAGTGAGTAGATAATATGGACGCACAAACAAAAGCAACTAAAAAATGGAACGAGCAGAATCGAGAACATCGGAATTATCTATCCAAACGTTCGTCAGCTCGTAGCTTTATCAGAAATCATGCCACAGATTCGGATTTGGACGAGCTAGAGGAACTTATCGCAGAAAGAAGGGATGCACTCATGACTGATACTGAAAGAGAAATCAAAGAGCTTATCCAAGATGTATATGCCGATGAGCTAAAAGAACAATCTTGGGACGAAGTTGCAGACATGCTCGATTTTTGGCGAGACAAAGACGGATATATTCTGATGGAAGGTCGTGGGATGAAACCTATCGACGGCGTCGATTATGTAGCCTATGCTGACAACGGCGTAATCTGGGAGAGATAAAAAAGGCTAGGAGAACCCTAGTCTTTTTTTGTGTATTGCATACAAAGCATTAGACAATCAAAATAAATAGAGGTACACTATAGATGTACTTTTACGTTCAATGTTTTTGTTTTTTTCATGCCACTTGGTAGCCTATGCTGCCAAGTTTTTTTGACCACATTCTGTCCACCTTTTTCAGAAATACACAGAAATAAATAAAAATAATAAAACTATAAACTCTTAGAACAGTGTGTTTATAGCTTTTATCTATTCTTATTGTTTCTCTAGTTTTAATATGATAGACTATGTTATAGCATTAACGATTTTCAAAAGTATTCGAAAAATTCGATAGTTGTAAGAGGAGTTGTTTAGTCTATGACTTTAAATCGCAAGCAAGAATTATTGGCACTGTTAAAGCAGTCTAAAGAAGCGATAAATGGGCAGAGTTTGGCGGAACATTTTGGTGTTACCCGTCAAATCATTGTCCAAGATATTGCACTTTTGCGAGCAGATGGTGCTCAAATTATTTCAACTAACAGGGGTTATATTTATAAAAACAGTGATGATAATTCTTATGAGCATCGACTCTTTAAAGTGAATCATACGGTGAATGACATGGAAGAAGAGCTTCTAGCCATTGTCGATAATGGGGGGCGTATTCAAAATATCATGATTGATCATCCAGTCTATGGTGAAATTCAAACCTTGTTGAAGTTGACTTGTCGTCGAGATGTTAGACATTTTTTAGAACAAGCAGCGTCAAGCGATTTTCGTCCACTATCTGAATTAACCAATGGTGTTCACTATCACCTTGTTGAAGCTGATAGTCAACAAGATTTAGATTACATTGAAGAGGCACTTGACAATATAGGATTTTTGGTCAAAGAATAATACAAAAGAGAAATGTAAAAGTAGTTGATTTCACTTGAAATCAACTACTTTTTTTGGTAAACTTATGTTAGTTTATTAACTTACGGAGGTGGCTATGTTTTCAGGACAAAAACTAAAGGAAATTCGAGAAGCGCAAGGAATGAGTCAAGCATCAGTGGCTAAGCATCTGGGAATTTCACGCTCCTCTTATTTTAATTGGGAAAATGGTAAGACAAAGCCAAATCAAAAGAATCTTACAGTATTGGCCCAACTTTTTGGCGTGGCTGAGACCTATTTTCTGTCTGAACATGAGATAGTGGAAGTTTACTTGGAACTTAATGACGAAAATCGTAAAGAAGCTTTGAGACTCACTAAGGCTCTTTTAGAAGAACAAGAAGCAGAAAGGCAGAAAGCACCTGTTATTCCGTTATACTCTTACAAAGTTTTCGAGCGTTTATCAGCCGGAACAGGATATACTTATTTTGGTGATGGCAATTATGATGAAGTTTTCTATGATGAAGAATTAGACCATGATTTTGCTTCTTGGGTTTTTGGAGATTCTATGGAACCCACTTACTTAAATGGAGAAGTAGTGTTGATCAAACAAACTGGTTTTGATTATGATGGTGCTGTTTATGCTGTGGATTGGGATGGTCAAACCTATATCAAAAAGGTTTATCGTGAGGAAGAGGGCCTGCGTTTAGTTTCTCTTAATAAACGCTACGGTGACAAATTTGCTCCTTATGATGAAGACCCTCGAATTATCGGTAAAATTGTCGGTAACTTCATGCCTATTGAGGCCTAACCAAGTGATAACAATTGGGCATCTCAACCTAAATCTGTTATAATATAAGTGAAGTAAAGCCAAGATTTTGGCTTTTTTTAAAAGAGTTTATATGATATTTTACTAAGGCTATTAAAGAGGAGAAAAACAAATGGCAACTATTCAATGGTTCCCTGGGCACATGTCCAAGGCTCGCCGACAGGTCCAGGAAAATATAAAGCATGTTGATTTTGTCACCATTTTAGTGGATGCACGTTTACCACTTTCAAGTCAAAACCCTATGTTGACTAAGATTGTTGGCGACAAGCCTAAGCTTTTAATTCTCAATAAATCGGATCTTGCTGACAGCAATCGGACCAAAGAGTGGCGTACTTACTTTGAGAAACAAGGCATTAAAACTCTGGCTATTAATTCCAAGGAGCAGTCTACGGTTAAATTGGTGACAGATGCTGCTAAGATTCTTATGTCTGAGAAAATTCAACGCTTGCGTGAACGTGGGATTCAGAAAGAGAACTTGAGAACCATGATTATTGGTATTCCAAATGCAGGGAAATCAACCTTGATGAACCGCCTCGCTGGTAAAAAAATTGCTGTTGTGGGAAATAAACCTGGTGTTACAAAAGGCCAACAATGGTTGAAGTCAAATAAGGACTTGGAAATTCTTGATACTCCGGGTATCTTGTGGCCTAAGTTTGAGGATGAATTGGTTGGCTTGAAACTTGCTTTGACGGGTGCTATCAAAGACCAGCTGTTACCAATGGATGAAGTTACTATTTTTGGACTCAACTACTTTAAAACCTACTATCCAGAACGTCTCGAGGAACGTTTTAAAGGGATTGACCTTGAAGAAGAGGCTCCAGAAATCATTATGGAAATGACCCAAAAACTAGGCTTTCGTGAAGATTATGACCGTTTTTACAGTCTTTTTGTCAAAGATGTTCGTGATGGAAAACTAGGCCGTTACACACTTGATATTGTTGGGGTTGATACTGATGGCGACAATTAAAGAAGTCAAGGAACAATTAGCAACTTTGACAGACCTAGACGACCATCGTTGGGCGACATTTGAGGAAGATAGCCGTACTGGGGTACAGACCGCTATTAAGCAACGCCGTAAGGCCATCCTGGCGGAGATTGCGGAGGATGAGCGTTTGGAAACGATGCTTAATTACGAAAAATTGCTCTATGCCCAGGGAGTTGAACTCATTGCAGGTGTTGATGAAGTTGGACGAGGCCCCCTGGCTGGACCAGTGGTTGCCGCAGCTGTTATCTTGCCAAAGCTTTGCAAAATCAAAGGCCTCAATGACAGTAAAAAAATCCCAAAATCAAAACATAAAGCCATCTATAAGCAGGTAATGAAACAAGCAGTGGCTGTCGGTATTGGTGTTAAGGACAATCATGTCATTGACGATGTCAATATTTATGAGGCAACTAAACTTGCTATGATTGAAGCTATTGAAAACCTCAGTCCTCAACCAGAACAGTTGTTAATTGATGCTATGACTTTAGATTTACCTATAGGACAAACATCAATTATTAAGGGGGATGCTAATTCCTTATCTATTGCTGCAGCATCAATCGTAGCAAAGGTAACCCGTGATGAGATGATGGCTGATTATGATCAAGAGTATCCTGGCTATGCATTTACCAAAAATGCAGGCTATGGAACTAAAGAGCATTTATCTGGTTTGGATAAACTTGGTATCACGCCAATTCATAGAAGAAGCTTTGAACCCATAAAGTCAATGCTTAAAAAGTAGGTGAGCAGAGTGATTGTAGCTATTGATATCGGAGGAACCTTTGTCAAGTTTGGTTTAGTTGACGATAATTTCAATATTACTAATCAATCTAAAGTTCCAACTCCAGCAAGCATAGATGATTTCTGGGGAACTTTAGAAAATATTGTTTCATCATATGAAGATGAAATTTCGGGGATTGCTATTGCGTGTCCGGGAGAAATTAATAGTAAACGTGGCTTTGTTTTCAAGGGGGGCCTTATCCCTTATTTAACAGCTATTCCTCTTGGAACAGGTCTATCTAAAACTTTTCAATTACCTGTAAAGGTTATCAATGATGCTGATGCGGCTGCTCTGGCTGAAGCTAGATATGGTAGTCTACAAGAAGTTGATTGTGGTGCTGCCTTGGTTTTAGGTACGGGTGTTGGCTTAGGGCTCGTCTCTCAGGGAGCCCTGTTAACCCCTCTTTTGGTTTCCAAATTTCTGAGAGGACCAAGTTCCCAAAGTAAGAGTCAAACGGCTCTCCCTTTTAAGTGGGCCTTGTTTAAGCAGGCACTGATCAGCCTTGTCGATAATAAAGGTTCTGCGGTTGGTTTTGTCCATGAGGCCAGTCAATTACTTGGCTTAGATCAGGATGATGGTCCAGCTGTCTTCTCAGCTATAGAAGAAGGTCAATTTGAAAAACTCAATTCGCTATTTAAGGACTATTGTCATGAAATTGCGGTGCTTATTCTGAATTTACAGACTTTCATGAACTTAGAAAGAGTCGTTATCGGCGGAGGCATCAGCAGACAAAATTCTTTGATAGCAGGTATTGTTAATGCTTATGAAGAGTTATTTAATGAAAAGTCTGATTTAGGTTTTGATCCAATTTCGATTCAAGCTTGTCATTTTCATAACGACAGTAACCTCCTAGGCGCAGCGTCTTATTTTATGTCTGAAAATGATTTATAATCAAGGAAAGTTCCATAAAGGGAGCTTTTTTCTTTATCTCTTGCGAATAAAGAAATGGAGGTATTTATATGAATAACTTTGAACTTTTTAAACTAAAAGCCGCTGGATTGACGAATTTAAACATCCTTAATATTTTAGACTATCAGAAGACTCAAGATAGAAAATTAAGTTTACGAGATATGGCAGTGGTTTCAAAGTCTAAAAATGCCGTACTTTTTATGGAAAAATACAAGACTTTAGATATTAAGCAACTTAAAGAGCAGTATCAGCGTTATCCGACAGTATCTATTTTTGACCAGGACTATCCGATTGAGTTAAAGCACACCTACAATCCACCAGTTCTGCTCTTTTATCAAGGAAATATTGAGTTGTTGAGTAAACCTAAGTTAGCAATTGTTGGGGCAAGGAAGTGCTCTGAAACAGGAAAACAGTCGGTTCGTAAGGTTGTTAATGAACTCGGTAATCATTTTACTATCGTTAGTGGCCTGGCGCGTGGCATTGATACCTGTGCCCATATGGAAGCTTTGAAAAATAAAGGTAACACCATTGCAGTTATTGGGACTGGACTAGACGTCTATTATCCTAAAGAAAATAAAGCTTTGCAGGACTATATGAGTAAAAATCATCTCGTGCTTTCAGAATATGCACCGAGTGAACAACCTCTCAAGTATCATTTTCCAGAACGAAATCGTATTATTTCAGGCTTGTGTCAGGGGGTTTTAGTTGTAGAAGCTAAGCTTCGATCGGGCAGTTTGATTACTTGTGAGCGTGCCATGGAGGAAGGAAGAGATGTTTTTGCTATTCCAGGAAATATTTTAGACGGAAAATCGGATGGCTGTCATCACCTCATTCAAGAGGGCGCAAAGTGTATTACGACGGGATTTGATATCCTTTCTGAGTTTTCTTGAAAATCAAACTTCTCCTATAGAGAAAAATTTTTTTATTGACAGTTTAAGGAAAGGACGGTATTATGTTAGTTGCTCGGTCCAAGGTGTTGCACTTTTTAATGTCTTGTGACTAAAATATAGACAGATTAATGGCGCAGCCAGTTTATAACAAAATAAGGAAATAATCTATGGCGACAGCAACGACAACAAAAACGAAAACTAAAACAACAAAGAAAACAACGGCTAAAAAGACGACTAAAAAGAGGGCGACACCAAAGAAAAATTTGGTTATCGTGGAGTC
>OLOE01000085.1_pt1 | contig 49138 bp, 35 predicted proteins | sample 1673201 | NCBI WGS metagenome assembly OLOE01 (sample SAMEA3136765, study PRJEB25190) | human gut metagenome | biome: human gut; feature: human-associated habitat; material: faeces | place: Austria | collected 2013
GACCTTGTAGTTTTATTCCGGTCGGTGACAGCCGCCATGATGCATTAAATAGAAAATTACTTCTTCGCTGTCTGTCTCTCCACCCAAAGCTTATCAGCCATCTTCGTCCAGGCCTCAGCGTAAGGCTTACATTTATCGCAAAGATGCTGTACATCTTCCGGTGACTGTGGATCGGTAGAGTGAGCACCGGTCTCTTTTACCATCTTTGGTAAGCATTCCGGATTCTCAAGCATTGGACATGGGCGCAGCATGTTGTCATTGAATGGCTGTCCTTTTCGGTATGCCTGGAAGATTGGACTCTTTAATGCATCCAGAAGACTGACTTCATGGATATTGGCATTCGAATAATGGATGAATACACAAGGATCTACATCTCCGGCTGCATTGATGTGCAGGTAGTAACGTCCGCCCGCGATACATCCGCCGATGTATTCCGCATCATTCTGGAAGTCCAGACTGAAGATTGGTTTGGAGCTTCTGAAAGCACGGATACGTTCGTATACAGCTTTTCTCTGCTCTGGATTTGGCATAAGTTCCGGAGCGGCGTCATTTCCAACTGGCATATAGTGGAAGAACCAGATGAATAAAGCACCGGCTTCGATGATCATATCGTAGAATTCTTCACTTGTGATATCTTTGTAGTTCATACTTGTATAACAGGTTGAGATACCAAATGGAAGGTTGTGTTCTTTTAATAACTGCATAGCATGTTTTACTTTATCAAACACACCAGGACCACGGCGTCCGTCATTGGCAGTTTCAAATCCTTCCAGACTGATTGCAGGAACGAAGTTCTTAACTCTTAACATTTCCTGACAGAATTCTTCATCGATCAGTGTACCATTTGTGAAAGATAAGAATTCACAGTCAGGATGACGTTCGCAGATTGTGATGATATCTTTCTTACGTACCATTGGTTCCCCACCGGTATAGATATACATGTATGTACCAAGTTTCTTTCCCTGTGTTACGATGTCATCGATCGTTTCGAGAGAAAGATTCAGTTTATGTCCGTATTCTGCAGCCCAGCATCCGGTACAGTGCAGGTTACAGGCTGAAGTCGGATCTAATAAAATCGCCCAAGGAACATTACAGTCTTCTTTTTCCTCGGTTTCCTTCTGAAGAGCAGAACCCTTCAAAGAAGCGTTAACAATAAAGTTTGTAAAGAAAGTTTTTCGTACACCTGGATCCAGCTCCCATACTTTCTGTGCAAGCTGATACCAATTACCTTTTTCGGCGATACCCTGACGGATCGCATTACGCTGACTTTCATACCAGCCTTCTGGTGCAGCCTTGTCAACGATACTCATAACCTTTGGAATATTAGTTTCAGGATCCTTATCCATGTAGTTAAGTGCTGCCTGAATAGCGGAAGCAAAGGCGGCGTTTTTTACTGTGTCTACAACATTCATAGTGTTACCTCCTCATTTTACTGCATTATATTCTCTTTGCAGTTACCTTATCTTAAAACTTTTGATTTTCAGATTCAAGCAAATGCGACATTAATCGTATATTGTCGTATTTTGGCAATTGCCATGCAAAAAGAATCAGCGTTTATTCAGGCATTGGGCAAATGATAGTTCCTAATTTTTGCAGTTGGAATCTTCATTACCGGAATCTGATAGCGTATGTCCGTTTAAGGAAATATCTGTTGTTGTCTCGTCTCCATAGACCAGGGAAGCTGCGTAATGTTCAAGCTTTTCTACCAGTGCACGGGAGGCTTCATCAATGGAGTAATAAGTGCCGGATTCAAATCTGGCTGCAGCCGGAAAGCAGAAGAGCGGCCATAAGACAAGGCAGTGCGAGTACATGTAGATGTTTCATGAGAAATCCCCCTTTTCATAAAATAAATCTTGTTCTCCGAATTATAACATAGGTCGCTTTTGTGCTTCAAATTGTAAATTGTACTTATAAAAAAACGAACTTTTTTAATTATACTTATAAAAAGGGGTGGAAAAATAAGAAGGTTTTATATATAATAGGGATAGAAACGTTCAAAACCACATAGGAAAAGGAGATGTATTCATGGAAATGTTATCAATCGAGAAGGAACTGCAGGGCAATTCTTACCCGGGACGTGGCATTATTATAGGAAAGAGTGCAGATGGGACCAAAGCTGTAACTGCTTACTTTATTATGGGAAGAAGTGAGAACAGCCGTAACCGTGTGTTTGTAGAAGAAGGGGAAGGCATCCGCACACAGGCATTTGATCCATCCAAACTGACTGATCCAAGCCTGATCATTTATGCACCGGTACGAGTACTTGGCAACAAGACGATCGTAACCAACGGAGATCAGACAGATACCATCTACGAGGGCATGGACAAGCAGCTTACATTTGAACAGTCACTCAGAAGCCGTGAATTCGAACCAGACGGACCGAACTACACACCTAGAATTTCTGGTGTTATGCATATTGAAAATGGAACATTTAACTACGCAATGTCAATCCTAAAGAGCAACAACGGCAATCCGGAAAGCTGCAACCGTTATATATTCGCATATGAGAATCCTGCAGCAGGAGAAGGACATTTCATCCATACATACAAATGTGACGGCAATCCGCTTCCGAGCTTTGAAGGAGAACCAAAACTGATCGCAATTCCGGATGATATGGATGCATTTGCCGACAGCTTATGGAACAGCCTGAATGCGGACAACAAAGTATCATTATTCGTACGCTATATTGATATCGCGACAGGTACATATGAGACAAAGATCATCAATAAGAACCAGTAAGAGGAATCGATAAGGAGAATAGATATGAACGAATTAGAACTGAAATATGGATGTAATCCGAACCAGAAACCTTCCAGAATCTATATGGAAGACGGAAGTGAACTGCCGATCAAGGTTCTGAATGGAAGACCGGGATATATCAATTTCCTGGATGCATTTAACGGATGGCAGCTTGTAAGTGAGTTAAAGAAAGCAACCGGACTTCCGGCAGCTACATCATTCAAGCATGTATCTCCTGCAGGTGCCGCAGTCGGACTTCCACTGAGTGATACGCTTGCAAAGATCTACTGGGTAGATGATCTCGGAGAATTATCTCCGCTTGCATCTGCATACGCAAGAGCAAGAGGCGCAGACCGTATGTCTTCTTTCGGAGATTTTATTTCTCTGTCTGATGTATGTGACGTGGATACTGCTAAACTGATCAAACGTGAAGTATCCGATGGTGTGATCGCTCCTGGATATGAACCGGAAGCGCTGGAAATCTTAAAAGCAAAGAAAAAAGGAAACTACAATGTAATCCAGATCGATCCGGATTATGTACCGGCTCCAATCGAACACAAGCAGGTATTCGGTGTTACATTTGAGCAGGGAAGAAATGAATTAAAGATTGACGATGATTTCTTCTCAAATATCGTGACAGAGAACAAAGAACTGACAGAGCAGGCTAAGATTGATCTGGCAATCTCTATGATTACATTAAAATATACACAGTCCAACTCTGTATGTTTCGTAAAAGACGGACAGGCAATCGGTATCGGTGCAGGACAGCAGTCCAGAATCCATTGTACACGTCTTGCAGGAGGCAAAGCAGATAACTGGTGGCTCAGACAGTCACCGCAGGTTATGAATCTTCCATTCGTGGATGGAATCAGACGTGCAGACAGAGACAATGCGATCGATCTCTATATGGGAGACGATTACATGGACGTGCTTGCAGACGATGCATGGCCGGCAATCTTCAAAGAGAAACCGGAAGTATTCACAAGAGAAGCCAAGAGAGAATGGCTGGACAAGCTGACCGATGTTGCACTTGGATCAGATGCATTCTTCCCATTTGGGGATAATATCGAGCGTGCGCATAAGAGTGGTGTAAAATACATTGCACAGCCGGGTGGATCCGTACGTGATGACAATGTAATTGCAACATGTAATAAATATGATATGGTGATGTCATTTACCGGAATCCGTTTATTCCATCACTAATCGGGATATAATATAAGAGACACATCCTAAAGTTGATACTATATATGTCGCAGAAAGCGGGAAGGTTACGTAAGAGCGTAGCTTTCTCGTTTTTTAGATACCAAAGTATTCAGGAATAAAAGAGTTACGGGAGTTACTATATATCATATTTATATATCGAGTATATTTGGTTTTTATACAAATAGAGGAAAATGTAGTACGATTTCGGTATCTATATAGCATTTGTTTCTTCAAAAACGATTCTAAATAGGCTAAAATAGGAGAAAAGAAAGAAGGCGATGCAATTGTCAACGATGGAACTGTTGATCGTATCCGTTGGATTATCGATCGATGTATTTGTGGCGGTGGCCTATATGGGAGCTGGATTTTCAAAGATCAGATGGAAGAATCTGGTCCTCTTAAGCGTTCTGTTTGGCGGTATCCAGCTTGGGGTACTGGTACTTGGAAACCTGATCACATTGCTACCGTTACTGTCTATTACCAGAACGAAGACGGCGGCTGACAGATGGGAAGGTCTGACAGTGCTGATCTTTGCGGCACTTGGCATCTATATGATCCTCAAAGGAATCCGTAAAAAGAAGGTGTTGGAACGCAGAAAAGATGAGATCGAATGGAAAAAAACAACGTTTCTTGCACTGATAACGAGTGTCGATGCATTCTTTGTCGGAATGGGACTTAGATTCCTGGATACAGCCATGATCGAAGAGTCATTGGTGTTATTCCCGGTAACGGTTCTGGAAGCGGTAATCGGTATATTTGCAGGATACAGACTGGGACTGAAAGAAAACAGACGTGCATACTGGGTCGGGGGGCACTCCTTTTACTTGCCAGTTTCGACGTAATTCTCCATTATTATACGTAAAAAATGGAGCAATTCGACGGTAGATTTTTCCGGATAGCAGGGGTATAATAATTTACTACAAGTTATCTGAGAAAAATTAAGGTGATGAGATGGAGCGCAAAAGTGAATTAACAAAAGCACTATTGGGAGAAAAATTTAAAGAACTGGTGGCGAAAAAAGGATTTGAAAAACTGACGATCAAGATAATCACAGATGCAGCAGGGGTGATACGTCCGACGTTCTATAATTATTTTCAGGACAAATACGAAGTGATGGAATGGCTTCTGTGGGAAGACGTATTTAAAGAAGTCTCAGAACTTATGGAGCAAGAACATGTAATGGAGTCTCTGCAGCTTTTGTTCCAGAGATTTGGAGAAGACAAGACTTATTACGAAAAGGTATTTGAAGTAACAGGGCAGAATTCCTTTGAGGAGATGCTGTATGGACAGGTTTTCCATATGGAAGAAATTCTGGTAAAGCATCATCCGTTAAAACACTTAAGAAATATGCCACACGTCGACGAAAAGGTATTTCTGGAATTTCATGCAATATCATTGGTGAATGGACTGAAATACTGGCTTATCCGGGAAAGCAAAAATATTTCGGCGGGAGATGCAATGGAATTTTATCAGTATATGATGTCACATTCAATCCTGGATCTGTTGGACATTGAGAATACGGAGAAAAAATAAAGGGTTTCACTACACAGAGTGGAACCCTTTTCCTATAATCTCGCTGGTATTGGATATCAGTAAGAATGCACCAGTTGTATGAGCTTTTATGAAATTACGAAGCTTGATTGCTTCATTTGGACTAAGTACAGTCAGGATGATATATTTGTCATCGCCTGTGAAGGCACCCTGTGCGAGTACGATTGTTGCACCTCGTTTCAGGTCATTTTTGATAAATTCACAGATTGGTTCCGGCTCGCTACATACCACGTGGAAATACTTCGAGCGGTTCAGACTTTCAATCAGACTGTCGATCAGTGTCGAACGCATCGTAAGACCGAGCAGTGAATAAAGACCCGTCTTAATGTCAAATACGAAGAAACCGGCGATTGTGAATAAGATATCGGAAGCAAGCAAGCCTTTTCCGATGTCAACGCTGGTGTATTTCTTCAATATCATGGCAATAACATCCGTGCCCCCGCTGGATGCTCCGATATTGAACAGAATGGCCGAACCGATGGCAGGAAGTACAATCGCGAAGATCAGTTCCAGCAATGGTTCGTTGGTAAGCGGGTGGCTCATTGGATAGATACGTTCCAGTCCGGACAGCGTGACAGAAAGTAGGATACTACTATATGCAGTCTGTGCAGCAAATTTTTTCCCGAGAACGAAAAGCCCTATGATCAGAAGGAGCATATTCGCAATGAAGGAAAAATCACTGGCCGAAAGAGGAGTGAACTTGGCAACGAGTACCGCAAAACCGGTGATACCGCCAAACGTGAAGTTGTTGGCGAACTTGAAAAAGTAGATACCCACTGCCATGATCAGTGTACTGCCAGTGAGTAGTGCAAAGTTTTTTAAATGTTCTTTCATTTGAAAAATTCCCCAGTTTTCCTTTTGTAATTATTTGGATATGAAAGAAATCTTTCATATCCTCAATGATTGTAACGCTCGTGTCTGGAAAAGTCAACGTATTGGTGGTATATTATTAAGAGACAAAATATTCAGAAAAATGACCGGGAGGATAAGAAAAAATGAAGCTTTTTTGGCAGAAGGCAGAAGTACAGAAATTTGAACACGCAAAAGATTTCGCAGAAGAATATAATATAGGTAAGAATGATTTTATTCTTGCAAGTAAAAGTACATATGAGACATATTTTGCACCACTTGGGCTGGAAGCACATGTGGAATTTAAAAGTAAATATGGAAAAGGCGAGCCTACAGATGTGATGATCGATGCATTGCTGGCAGATTTCCGTAAGACGGATTGTGACAGAATTATTGCAATCGGAGGAGGAGCTGTTATCGATATGGCGAAGATCCTGGTGCTTGCAGGAAATTACACCGCCGAAGAGATCTTTGGAAGGAAGGTACCGCTTAAAAGAGAGAAGACTCTGATCGCAGTGCCGACGACTTGTGGTGCCGGTTCGGAAGTTTCCAATGTATCAATTGCAGAGTTTACGAAGTTACATACAAAGATGGGACTTGCTGTCGATGAGATCTATGCAGATCGTGCAGTGCTGATTCCGGAGCTTCTGACCGGTCTTCCGTATTCATTTTTTTCGACAAGTGCGATTGATGCGTTCATTCATGCGATTGAATCCTATGTATCGCCGAAAGCAACTTTATATACACAGATGTTCAGTATGAAGGCAATGGAGATGATCATTGAAGGATTCCGGAAGATTGCTGAACATGGGGAAGAATACAGAATGAATCTGCTGGATGATTTCCTGACAGCAAGCAATCTTGCCGGTATTGCATTCGGCAATGCAGGAACAGGAGCGGTGCACGCCATGTCTTATCCTCTGAGTGGCGTGTATCATGTCACACATGGAGAAGCGAACTATCAGTTCCTGACAGCTGTATTCGCAAAATATCAGGAATTAGATCCAAATGGCAGAATAAAGAAACTAAATAATTTCTTAAGCAATATTTTAAAGTGCAAATCAGATGAAGTATATACCAAGATTGAGAAACTTCTGGATCAGATCATTGCAAGAAAACCGTTACATGAATATGGAATGAAGGAAGAAGAAATCGAGAGCTTTGCGAAGACAGTTGAAGAGACACAGCAGAGACTTCTGAATCAAAGCTATGTGAAACTGACCTGGCAGCAGATGGCAGAGATTTATAAAGAATTGTATTAATTTTTATATATAATAGTGCAAAAGAGTGTGATTCAGATTAAAAACTGAATGTTTTGCTTCGGATCGGAACATACTATCTTCTATAAAGAGGAGGATAGAAATAATGTATAAGTATTTACCCATTACGGATGTATACGCAAGAGAAATACTTGATTCGAGAGGAAATCCGACGATAGAAGTGGAAGTACTTGCCGGAGATGAATTCTGCGGAAGAGCAAGTGTTCCGTCCGGTGCATCGACCGGAAAATATGAAGCAGTTGAATTACGGGATAAAGAAGAACGATATGGAGGCCTGGGCGTGCAGCAGGCGGCAGATCATGTCAATGCAAGGATTGCGCCGGAAGTGATCGGCATGAATGTACTGGATCAGGCAGCGATCGATCAGGCGATGGTCAGGCTTGACGGAACAAAGAACAAATCCAATCTTGGTGCCAATGCCATGCTTGGAGTCTCGCTGGCGGCTGCAAGAGCGGCGGCCGGGGCGTTGGGACTTCCGCTGTATTCGTATCTTGGCGGCACAAATGTGAAAAAACTTCCGGTTCCAATGATGAATATCATGAATGGCGGAAGACATGCGGATAATACGATTGATATTCAGGAATTTATGATTATGCCGGTAGGGGCGAAAGATTTTAAGACCGGACTTCAGATGTGTGCGGAAGTATATCATGAGCTGAAGAGAGTTTTGAAAACGCTGGAATACAGTACTGCAGTAGGAGACGAAGGAGGATTTGCACCGGATCTTCACAATGCAGATGAGGTCTTGCGTTTGATGGTAAAAGCGGTGGAAAAGGCCGGATATAAGCCAGGCGAAGAGATAGCTATCGCATTGGACGTAGCAGCATCCGAGTTATATGATAAGAATTTTAAGAAATATGTATTCGACGGTGAGGCAAAGAAAAAAGGATATAAGATCGTCCGTTCGGCAGAAGAACTGATTGATTATTACGAAGATATCATAGAAAAATATCCGATTGTATCCATTGAAGATCCATTGGATGAAGATGACTGGGAAGGCTGGAAGACGCTGACGGACAGGCTCGGAGAGCGGGTGCAGCTGGTAGGAGACGATTTGTTTGTGACGAATACCAGAAGACTTGCCAAAGGGATCAGAAGAAAAGCGGCGAATGCGATACTGATCAAAGTGAATCAGATCGGGACACTGACGGAGAGCTTTGAAGCAGTAAAGATGGCGCAGAATGCCGGATATAAGACGGTAATCTCACACCGTTCGGGCGAGACTGCCGATTCGTTCATTGCAGATATCGCAGTGGCGGCAGATGCAGGGCAGATCAAAACAGGAGCTCCATGCCGTTCGGAACGGGTGGAAAAGTATAATCAATTATTGCGGATAGAGGAAAGACTGGGGGATGTGGCTGTATATCAGAACCCATTCGAAGAAAAAATAGAAAATGTACAGATATAATGCTGTCTGACACAAGATTTCGAAAGAGATTAGCTTGCCTTATCGTCCATCCTGTGATAGAATATATGTGGTTTATCCGCAGGAGGTGTGAATAGTGGACATTTTGAAGATTGTATTAATGATAATATTTGCAATAGACTGTATCGCTTTAACAGTTATCGTACTGATGCAGGAAGGTAAGTCAGCAGGGCTTGGTGCCATTAGTGGTATCGCTGATACTTACTGGGGACAGAACAAGGGACGTTCTATGGAAGGTGCACTGGTGAAGTCGACAAAATTCCTTGCGATTCTGTTTATTGTACTGGCAGCAGTGTTGAATTTAAAAGTATTTGCATAGGATAGAGCATATTTTTAGAAGATGAAAGGGACACTCCTGTATGGGAGTGTCCCTTTTTGGAACACAGAATATGCAGGGGAGCATAGAGATATGAGTAAGAAATTTGATAAAAGAAAAAAAGTTGTCTATGATCTGATCTGTGATGATTTATATACACCGATGAAATTCAAGGAACTGGCAATGCTTCTTCGCGTGGCAAAAGAAGACAGAGATGAGTTAAGACAGATCCTGGAAGCGTTGGAGCAGGAAGGAAAGATATATCTTTCCAAGAGAGGAAAATACTGCAGGGGACATGCAAAGCGTCTGACCGGTGTGTTCCGGGCAAGTCTTAAGGGATTTGGCTTTGTAGTGCTGGACGAAGGAGATTCAGAGGATGTATTCATCGGTGCGGATGATACCTGTGGTGCATTTGACGGAGATCATGTTGAGATCGTACTTACAAAAGAACCGGAAGGAAGAAGCCGTGAAGGAAAGATCGTGAAGATCCTGGAGCGGGGGCTTTCAAAAGTAGTCGGACTTTACCGCATGAAGCCGGGAAAGAAGTTTGGGTTCGTGATTCCGGATAACCAGAGACTGGATCAGGACATATTTGTACCGATTGAAAAATCAAGAGGGGCAGTGGATGGACACAAAGTTGTAGTGGAGCTGACCTCTTATGGAGAGAATGGAAAGAAACCGGAAGGAAAGATCGTGGAGATCATCGGTCATCTGAATGATCCGGGAACAGATATCATGTCGATCGTAAAAGGGTATAACCTCCCGGTAGAATTTCCGGATAAAGTATTAAGACAGGCAGAGCGTGTTGCAAAACCGGTCAGCGAAGCTGACATGAATGGAAGAAAGGATCTGCGTGACTGGCAGATGGTCACGATTGACGGAGAAGATGCAAAGGATCTGGATGATGCGGTATCCCTTGTAAAAGAGGGAGAAAATTATATTCTGGGCGTGCATATTGCAGATGTGACGAATTATGTGCAGGAGAACAGTGCACTTGACAGAGAGGCACTGGAAAGGGGTACAAGTGTATATCTGGTAGACCGTGTGATCCCGATGCTTCCACATACACTTTCGAATGGAATGTGTTCACTCAATGCAGGAGAGGACAGACTTGCACTCAGCTGCATCATGACAGTGGATCCGTCTGGTGATGTGATCGCACATGAGATCGCTGAGACAGTAATTCATGTGGATCGCAGAATGTCCTATACCAGCGTAAAGAAGATTCTGACGGATCATGATGAAGCGGAGATCTTAGAATACAAAGAACTGGTTCCGATGTTCGAACGGATGCAGGAGCTTTCGGGTATTTTAAGAGCCCGAAGGAAGAAACGCGGTTCCATTGATTTTGATTTCCCAGAGACGAAGATGATCCTGGATGAGAATGGAAAGCCGATCGATATTAAACCATATGACAGAAATGTTGCAACGAAGATTATCGAGGATTTCATGCTTTTGGCAAATGAGACGGTTGCAGAAGATTACTACTGGCAGGAGCTTCCGTTTGTATACCGTACCCACGAAGCACCAGATGAAGAAAAGATCCGTACACTGGCAACATTTATCAATAATTTCGGGTATTCAATGCATATTGGAGTTAATGAAATTAGACCAAAAGAAATACAAAAGTTGCTAACGAAAGTGGAAGATACACCGGAAGAGGCAATGATCAGCCGTCTGGCACTTCGTTCGATGAAACAGGCGAAGTATACGGCAGAGAATGACGGACATTTTGGACTGGCGGCGAATTATTATACACATTTTACTTCTCCGATCCGAAGATATCCGGATCTTCAGATCCATCGGATCATTAAGGATAACCTGCGGGGAAGAATGAATGAAAGTAAGATTGAACACTACCAGTCGATCCTTCCGGAAGTTGCAAAGCGTTCCAGTGAGATGGAACGTCGCGCGGATGAGGCAGAACGAGAGACAATCAAACTTAAGAAGGTGGAATACATGCAGGCACATATCGGAGAGGAATTCGACGGTGTGATCTCTGGAATTACTAAATGGGGTATGTATGTAGAGCTTCCGAATACGATAGAAGGTCTGGTCCATGTAACAAACATGACCGATGATCATTATGAATACAATGAAGAACGTTATGAGATGATAGGAATGCATACACGGAAAGTGTACAAACTGGGAGAAGCCTTAAGAGTACAGGTGCTGGATGCAGATCGTCTGATGCGTACGATTGATTTTAAGATTGTGAATCAGGGAGGTGCCGGAGATGGCGAAGAGTAATGACAAGATGGTAGCAAATAATAAAAAGGCATATCATGATTATTTTATCCTGGATAAGATCGAGACAGGAATTGCTCTGCACGGAACAGAAGTAAAGTCACTCCGTATGGGAAAATGCAGTATCAAAGAATCCTTTATCCGTATTGAAAATGGAGAAGTCTTTATCTACGGTATGCATATCAGTCCATATGAAAAGGGAAATATCTTTAATAAAGACCCACTCAGAGTCAGAAAATTACTCCTTCATAAATCAGAGATCAATAAACTGATCGGTAAAACGAAGGAAAAGGGAATGGCAATCGTTCCATTGAAAGTATATTTCAAAGGCAGCCTTGTAAAGGTGGAGATTGGTCTGGCAAAAGGTAAGAAATTATATGATAAACGTCAGGATATCGCCAAAAAGGATCAGAGACGTGAAGCAGAACGTGATTTCAAGATGAAACTCAGATAGGAGAAAAGAATGGTACCTACAAAGAAAGAAGAATTAAGAAATCTGGTTACCCAGACAACATTAGAGACCTACGAGGAGCTGACACCACATCTGGTACAGCTTATTAATGAAACGAACAGAAATCCGGAACTGACGGAAGCTCAGAAGCAGGATGAGATCTCATTACATATGATGGGATTTGTAAAATCCTGCACCAATGAAATTATTATAGAAGTACTTGGAGAAATTCTTGGTCTGGAATAATGTAGAAAAAATATAAGAAAAATAAGATCCTGTTGTGATAATTAAACGAAATTGTGTGTGACGTCAGAAAAATGTCAGAAATTTCCTTGACAAAAAAAGTTCACAGCGTTAAACTACGGGACATAAAAGCAAGGGCGCTTCGAAAGAATCATTTCGAGGCGCTTTTTCTTTTATATAAAAGGATAGCACAAGGGTGTGTACATTTTCGTGAGTCGACCACGGAAGTGCACACTCTTTTTCGTTATCGGACATCTGAAGGATGAAGGAGGAGACATTATGACGAAAGAAGTATTATCGGCGATACAGGATGCCGTAGGCACACAGGTATTTGGAATCTGGTTCCTGATCGGTGCAGCATTTGTATTTTTCATGCAGGCTGGATTTGCAATGGTAGAGGCAGGATTCACCAGAGCGAAGAATGCCGGCAATATTATTATGAAGAACCTGATGGACTTTTGTATAGGAACTTGTGTATTTATCCCATTGGGATTTGGAATTTTGCTTGGTGAAGATGCACTTGGCGGATTTATCGGAACTCCGACACTTGGAATTTTTACCGATTATGCAAATTTTGACTGGTCCAATTTTGTATTTAACCTGGTGTTTTGTGCAACAACAGCAACCATCGTATCCGGAGCAATGGCAGAACGTACCAAATTCTTATCTTATTGTATTTATTCCGCAGTGATCTCCGCTGTTGTATATCCGATCGAGGCACACTGGATCTGGGGCGGTGGATGGCTTGCAAGTTTAGGATTCCATGATTTTGCAGGTTCCTGTGCAATCCACATGGTTGGTGGAACAACAGCATTTATCGGAGCCGCACTGGAAGGAGCCAGAATTGGTAAATTTACCAGAGATAAAGATGGAAAAGTAACAAAGGTACATGCATTCCCTGGACATAACATTGTAATCGGTGCACTTGGATGTTTCATCCTCTGGTTTGGATGGTATGGATTCAACGGAGCTGCCGCTACGACAGGTCCACAGCTTGCATCGATCTTTATGGCAACAACGATCGCACCGGCAATCGCAACGGTTGTATGTATGATATTTACATGGCTTAGATATGGCAAACCGGATGTATCGATGTGTCTGAATGCTTCACTTGCAGGTCTGGTAGCAATCACTGCACCTTGTGATGTCGTTGATGCAACAGGTGCGATCATCATCGGTGTGGTAGCCGGACTTCTGGTTGTATTTGGTGTATGGTTCTGTGACAATGTTGCTCATGTAGATGACCCGGTCGGAGCAGTTGCAGTTCATTGCTTAAATGGTATCTGGGGAACGATCGCAGTCGGTCTCTTTGCAACAAAAACAGCACCAGAGTGCACATTGAAAGGTCTGTTCTACGGCGGCGGATTCCACCAGCTTGGTTTACAGCTGCTTGGTGTAGTAACCGTAATGGCATGGACGATCATAACCATGACGATCGTATTTAAGATTATCGATAAGACGGTAGGTCTTCGAGTAACAGAAGAAGAAGAGATTGTAGGTCTGGATGTGAAAGAACATGGTCTGGCATCTGCATATGCAGGTTTCAGTCTGATGGATATCACAGAAGGAAGCATGAGTATCAATGAGAATACAGAGCTTGGAGAAAATGATTATGATGAAGCTTCAGAAGCACAGAGAGCTGCATCTGTCAAAGTAACTGCTCCTGTAGATCCTGAGACTGGAATACATAAAGTTGTTATCATTGCCAAACTTTCAAGATATGAAAAACTGAAAACTGCACTCAATGATCTTGGAGTAACAGGAATGACAGTCACACAGGTTATGGGATGTGGTGTTCAGAAAGGTGCCGGTGAGAAATACCGTGGAGTTGAGATGGATGTAACCGTACTTCCAAAGGTTAAAGTAGAAGTTATCGTAGGAAGCATTCCGGTAGACAAAGTGATTGAGACTGTGAAGAGAACTCTTTATACCGGACATGTCGGAGACGGAAAGATATTCGTTTACAATGTACAGAAGGTTGTCAAGGTTCGTACCGGCGAAGAAGATTATGATGCATTGAAAGATGTAGAGTAATAGTGCATAATCGAATTGTTAGAATATTGTGTAAAATAACGAAAAAATATATAGATATTTAAAAAAAGTTATAGATATGTTATGGTGTATATAGAATTTTTATTAAACGTTTAATGTACGGATTTTATTGAGACACAAGCGAATTAATCGACAGAATAAAAATATTCTGTCGATTTTTTTAGAAATTTTATTAAACGTTTAATATCATTGCAGGAGGTGAAAGAAAGTAGTAAGGAAAACATGAAAAAGAAAGGAAAGTGAATAATGTCTAGAGGGAAAAAATTGAAAAGAAAAGTGACATCGCTTGCGTTGACAACGGCGATGGCGGTTTCAATGCTTGGTGTTTTACCGGAGTCGACGGTCGAAGCAGCTGCATCAGACGATGACTCGATTTCCAATGGAAGTCTTACTGCTGCAATTGGCGATCTGGGTGAAATATCAAGATTGACAATTGACAATAACCGCAAAAACAGTAGTGGAAAAGATGTGAATTTTGTGCTTCCGAATGATACCAATCAGCAGAATAACGAAGCACATCAGTGGATGGGAGAGATGATCTTTTCCTACCGAAGCAGCAAAGACGGAAACTTCCCGGAAGATAACAGTGGATTTCAGGAAGTAGATACGAATAAGACACTGGCTGCAGGTGGTTCAACAACTTACAGCAATGCATCAGCAAACTTAAAGAACAACCCATATATTGAAAAGAAAGTAAGCAAAGATAAGGTTGAGGTCACCTTCAAAGGACAGGATGAAGATTCGACAGACAGCCGTACGATGAAAGGCTTTAATGCAAAGTCTGTATACGATATGGATACAGATGACGGATCCCTGCTTTGGTCGATCACACTGGAAAATACGAGTGGAAATTATCTGGAATTCGGGGATGTAGGACTTCCGATGCCTTGGAATAATAAGTACGCAAGTATTGATGATACTTACAACAACCGTACAACTGTGCATACATTTGCGGGAGCAGACAGTGGTTATGCATATGCGATCAGATGCAGCGGTGAAGGAAACTATGTAATGTTCACACCTGTTACGGACACCGGTGCAAGAATTGAATATATTGATAACTGGACCGGTAATATTAACGGGGTAAAAGGAACACGTTCCGGAAGTACTTATCAGAATTGGACAAGTGATACCGGTGGATGGTTCCCGGGACTTCAGGTGTATTACATTCATTCCAAAGATATTCAGAAAACGGGACGTGGTTATTACACAGATGCTACAAGTCTTGTACTGAAACCAGGTGAGAAGAAGACATACCAGTTCAAATTCTCAGCAGTAAGAGCCGGTGATAATACACCACAGAACAGCGCAGAGGATGCAAATAATGCGTCTGATTCGGTAGAAGAACGTGAGAATAATATGCGTTCCATTCTTTATAAAGAAGGAATGATCGACGCTGTTGCGACTCCGGGATTCCAGACTGCAATCAATATGCCGACCAAGTTGGATCTGCATTATGATGACAGTAAGATCTCAGATGTATCGGTTGATATACAGTGCGTGCATGAAAATGATCCATGGGATGAAGAACATATTCCGGATCAGCAGAGTGGGATGGTCAATAATTCCAAATCCATAGAACATTCGGATAGTGATTCAGCAAAACTGGTTAATACGAAGACGGTAGATGGGGAAAAACATCATATTTATGAATTGAATTTCGGATGTATCGGTAACAATAGTGTACGTGTAAATTACAAACTGAATGGTGAAGATAAATTTACACAGTATGAATTCAATGTTCTGGATAAACTTGACAGTACGATTGAGACGCATTCGGACTTCGTGGCAAATCAGACTCAGGACAATGATACATCAAGTCCGACTTATGGAATTTACAGTGACTGGTATTTTGCAAGTGGAAAAGATTCTACACAGCAGTCTCATTGGGGAGATGACTGGAGCCACGATAATATTAACTTCATGGCAATGAAGAACTATCTGGATCCAAATGCTTCCGAGGTAGAGTCCATCGAGAAGTATCTGATTGATTTTATGTGGAATAATTACATGAAGAATTCGCATGAAACATATGCAGTAGCGAATTATCTGAGTGGATCGGGAATTTATGGTGGAAGTGCCAATCCGTATTCCAGAACTTATTCGGAAGTTATGGAAGCAACCGGATTCTTTAATATGTACCGCATAGAAAAAGCATATCCTGATCTGATTGATTACAGAGAAAGTGCAGAATGGTATCTGGAAAAAGCATATGGAATATACAGTAACCGCGTAAGTGCATATCCAATCGGATTTTACGGGGAACAGCAGATTCCGGATATGATCGAAGCACTTTATGCAGAAGGCATGACAGAAGAAGGAGACAATCTGAAACAGCTGTTTGCAAAATCTAAAGGAACAAGTATGGCAACGGCCGCTTATCCATACGGATCAGAATTCGAGTATGATAATACCGGTGAAGAGGGTGCTTATTCTGCTGCAAAAGCATTGAGAACCTATTATCCGGATAATAGTAACACAAAGGCCGCGCTTAAAAATATGCAGTCCGCAGAGTGGAAAACACGTGCGATGAGAGGACTTCAGCCAACCTGGTATCAGTATGCCGATCCTGTCTTCCGTGGAGGAGAGACCTGGTGGAATTTCCAGTATACAGCATCTCTTGCCGGATATATCATGGACGACTGGTTGAGATATGAAGATACAGATGCAGACACAGATTCCAGCGCATGGGCAGAGAGAATGAACTATGCAGCGAAGTTATCTAACTTTAATGCTGTAAACATGGGACAGATTTCTTCTAATTATATTGGAAATACAAGCTGGAGATATACCATGTCAAAAGGTGGATATGGTGCACAGAATGTAAATGACGGAGGAACACGTGTCCAGAATAATGGATGGAACGATTTCTCGGGAGAAAGTGATGAGGGACTTTATGGATCGCTTCTTAGCATCAGTGCAGATGTTGCAACAGATCCTGTATTCGGACTGACCGGTTATGGAAGTACAGTATCAAAATCCGGTGGAAAATATACGATTACCCCGCTGGATGGTGTTGGAAAACGTATCAATGTGATCGATGATAAGCTGTATGTGGAACTGGAACAGGATTCTTGCACGAAAGCAGTCATTGATAAAGATGGAACATATTTTGACCTTGCAGTAAAGAATCTGACAGGGGACGAACATCTTTCGAAGATCAGTCTGAGTGGCGCAGGTCTTAAAAATGGCTATTACAGTATAAAAGTAAATGGTGAAGAAAAAGAGCAGTGCTATGTATCAGACAACCAGGGCGATGCATACGCAGTAATTCCGGCAGGTGAATCTGCCAAGATTACGATCGAGGCAATGAAAGGTGGAGAAAATCAGGCACCAAAGATCTATAAGATCAAAACGTCAGAAAATCCACAGGCACTGGTATCTTCCCGTATAGAAGCTCAGGCTTATGATGACGGCGCACCGGATGGCAAATTGACTTATAAATGGGAAACAGTAAAAGAGCCGGAAGACGGAGAACTTACATTTGATGCCAAGAATAAGCCATATGCCAATATCACAGCAAGCAAAGACGGAATTTACAAAGTAAAACTGACCGTAAGTGACGGAGAACTGAGTACTGAAAAAGAAGTAGAGATTGAAATCGGACGTGCACCGGAAAAAACTGCACCGGTTATTGAAAGTGCAACAGCAACACAGCATCCGACAAATACAACTACGGCAGAACTGAGTGGAAAGGCTTCTACAGATAAGACCTATGGAAATAAAGTAGAATACAAGTGGTCAGTGGTAGATCAGCCGGAAGGCGGCAATGCAATTATCGCAAATGCTGAAAAAGCAGATGCAAAATTAAAAGCATATGTGCCGGGAACTTACACATTACGTTTAACAGCAACGGATAAAAAATCCACAGAGTACGATGCAGATGTGGAATCAACAAAAGATATTGTTCTCGAGATGAAAGAACCGGTTGATGGAATTGAAAGAGCAGGTACGGTACTTACGAAAGTGAAGACAGAGCCGGAACTTCCGGAGAAAATGGAAGTCATCTATGAAGACGGAACAATAAAAGACAGTGAGATTGTGTGGGATCAGGTGGATGAGGAATCCTATGCACATGCCGGAAACTTTACTGTAAATGGAACGGTAAAAGATACAGATCTGAAGGTAGAAGTTACGGTTATGGTAGTATCCGGAGAAGCACAGAACGTGGCATTGATCGCAACACCATCAGCAATTATCGATACACCGGAGGATCTGGGAGGAGTGGCAGGACTGAATGACGGATATGATCCGGCAAGTTCAAACGACAAATCACATGGTGTATGGCATAACTGGCTGGGAGATAATGGCGCCGATGCATGGGTGCAGTATGACTGGGAGTCAGAAGTGACGATATATCAGTCAGACGCATACTATTTTACAGATGGTAACTTTGTACCAAAATCAGTAAGTTATCAGTATAAAGATGCAAATGGCAACTGGCGTGATCTTCCAAACGTGTCAGGCTGTGGTACAGAACTGAACAAATATAATACAACAACATTTGCGCCGGTAACGACAACAGCTATCCGTATGAATATGAGTCCAAAGACACAAGGTTGTGGTGTGATTGAATGGAAAGTATATGGATATGCAGAGAATGTCATTGACAAAACACTTCTGAAAAAGACAATTGACAGTGCAAATGCGCTGGATCTTACAAAATATGAACTGACAGAAGAAGACAAGGCTGCATTAACGGAAGCAATCCAGGAAGCAGTTACAGTGAATGACAATAAAGAAGCAACACAGGAAGAGGTTGATTTTGCGGCAGCAAAACTTGCAAGAATCATGTCATCACTTCCAACAGCAGACGGTAACCTGGCATATGGTGCAGCTGTATCAACAAGTTATGTATCCAGCTGGGAAAAAGTAAGTGCTGTCAATGATGGCAAGATACCGGAAAGCTCATATAATCCAAGTGGTATGGCAAGATATGGAACATGGGGTAATGCAAGTTCGAAAGAAACAGTTACCTATACATGGAACCAGGAGATGAAGCTGACAGGAGCAGATATCTATCTCTGGTATGACGGCGATACAGAAGGAGATTATACAAAGGGTGGAATTAAGATCCCTAAGAGCTATACTTATGAATATCTTGATTCCGAAGGAAACTGGAAAGAAGTTCCGAATCCATCTTCTTATGGAATGGAAATGGACAAATTCAACAATACGACCTTTGATGAAATAACAACGAAATCTATCCGTGTGACGTTAAACAAGCAGGCAAATGATACGAACGGTGTAGGCGTTATGGAGTGGAAGGTATACGGAACTGCAAAATATGCGGATGAAAACGATAAGGCAGATCTGGAAAAGGCAGTGAAGGATGCAGAGACAGAAGAGGCAAACCTTTATACAGAAGACAGCTACAAAGCATTCGAAGCAGCTTTAAAAACAGCAAAATCTGTTCTTGAATCAGAAAAGGTAAGTTCCGGAGAAGTCAAAGCAGCACTTGCAGCACTGGTAAAGGCACAGAATAATCTGGTGAAGAAAGCAGAAGACAAGAATATTGCTCCGAAGGCAGCAGTAGACGGAATCTGTAATTATACAACAGATCTTGGAGGTCTTGCACAGCTTAATAACAACATTGACCCGTCTTCATCAAGAGATTGGGATGGAAGTCAGGTAGACGCAGGCAAAGGAATGTGGCACAACTGGAATAACCGTTATGATGCAGATGGCAATGTAGTGAATGCATGGGTAAGTTATACATGGGATTCAGAAATGGTACTGGAAAGTACAGATGTATATTACGGTACAGACGGTGGCGGAATCCAGCCTCCGAAATCTGTGAAATTCGAATATCTGAACGAAGCAGGTGAATGGAAAGAAGTTCCGAATGCAGAAGGACTTGGTTGTGAAAAAGACAAATACAATACAACCAAACTGGGTAACATCAAGACAAAAGCAATCCGTATGGTAATGGAACCTGAATTCTTAAGTGATGCGGACCCTGCACATGGAATCGGAGTTCTTGAGTGGAAAGTAAACGGAACGAAAGCGGCAGATCTTACGGCCTTAAAAGCAGCTATCCAGGAAGCAGAAGGAAAGAACGAAAGTGATTACACCGCATCTTCATGGAAGACATTTGCAAAAGCACTTGAAGAAGCAAAGGCAGCAGCTGCTGATAATACTGTTACGCAGGAGGCAGCAGATCTTGCAAGAACAAATCTTCTGAAAGCAGCAAATGCGTTAGTGAAAAAAGGTGAAAAACCGGAATATGATAATATCGCACCGGAAGCGAAAGCAGATGGAATCTGCGATTACACCAACGATCTTGGCGGACTTGCAACATTAAATGATGGTTATGAACCAACAGAATCCCATGATACATCACATGGTGCATGGCATAACTGGAATAACAGATATGAAAATGGTGTTGCGAAGAATGCATGGGTAAGCTATACCTGGGATAAACCTGTTGAAATTAATAGTATGGATATCTATTATTTCTCAGATCACGGTGGAATCGTGGCACCAAAGAGTGCAAGCTTTGAGTATCTGAATGATGCAGGTGAATGGGTTGTGGCAGATGAAGCACAGGGACTTGCATGTGTGGAAGATGAATACAATACTGTAAAACTTGCAAACATTAAGACAAAAGCAATCCGTATGACTATGGAACCGGAGTTTATGAACGACGGAGATCCTGCACACGGTGTCGGAGTGATTGAATGGAAGGTCTATGGCAAATATGCAGAGGACAAGCCGGAAACAGTAGATAAGACAGCATTAGATGCAGTGATCAGGGAAGCCGAGTCACGAGCAGAAAAAGATTATACAAGTGACAGTTGGGAGACATTTGCAAGAGTACTCGAATCTGCGAAGGCAGTTCAGAAAAATGAGTCTGCAACACAGGAAGAAGTAGATAATGCAACAGCACTTCTGACAGAGGCAATGGATAATCTGGAGCCGGTAAAAGAAGAACCGGTAAAAGAAGCTGACAAAAAAGAACTGAAGAAAGCAATAGCCAATGCAGAGAAATATACGCGTGTAGACTATACAGAAGAGTCATGGAATGATTTCCAGACAGCACTTCAGGCAGCATATCTTGTAGATAATAATACGGCAGCAACACAGAAAGAAGTTGATGATGCACTTCAGGCACTTCAGACAGCAATAAAGAATCTTAAGAAAGTTCAGGAAGAAGTGAAGAAAGATGATATCAGAAAATACATTGAAAAAGCACAGAAACTGAACAAAGAAGATTATACAAAAGAAAGCTGGGATGCACTTCAGGAAGCGCTGAAAGAAGCAGTAGAAGCTGCAAATAAAGACGATGTAACACAGGCAGAGATTGATCAGAAGACAGAAGCTCTGAAACAGGCAATAGGTAATCTTAAAAAAGCAGACGGAAAAGATACAGGAAAAGATAATAATAAGAATAACGATAATAAGGGTAATGGACAGAATGTCAGCAATAATAATGCAAACGGAAAGAATCCGAAAGGCGGCAATCATAAGAATGTTGGAAAGAACAACAAGAATAATAATGGAAATGCAGCCAAAACCGGAGACACCATGCCAGTAATCCCAATCGCATCTGCTGTAGCAGCATTTGCAGTGATCGCTGAGATTATCAGAAGACGTATCAAGAATCGTTAGTACAAAAAGCGGGAAGCATTTGTTTCCCGCTTTTTTTGTTGCCATGCATTCGTAAGGAGCTGCCGGGGGCAGGTCCTGTAGATCGTAAAATTCATTGTCTTGTGAACCTTGACAAAATAACTCTTACGGGGGTATAATATGCTTTACCTAAAGAAAGACAGTCTGCAAACCAGAAAAGCATTACAATCAGGGCTTGTACTGGTTTCGACGGGGGTCTGGAAGTTGGAGAAGCCATCCGTAGCGGGACACTACGTTAAAAGTTCCACTTAAATATAAACGCAGACAATACAGAATTAGCGTACGCAGCCTAATTAGGCCGCAGTCGGCCCCGGATCATCCGCTGTTCGGGTCACCGGCTTCAAACAGGCGGAGCACTTCGTTCCCAAAGCTTTGAGGGGATGGAAGAATTTATGAAGCTACTAAAGTGGGGAACCTGTCATTAGGTGCCGCATGGAGGGAATGTTAATATAATGACTGTGATGGGAGATGCTCGAATGGATGGGCTTTCGGACGCGGGTTCAACTCCCGCCAGGTCCACTGATATCCTGAAATTTTTGAAAGAATCAAAGATTTCAGGATATTTTTTTTGCGCTTTTTTGGTGGAAAATCAACAGTGGAATTAAATGATAATAAATATCAATATCAAAAAAAGAATTGAAGCAGAAAAAAACATATGGTACATTTATTGAGTTAGAAGAACAGAACTGAAAACAACACGGACTAACTATTGGTAGATGAAAGTAACTATAGATATAGAGGATAAAGAATGAAAAGAAAGATTGTAATAGCCATTTTATGTGCGGCGGTGTCAATGGGAACCGTTGGATGTGGAAACAGTACGGCATCCGCCAAGAAAACACAGACGCAGACAGATAAAAAAGAAGATTCCAAAAGTGAAAATTCCGAAAAATCCAGTGAAGAAAAGCAAAGCCGCGATATATTTGCGATGGATACGTATATGACGGTAACAGCATATGGAGAGCATGCATCTGAAGCAGTAGATAAAGCTGAGACAGAGATCAAACGGCTGGATGAAATGTTGTCTACCGGAAATGAAAACAGTGAAGTGTACAAATTAAATCAAAACGGGGAAGCGGTTGTTTCGGATGACACGGCGTACTTGTATGAACGCTCTGAAAAAATATATAAACAGACAAAAGGAGTATTTGACATATCCATCTACCCGGTCATGGATGCATGGGGATTTACAACGGAGAATTACCGGATCCCTGCGGAGGATGAACTGAGTGCGTTACTGAAGAATGTAGATGCATCGAAGATCCAATACGACAAAAAGACAAAAAAAATCACGCTGCCTAAGAATGTGAAAATTGATTTCGGAGGCATTGCGAAGGGATATACATCTTCAAGGATTATGCAGATTTATAAAAAGTGCGGTGTGACGAGCGGTCTGGTAAGTCTTGGAGGAAATGTACAGCTTCTTGGTGCAAAACCAGATGGAAGCGCATGGAAAGTTGCGGTAGAAAGTCCGGAGGAAGATGGAAATTATCTTGGAATCCTGCAGGCAAAGGACAAGGCGGTTATCACATCGGGCGGATATGAGAGATACTTTGAAAAAAATGGGAAGAAATATCATCATATTATTGATCCGTCTACCGGTTATCCGGCAGAGAACGGACTGACTTCGGTAACGATCGTAAGTGATGACGGAACACTTGCGGATGGATTATCTACTTCACTTTTTATCATGGGAAAAGAGAAAGCGGAGAAATTCTGGAAGAAGTATAACGATAAATTTGATGTGATTCTGCTTACGGATGACGATCAATTATACGTATCAGAAGGGATCGCGGATGATTTTCAATCGGATTATAAGGTAAATGTAATGAAAAAGTAGAGGTGGAAGATATGGATAAAGAAAAAGTGATCAAAAAAATAAAACAGGGTGCACCGGCTACCTCGGCGATTGTAGTTGCAGCCTGTATCGGGGTGTCGTTAAGCGGCTATCAGGCACCGGTTTATGAAGCTCAGGCGCAGACGAAAGAGACAAAGACAACGGATGCCGAGGAAGCGAAGAAGACAGAAAGCAAGGCAAAAGGTTCTTTTGATCTGGCAGACGGAATCTATAAAGGAACAGGAACCGGTTATGCCGGCGAGGTGACTGTTGCGGTAACGATCAAAGATAAACAGATTACGGCGATTGATATCTTAAGTTCTTCGGACGATGCAGCGTTCTTTAACCGTGCAAAAGCAGTGATAGACAGGATCATTGCAGGACAGACTCTGGATGTGGATGTGGTGTCTGGCGCAACATTTAGCTCTAATGGTATTATCAGTGCGGTGAAGAATGCATTGACAGGAGAAAAAGACAGTGGAGAGACGGGAGAATCCCAGTCCGGAAATGCAGCGGTACAGGGGAGTACACTGTCACTGGCTGACGTGCAGGATGCGGCAGCGTATAAAGATGGAACCTATTATGGAACAGGAACCGGATTCGGAGGAACTTTGAAAGTTAAGGTTGTGATCAGCAGAGGAAAGATTACGTCTATTGAGGTTGTGGAGAATCATGATGACAGCAGTTATCTGAATCGTGCAGAAGCATTGATCGGCAATATTATTTCATCGCAGAGTACAAATGTAGATGTAATCTCCGGGGCGACTTACAGTTCGAACGGAATTAAGAGTGCAGTAAGAGATGCACTCCGTCAGGCTGCAGTAAGCGGTAATTCACAGTCTGTGAATGCGAAGACGGAAGATACTTCTAAGACAGAAGACAATACGACTGTCAAAGGCAATTTCCCGTATAAAGAAGGTATTTATTACGGAACGGCAGAAGGGTATAACGGTGAGATAGAAGTAGCGGTGGTTCTTCAGGATAAATCAATCAAGGCAGTACTCGTAACAAAGAATCATGATGATGAAAAATTCTTTAACCGTGCAATGGATGTAGTAAAAAATATTATGAAAAAACAGAGTACGGATGTGGACGTAGTATCCGGAGCAACTTACAGTTCAAATGGTCTCATAAATGCAGTGAAGAATGCATTAAAAGAAGCAGAAAAGGTAACAAACGGACAGACAACGGAGACGGATAAGGAAGAAGCTGATACTTCAGAACTTGAAAAAGCGATGAAAGAAGCAGAAGAACTGAAACAAGAGGATTATACAGAAGCAACCTATGCGGTTCTTAAGACCAGAATGGAAGACGTACAGAAGCTGCTTGATGCAGATAAGACAGAGATCAGTCAGGAAGATGTGGACCAGGCTCTTGAGAATCTGAACCAGGCACTGGCACTGCTGGAGAAAAAAGATGATGGCGAAGATGATACTACAGTATATAAAAATGGTATCTATGAAGGACGTGCGCTGTGCAGACCGGATGAAGATGAAGATTTCACGGCCTATAATCTGACATTGAAAGTAACAGTGCGGGATGACAAGATCGTTGCTGTTACAGATGTAAAAGGGGACGGAGATTCATCGAATGACAGATATATCCTTCGCGCTGCAAACGGAACATCGAATAAAAAAGGTGTGACAAGCCAGCTGATCGAGAAAGGTAATATAGAAGGAATTGATGCAGTATCGGGTGCAACCTGTACTTCAAAAGCAATCCTGGATGCATGTGAGAACGCCTTGCTTTCTGCAAAAAGACAGTAAAAAGAGACTGAGTTAAAGGAGAGAGAAGAATGAGAGAATTCTGGATGCGCCTGATGAGTGTTGTAGTGATCGTCGGGTTGATATTGGGATATAATTCCGTGCTGGAAGTCAGAGCAAAAGATGAGGAAATTGCAAAGCTGAATGCCAAAATCGAAAATACGGAAAGTTTAGAAGATGAGGATTCAAAAAACGGTTCTTATAAAGACGGAACATATACCGGAGAAGCGGATGGATTTGGTGGAACTGTTAAAGTGGAAGTAATAGTAAAAAAGCAGAAGATTAAGGAAGTAAATATTGTCTCTGCTGATGGAGAAGATGGTTCTTATCTGACTATGGCGAAAGATATTATACCGAAGATTCTGGATGCGCAAAGTGCAGAAGTAGATACGATCAGTGGTGCGACTTTCAGTTCTACAGGAATTAAGAATGCGACAAAACAGGCATTAGATAAGGCGGTAAAATAAATGAATGCAAAACAATTGAAAAAGATACATATATGGATAAGGGCAATCATCCAATTGCTGTATTTTATCTTTATTCCGTCGGTATACACGGCAGCATTTGCAGGTGTGAAATATATATTTACACAGATTGGTGCAGGTGAAAAAGTGGCGCTGACATCATTTGTTACTGTACTTATTGTGGTGTGTGTATATACTGCTGTTTTCGGAAGATTCTTTTGTGGATTTGCCTGTGCATTTGGAAGTCTTGGCGATGGAGTGAATGCATTATACAGACTGATCTGCAAAAAGATGAAAAAGAAACCGGTGCAGATTCCGGACCGGATTGCAGACAGACTTGTATATCTGAAATATGTGATCCTGGTAATCATCGTATTTATGTGCTATGGCGGTGTATACAGTAAAGCACAGGGAACAAGTCCTTGGGATGTATTTTCCATGATACATGCAGGAAATTTTAAACTGAATGGATATCTCATAGGGTTGGTCATTCTGGTACTTCTGATTGTCGGAATGTGTCTGGAGGAAAGATTTTTCTGCAGAAATTTCTGCCCGATGGGAGCTGTATTCTCACTGGTTCCGGTGTTACCGATATTTGCACTTCGCAGAGACCGGGAATCCTGCATTCCAAAGTGCAGTGCATGTTCCAGAAAATGTCCGGCGAATATCGGACTTCCGACGGATGGTTCCTGGAAAGTAGAAGGTGACTGTTTCCAGTGCCAGAAATGTATAGATACATGTCCGAAGAAGAATATTCACTGCGGAGTGAAAAAGATCAGAGGCAATGAAATCTGGTTTACAATTTTAAGAGCGTTGATATTACTTGGATTATGTATCTGGTTTGGAGTATAAAATAACATAATATGCAGACATGTGTGGAAAATGCACATGTCTGATTAGTAAAATTTTTTTTGATTATAAGTTAGAAAATACTAACTTAATAATAAATATTTTCATTAAGGAGGCTTTTATGAAAAAGAAAGAAATGAAGACAAAAGTAATGGCAGTTGCGATGTCGGCAACCATGGCAGCCAGCATTTGTCCGGCGGTACCGGCGATGGCGGTAACGAAAGATCAGGTGGCAAAAGATGGAACATATACGAAGACTGCACATGTCACAAGAACAGAGGATGATGATGAAGATGAATGGAATGAATATGATGTCCGAGTAGCCTTGACTGTAAAAGATGGAAAGTTTTCTGATATTGTAGTAACTCCGGAAAATGGCTATGAGTCTGGTAACGATTCATATTTTAACAAAGCATATTCTAAATCAAAGGGAATAAAATCAAAATTAGCTGGTCAGTCAGCAACAGAAGATACAATTAATAGTTGGGATACCGTATCTACTGCAACAAGATCATCTGATGCCATAAAAAAAGCGGCATTAGAAGCAATCCAGTCAGCACCAGAAGCAAGTACAGCAGCAACTGTAGATACAGCAGCTCTGGAAGCTTCAATTACGAAAGCAAAAGCATTAAAAGAAAGTGATTACACAGCTGAGACATGGAATACGTTAAAGACAGCACTTGCGTCTGCAGAGACAGCACTCGCTGAAAAGAAATCTCAGGATACAGTCGATGCAGCGAAAAAAAATCTTGATAGTGCAATTGATAACTTGAAAGCAGCAGTAAAAGAAACTAAATATCTTGTCATGAACGTGCCATACAATCAGTTCTATAAGGCTTACAATCTGACAGATAAAGCAGTATGGGAAGTAGAAAGCGGAGTAGATGCGGTATCTACAGCAACTACAAATAAATTCAAAGGCACAACTGGACTTGCAAAAGGTACTTACAATAATGGAAAATACATCATGGGTGTAACAATCCCGGTAGAAGTAAGTGCAGAAGATTATGCAAAATTGAATACAAATCTGACAGCAAATGATGATTATTATTTTACAACATTAGACAAAGCACCGGAAGCATACAGCAAATTAACAGTAAATAAAGACGGAACATACAGCTTCTCTAAAATGTCAGATGCAACGGTAACGAATAAATATCTTTCTGTTCCGGCAGACGAATTAGAGTTAAACGGAGGATATGGAGATTACCAGATTACTGTTGACGGACTTGGAACAAAAACAGGTTTAAAAGTAGGAGAAAATGAAACAAAAGAATATACTCTTTATGGTGCGATTTTAAATACAACTTCCGGAAAGAGCTACGGAATGACCAGTCTGGAAAATCTCTGGGTTGGTACAAAGACACCAAATGTAGAAATTGCGTGGTCAATTAAAGAAGGCCAGGGATTAAAGAGAGCACATGGAAAGGGAGATGCATTCTATCAGTTCGCAGACATGAATGGAGCTGCTTTAAACAGTGTTACACTGATTACAGATCTTGGAGTGATCAATGTTCCGTGTAATGTAACATTAGACAAATATTACGATGGAGATCTCAGCGGTTTAAAATATTCTCTGGAAAATGATTCAGAAGAACTTAAAATCAGTGGAATCCCAGAGGACCTGAAAGATGTAACCGTATCAGTATCTGGCAGTCTGGCAGATAAAGCAAGTGTTAAAGATGGAAAGGTTACTTTAACAAAGGCACCGACAGCGGGTACTCAGTATACAATTACAATTAGCAGCAGTAATTATCCAGATATCACAAGAAAGATATCGACACCAATTACAGATAAACAGAAAGATAAATTACAGAAACTGATTGAAAAAGCAGAGAAGACAACAGGTTATTCTGAAAATGCAGATCTGAAAGAGCATGTGAAAGAAGCTCAGGACATGATTGCAAATAAGGAAGCGTTATCGGCAGATGCAGCAGAACTGATCAATGAATTAGAAGAAAAGATCAAAGCTACATATCCAACAGCAGAAGCAACTGCAACATTAAAGGGATCAGAACTTGAAGTTGCTTTGAATGGAGTAGAATTAAAAGATCTGGAAAATCCAACATATAAACTGACTTACAGAGCAGGACGCAGAGAAGATACTCTGACAAGCGGTGATCTGAAATATTTAAAAGTTGCACTGGATAAAGAGCCGACAGTGGGTACAAACTACACACTGACGATTACAAGTGATAACTATCAGGATATTAAGACGAGTGTAGTTGCAGAAGAAGCAGTAACAGACGAGTATGTTCTCATGAACATCCCGTATGCAGCATTCTACAAATCAGAGACAACAAACAATGACGTGGATGTTGATGTATTTACTTCTGCAACAAAGAACAAGACACGTACCACAGGACTTGCAGGTGGTTCTTATCATGAAAATGCAGATGGATCACAGATTGATGGTATTACATTTGCTGTGAAAGTAGATACTTCAGTAGATCTTACAAAATACAAAGAAGTAAAAGATACGGATAAAGTTGATATTACAGTAACGAACCGTGGACAGACATCTACCACAACATTAGAAGGAAAAGATACACTTTTTGAAAACGAGACATATGCATACTATCCATTGACAGAGGCTCCTGCAAATTACAAAGAAGTTTCTATGGACAAGGATGGAAAACTTGTATTCAGCGAGGTTAAAGGAAAGAAAGCAGAAGTTCTGACAGGTGTTACGGCAGAATTGTTAACACAGTCTTCTTATGGAGATTACCAGCTCAATCTGGACGGACTTCCGGAAGATAAGATTGCATCTTCTAATGTAAATGCAGTCGTTGTAAAGACAACAGATGGAACTGCCTATGGTATGCGTCATCTGGAGAACATCTGGAGAGGAAATGAGCTCGCTTGGAGTACCGGATATACAGAGTCAGTACATGGTTGCCCGACATCTTCAGCGCATTATGCATCTATGATGGGCAAGACGATTGACAGTATTGAATATTATACAACAAATGGTCTATATACAATTGATGTTAATGATCTTTATGTCCCTGTAAAATTTGCAAAAACAGAGGATGCTGTTAAGGTTGCAGATGCAGATATTTCTGCTGGTAAGACGGCGATAGAGCTGAATCTTAGGGATGATTTTGATCCGGAATACACCGTTGAAGGATTGAATGTGAAAGTAGAAGGCAATGTATTAACATTTAAAGCAGATTCTTCAATTAATCCGGGGAAATATACACTTACAGTAAAAGATAAAAATGGAAAATATGCAGATTTGAAAACAACATTCATTCTGTCAACAACAGATATGCCGGCAACATATGATGCAGATAACAAAAAGCTTACAGTGGCAGAAAACAGTAATGAGGAAGCATTCAATACTTATATCGGAAATATTACATCTGTAAATGTGAACGGCACCGATTATGCAGCAAGTGGAAGAGGTTCTGTAAAGATTATTGATAAAGACGGAACGCTGGTGACAGATGCAGCACCATTTAAAGATGCGGCGGTCGGAACAGAATTCCAGATCACGGTTACATCAACTGGTTATACAACACCTCTTACATTTACATACAAAGTTCCGGGAGAAACTCCGGCGCCATCTGAAGTAGATACAACGAAACTTGCAGCAGCAATTGAAAAGGCAGAAGGATTAAACGAATCAGATTATACAAAAGACAGCTGGAAAGCACTTCAGTCAGAGCTGACAAAAGCGAAATCTGCACTGGAAGCAAAAGAGAGCCAGGATACAGTTGATAAAGCAGCAGATAGCCTGAACAAAGCAATCGACGCACTGGAAGCAGCGACACCGGATGAGCCGACGAAAGAAGTATCAACAGATGCACTTGAAAAAGCAATTAAAGCAGCAGGTGCTTTAAAAGAATCAGATTATACAGCAGACAGCTGGAAAGCACTTCAGTCAGCACTGGCTGAGGCTGACACAGCACTGAAAGAAAAGAAAAATCAGGATACAGTTGATAAAGCAACTGAGAAGCTGAATAAAGCAATCAGTGCACTTGTGAAAAAGGATGCAGGACAGAAAGTTAACGGTACAAATGGAACAACCGGTACATCAGGCAAATCCGGTAAGACAGGATCCACATTGAATACGAAGAGTGGAAAAGCTGCGAAGACCGGAGATCCATCAAGCATGTTTGCGTGGTTAGGACTTGCAGTAACATCTCTCGGAGCCGGAATCGGAGGATTCTCACTTAAGAGAAAGAAAAGAGAAGATGAAGAATAGTATGAGTTGTATAAAACAACAAATTACAGATTAGAGTAACTTAAGAAAAAGTACCCATGGTAACATAAGTAATATGACACTGTGGGTACTTTTTTTATTCTATATACCGGAAACTTCACAAAGGCTACATAGTTCTCTGCTATAATAATTAAGATCAAAGAAAAATATATCATGAAAATATAAATTTAAGAGGAGGGCCGGGTCTTATGGATAAGATCAAAATATTAGTAGTAGATGATGAAAGCAGAATGAGAAAACTGGTGAAAGATTTCCTTGGAAGAGAAGGATATCAGGTATTGGAAGCCGGCGACGGGATGGAAGCAATGGAAGTATTTTATGATGAAAAAGATATTGCACTGATCATTCTGGATGTGATGATGCCAAGAATGGATGGATGGCAGGTATGCCGTGAAGTACGCCAGTCATCAAAAGTGCCGATCATCATGCTAACTGCAAGGTCAGAGGAACGAGATGAATTACAGGGATTTGCTCTGGGGGTTGACGAATATATTTCCAAGCCATTCAGTCCGAAGATCCTGGTAGCCAGAGTCAATGCAATATTAAGAAGAGCCAATGTATTAGGCGGTGGTGACGAGATCGATGCAGGAGGAATTGTAATCGATAAAGCCGCACATCAGGTGAAGATTGATGGTAAAGAGATTGAATTAAGCTTCAAGGAATTCGAACTGCTGTCATACTTTGTAGAGAATCAGGGCATTGCATTATCGAGAGAGAAGATCTTGAATAATGTATGGGATTATGATTATTTCGGAGATGCAAGAACCATTGATACACACGTAAAGAAATTAAGAAGCAAACTCGGAGAAAAGGGAAATTACATTAAGACAATCTGGGGCATGGGATATAAATTTGAGGTTGATGAAGCATGAAGATCATAAGTAAAGATAAGAAACAGAAGATAAAAAGTGTACATCATTCGATTAAGACGCAGATGATCACATCCTTTGTAGGATTGTTGATCTGTCTGGTCGTGACATTGATGTTCATCAACGGAAAATTTCTGGAGCCGTATTATATAAGTAAGAAGGAATCCCGTTTCATAGAACTTTATGAGAAATTAAATGACGTATCAAATGAAGATAAATGGGACAGCACAAAGAAGAATAATTCACTCATTCATTTCGCTGAAAAGAATAATATTTCTTATCTGGTAATTGAAAAGGATAATGATGTGCATACGAATGTGCATGACAAGAATATGTTGAAGAATCAGATGATGGGATATTTTCTGAATCAGGCACAAAAAGAAAGCCGGACACTGGATTCTACGGATGTCTATCAGATCAACCAGTCATGGGATCCGTGGAATCAGAGTTATTATGTTGATATGTGGGGAAGTCTGGATGACGGCAGTCAGTTCCTGCTTCGAAGTCCGGTAGAAAGTATGCGTGAAAGTGCGTCGATATCCAATCGTTTCTTATTATATATAGGAAGTGTTCTGATCGTTGTATCCATTCTTCTGATCTGGTATTTCTCAAAAAGAATCACAGATCCGATCCGGGAGCTTGCGAGATTATCTGACCGGATGGCAGATCTTGATTTTGATGCGAAATACACCAGCGGCGGAAGCAATGAGATCGGAGAACTGGGAGAGAACTTTAACCGGATGTCAGAGAAATTGGAGAGCACGATCTCTGAACTTAAGAAAGCTAACAACAGTCTGCAGAAAGACATCGAACAGAAAGACAAGCTGGAAAAGATGAGGAACGAATTCCTAGGAAACGTATCTCATGAGTTAAAGACACCGATCGCTCTGATCCAGGGCTATGCCGAAGGATTAAAAGAAGGAGTCAATGAAGATGCGGAGAGTCGGGAATTCTACTGTGATGTTATTATGGATGAGGCGTCCAAGATGAATCAGATGGTCAAGAATCTGCTGACATTGAACCAGCTGGAATTCGGTGATGAAGATATCGTGTTTGAACGATTTAATCTGACGGCACTGGTCAAAGGCGTTCTGCAGAGTATGGAGATCATGGCGGATCAGGCAGGTGCCAAGATTATGTTGCACACAGAAGAGGACATCTATGCGTGGGCAGATGAGTTTAAAGTAGAGCAGGTTGTAAGAAATTATGTAAGTAATGCATGCCATCATGTCAGCGGCGATATGGTGATCGAAGTGAAGATGGTGCAAAAAGACGGCAAAGTCAGAGTATCGGTATTTAATACCGGTAATCCGATCCCGGAAGCAGATGCACCTCATATCTGGGATAAATTCTATAAAGTAGATAAGGCCCATACAAGAGAATATGGAGGCAACGGAATCGGCCTTTCAATCGTAAAAGCAATTATGAAATCATTCAACCAGGAGTATGGTGTAAAGAATTATGACAATGGAGTTGAATTCTGGTTTGAACTTGATGTACAATAAACCATAACAGTTCACTTGACAAATAATATAAAGTGAATGTCCGGGACAATATCCCTGATATACCACATATGAAAGGCAGGACAACAAGATGATTGCAATTATTGATTACGATGCAGGAAATATAAAGAGTGTGGAGAAAGCCATGCAGCTTCTGGGACAGGAAGTAATAATCACAAGAGACAGAGAGACGATCATGAATGCAGATAAAGTGATCCTTCCGGGAGTCGGAGCATTTGGAGATGCGATGAGTAAACTCAGACAGTATGGGCTTGATGAGGTGATCAGGGATGTGACGGCAAAGGGAACTCCTTTCCTGGGAATCTGTCTTGGTTTACAGTTATTATTTGAACGAAGTGATGAGACGCCGGGCGTGGAAGGACTTGGAATTCTGAAAGGTGAGATACTAAGAATCCCGGATAAGGAAGGCCTTAAGATTCCACATATGGGATGGAACTCTTTGAAGTTCCAGAATAATGGAAGATTATTCAAAGGGATTCCGGAAGATTCCTATGTATATTTTGTTCATTCTTATTATTTGAAAGCAGCAGATGAGGGAATTGTAACTGCTACGACAGAATACAGTACACATATCCATGCTTCGGTAGAACAGGGGAATGTATTCGCATGCCAGTTCCATCCGGAAAAAAGCAGTGATATCGGAATTCAGATATTAAAGAACTTTGTGGAATTATAGGGAGGACATCATTATGCATACAAAAAGAATCATTCCATGTCTGGATGTAAATAACGGAAGAGTTGTAAAGGGAGTAAATTTTGTATCGTTAAGAGATGCCGGAGATCCGGTTGAGATTGCAAAAGCGTATGATAAAGCAGGTGCAGATGAGCTTGTATTTCTTGATATTACAGCATCATCGGATGCCAGAGGTACAGTGGTAGATATGGTACGCAAGGTGGCAGAAAACGTATTCATCCCATTTACAGTTGGCGGAGGAATCCGTACAGTAGATGATTTTAAGGCACTCTTAAGAGAAGGTGCGGATAAGATTTCAATTAATTCATCTGCAATTAATACACCGAATCTGATATCAGAAGCAGCAGAAAAGTTCGGCAGCCAGTGTGTAGTTGTTGCAATTGATGCAAAGAAGCGGGAAGATGGAAGTGGCTGGAATATTTATAAGAATGGCGGACGGATCGATGTAGGAATTGATGCGGTGGAATGGGCTTCAAAAGTGGAGAAGCTTGGAGCAGGTGAGATCCTTTTGACAAGTATGGATTGTGACGGAACAAAAGCCGGATATGATCTGGAACTTACGAAAGCAATTGCCGGGGAAGTGAATATTCCGGTGATCGCATCCGGAGGTGCCGGCAGTCTGGAACATTTTTACGATGCATTGACGGAAGGAAAAGCAGATGCGGCTCTGGCAGCATCATTATTCCACTATAAGGAACTGGAGATCAGAGAAGTAAAAGAATATTTAAGAGGAAAAGGTGTATCCGTTCGTCTGTAAGAATGAACAAAGATAAGAGGAAAAAGGATAGTGTAAAACATGGCAGCAATTAATAATGACTGGCTGGATGCTCTGAAAGGAGAGTTTAAAAAGCCATATTATAAAAAATTATTTGAAACAGTCAACGAAGAATACAGGACAAGACAGATATTTCCGCCTGCAGATGATATTTTTAATGCATTTCATCTGACACCTTTACATAATGTAAAAGCGGTTATACTGGGACAGGATCCATATCATAATGTAGGACAGGCACACGGACTTTGCTTTTCTGTGAAGAAAGGAGTAGATATTCCGCCGTCACTGGTGAATATCTATAAAGAATTGCATGATGATCTGGGATGTACGATCCCCAATCACGGCTGCCTGACCAAGTGGGCTGAGCAGGGAGTCCTGATGTTAAATACGGTATTAACAGTAAGGGCGCATCAGGCCAATTCGCATAAAGATATTGGATGGGAAGAATTTACAGATGCAGCTATCATGGCATTAAACAGTCAGGATCGTCCGATCGTTTTCATCTTATGGGGAGCACCGGCTCAGAGAAAGGCAAGGATGCTTACGAATCCCAAACACCTGATCCTGAAAGCCCCGCATCCGAGTCCGTTATCCGCATATCGTGGATTTTTCGGAAGTAAGCCATTTAGTCAGACCAATGATTATCTGAGAGCTCACGGAGTAGAGCCAATTGACTGGCAGATTGAGTAGATGAGGAGAATATAAGGAAAGTATGAAGAAAATTAAGGCATTACTTGTGGTCGTTTGCACAGGTGTATTATTGACAGCCTGCGGCAATTCATCCCAAAAAGGGGTAGAATACTTAGAAGACGGAAAATATGATCAGGCAATCGAACAGTTTGAACAGGCAGTAGATAAGAAGAAAAATGTCGGGGATGCCTATCGTGGCATTGGAATTGCCAAATGGGAAAAGAAGGATTACAAAGGTGCAAGAAAAGCTTTTAAGAAAGCACTGGAAAATGATGCCGAAAAGACGGGAACCATCTATAATATGATTGGAAACTGTGATTTGAAACTCGGAGAAGCGAAAGAGGCATTAAATTATTATAATCTTGGCCTGGCACAGGAAGATTCCGGTAAAAAGATGAAAAAAGAGATGCAGTACAATATTATTGTTGCATATGAACAGATGGAAGACTGGGAAAGTGCAAAGGTAAAACTGGAAGAGTATCTGGAAAATTATCCGAATGACAAATCGGCAAAAAAAGAGGCCGAGTTTCTGAAAACAAGATAAATGGAATGAATCTATAGAAAATGGGAACAGTATGATAGAAATAAAAAATGAAACAGAAAAAGTAATACTGGTCGGTGTATCACTTTCAGATCAGGATGATACAAAAGAATCTCTGGAAGAATTAAAAGATCTGGTGTCCACGGCAGGAGCTGAGACCGTCGGAATGGTCATTCAGAACAGAGAACAGCAACATCCGGGAACCTATGTCGGAAAAGGAAAGATTGAAGAACTGAAAAGTATGATCTGGGAGCTTAGGGCGACAGGAATCGTATGTGATGATGAACTTTCTCCGGCACAGATGAAGAATCTGCAGGACGAACTGGATGTAAAAGTAATGGACAGAACATTGATCATTCTGGATATCTTTGCGGCAAGAGCATCTACAAGTGAAGGCAAGATTCAGGTAGAACTGGCGCAGTTAAAGTACCAGCAGACCAGATTGGCGGGCTTTGGTAAGGCTATGTCGAGGCTTGGAGGAGGAATCGGAACCAGAGGCCCGGGAGAAAAGAAACTTGAGATGGACAGGCGTCTGATCAAGAGCAGGATCGCACAGCTTAACCGTGAATTAAAAGATGTAAAGAAGCACAGAGAAGTAACAAGAGAGCAGAGAAGCCGCAGTCATATTCCGGTGGCCGCGATTGTTGGTTATACGAATGCGGGAAAATCAACACTTCTGAATACGCTGACCGGTGCAGGGATTCTTGCAGAGGATAAATTATTCGCAACCCTGGATCCAACAACCAGAGATCTGAAGCTGCCAAGTGGTCAGGAAATCCTGATGACAGATACGGTAGGATTTATCAGAAAACTTCCGCATCATCTGATCGAGGCATTTAGAAGTACACTGGAAGAAGCCAGATATGCAGATATTATCCTGCATGTAGTAGATGCTTCTAATCCGCAGATGGATGAGCAGATGCATACAGTGTATGAAACACTTCAGAATCTGGGTGTGAAAGACAAACCGGTTATCACAGTATTTAATAAGATCGACCGTATGGAGGATATCTGGGTGCCGAGAGATCTTCATGCAGACTATTATGTGAAGATCTCAGCCAGGACAGGGGAAGGAATTACCGAATTCCTTCAAGCTGTAGAAGCAGTATTAAGGGAGCAGAAAGTAGAGATTGAGGCACTTTATCCATATAAAGAGGCAGGAAAGATTCAACTGATCCGAAAGTACGGGGAACTGCAGGAAGAAGAATACCGGGAAGATGGTATCTTTGTAAGGGCTTTTGTTCCGGCAGAACTTTACGGACAGGTACGGCCCGAAGGCGTAACACCGAACAATTGTTTATAAGCTCTGGAGAAGGTAGAGTAATCTTTAAAACCACAATCATAACAAACCTGTGTGCCAGGCGCACCGGTAGATAAAAGTTCTTTCGCAAGCAGGAGCCGTTTCTGGGAGATGTATTGTCCCAGAGTATAACCGGTCTCCTGCTTGAATAATCTCATCATATAATATTTACTGATATAGAATTGATCTGCGATCAGATCGATTGACAGATTTTCACAGAGGTGTTCGCCTACATAATCAAGGATGGCGAGCACCTTTTCATTACAATTATCAGTATCGATATATTCGAGCCGGTTCTTTCTTACGGCCCGGTTCAGATGTATCATAAATTCCAGAAACATAACCTGTCTGTAAAGCTCGGAAGCATAGCCGCCATCCGTAAACGAATGCTCCAACTGAGAGATAGAACGAAACAGAGAGCTTTTTTCGAAAGATGGGATACGCAGAACATTGGAATGTTCTTTTGCAGCCTTTTGAAAACAATAACTCAGATCATAATTATCTGTCTGATAAGCATTCATAAAATTAGGTGAGATATAGACAATGATTCTTTCATATGGGCAGGAATTGTCAACGGTCAGTCTGTGGATATCGCCTTGTTTTACAAGTACAATGTCATAAGGTTTCAGATCGTAAGAACGGCCCTCGATCATGTAATTTACTTTGCCACGGATGAAGATGGTGATCTTATCAAAGTCATGATAGTGGTAGTCTACTTCTTTTGTCTCCTGATCTGTCAGATGAAAGAGACGGAATTCGCTGTTCAGGTATCCTTTTTTCTCATATTGTTCCATTATCTGTACCTCCCCGGATATATATTGGACTGTCTATAGAAAGTTTATATGAAAATAGCATTATTTGCAAGAAATACAGCATTATTTACGTAGAATATGGAAATAATGCCTGTTATGATAAAGATATATAGAACAGAAAATATAAAAGCGATCAATATAAAAAAGCTGGGAACAAAGATCAGGAGGAAAAAAAGATGAAGGTAGTAGTAGAACGTTATCATGGACTTGGCAATGATTATCTGGTATTTGATCCGAATCATAACGAATTAAAACTGGATGAGGCAAATGTAAAAATGCTCTGTGACCGTAATGAGGGACTGGGAGCAGACGGAGTACTTGAAGGCCCGATTCTGAAAGAAGACGGTATGCACGTAAAAGTATGGAATCCGGACGGAAGTGAATCTGAGACCAGTGGAAATGGTGTCCGCATTTTTGCAAAATATCTGAAAGATGCAAGTTATGTACAGAAAAAGAATTTTAAATTATATACAGGAAACGGTCCGGTCGAAGTTACATTTTTAAATGAGGACGGAAGCCGCCTGCGTGTATCGATGGGAAAATTATCTTTCTGGAGTGATGAGATTCCTGTTATTGGAGAAAGACGAGAAGTGATCAATGAGGATATGGTATTTGGAAGAACGTTGTATCCGGTTACCTGCGTATCGATCGGTAATCCTCATTGTGTCATTCCGATGCGGGAGATCTCAAAACCACTGGTATGTAAGATCGGTGATTATTCTGAGATCGCAAGATATTTCCCAAACAGGATCAATACACAGATTATGCAGGTGATCGATAAGGAAAATATCGCAATCGAGATCTTTGAACGAGGTGCAGGTTATACAAGAGCATCCGGAACAGGTGCCTGTGCAGCGGCAGGAGTTGCATACAAACTGGGGCTGACTAACAGTAAAGTGATCGTTCATATGCCTGGAGGAGAACTTCAGGTAGAAGTAGAAGATGACTGGAATGTATATATGACAGGTGATGTCTTCTATATTGCAAAGGTAACATTAAGCAATGAATTTGCAGAAAGACTTCGCGCATTGTAGACTAATATGTATACAACAAACATATATTCGTGTTATACTAGGGCATAAGGAGGAAACCTTATGCCTTTAAAATTTGTATTTGGGCCGTCGGGCTCAGGAAAATCAACGTATTTATATCAGCATGTCATAGAAGAATCTGAAAAAAATCCACAGGAGAATTTCATAGTGCTTGTACCGGAGCAGTTTACAATGCAGACACAGAAAGATCTGGTTCGTATGCATCCGAGACACGGAATCATGAATATTGATGTATTGAGCTTTGCACGTCTTGCATACCGTGTGTTTGAAGAGACCGGAGTAAAGAAAATACCGGTACTGGATGATGAGGGAAAGAATCTGATCCTGCGAAAGATCGCAGGGAATTATGAGGATAAACTGACTGTCCTAAAGGGGAATATTAAGAAACTGGGGTATATCTCTGAGGTCAAATCCGTGATTTCGGAATTTACACAATATGATATCGGGGAAGAAGAACTGGATGATATGATAGATTCGCTGGATGAAGAATCCAGGTTATATTATAAATTAAAAGACATCCGGCTTTTATATGATGGTTTTCAGGATTATTTAAGAGAACGTTATATCACAAAGGAAGAGTTGTTAGATGTGCTGAGCCGAGAAGTTAGAGAATCAGAGCTTTTAAAGAACAGCACAGTGGTACTGGATGGATTTACAGGCTTTACACCGGTGCAGAACAGGCTGATTCTGGAGCTTATGAAATATTGTAAGGGTGTATGGATAACGGTTATCATGGATGAAAGGGAGAATCCATATTCTTACAGACATCCATATCAGCTGTTTGGACTGAGCAAGCAGATGGTGACAACATTAATCAGTCTGGCGAGGGAAGAACACATTGCGGTAGAGGAACCGGTCTGCCTGTATGGATATCCGGTAAAGCGTTTTGAGAAAAATAAAGAGCTGGCATTTCTGGAGCGGAATATTTTCAGATATGGAGCAGGAACATATGAAAAAGAAGTGAAAAATCTTGGAATTCATGTGGCGCGAAATCCGGGAGAAGAAGCAATGGCTGTAGCAGAAGAGATCAGGAAACTGGTAAGAAAAGAAAGATACCGTTATCGTGAGATTGGTGTCATAGTCAGTGATATGAATGTATATGGAGACTATCTGGAACAGGCATTTGAAACATATGGAATTCCTGTATTTATGGATCATAAGAGAAGTATTCTGCTGAATTCATTTGTAGAATACCTGAGAAGTCTTCTGAATATGGCAGAGAAGAATTTCTCTTATGAAAGTGTATTCCGTTTCCTGCGGACGAATCTTGCAGGATTTAGTTATGAAGAGGTCGATGAACTGGAAAATTATGTGATCGGACTCGGAATCCGGGGCTATAAGGGCTGGCAGAACCGATGGATCCGTCGTATGAAAGGGATGGAAGAAGAGGAACTGGAGAGGCTGAATCATTATCGAGTACAAATGGTAGAAAAAGTGGATAATCTGATGTTTGTTTTAAAACAAAAGAGGAAAACCGTAAAAGATATTACCTTGGCAGTATATGAATTTATGGTTCAGGAGAATATTCAGGAAAGACTTAAGAAAACAGAAGAAGAATTTCAAGAGGCAGGGGAACTGGCTCTGGCAAAGGAATATTCTCAGATTTACCGGATCATCATAGAGTTGTTTGATAAATTTGTGGCACTTCTTGGAGAGGAACCGGTGGGCTTAAGTGAGTATTGTAAACTTCTGGATGCAGGTCTTGAAGAAGCAAGGGTCGGCGTTATTCCGCCAAGTGTAGATCAGGTGGTAGCCGGAGATATGCAAAGGACCAGACTGAAAGATATAAGAGCACTCTTTTTTGTGGGAGCCAATGACTGTTTCCTGCCGGGGGCGCTTTTAAGGACGGGACTTCTGTCTGAACGCGACAGAGAAAAATTCCGTCAGGCTGATCATGCGTTGTCTGCGGGAGGTAAAGAAAAAGCTTATGTCCAGAAGTTCTATCTGTATATGAATCTGACGAAACCATCGGAAAAGCTTAAGGTATATTACAGCAAGGTGTCCGCGGACGGGAAGGCATTAAGACCTTCCTATCTGATTCAGGAATTATTGCGTCTGTATCCGGATGTGAAGGTACGGGACGAGGATGAGAAGGAACTGGTGCAAAAAGAACTGACGGAAAAAAAAGGGGTAAAATATCTGATCCGTGGTCTTCAGGAGAAAAATCTGGATGTCACATGGCAGGAGCTTTATACCTGGTATCAGAAAGATCCAAAGTGGAAAGAAAAAGTAGACGAACTTTTAACGGCATGGTACTACAGACGTCCGGAGGATCCATTGTCGGAAAGCGTTGCAAAGCAGCTTTACGGTGAAAATTTCGAAGGAAGTATTACCCGAATGGAACGGTATGCAAGTTGTGCGTGTGCACATTTCCTTGCATATGGATTACGTCTGAAAGAACGGCCAGTATATGAGTTTAAAGCAGTGGATCTTGGAAATGTATGTCACAGTGCCCTGGAATTATTTTCAAAAAAAGCATCTGAAGCAGGCGGCTGGACGATCCTGACAGAAGAACAGAGGAAAGAACTGATCGATGAATGTGTGGAGGCAGCGATCACAGACTATGGTAACTCAGTGTTATACAGTTCGGCGAGAAATGAACAACTGATCGTCAGGATGAAACAGATGCTGGAACGCACAGTATGGGCACTTACGAATCAGCTTAAGGCAGGAGATTTTGTGCCGGAGGCATATGAGCTTCGTTTCTTTGGAGGAAAGATCGACAGAGTAGATGTGTGTGAAACCGAAGAACAGGTATATGTTAAGGTGATGGATTATAAGACTGGAAGCAAGGCGTTTGATATCGTAGCATTGTATCACGGCCTGCAGCTTCAGCTTATGATCTATATGGATGCGGCAATAGAATTTCAGAAGAAACGCCACCCGGAGAAAGAAGTTGTTCCTGCGGGCGTATTTTATTATCGGATCCAGGATCCGATTGTAGATAAGACGAAAGATAAAGAAGAAGCAGAACAGGCAGTCTTAAAGCAGCTGAAACCAGACGGGATCATACCGTTAAAGGCAGAGATCCTTAAGCATCTGGACCGGGATACAACGGGAGAATCTATGGCAGTCCCGGTGAAATATAATAAGAACGGCAGTGTGTCCGGATACTCTAAAGTAGTTGCGGGAGAGGATTTCCAGGCAATGATGGTACATGCCCGGAAAAAGATGAAAGATGCAAGAACAAAGATATTAAATGGAGATGTAGGAGCACTTCCATATAAGAGAGGACAGGAAAGCGGCTGTGATTATTGTCCATACCGGCAGGTGTGCGGCTTCGACGTGAAAATCCCGGGATATGAATATCGTGATATAGGAACAACGGGAAAAGAAGAAGCAATGGAAGCAATGCGGATGGAGCAGAAAGGAGGAGAATAGCCATGGGTGTGAAGTGGACGGAAGAACAGGAGAAAGTAATCCGATTACGGAATCGCAATATTCTGGTATCAGCGGCAGCAGGTTCCGGGAAAACGGCAGTTCTGGTAGAACGAATCATCACAATGTTGACAAAAGATGACCCTCCGATGGATGTGGACCGACTTCTGATCGTTACTTTTACGGAGGCAGCAGCATCGGAAATGAAAGAAAGAATCCGGCTGGCAATCGAAAAGAAACTGATGGAATATCCGGATAATGAACATCTGAAGCAGCAGGCTACTCTGATCCATAATGCGCAGATCACAACGATACACAGTTTCTGCCTTTCCGTGATCCGTGATCATTTTCATGCGATTGATATTGATCCGGGATTCAGAATTGGTGAAGAAGGCGAATTAAAGCTCCTAAGACATGATGTACTGGAAGATATGCTGGAGGAAAAATATCAGGAAGGCAGTAAGCGTTTTCTTGACTTTACCGCAGCGTACAGTACCGGCCGGAATGATAAAAAGATTGAGGATCTGATACTTAAAATTTATGAGTTTTCCAGAAGTTATCCGGACAGTGAAGCATGGCTGGATTCCTGTGTAAAAGCCTATGAAATCCCGGATGTAAAGGCACTGGAAGGAAGCAGCATCATGAAGAAAGTGATGAGAGATATCAGAAAGAATCTGGAAGATGCAAAAGAACTGCTTATCTATGCGGAAAATGTGGCATTAAGTCCGGAAGGGCCTGCCGTATATGAAGCAACACTAGAAAAAGATCTGCAGGTCATCGAAGAATTGTGTAACAGGGCGTCTTATAAAAGTCTTGCGGAAGCATTTTCGAATGTAAAATGGGCGAGGATCGCAGCAAACAAGGATAAAACAGTATCAGAAGAAAAGATTGACCTGGTCAAAAAGATCAGGGAAATGGTCAAAGGGATTGTGAAAAATATGAGCGCCCAGTATTTCTATGAAAGTCCGGAAGAACTGGTGGAAGATCTTCGGGTATGTGCTCCGGCAATGGAAGAACTGGCGGATCTGGTGCGGCTTTTTGCAGAGAGATTCGAAGAGCAGAAGCGTGCCCAGAATATGATCGACTTTTCTGATATGGAACAGTACGCACTGAGGATTCTGACGCAGAAGACGGAAAATGGTTTTGTTCCGTCCAAAATAGCGGAAGAATATCAGAAGCAGTTTGAAGAAATCATGATTGATGAGTATCAGGACAGTAACCTGATCCAGGAAGCAATTCTTACCAGTGTATCTGGCTGCAGAAGCGGAAGATACAATATATTTATGGTGGGGGATGTAAAACAGAGTATTTACAGATTCCGTCTGTCCAGACCGGAATTATTTCTGGAAAAATTCCGCACATATAATATAGAAGAAAGTAAGACGCAGAGAATTGATCTGCACAAGAATTTTCGAAGCCGGAAAGAAGTACTTGAAAGTGCCAATGCTATATTCAGACAGATCATGACTGAAAAACTGGGCGGAATCGTCTATGATGATCAGGCAGCTCTTTATCCGGGAGCTGAATATCCGGAAAATGACAATGTTAAGACAGAGATTCTTGTGATGAACAGTGACCTGGAAATATTGTCAAAAGAGGAAGACTTTGAGGAGAAAATTCCTTCCGAGAGGGAACTGGAGGCAAGAATGATCGCAATGCGTATCCGGGAACTTCTGCGTTCACAGAAAGTTACAGATAAAGAGACAGGGGAACTTCGGAATGTGCGTTACTCGGATATTGTAATCCTGACGAGAAGTATCAAAGGATTTGCTGATGTATTTACCGAAGTGTTGAACCGGGAAGGAATACCGACTTATGCAGGAACAAGCGAGGGATATTTTCAGACTCAGGAAATTGGGGTGCTCATGGATTATTTGAGGGTCTTGGATAACAGAAGGCAGGATATTCCACTTACTGCTGTCTTAAGTTCAGCATTTGCCGGACTATCTCAGGAAGAACTGGCAGAAATACGGTGTGCATATCCGGATACTGCATTCTTTGAGAGTGTGACGAAGTACAGAGAACAAGGAGAGAATGCGGATATACAACTGAAACTTCAAAAATGTCTGGATCAGATGGATGACTTTAGAAAGATTGTACCGTATACACCGATGCATGAATTGCTCTGGAAGATATTGGAAACAACCGGATATGGAGATTATGTTGCATCCATGCCGGGAGGTGCACAGAGGAAAGCAAATCTGGATATGTTGATTGAAAAAGCCAGAGCGTACGAGTCAACGAGCTACAAAGGATTGTTTCATTTTGTAAGATATATTGAACAGCTTCAGAAATACGATGTAGATTACGGAGAAGCAAGTATAGAAGATGAGCATGCAGACACGGTACGGGTAATGACGATTCATAAAAGCAAAGGTCTGGAATTCCCTGTTGTGATCGTGGCCGGAATGGGAAAACGATTTAATATGCAGGATGCAAGGAGTGCTGTGGCTCTTCATGCCGGAATGGGTGTTGGACTGGATGCAGTTAATCTGGAATACAGGACTAAGATACCAAGCATTATCAAAAAGGTGATCCAGAAAGAAGAAGCTCTGGAAAGTCTTGGAGAAGAACTTCGTGTATTGTACGTTGCACTTACGCGTGCAAAAGAAAAACTAATCATTACAGGAACACTTTCAAATCCCGAAGATAAGATATCTGACGGGCGGGTATTTCAGGGAAATAAGAGAAAAGAATTATCATTCTTGCAGCTGAGCCATGCGGTGACGTACTGGGACTTCATATTACCGGCAGTTCTGCGTACAGAAGGAGAACCATTAAAACTTCAGATCTTACATGTAGAAGATGTGGTAAAAGAAAGCATAGAAGAGGAAGAAAAAAGCGGGATTTCCAGAGCTGTTCTTGAAAACTGGGATGTGAATGAGATTTACGAGCCAAAGCTTCATGATATGATGAAAGAACAGTTTGAATTCATCTATCCGTACGAAAAAAGCAGTATGAGAAAGCTGAAATTTACAGTTACCGAGCTGAAAAAGCGGGCATATGAGATTGGTCTGGATGGCGGCGAAGAAGAACGAGAAGAAGAAGGAGAACTTCTGCAGGAAGAACCGGAAGTTGTGCCGATGATTCCGCAATTTTTGCAGGAAGATGAGGTTCTGGCCGGAGCTGCAAGAGGTACGGCTTATCACAGAGTTATGGAACTTCTGGATATGAAAGGGATGCCTGAATTTACAGAAGATACGGCTGGGGAAAAAGAAAACTGGAAGAAATATTTTATGGACTGGCTGGATGATCAGGTAAGAAGAGGACGGATAGAAGAAGATGCCGCAAGATGTATCTGCTGGGAAGATATCCTGCAGTTTGCAAAGTCAGGTATAGGAAGGCGGCTGCGGGAAGCGGACGGTAAACAAAGACTTTGGAGAGAGCAGCCATTTGTACTGGGAATAGATGCCAGAGAGCTGTATCCGGAGGAAGAAGACGGGGAACTGATACTGGTACAGGGAATTATCGATGCCTATTTTGAAGAACCGGACGGACTTGTCGTGCTGGATTATAAGACCGACAAGATAAGACGGAAGGAAGAACTGGCAGAAAGGTATCAGGAGCAGCTGCGCTATTATGCAAAAGCGTTGGAACAAATGACTGGAAAGAAAGTAAAAGAAAAGATTATATATTCCTTTACACTAAAAGAGGGGATTTATATTAAATAAATAGAAAAAGGCACATCTGTGTATCGTAAAAAATTATTTCAGTTATTTGAAAGATTTTGCGATGACCGGGTGTGCTTTTTTTATCATCATACGTTCGAGAAAAGCTATCGGTGACAGATTCTGCAGATTTAACCTTACATTTTTGTAATGTAAACAATATGTGTTGACATACTATATTATATGACATATAATATGCGTAACGAAATAATATTAGATAATAATGCGAAAGGGAGTGAGAGCATGGTTTTTAATACAGGCGCAGCTCTTCTGGATGCAATTGTGCTGGCGGTAGTATCGCGGGAAGATGAAGGAACTTATGGATATAAGATTACGCAGGATGTAAGAAAAGCGATTGATGTATCAGAATCTACATTATATCCGGTGCTTCGGAGGCTGCAGAAAGGGGATTATCTGGAAGTCTATGACCGGCAGTTTGACGGAAGAAACAGACGTTATTATAAAGTGACGGAAAGTGGAAGAACGCAGCTTGCCATGTATCAGAAAGAATGGAAAGAATATTCCGGAAAGATCAGCGAATTGTTTGAGGGAGGTAGACTAGAATGAACAGAGTAGAATTTATGGAGACGCTGTCCAGACTTCTTCAGGATATCCCGGAAGAGGACAGAATCGATGCATTGAAATATTATAATGATTACTTCGATGATGCAGGGTCTGAGAATGAGCAGAATGTAATAGAAGAACTGGAAAGTCCGGAAAAAGTAGCGATGAAGATCAAAGCGGACCGGGAAGACACAGAAGACGGCAAAGAAGGTGGAACGGAAAAAACAACCGAAGAAGCAATCGGCAAAGTAACCGGAGAAAATGCAGCATACTCTGGAGCCAGGGAACAGCATGACCGGGAAAACACATACCAGTATTATCAGGAAGATACATACGGAGAAGAAAAGGATAATAAGATATATCAGGATAACGGAACCTATGATTATGAAAGCCAGGAGAAAAAGCCGTGGACAAACAAATGGCTAAAATTGGCCATGATCATAGCAATTGTAGTGATCGGATTTCCGATTGTGATACCGCTTGGAGCAGGGATTCTGGCATTAATTGTAGGAATTGTAATAGCAGTGTTCTGTTTGTTTGCAGCGATTGTAATCGGTTTTGCGGCAGTGGTGATGGTCGGTGTTGTGCTTTTTGCTGCAGGAATAGGAAGCCTGTTCGCCAATCCGGGTGTGGGACTTGCGGTTCTTGGAGCAGGACTGATGGTGATCGCGATCGGTGTAATCGGTACCGTAGTTGGAGTAAGACTCTGTATTATCGTATTTCCGGGAATCGTCAGAGGAATTGTATATATTTTAAGAAAACCATTTCACAGAAAGGCGGTGGCATAAGAGATGAAGAAACGTTGGAAAATATTCTGGATCGTGTGTGGTTCTATGTTTCTGATTGGAATCATATGTTGTTCGGTATCCTGGGGAATGGGAACGACCCTGACAGATATAGCACATCAATTTCCACATGGGATCAGCTGGGTATCCGAAGATAAGACATATGGTGATCCGGATGATGATGATGACGATATAGATGATGATCAGGAGGAAGATAATGAGACTGATACAGACGATGATCAGGACGAACAGAAACAGGAAGAAACAGCACAAGCACAGGAGAAAGCGAACATGAAAGATGCAACCGGTGTTATAGAAGGAAACGGAAAAGCAACATATCAGAATATCCATGAGATAAAAAGTACGGTGCGCGAAGGAAGAATCCATCTGAAGACACAGTCAGATACAGATGAGATTACAGTAGAAAGCAAAGACACACATGAAAAGCTTGGCTTTTGTGCGTTTGCCAAAAATGGAACCTTATATCTTACATCGAATAAAAAGATTAAAAGAATCAAGAATATAGGAAAAGGAACCATTACTGTGACGCTTCCGAAAGATATGGAACTGGAAAAGGCAGAGCTGGATCTGAAGGCTGGTGAATTAAGGGCAGAGCAGATTCTTGCAAAAGATCTTGAGGTAAATGCCGGAGCAGGTGAGGTTAACATCCTGGAATTTGCAGCTGAAAAAGCAGAATTTAAATGTGGGGCTGGTTCCATAACTGCAACAGGCGATGCAAAGAAGAAAATCGAAGCAGACTGCGGAGTAGGAGAGATAAACCTGAAGATAAAAGGAAAGCAGAAAGATTATAATTATGACCTGGACTGTGGTATCGGAGAAATTCGATGCGGAGATGACAGCTTTTCAGGATTTGGGAGAGAAAAAAGCATTGATAATGGCACAGACAAGAAAATGGATATTGACTGTGGTATCGGATCTATCAATGTAGCATTTATGGAACAGCTGTAAATACAGACAGATGTAGATGATCGCAAAGATAATAAAGCAGGCAGAGTATATAATAAAAATATGGAGGACAGAATAATGGAAGGAAAAAGATTATACCGATCAAGAAAAGACAGAATGATATGTGGAGTATGTGGTGGAATCGCAAAATATTTCAACATTGATCCGACACTTGTGAGACTGGCATTTGTACTGATCTCAATGGGAGCCGGATCGGGGGTACTGGCTTATATTGTTGCGGCGATTATTATACCGGATGATCCGGAGGAAAATTAAGGGGTATTTCTATTTAGTTCATCATCGTGGCTTATCCCGGTCCATGAGAAAGACTTGGTATTATGTTTGTTGCTGGATGTCACGATGCAGAAGTTCTAAGGCAGTCCGCCTTCCCTAA
>OLOE01000133.1_pt1 | contig 39320 bp, 39 predicted proteins | sample 1673201 | NCBI WGS metagenome assembly OLOE01 (sample SAMEA3136765, study PRJEB25190) | human gut metagenome | biome: human gut; feature: human-associated habitat; material: faeces | place: Austria | collected 2013
CAAAACAAAGAAACGGCCCGGTAGGGACCGTTAATCTGGCTTGGCTTGGCGAATACACGAAGTTTGCCAACCTAAGCAGGCAAGAATAATTTCTTCAGTTTTTCCACTGGGCCGGTTCCCGCTGCAGACTTCCGAAAGGATTGCTGCTGACGGATGAGCTGGTCCAGTTTTCTGAATTCCTCCTCCTCCTGACGTTCTTTGGCGTCCAGAAGGAAGGACATTTCTTTGCTGATCATGGACAGCAGGACTTCATTGTTGTTCTCGAGCATCCGCTTGATATGTAATTGCTCCCTTGTCCTGCGGATATCCGGAATCAGCGCCTTTAATTCGGAGAAAGGCACTCCTTGCTCGTACAGTTCCTTGATGCAGCTGTAAAGCTTGGCATCATCTTTTGTCTCCCTCTTTAATTGTTCTAATGCATTGCTACCCATAGTCTATACCCCCTTATCACAACTTGTCCTTCTGGGTTTCTATATCATAGCATGGACGCAGGAGAAGAATCCGTCATAACCCGTCGAGGATAACGGATATCTTTAAATTCTTAAGGACAAAAACCGCTAAGATAAGGACGATTTTTTGGCAAAAAAAAGAATTGCATGTCCACAATTGTGACATGCAATGTCTCTTTTAAAATGTTATTCGCATATCTGACTAGCCCTGAGAGATTGCTCCTGTAGGACACTGAGCAGCGCAAGCGCCACAGTCAACACAAGCGTCAGCATCGATCTCGAAATGATCTGCTCCCTGAGAGATTGCTCCAACTGGACATTCTGCCTCGCAAGCTCCACAGCTTACGCACTCATCACTAATTACGTGTGCCATAATATGTACCCTCCTTTTGATTATATAGATAGACATAAACCAAATTTAGTCTATCCATATCATAATACAAACGGTCAAAATATACAAGGGGTGACGCGCCATTTTTAATATTAGTACATTCTGCCCGGTCCCCGCCTGCAGGCCAAAAAAAATTCCGGTAAAAATTAAGAAAAATTTCAACAATTATTCACCGTTTTGGTGTATAGTGTAATTTGTTGAATGTGAATATTAGAATATGGGAGAGAATGCATAATGAAAAAGAGAAGTAGTATCATAGCCATTTTATTGTGTGCAGCGATGCTTACATGTGCATGCGCGGCTCGCAGTGACGATAAAATAGAGGAGCCTGTACAGGCAGAGAAGCAGAAAGTAAAAGTGAAGGAATACCAGGGGAAGCTGGATATCATAGAGCCGGGCGCATATAATAACGTGAACGGCCTGAATCTGGAGCCCGGCTCCTATATCTCCGTGATCGGCAAGGCTGACGGCGGACAGTTCTGGGACGAAGTGAAAAAGGGCGTGGACCAGGCGGCGAAGGATATCAATGAATATCTGGGGTACGAGGGCAAAGACAAGGTGAAAGTGACCTATAGCGGCCCGGCAGCGGCAGATAATGTGGATGAGCAGGTCAATATCCTGGATGAGGAACTGGCGAGATATCCGGTGGCTCTTGGCATATCCATGGCAGATGCCAAGGCGTGCGAGGTACAGTTTGACCTTGCGGCGGAGAGCGATATCCCGATCGTGGCTTTTGATTCCGGGAGCGACTACCAGGGACTTATGGCCACAGTCGCCACCGACAATACGGCAGCATCCAAGGAAGCGGCATCCAGGCTTGCGGAGATTATGAAGGAAACCGGAAAAGTCATCATCTTTGCCCACGATTCAAAATCCAAGGCCGCGATTGACCGGGAGAATGCATTTAAGGAAGAGATGCAGCAGAACCATCCAGGCATTGCCATTGGCGACGTTTACCATCTGGACCAGCTGGCAGATCTGCAGAAAAAGGTGGCAGAAGAGATCAACGCAGGAACCTACAAGAAGGGCGGCGAGGCTACAGGCGTGAAGCTGGAAGAGCAGGATGAAGTCACGCCGGACAGCATTACGGAAGACGACGTGGTTGATTACGTGCTGGCTAAGAATCCGGATGCGAAGGGCTGCTTTGCTACCAACAGCGATGCGATGAAAGTGGCGCTTAATGGCTTGAACCGCATGGAAGAGGAAGATATCGCGCTCGTGGGATTTGACGCGGATAAAGAAGAACTAAAGGCCCTCTCAGATGGGGAGATTGATGGCCTGATCGTCCAGAATCCATTTGGCATGGGCTATGCGACCGTCATAGCAGCCGCAAGGGCAGCCCTGAAAATGGGGAACGAAGCGGTTGTGGACACAGGTTATACCTGGGTGACAAAGAAGAACCTGAAAGACGAGAATGTAGCGAAGATGCTGTATTAGGGGGATTTTGTGATATAAAATGGATGGCAGGTTGGAAGCGGACGGCGCGGGGAGGCGTTCCGGGCAGCGGCGCGGACGACTTGCTTTGCCGGGAAAGTATAAGTGAAAAAGGCCTGGTTTTAAGGAGACCGGACATATTCGGCGTGAAATCCTGAAAGGATTTCGCACCTCAGATGTCCTTTCGGATTTTGTTTGAGACAAAATCCTCACACCTTAAAACCAGGCCTTTTTCACTAACACTTTCCATACGGCTCGCGCGACGCTCGCGCCTGACATCTTTTTATGCCGTGGATTTTATATCAGCGGGAGAAATCCAGAAGAAGTGCGGCCCGGGAGGAGGATAACTTCCTGCGTAAGGTGTACATAAACGCGTTCACTCCACCCAGGGATTGCCAGTAGATTGCCGGGAGCGCATAGGGTGTGGGGGCGGGAGGCGCAGGTTAAGTGGAGGCGACCGGAGGATCCATCCGTAAAATGTTAGAGCCTGGGACAGGAGGCCATATGCCGACTGTCCCAGACTCTTACAGTTTGCGAGATTAGCCGCAGGCGCCGAAACGTCGGAGCATCCCGCCCCCACACCCTATGCGCGGTGCCAATCACCCAAATTCCACACATCAAGCCTTCGGCAGCGAGAATATAAACTCTGTCCCCACGCCTTCCGTGCTCACGACATTGATATTTTCCCCATGGGCCTGTATGGCTTCTTTGACGATGGCCAGTCCCAGCCCGGTTCCTTTTTTGTCCTTGCCCCGGGAGAGGTCGGTCTTGTAGAAACGTTCCCAGATCTTATTCAGCGCGTTTCTTGGGATTCCGATGCCGTAATCCTTGACGGAGGTATAGATCTTGTCGCCCCGCTCCGTGGTCTCGATGGTGACGGTGGAATCCGTCTCGCTGAATTTGATGGCATTGTCCAGCAGGTTGTAGAGGACTTGCTGGATCTTGCGCTTGTCGGCAGTCACGTTTAAGTACTTGGTGGCAAATAGTAATTCTATGGATATTTTCTTCTGTGTGCAGGTGCCTTCGAAGGCAGCGGCCACGTTCTTGATCATCTCATGAATATCAAAAACTTCCTTGGTCAGAAGAATATTTTTCGTATCAAATTCGTTCAGGGTCAGGAGATCCTGGGTCAGGTCTGTCAGCCGCTCTGTCTCAAAGAGGATGATCTTCAGGTATTTTTCATGCATTTCCGGCGGTATGGTTCCATCCGTCATGGCTTCTACATACCCCTTGATGGAAGTGAGGGGAGAGCGGAAGTCATGGGATACGTTGGCTACAAACTTCTTCTGGTAGTCTTCCATATCTTTCAACTGGGAGGACATGTAGTTTAAAGAGGCAGACAGGTAGCCCATCTCGTCCTCCGTATCTACGGGGATCTCGTAATCCAGGTTGCCTGTGGCATACTGGGTGGCAGCCTCCGTAATCTTGCGAAGGGGCCGGTATACGAAGAACTGGAATCCCAGAAGGATGATAAAGGACAGCAGGAAGATGACGATCAGCGTTATGTAGGCGGCCTGCATGAGAATCTTCTGAACATCTTCCAAGTCGGATACATACTTGTGGATCAGCAGATAGCCGTTGGGGGAATAGCCGTATACGACAGGCGCGACGACGGTGATGACGTCTTCCTTGAACATATCGTGATAAGTGCCTATCTGGTACTGGGAGCCTCCGCCCTCTGCCGGGTCAAAGTCCTCGATGACGGCAGGGGAGAGAGGATAGGTCTCTGACTGGGCAGAACTAATAACCTCTCCGTTGCGATCCACGAACCAGACGGATGCGCCTAACTGGGACTCGATTCCTGTCAGCTGCAGATGGACGTCGGAGGCGGTTATCTGTCCGGTAAAATATTTGGGCAGATAATCCGCGGCCACCAGGCTGGCCTCCCGGTACATGCTGGAAGAGACATTTTCCTTTAACGGGCCGCTCGTCAGTCCGGCCGTCAGCGTGGCAACGGTAAAGAGGCTGAGAAAGCCGAATATGATATACATGATGATGAATTTTAGATATAAAGTGCTGCGCATGAAGGTTCCTCTTTATCTATTTGACTTCAAATTTATAACCAATGCCCCAGACGGTGCTCAGGCTCCAGTCGCTGTGATCCTTGATCTTCTCTCGGAGACGCTTGATATGTACGTCCACCGTACGCGTATCCCCGATGTATTCATAGCCCCAGATCTGATCCAGAAGCTGTTCCCTGGTAAAGACCTGGTTGGGGGAGGCGGCAAGGAAATACAGCAGTTCCAGTTCCTTTGGCGGCATATCTACCGTTACTCCGTCCACGATGACAGAGTAGTTGGTAAGATTGATGGTGATTCCCGGATATTCCACGCATTTCCCCTTATCCTCGCCTGGAATCTCGGGCTTCGGGATTGCCTGGTAGCGGCGAAGGACCGCCTTCACCCTGGCTACCAGTTCCTTGGAATCAAAAGGCTTCATCATATAGTCGTCAGCCCCCAATTCCAGTCCCAGCACCTTGTCAAATACCTCTCCTTTGGCGGAAAGCATGATGATAGGCACATTGGACTTGGCCCGGATCTCCCGGCATACCTGATAGCCGTCGATGCCCGGAAGCATCAGGTCCAGAAGAATCAGGTTGGGCTGGTAAGTGTCGTAGGCAATCAAAGCCTTTTCCCCGTCGTGGACCATCATCGTATCAAAACATTCCTTGGTAAGATACAATGAGATGAGCTCGGCAATGTTCTCGTCGTCGTCCACAATTAATATTTTCTGCTTATTTACCATGTTGCTCCTCCTTATAAATGTCCTCTATATTAATCTACTTTAGTTCTACAATGGTCACGCCGGCATCGCCTTCCCCAAATGCGCCCAGCCGGAAGGACTTGACGTGCTTCTGACGTTTGAGATAACTGTGGATTCCAGATCTAAGGGCGCCGGTGCCCTTGCCATGAACCACGCGGACCGTGGACAGGTGCGCAAGGCTTGCGTCATCCAGATATTTATCCAGTTCTGCTACGGCTTCATCCACCGTCTTGCCTAGAAGATTGATCTCAGGGCTTACGGAGAAGGATTTGCCCATCTTTAACTTGCCTTTTCCCGTCTTTTGCATCTGCTTGGCAGTGTAGGAAGGCTTCTCCTCAATAATCTCCAAGTCGGAAATATGGACCTGGGAACGTAGGATGCCCATCTGGACGGTTACATTTCCCTTAGAATCCGGGAGGGAAGTAACAGATCCCGTCAGATTCATGCTTAAGACCTTGACGGATTCGCCAAGCTTGAAGTCGCCGGGCTTATGCTGCTTGCGCGGCTTCTGGGGCTCCATCTTCATGCCGGAACGGGCGGCGTCCATCTTCTTGCGGAGACGTTCCCGCTCCTTCTCCATCTCTGCTGCGGAAATGCTTTCCTTGCCAAACTTGCGGAAATTGCGCATGGTCTCGTCGGCCGTCTCTTTCGCGTCCGCAAGAATGGAGTGGGCCTTTTCGTTGGCCTCCCGCAGAATCCGTTCGCGCTGGGCTTCCAGTTTCTCCTGCTTTTCCTTGGTCTCGGCCTTGAGCCGTTCCAGTTCCCGGCGGTAGGCGGCGATCTCTTCCTGCTCTTTCTGGATCGTCCGCTTGCTGGTCTCAAGATCTGTCAGCAGATCCTCAAAGGATTCATCCTGCTCCGTCAGATGGGTCCTGGCCTCCTCGATGATATAGTCAGGCAGCCCTAACTTGCCTGCGATGGCAAATGCATTACTCTTGCCGGGAATGCCGATCAACAGATGGTAGGTGGGCCGCAGGGTCTCCAGGTCAAACTCGCAGCAGGCATTTTCCACGCCAGGAGTGGACAGGGCGTAGACCTTCAACTCGCTGTAGTGGGTGGTTGCCATCGTGCGGATGCCTCTCCCATGCAGATGGTTCAATATGGCGATGGCAAGAGCGGCACCCTCGGTAGGGTCGGTTCCTGCACCCAATTCGTCAAACAGAACCAGGGAGCGCTCATCCACCTGCTTTAAGAAGGAGACGATATTGGTCATATGGGAAGAGAAGGTACTGAGGCTCTGCTCGATACTCTGCTCATCCCCGATATCTGCGTAAACGTCATGGAATACGGCCAGTTCGGAGCGGTCCAGCGCAGGGATGTGGAGCCCCGCCTGGCCCATCAGCGTAAAGAGGCCAACCGTCTTTAAAGAGACGGTCTTGCCGCCGGTGTTGGGGCCGGTGATGATTAAAAGATCAAAGGCATCACCCAGCATGACGGTGATCGGAACCACCTTCTTCTTATCCAGAAGGGGATGGCGTCCCTCGCGGATATAGATGCGCCCGTCCGTGTTAAAGAGGGGCATGGAGGCATTCATATCCAGCGCAAGGATTCCCCGCGCGAAGATAAAGTCTAATTCCGTAAGAACGGAGTAATCCGTCCGGATCGCATCAATATATTCAGCCACGTCCACACTGAGACGTGCCAGGATTACCTGGATCTCTTCCTGCTCCTTGCCGTAGAGTTCCTTCAAGTCATTGTTTAACTTGACCACGGACATCGGCTCGATAAAAAGCGTAGAGCCGGTGGAGGACTGGTCGTGGATCAGTCCCTGGACCTGGCTTCGGTACTCCGCCTTTACCGGGATGCAATAGCGGTCGCCACGCATGGTAATGATGGGATCCTGCAGATACGTGCGCAAAGACCCGTTTACCAGGCCGGATAGGGTGGCGTGCACCTTGTCGTTGATCTGGCCCATGGAACGGCGGATGTGCTTAAGCGCCGGGCTTGCGTCGTCGCTGATCTCATCCTCTTCCAGGATGCACCGCCGGATCTCGGCGGACAAAGGAGCCACCGGCTCCAGTTGCTGGAACAGCGCATCCAGGCAGTCCTCGGACTCATCGCTGGTCTCGTGCCTTCCATAAGATTTGACGCGTCCCGCAGTTTCCAGCAATTTGCAGATGCGGAGCAATTCGCCGCTTCCAAGAGCGGCGCCCACCTCCAGACGCTTCAGAGAGTCTCCCACCGGATTGCATCCACTAAAAGAAGGCCTGCCCTTCTTGACGATCCGCGTAAATGCGGCGGCGGTTTCCTCCTGGGCAGACTGAATGTCTGGTAAAGATATCATAGGCTTTAACTTCCGGCAGCGTTCTTTGCCGCTGAAGGAAGAAGCCTGTTCTGTTAAGAGTTCAATTATTTTGTTGTATTCAAGTTTTGTCAATGTTTTTTTATTCATGTTATTCACCTAGACTTATTCTACCCTATTTGCCCCATAAAGAAAAGGATAAATATTGAACATTTGAGCGCCATAAGGTATACTATAGAAAGGATTGTAAAGGAGAAGGATGCGTCTATGGAAGAGCATAAAGATCCAGGAGAAGAAATAAATCGGGAAGAAGAAAAAGAGCAGGAGTATTCCTTTCTGCAGGAAACGATTAAAGATGAGACAATCAGCAAGAAGAAAGTAAAAAAAGATATCTTCCGGATGGCCGGACTAGGCCTGGTATTTGGTCTGGTAGCCAGCCTTAGTTTCAGTGCGTTCAAGCCATGGATGGACGAGTTATTTCAAAGCAATCCGCAGAAAGTCACGATTCCCGAAGAGGAAGAGGAAGAAGACGAAGCCACGCCGGAAGACGAGCCGGAAGCGACCCAGCAGGTTCTGGACGCAGAAAGCTATAGGCAGATGCAGCAGTCTCTGACATCGGTGGCCTCCGAGGCCAACAAATCGGTGGTGGAGATCGCAGGAACCACGGGCGATCAGGACTGGATGACCGATTCCTATGACCATAAGAACAGCACGGCAGGGCTGATCATTGCAGACAATGGGCAGGAACTGCTGGTATTTGGCAAGACTTCTATTATAAAGGAAGCAGGCGATGTTCATATTATATTTTCAGACGGGCACAGTTATAAGGCTAACCTGAAGAAAAAAGACGGCACCCTGGACTTTGGAATCTACGCGGTAAGCCGGGGGGATATCCAGGATACGACCTGGTCCCAGATCAAGGCGGCAACCCTTGGCAGTTCCAACTCCGTGTCTAAAGGCGACCCGGCCATCGTGCTAGGAAGCCCGTTTGGATATGCGGGCGCAGTTGGATTTGGAACGGTGGCCTCCAGCAAGAATTCGGCAGAGTTCGCAGACGGGCAATACCGGCTGATCTGTACGGACATTGCAGGGGCAAGGAACGGAAGCGGCGTCATCGTGAATCTGAAAGGCGAGATTATCGGCATCATAGACCAGAGCATTTCCGAGGAAGACAGCATGAACCTGGTGACCGGGTTCGGTATCTCGGACATCAAAGAGATGATGCAGTTTTTGCTAAATGGACAGGGCGTCCCTTACATTGGAATCCGGGGCGTGGATGTCACCCAGGAGATCGAGGCCCAGGGTATTCCCAAGGGCGTCTATGTGAAGGAAGTGGAGACCGATTCTCCGGCTATGGCGGCCGGAATCCAGTGCGGCGATATCATTACGAATATCAATGGCACGGATGTGGCTACGGTGGCGACATACCACGCCGCGCTTATGGACTTGGAATCAGGCAAGAAGATTAAGATCAGAGGGCATCGCCAAGGCGCAGGCGGCTATGTGGATATAGACTTCGGCGTGACGATCGGCAGCAAAGAATAAGATAAGTTAGAAAGAGGCAAACATATGAGGTACATCAACACCCTCTGCGAGGGAGAGACTATTAAGAACGTATACCTGTGCAAGGGGAAACGTTCTGCTGAAACGAGGAATGGAAAGCCATACGACAATCTGATCCTGCAGGATAAGACAGGGACGCTGGACGGCAAAGTCTGGGACCCCAATTCCAGCGGAATCGCAGATTACGACGAGATGGATTTTATAGAAGTATATGGAGAAGTGATCAGTTATAACAACAACCTCCAGCTCAATATCAAGCAGATCCGCAAGGCGCAGGAAGACGAGTATGTGGCGGCGGACTACATGCCCACCAGCGAGAAAAGTACGGAGGGAATGTACCGGGAACTGCTTGGCTATGTAAGCCAGATTGAAAATACCTATCTGCGTCAGGCAGTAGAGTATTATTTTGTAAATAATGAGACGTTCATCAAGACATTCAAGGGACACTCCGCGGCAAAGACCGTACATCACGGGTTTGCGGGAGGACTGCTGGAGCATACGCTGAGCGTGGTAAAGTTCTGCGAATACATGGTAGGCGCTTATCCGATTCTCAATAAAGACCTGCTGTATGCGTCAGCGATCTGTCATGATATTGGAAAGACCAAGGAACTGTCCACCTTCCCGGAAAATGACTATACGGACGACGGCCAGCTTCTGGGCCACATCATCATCGGCGTGGAAATGATGAGCGACGCGATCCGCACCATCCCCGGCTTCCCGGAGAAACTGGCGAGCGAGTTAAAGCACTGTATCGTGGCTCATCACGGCGAACTGGAATATGGCTCTCCGAAAAAACCGGCCCTTGCGGAGGCATTGGCCCTGAACTTCGCGGATTGTACGGACGCGAAGATGCAGACCCTGACGGAGATCTTCAAAGATAAGAACACCAATGACTGGCTGGGCTACAACCGCCTGTTCGAGTCAAACCTGAGGAAGACGAGTATATAAAAAGGGACGTAACACTTTTTAAAAGGGGACGTAACATTTTTCAAAAGTGTTACGTCCCCAATTGCAATTAACCCTGTCCCCAATTGACGAAATGGAGTATGTTTATGCAGAAAAATGAATTGGTTACGGTTACGATCGAAGATATAGGAATTAACGGAGAAGGCATCGGAAAGGTGGATGGATACACGCTGTTCATTAAAGACGCCATCATCGGCGACGTGGTGGAGGCTAAAGTGATGAAGGCTAAGAAGAACTACGGCTATGCAAGGCTGATGAATATTCTTACGCCATCCCCATACCGGGTGAAACAGCCGAAATGTCCGATGGCTCGCAAATGCGGCGGCTGCCAGATCCAGGAGATGGAGTATGACCGCCAGCTGGCCTTCAAAGAAGACAAGATCCGGGGAAACCTTATGCGTATCGGAGAAGTGCCGGCAGAAGTGCTGGATCAGGCGATGGAGCCGATCGTAGGCATGGACAACCCATTTCACTACCGGAACAAGGCGCAATTTCCTATCGGAACGGACAAAGAGGGACACATCATAACCGGATTCTACGCCGGAAGGACCCACAGCATCATCCCAAATACCGATTGCGCGCTGGGCGTGGAAGTAAACGAAATAATCCTGAAGCAGATCCTTGCATTTATGGAAGAGTATAAGATCAGCGCTTATGATGAGACAGAGCATAAAGGCCTGGTGCGCCATGTGCTGATCCGGTACGGATTCGTCACGAAAGAGATCATGGTCTGCCTTGTGAACAACGGAAATCATCTGCCCCATGGGGATATCCTGGCAGAGCGCCTGGCAAAAATCGAAGGAATGACCAGCATTACTCTGAGCATCAACAAAGAAAAGACGAACGTTATCATGGGCAGCCAGATCGAGTTACTGTGGGGGAAGACCTACATTACAGACTATATAGGAAATGTAAAGTATCAGATCTCGCCGCTGTCCTTTTACCAGGTAAATCCAGTCCAGACGGAGAAACTATACGGACTGGCGCTTGAGTACGCCGGGCTTACCGGCAAAGAGACGGTCTGGGACCTCTACTGCGGCATCGGAACCATATCCCTATTCCTGGCGCAGAAGGCCAAGGAAGTCTATGGCGTGGAGATCGTGCCCCAGGCTATCGAGGACGCTAGGAATAACGCGAAAATCAATGGGATCGAGAATGCCAGGTTCTATGTGGGCAAAGCAGAAGAAGTGCTGCCGGAGTATTATGCGCAGTATGAGAAAGAGCATGGGAAGAAGGCCCATGCAGACGTGATCGTGGTGGACCCGCCGAGGAAAGGATGCGAGGAATCGCTGCTTCAGACCATGGTGGACATGGAGCCGGAGCGGATCGTGTATGTGAGTTGCGACTCGGCGACCCTGGCCCGGGATGTGAAGTTCCTGAGGGAGAAAGGGTATGAGTTGGTTAGAGGGAGAGGCGTGGATCAGTTTGGGCATACGGTGCATGTGGAGACTGTGGTGAGACTACAAAGGAAAGATACCTAGAAATCCTTGAATTTACGCACTTTGTTGACTTTTTCAGTTTCAACAGATTAGAGGAAAATCACAAGGAAAAGGTGCTTGTAAATAAAGTGACCGTTGTGGTTGCCTTAGACCTCGGTACGGGGAACACAAAAAATCCTGAATTATGAAAGTGAATATTAAGCTATCAATTTATTGATAGAAGATAGGGATACTTGCAGCAGAGTGTCCCTATTTTTTATATAAAATTTAAAAATTCAGGAGGAAAAACAAATGTCAAAAAATACAGCGTTAGGTGCAGAAAAGAGCAAGGAAAGAAAAATTACGTTTAAGAACAAGGAACATGAGAAATTCTATCATACCTATCTTTCAAAATGCCGGTATCAGGACACCTACCATAAAGCGCTGGTTTACTGCCTGGGACTGTCAGAAGATACCAGACGAAATGTAAAACGTATTTATGATTTTGAAACAGGCTTAATAAAACCAGAGTGTCTGCAGGAAGGATGGCAGACGAGTGGGAGCGAGAAAATTGTCCGTATTGCATTTAATCTCTATACAGACGGGACACCTACGACAGATGAATATGACGATACGGAGGAAGAGGTTGTAGAAACCAGACTTTATTCCGTCAGTGATATATTCTGCACAGGGGATGCCAGATATTTTTGGGAAGCAATTAAAATCCGGTATCCGGACTATTGTTACTATGTGGATTGGGAGGCTATGTTTTATGCTGAAGATTAGACTGCAAGGCACTGTGAGAGATATTCGTTGGTTTAAACGGCTGCTGGAGAGACACCCGGAGATCCGGGTTCTCCAGATGTCGGATATATTTTCTAATAAAGGAACAAACCGTTATTTTCGCTCTTATGTGGAGATTGAAAAGACAGATCAGGATGAAAGGTAGGTAAAAGTTATGTGCAGGATTATCGCAATCGCAAACCAAAAGGGCGGAGTCGGAAAGACGACAACGTGTGTGAATTTAGGGATTGGACTGGCCAGGGAAGGAAAAAAAGTGCTTCTGGTGGAAGCAGATGCCCAGGGCAGTATGGCAGTCAGTTTAGGTATACAGGAACCGGATGAACTGGATGTGACCTTAGTAAATCTCATGGAGAAGATTATCAATGACGATGATGTAGAGCCGGGAGAAGGTATTATCCACCATGAAGAAGGAATTGATTTTATTCCGGCAAATATTGAGCTTGCCGGACTGGAAACTTCTCTTGTGAATGTGATGAGCCGGGAACAGGTGCTTCGCTTATATTTGGATGAGATAAAAGCCAGATATGATTACATCCTGATTGATTGTATGCCCTCTTTGGGTATGATTACGATCAATGCCCTTGTAGCGGCAGACAGTGTATTGATCCCGGTAGAAGCGGCTTACTTGCCTGTGAAGGGTTTGCAGCAGCTTATTAAGACCATTGGAAAGGTACATAGACGGTTAAATCCCCGGCTGTCTATTATGGGCATTTTGCTGACAAAGGTTGACCGACGGACAAACTTTGCACGGGATATCTCCGAGCAAATCCGGAAGGTTTATGGAAATAACATCCATATTTTTGAGAACTGTATCCCTATGTCTGTGCGTGCGGCAGAGACAACAGCAGAGGGGAAAAGTATTTATCTTCATGATCCGAAAGGGATTGTGGCGGAGGGATATCGCCATCTGACCGGGGAGGTGCTTGCAGATGAAAAGTAAGAGTGCGGAAAAGATCAAACTGACATCTTATGACGATCTGTTTGGTGTAGAAGAAAGCTGCGTGGAGGGAACTTATACGCAAGTTCCATTAAGTCAACTTCGTCCTTTTAAGAATCACCCGTTTAAGGTGTTGGATGATGAAAAGATGCAGGAGACAGTGGAAAGTGTCATTCAACATGGTGTAATCCAGCCGGGAATTGTCCGTCCCTGTGCAGATGGATATGAGATGGTGGCCGGACACCGCAGATGGCGAGCCTGCGAGCTGGCAGGAAAGACAGAGATGCCGGTGATTGTCCGGAATCTGGACGATGATGCCGCCACGGTGTTGATGGTGGATACCAATATTCAGAGAGAGAATCTTTTGCCCAGTGAGAAGGCCAGAGCATATCAGATGAAATATGAGGCGCTGAAACACCAGGGAAGTAAAGGCGATAAAAATACTGCTGATATTGTGGGAGAGAAAGCTGGTGACAGTGGGAGAACAGTACAGCGATATATTCGTCTTGCCAGTCTAATAGATGGGATTTTGGAGCTGGTGGATTCAGGAAAGATTGCTATGGTAGCTGGAGAACGATTGTCCTATCTGAAGGAGGAAGCACAGAAATGGGTACTGGGAGCAGTGGAAAATACTGGGATGTATCCGACACCGAGGCAGGCAGCACAGCTTAAAGAAATGAGCGAGCATGGAGAATTGTCAGAAGGAAATTGTTATGCGATTCTGATAAAAAAAGAAAACAGCAGTCCGGGGGTGACGATTTCATCGAAAAGAATCCGAAATTATTTCCCGCCGGCATATACAAAGGCACAGATTGAGGAAGTGATTTATTCACTTCTGGAACAATGGAAACAGGGAAAGGAGGGAAAAACAAATGCAGGAGATACAGTTTGATTATTTCCGAGGTATGGAAGCGGAACAGTACAGCTTTTATCGTGTCCCGAAAGTACTGTTTACAGCAGAATGTTTTAAATCCCTCTCCTGTGAAGCAAAGGTTTTATACGGTCTGATGTTAGACCGTATGAGCCTTAGCATTAAGAACCGATGGTTTGACGAGGAAGACCGGGGATATATTATTTTTACCGTGGAAGAAATAGCAGAGCTTCTGAATTGTGGATCACAGAAAGCAGTCAAGCTGATGAAAGAACTGGATAGTAATCAGGGGATCGGATTGATTGAAAAGAAGCGTTTGGGGTTAGGAAAACCGAATGTAATTTATGTGAAAAACTTTATGCTGAAGGAAAAACATTCCTTTGAGAAGGAAGAAAAAGCGGCGGTAAACGCTGAAAATATGCAGAATAGTGAAAATCACAATTCAAGAATAGTGAAAACCACAAATCAGGAATTTCCGGAATCACAATTCAAGAATGATGAAAATCACAATTCAGGAATAGTGAAAATCACAAATCAGGATTTTCCGGAATCACAATTCAAGGATGGTGAAAATCACAATTCAAGAATAGTGAAAATCATAACTCAAGAAGTTCCAAAATCACAATCTAATAATACTGATATAAACAAGACTGATTATAGTGAGACTGATCCTATCCAATCTTATCAATTTTGCTCTGCAGGTGAAGAGTGCCTTGTGAGTGGGGATATGATGGAGAAGATGGAAGTCTACCGGGAAATCTTACGGACAAATGTTGATTATGCAGGTTTTGTCCAGAAAGGTGAAAGGGAGGACGTGGACGAACTTATTGAGTTGATGGTGGAAATCTTAATGCTTCCGGATGATAGTATGGTGCGGATTGGAGGGGCAGATAAGCCGGTTACGGTAGTTAAGAGCCGTTTTCTAAAGCTGACGTATTCTCACATTGAGTATGTCCTGTTTAGCTTGCATAGGAATACATCCAAAGTGGCGAATATTAAGGCGTATCTTTTGACGACGCTTTATAATTCGTCTATGACCATGAACCATTATTACCAGGCAGAAGTGAACCATGATTTGTACGGAGGTGGCTAAGATGTGCGAGTTTGTAAAAAAGGTGATTGTTCCGGTAGGAGCGGCAGGAGTCTTGGCAGTGTTGTTTTATCCTCTTTGTGTGGAGAATGGACAATGCGATTACTTGAAACTTTGGATGTTTGTAGGGATTCCCTTTGGGGTACATCAAATGTTCCTTTGGATCATCCCGAAAGGTTTTGATATTGGAGGCACCGTGGGGCTGTTTGTATTCAACCTGTTGATTGGTGGTGTGATAGGGGGCGTGATCCTAGTTGGTCGGCTGTTTAAGGTAGGTTTTTATCTGATGAAAATAATTGCAGTAAGTATTTGTCGGTTGGCAAAGGCAAAAACAGTGTAGGGAGTTTATGAAGTTTATGAAAGAAGAATTGAATAGCAGATTACAAAAGCAGCTAAGTCTATGTACCAGGCTGCTTTTTGTTATCTGAAAGCAAAACTTTGCGACACTATGTCGTAAAGTAAAATCTTAAATGGAAGGGGGGACTGTGTTGGGAAACCGTGCGGGTTCACAGGAGCTGATCCAGTTAGGAGAACGTGTTCGACAAAAGAGAAAAGACTGTCATTTATCCCAGGAGACTCTTGCAGAAAAAGCGGGTATCAGTGTCAACACAGTAAGCCGCATTGAGGGCGGGCAGGCGGCAATGTCCATTGAGATTTTTGCAAAACTGGTGGAGGTACTGGATGCTGACGCAAACGAGTTGTTAGGAAAGAATCCCGAAGGAGACAGAAATCCTGCTCACAAGATGGTTTCCCGTGTCTTGAATCTACAGCCAAAGGAGCAGAAAGTTGTAATCCAGACCATAAGCGCCCTGATAGATGGGATTGAAGGAATCCAGTAAAATCCACAAATATGAGAGGAAATCTTAAGTCTTTCCTCAAATCTGCCAGGGAAAAATAACTGGCAGAATGATACATTGAATATGTACAAAGCGCAGATATGTGAGAGGAGGAGATAATTTGCTTTATCGGAGAAGTTGTTCTTATGACACATAGGGGCTACTCATTGGTAATGAAAATAGAACAGACTAAATTGATAGCATTGTAAAGAAACTGATCCGACAATAACGATAAAAAATAAAGTTGTTTGCAGGCAGTAAAAGGAGTTCCAGACTCCCGTCAAAAAAAACGGGCGTGCCAGGAATCTTTTTTTGCTGCCTTTTCGCTGGATTATCTGTGCGTTGTCATCTGGCCGCCCGGAGCTTACGGGCAGAAAGGCGGTCGTTATGCTGACATTACAGGATTTAAAGTGGATTGTAAAGAAACCGGAGAAAGCGGGAAAACCTCCCACAGCACGGTGTCTGCTGGAGCATGGGAAGTGTGTTGTGAGTATGGAGAATGGCAGGGAAATACAGCTTTTGGTATATCAGGAAGGGTATGCACTTTACAGGGTAGGAAAATATACTACAGTTTTTCCGGTACATAGCTGCGGAGATTACTGTTATGAGAATGATGGACAGCAGATCTGCGTGGACGCATCGTTTTTTGAACAGCAGGAATGGTATGTGCGCCTGTTTTTGGAGGGGGAGGATCGTTTGGCAAAGAACCGGGAAACATGCCATAAGGGGAAAGTGATTTCTTATCATGCTGTATCAGAAGAATGGTTTCTTTTGTCTTCGCCGGCACTGCCGCCATTGGAACAGCTGATAGAAAAAGAGCAGATTCTGGAATTGATGGGACTTCTGACAGAACGGCAAAGAGACATTGTAATTCTGTATTTTTATTATGGGGAAACACAGTGGGAGATTGCAAAGGAACTTGGCATTACACAGCCCACAGTTTCTCAGACGCTTGTGGCAGCACTTCGCCGGATGCGGGACAGTCAGAAGAAAGACAGTCCCTCTGGAAAGAAAGCGGATTTCAGAGAGGGAGGTGCGCTGTATGCGGGGTAAACGTCCAAAGGAGCGGAAATGTTATGTACTTCGTGCCGGGAATGGCACAGTTGTGGAAGTAACCAGGGAAGTTTATCTGGAATGGTATCAGTCTCGGAGGCATGAACGCTACCAGAGGGAAAAGGAGCGGAAATATCAAGTGTCCAGTTTGGAAATGTTGATAGAACAGGGAGGTATTCCGGTTGGTGCTGCAGATGTTGTAGAAGATACTGTGATTCGGGAAATGTGTATTGAAAAGCTGCGGTCAGTGATGGAGGAATTAGCAGAAGAGGATGCTTATTTATTGTATCTGCTGTTTTTTGAAGAAGTTACCGTAAAGGAGACGGCACAGATCTGCGGGTGCAGTAGAAAGACGATTGCCAATCGGAGAAAGAGGATTTTAAAAGAGTTAAATGAGAAACTGAAAGAGATGGGGATTATGGGAGGATGTTTTTAGGGTAAAATTTAAAAATATGCGGTCATTTTAATGGAGAGAATATGGGTGACCGCATATTTAATCAAAGAGGTGAAGGACAATCATTTTTAATATACTTGGAATTGACTTTACAAACACCCCCCTGATTAACAGAAGATGTTGAAATAGTCTAATTCTACTAAAAAATCTGCAATAAAGCGAAACTAATTAATTTATCTGGCAAACCAACATATTTGAAAAAGCCGGCATATACAATAGCTAATAAGGGGGCATAGAATTTTGTATTATCTCCCCGTTCAACCGTTCCAGAATGTGTTTTGCCATTGCGTAGTTTTACAAAAGAAGCTATATTAGTCTCATTTATTTGTGGTAACAGCCATTTTGAAACTATCGCATCAGCCACATTATGGTTTTCGTCGTATAATGTAAGGATTTTCTGTTTCAATGTATAATCAAGATCCACCCTGCTTGTCATTTAGCAGAGGAATAATTACTGTTGCCAAAACCAATATTTTAAAATTTTATCAGTAATAAAGTGCAGAATGATATTTGAATTTCTGTTTTTAGGCAACTATTCTTTGGTGCTCTTGACAAAATCCTTTTTAAAGACTAAAATTATAACAGTGTTATATATCACTGTTATATAGGAGGTGTGCAAAATAAACGGAAATGGAACGACTTTAGAAAATATCCACCGGGCAGCGAAAGCAGAATTTTTAGAAAAAGGATATAAAGACGCTTCCCTGCGGAATATTGTGAAATCCGTGGGAATGACTACCGGAGCCTTTTACGGATATTATAAAAGTAAAGAAGAACTTTTTGAAGCCATCGTTGGTGAGCATTACGAATATATTCTCAAACGTTTTATAAAGGCACAGCAGGAGTTTGCCGAACTACCAGCTGCCCAGCAGCCGGAAGTCATGAGTGACATTTCGGGGCTTTGTATGTACGATATGCTCCATTATGCGTACGAACATTTAGAGGAATGTAAACTGATCCTCTGCTGTTCGGAAGGAACAAAATTTGCCGGGCTAATTGATGAAATGGTGGAGATTGAAGTGGAAGGGACTCATGCCTATCAGGAGGTTTTAAGGAAGCTTGGAAGGCCCTCTCCGCATATCGATCCTTCGCTGGAGCATATTCTGATCACCGGAATGTTTCATACCTTTTTTGAATTGATCATCCACGAAATGCCGCTCAAAGATGCCGAAAACTACGTCAGAGAAATGCGCGCCTTTTATACAGCGGGATGGATGAAAATTATGGGGCAGTAATGCCTTATAATTTTTACTTGGTAGTTAGCTAAAACTAATCTAAATTCGGATATTGTAAGAACATAGACGTGTTCTCTTTATCATAAATACAAAGAAAAGGAGGAATTTTTTTGAAAAAGCAATCCAATTTATCACGCCTGCTGGAAATTGCAGGCAGCCATAAGTACCTGACCTATGCTTCCTGGGTGCTTTCTGCAATCAGTGCCCTGATTGCTCTGGTACCCTTCTATTACATCTGGAAAATGATCAAGGAAGTATTGGAGGTGGCACCGAATTTTGACCAGGCACAGAACCTGACCGGTAATGGCTGGATGGCAGTATTGTTTGCGGTTATAGCGGTGCTTGTCTACATAGCAGGGCTGATGTGTTCCCATTTGGGAGCATTTCGTATCGCCACAAACCTGCGTATCCAGACCATGGAGCATATTGTTAAGCTTCCTCTTGGGTTTGCCGAGAGTTTTGGCAGCGGAAAACTGCGCAAGATTGTCAACGAATCCAGCGCAGCCACCGAAACCTATCTCGCTCATCAGCTTCCCGACAGAGCCAATGCCATTGCAACCCCCTGCGGTCTTTTGGTGCTGTTGTTCGTGTTTGACTGGAGACTGGGACTATTGAGTCTTGTTCCGGTTGTGCTGGGGTTTCTGATCATGATGGCAATGACCGGAAAGCAGATGCAGGAAAAGATGAAAGAATACCAGAATGCGCTGGATGATATGTCCAATGAAGCGGTAGAGTATGTCCGTGGGATTCCGGTGGTAAAAACCTTTGGCCAGACGATCTTTTCCTTTAAGAAGTTTAAAGACTCCATTGACCGGTATAAAGTATGGGTGATTGCTTATACCAGGCAGCTTCGGACACCGATGATGTTCTATACAGCTGCGATCAACGGCGTTTTTGCCACACTGATTGCCGGAGGACTGTTGCTTACGCAAGACGGTGTGACTTCCGGTTTCTTACTGGATCTTATTTTCTATATCATCATTACACCGGTTATTTCTGTCACACTGACACGCATTATGTTCCAAAGTGAAAACGCCATGATCGTAGACGACGCTTTACAGAGAATTGACAGCGTTTTGCATTTGAAGCCTCTGGAGGAAACGAAACATTCAAAGCATCCCCAAAACGCTTCCGTGGAACTGAAATCGGTTCATTTCAGCTATGATGGAGAAAAAGAAGTATTAAAAGATATTTCACTGACCATTCCTGCAGGACAGACGGTAGCTTTTGTAGGTCCATCCGGCGGTGGAAAAACAACCCTTGCCAACCTGATTTCCCGATTCTTTGATCCCCAGAGCGGAATGGTAAAAATCGGTGGTGTTAATGTGAAAGACATCCCGAAAGAGGAACTCATGAACACGGTGTCTTTCGTATTTCAGAACAGCCGTCTGATCAAGGCATCCATTCTGGAAAATGTGCGTATGGGAAAACCGGAAGCTGCCCGTGAGGAAGTTCTGACTGCCCTTCATCACGCGCAATGCGATGATATTCTGGAAAAACTCCCACAGGGTGTGGATACGGTCATCGGTACAAAGGGTGTCTATCTTTCCGGCGGCGAGCAGCAACGAATTGCCATTGCCCGTGTGATGCTGAAAAATGCTCCGATTATCATTCTGGATGAAGCCACTGCCTTTGCTGACCCGGATAACGAAAGCCGCGTACAGGCTGCTTTCTCAAGACTTTCCGAGGGTAAGACCGTGATTATGATTGCCCACAGGCTTTCTACCGTAACAAATGTGGATCAGATTTTTGTCATTTGCGACGGACGGGTTGCCGAGTGCGGAAACAGTCGCGAATTGCTTGCAAAAGACGGTATATTCAGCCGTATGTGGAAAAATTACCAGACTTCCGTGCAATGGAAGGTAACAAAGGAGGTGCAGTGATATGATCAAAAAACTGCAGAAAAAATATGCCCTGTCTGAACAGGGAGCAAAAGACCTGATCAAAGGCTGCCTGGCCTGTGTCCTTCAGAATCTGTCTTTTATGTTTCCGGTGGGACTTTTATATTACCTGGTCAGCGATCTGATGAACGGGGGTGTTCCCGGTGGGAAAATTCCATTTTATGTGGCAGGCTGCGTGGTGTGTATCGGCCTGATACTGCTGACCACTTTCTTTCAATACAATGCGACCTACTTTGCCACCTACAAAGAAAGTGGCATCCGCCGCATTACCCTGGCAGAGCATCTGCGCAAAATCCCTCTTTCCTTTTTTGGGAAAAAGGATTTAGCCGATCTTACCAGTACCATTATGGCGGACTGCACCTTCCTGGAGCAGAGTTTTTCACATTTTATCCCTGAGCTTGCAGGTTCAATCATTTCTACGATCCTGATTTCCATCGGTCTGCTCTTTACGGACTGGAGAATGGCGCTGGCTGCCTTATGGGTTCTGCCGGTTGCCTTTGCGATTGTGGGATTTTCCGCAAAGATTCAGGAAAATCTGAATCAGAAAGCCATGGATGTAAAGATGGCCTGCGCAGACGGGATACAGGAGTGCATTGAAACGGTTCGTGACCTGAAAGCGAACAATGCGGAACAGGCATATTTAAAAGGTCTGGAAAAGAAGATCCGTGCCGTGGAGCATCGTTCCATCCTCAATGAATTTGGTCTTGCTGCTTTTGTGGTTTCCGCATCACTGGTGCTGAAGCTTGGTATTGCAACGGTTGCGCTGGTGGGAGCTGTTCTGCTCATGCAAGGAAGCCTCTCCGTGCTTACATTCTTTATGTTCCTTCTGGTAGTATCCCGTTTATATGACCCTCTGCAGGGCGCACTCCAGAATCTTGCGGCAGTCATCAGTACACGAACCAACATTGCCCGTATGAATGAAATTCTCGATCATCCGATCCAGCAGGGCAGCGACAGGCTTTCCAATCAGGGGTATGATATTGTCTTTGACCATGTCGGGTTTGCCTATAATACCGGAGAAACTGTATTGAAAGATGTCTCCTTTACGGCAAAGCAGGGAGAGGTTACGGCTCTGGTGGGCCCATCCGGCGGCGGAAAAACAACCGTATCCCGGCTGGCAGCAAGGTTCTGGGATATTAACAGAGGAAAGATTACCGTGGGAGGCATGGATGTATCCCGAATAGACCCGGAAACACTGCTTTCTCTGTATTCCATCGTATTCCAGGATGTTACGCTGTTTGACAATACGATTCTGGAAAATATCCGAATCGGAAACAAAGACGCCACAGATGAACAGGTCATTGCGGCTGCGAAACTTGCCAATGTGGATGAATTTGCGGAAAAACTGCCGGATGGATGGCATACCAATATCGGGGAAAATGGCTGTGAACTTTCCGGCGGAGAGCGCCAGCGCATCTCTATTGCCCGTGCATTTCTGAAAAATGCGCCGATCATTCTTTTGGATGAAGCTACTGCTTCCCTGGATGTGGAGAATGAAACTCTGATACAGACAGCCCTTTCCCGTCTGATCGCAGATAAAACCGTTCTGGTTATCGCCCACAGGATGCGTACCGTAGCCGGAGCAGATAAGATCGTTGTCCTTTCTGATGGCACCGTGGCAGAAGAAGGATCACCAAAGGATCTGGAAGAAAAGAATGGTGTGTATGACCATATGGTAAAACTGCAGACAGAAAGCCAGAACTGGAAACTTGCGTGAAGTTCCCTCAAAAAAATATTTCATAGGAATAAAAAGAGAAATTTAAGTAGAAAAAGATTGTTGAAGCGGTTATAATAAATGGGGAAAAGGGTTAGCGAAAACTAACTGAAAGAGGTGAGGATTATGAAAAAATATATTATCTCAATTTGTTGGATAATAGGAGCAATCATTTGGAGTATCATTGCGTGGACATATTTTTCCGAAGACAAGATAGGGCTGGCACTTGTTCAGATTATTATTGCTTTTCTGTTTTTTATTCATGGCATAAGAGGATGCATAAGTGAAAAACATCAGAAGCCAGAGGGACGGGGGTAAGACCCATTCACCGCCTTCAAAAGCGGAGATTCGCTTTTACTGGCTATGGGCTCAAAGCGTGGATGAAAAGCTACGCATTGCCGGAGCATCTCTTGCAATGACCACTGATTCTTTGTTCCCTGATGGCGGCGGTGGCGGAAGCGCAGAAAATAATTTATCAAAACAGGAGGTTGGGTTATGGCTAAGTTAGGAGTCGTGGAGGATACCCTGTTTGTCCCTATGCTGGGCAGAATCTACGCCAGTGAGTATTGTCCGCAAGTTTTATATGATAAAAAAGCATTGGAATTGAAAAATAATCTGCCCTTGGACTTAATTGAGCAGAAAAAGCAGAACCAGTATACTCTCCTGGCTTCTGCATCCCGGTCTGCCAATATGGATCGGTTTATTCGGTCTTTTCTGGAACGAAGGCCAAACGGTGTGATTGTCCAGCTGGGCTGTGGTCTGGAGACAACCTATTACCGTTGTGATAACGGAAGGACACGGTGGTATGCTGTGGATCTGCCTCATGTAATCAAATACCGGCGAGGACTTCTTCCCCAACCGGAGCGGGAATTTTATATTTCCGGGGATGCCTTTGCAAAGGACTGGATCAAAAAAGTCCGCAATGATGTACTTGATGCTCCTGTTCTCGTTACTGCAGGTGGATTATTTCATTATTTTGAGGAACATAAGATCATTTCCCTTCTGCGTATGATCGGACAGTCTGGAAATATGGAAGTTGTTTTTGATACCGTGAACAGAAAAGGCATGGCTATGATGCAAAAGAAGTACATGAAGCAGGTAGGCCATGCCGATGCGCAGATGTTTTTTTATGTGGATTCAGTGGAAGAACTGGCAGCAAAGATCGGGGATAATACGAAGGTGATTGCGGAGGAACCTTATTATCATTACATCCCTAAAAACGGCTTAAAGATCTCCACAAAGGTCAGTATGGCGGTTTCTGACAGGTTCTGTATGGTAAAGATGATACGCGTAAATTATAAAAAGGAGTGAGAGTAAGGATGAACATTGTAGAATAGCGCAAAAAGTATCCCAGAGATTTTTATCACTTGACAAAAATGTAATCTTAAAGTAAACTACAGTTAGTAACAACTAACTACGAAACGATATTTTTTGGAGGAGGTGTATATGAGGAAGGATGCGTTTCTGTTATTGGTACATGTTGTCTATGCAGTATTGGTTTCGGCAGCGATATTCGGGCTTTGTGTTTTGGTTAAGTCGTTATGCCGTAAGTTTTTGAGAAAATGGAAAAGCAAAAATTTTTTGAATGACAGTTAGTTGCAACTAATAATATTCCGATTATATTGTAATTATTTCACAAGGAGCGCAGAAAAGATGTCAGACGAAATGATTGTGAGGTATTGTTCTCCTACTTTGGCAAATATAAAAACAGCAAATCTGTTTTCGTGTTTATACAGTTCAAAACAAATGGTTATTCATGAAATAAGGAGCATAAATCAGAAATTAGTGCCAAAAGGGATCCGAGTTCTCCCGGTCCATATGTCAAAGCATAGAGTATTGATTTATGTATATCGTCCGGAAAGACTGAAAAGAGATTTGTCGGACAAAACGGTCCGGACTTTTTTGGAAACCAGAGGGTATTCCTGTGATAATTTTGTATGCTGTATCAACAAATTGATTAAGAAACTTCGTGAAGAACCGGATTTTCCACACGAGATTGGATTATTTCTGGGGTATCCTCTGGAGGATGTCAAGGGATTTATTGAAAATAAGGCTGACTGCTCTAAATGCTCCGGGTGTTGGAAAGTATATGGGAATGAACAGGAAGCGTTAAAGCTATTTGAAAAATATGAAAAATGTGCAGGTGCTTATTACGCACAATGGAAAAAAGGAATAACTATTGAAAGGCTTGCGGTGAATAGTTAAATATTATCTATAAAGAAAGGATGGTAGCAGTAATGAGTAAAATTGCAGTAGTTTATTGGAGTGGAACAGGAAATACGGAGGCTATGGCAAATGCAGTTCTGGAAGGAGCAAAAGGCAAGGGGGCTGATGCTGTTTTGTTTACTTCTGCAGAATTTGATGATTCAATGATGGATGCTTATGATGCGGTTGCATTTGGCTGCCCGGCTATGGGAGATGAAGTACTTGAAGAAAGTGAATTTGAGCCTATGTTTTCTTCCTGTGAACCAAAACTTTCCGGGAAAAAGATTGCTTTGTTTGGATCCTATGGATGGGGAGACGGAGAGTGGATGAGAGAATGGGAGACGAATTGTAAACAAGCGGGCGCTGTATTAGCTTGTGAAAGTGTGATCTGTAATGAAATGCCTGATGACGAGGGAATTCAGTCTTGCAAAACATTGGGAGAAATGCTGGCTGGTTAGATTATAAGGAAAGCTGCTGACTAACGTGTGAGATTGTGAGAGTGGAAAGCAGCTTTCCAATAATTAATGTTTTGTGAATTGGGAGGTTTGATATGAGCGTTGTTATTATAGGTGGTCATGACAGGATGGTGTGTCAGTACAAGCAAATCTGCAAAAGTTTCAATTGCAAGGCAAAAGTATTTACTCAGATGTCTGCGACTTTGAACAAACAGATTGGTAATCCTGATCTGATTGTACTCTTTACAAATACGGTTTCTCATAAAATGGCTCGATGCGCAGTAGAAGAAGCAGAGCGATGTAATGCCGATGTGGTAAGATGCCACACCAGCAGTAAAAACGCATTACAGGAAATACTTGGGAGTGTCTGTATGTAATGAAACCGGGAGATGGCTTATCTTACAACTCCCGGTTATGATATACATACTTTTCTAATATTAATCAATATGGTATTTGATGTGTTTTTTAATAGCTTCAAAGCTTTCGGAACTGATAACATGTTCGATCCGGCAAGCGTCTTGGGCTGCAATTTTGGGGTCAACTCCCAGACGTTCCAACCAGGAAGAAAAGAGAAGATGTCGTTCATAAATCTGGTTTGCAATTTCTTTTCCGGATTCGGTTAACTGGATATATCCTTCCGGGGATACTATAATATGTCCGCTTGTACGTAATTTTTTCATAGCTACACTTACACTGGGTTTTTTATAATCTAATTCTGTAGCGATATCCACAGAACGTACAACTGGGAGCTTTTTGCTCAGAATCAGGATGGTTTCCAGATAGTTTTCACCGGACGGATTTATATGCATAGTATTACCTCTTCTCTTAGATGCTAATTATATTTTTACAAAAACTGTACATTTATTGTATCATGATTCGCCGGGTTCAGCCAGAGGTATTTAAAAATAGTTTGGCGGGTTAGCACAAAAGTTATTGACAACTTACTATAATGAGAATATACTAACTTTGTGCAGATGAGAAAAAATATCGAATAGATATGGAAGTATCAGATATACTTACAATGACTGTCACAAGGAGTGGAAAGATATGAATTTACTGGAAGCCGAAGAAGGGAAGGAATATACCGTTAAGGAAATTTTGACGGATGATGAAGAATTGAACGCTTTTTTGTTTTCTTTGGGTTGTTATAGCGGTGAGCCGATTACAGTAATCTCCCATTTGAAAGGTGGCTGCGTAGTTTCTATCAAGGATGGGCGATATAATATGGATACTGATTTGGCGAAAGCTATTTCAATATAAAAAATAGTGGAATCACTATTTTTTTTGCACATACGTTAGTGTATACTAATCAAAATTAGATGTGCATAATCACGAATGACAAGAAGGAGGAGAATTATGAGGGTTGCTTTTGCAGGGAATCCAAACAGTGGGAAGACGACCATGTACAATGCACTGACCGGCAGGAATGAACGTGTGGGAAACTGGGCGGGAGTTACGGTCGAGAGAAAGGAAAGCCCGATCAGGAAAGGGTATTATGACGGAACAGAAGAATTGATTGCGGTGGATCTGCCGGGTGCTTATTCTATGTCACCTTTTACATCAGAAGAAAGCATTACCAGTGGGTATGTTAAAAATGAGAATCCGGATGCGATCATTAATATCGTAGATGCTACAAATCTCAGCAGGAGTCTGTTCTTTACCACACAGCTTCTGGAATTGGAAATACCGATAGTCGTTGCACTGAATAAGAGTGATATCGTCAATAAGAAACAGACCCAGATTGATGAAAAACGTCTGTCCGAGAAGCTGGGCTGTCCGGTCATAAAAACAGTTTCTACATCTTCCGGACATGAAGATCTTAAAGAAGTTGTCCGTGCTGCAGCAGAACTAAAAGGAAAAGGGCAAAAAGCACCTTACGTGCAGGCGGATATTGACCTGAAAGATAAAGCGGCGGTAGAGGCTGCTGACCGGAAACGTTTTGAATTTGTAAATGGTATTGTGAAACAAGTAGAAAAAAGAAAGGTTTTTACAAAAGATAAAAACGTGCAGGATAAGATTGACAGTATCATTACGCATAAGATCGTTGGGATTCCGATCTTTGCTGCTGTTATCTTTCTTGTATTCTACATATCTCAGACAACGCTCGGTACCTGGATCGCAGACTGGCTGGTGGCATGGATCGAGACTTTCCAGGGCTGGGTAGGAGGACTGATGGAAAATGCAAACCCGCTTCTGTATGCGCTTCTTGTAGATGGTATTATCGGCGGAGTTGGTGCGGTTGTTGGTTTCCTCCCACTTGTTATGGTTATGTATTTCCTGATTGCACTGCTGGAAGATTGCGGTTATATGGCGAGAGCTACTGTAGTACTGGATCCGATCTTTAAGAGAGTAGGACTTTCCGGAAAATCAGTGATTCCCATGGTTATTGGAACAGGTTGTGCGATTCCGGGGGTTATGGCATCCCGTACGATCCGGAATGAAAGAGAACGCCGTACAACAGCAATGCTGACACCATTTATGCCGTGTGGAGCAAAAATTCCAGTAATTGCTTTATTCGCAGGGGCCTTCTTTGCAGACGCATGGTGGGTTTCGGCAACCATGTATCTGGTAGGGATTCTTCTGATTCTGCTTGGGGCATTACTGGTTAAAAAGATTACAGGACAGAAATACAGAAAATCTTTCTTTATCATTGAACTTCCGGAATACAAAGTTCCAAGCTTAAAAAGAGCCTGCGGATCTATGCTGGAGCGAGGAAAGGCATATATTGTAAAAGCAGGAACGATCATTCTGGTATGTAATACAATCGTACAGATCATGCAGAGTTTCAACTGGCAGTTCCAACTTGTGGAAGAAGGTGCAGAGGGGACATCTATCCTGGCATCCATTGCCCATCCGTTTGCGATCCTGTTCATCCCGTTGGGATTTGGAGTATGGCAGCTTGCAGCGGCAGCAGTCACAGGATTCATTGCAAAAGAAAATGTAGTAGGAACTCTGGCGGTCGTTTATGGTGTTACAAACCTGATCGATACGGATAAGCTTGCCCTGGTCGGCAGCGGAAGCGAAGTTGCTACTGTTATGGGACTTACAAAGGCGGCAGCGTTGGCTTATCTGATGTTTAATCTTTACACACCTCCTTGTTTTGCGGCTCTTGGAGCGATGAATTCTGAGATGAAGAGCGGCAAATGGCTGTTTGGAGGCATCTGTCTCCAGCTGGCAACAGGTTATACCGTAGCTTTTGCTGTATACCAGATCGGTACATTGATCACCACGGGATCTCTTGGCACCGCATTTGTACCGGGATTGATCGCAGTCATCGCTTTTGCATTAATCATTCTTTGGAGGATCCGCAAGTCTGATAAAGAATTTGCTTCAGAATACAGTTTGCATTCTGTTCGATCATAAGAGAGAAATAATCATAAGCATACGGCGGGCAGAGGAGAGTAACTTTGTCCGCCGTTTTTGTTAAAGAAAGGATGTGATGAGACCATGGCGGATGTGATCGCGGTACTTATCCTGGTTGTTTTGATCGGGGGAGCAGCAGTGTATCTGATCAGGGCGAAAAGAAATGGAGTGAAATGCGTGGGGTGTCCGGCAGGAGGAAGCTGTTCTAACCGACGGAAAAGGAAAAGAAAAAAACTGTCAGGACCCATTATTGCGAAGAAAACTATCGTTATTTCAGGAATGCACTGTGAACATTGCGTGCAAAGTGTGACAGACAGTCTGAATCAGATTGATGGGGTCTCTGCCAAAGTAGATCTTGCAAAAGGATGGGCAGAAGTCTCTCTCGATCGTGAAGTAGAAGACTATATTTTGACTGCTGCAGTGGAAAAAGAAGGGTTTTCCGTGGACTCGGTTCAGAACCAGATATGTTAGAAATCTGTTAAACCAATGAATATGGACGCATGGAGAAGTTTGGGATGAACGGCGAAAAAGAAAAAATAATAATAAAATTAAAAGAAAACGGCTGCAGGATAACAAAACAGCGGACGATGATCTTAGATATTATCCTGGAAAACAGGTGTTCCAGCTGCAAAGAAATCTATGTTCAGGCAGCAAAGCTGGATCATAGCATTGGGATGGCAACGGTTTACCGTCTGGTAAAGGAACTGGAGAAGATCGGGGTACTCAGCAGACAAATTGTGTATAAGTAGAAGAAAATGACTAAATTTCTCAATAAGAGCAGTTAGAATTGACTATCTGAAATCAAACTTGTTATTTTAATAAAAAGTCTTATAGAAGGAAGGGATACAATTATGAAACAACACAAATTCTGGGCATGGGCATCTGTCCTTTGCTTTTTAATGTTATTCTATACAGGCTACAAACACAAATAATAGGAGGAATGTATTATGTTAAGTGATTCTGCATTAAAGAAAATTGGATGTTTTATAGGAGGAGTTCTGTTTGGAACGGCAGGTGTAAAAGTTCTTTCCAGTAAAGATGCAAAGAAAGTGTACACGAATTGTACAGCAGCAGCGCTGCGGGCAAAGGACTGTGTAATGAAGACAGCTACTGTTATACAGGAGAATGCAGAAGATATTCTTGCTGAGGCGCAGCAGATCAATGAAAAGCGTGCGGCAGAAGAAGCAGATAGGGTAAAAGAGGATGCTCTTCAGGAAGATGGTGCGGCAGAGCAGGAAGAGAACGAACAGGAATAAGAATGAAGTTTATTATTAAACATGAAGTGAAAGGCCGTCTCCGCATTCATGTTATCCGAAACAGGATGACATGTGCGGAGGCGGATATTCTTTGCTGGACTCTTGAAAAACAGGAAGATATTACCAGTGTCAAAGTATATGAGCGCACCGCTGACGCTGTGATCTATTATACAGGAGACCGGGAAGAACTGATTGACAGATTAAGAAAGTTTCGTTTTGAGAAAAAAGATGTGCCGGAAAATGTACTATCAAGCTCAGGGCGTGCTTTAAATTCTGCATACAGAGAAAAGCTGATTGCAAAAGTACTCCTTCATTACGGAGGAAAACTGATTCTTCCAAATCCAATAAGAAAACTATGGCTTACTTTCAAGGCTGTCCAATATATTGGAAAGGGGATCCGGTGCTTGGCCAGAAGGAAGATTGAAGTTCCGGTATTAGATGCCACGGCAATCGGAGTATCCGTGCTGCGCGGGGATTTTAATACTGCAGGTTCTGTCATGTTTCTTCTGGGAATCGGAGAACTTCTGGAGGAGTGGACACATAAGAAATCTGTCGGGGATCTAGCCCGCAGTATGTCATTGAATGTGCAGAAAGTATGGCTGAAAAGAGGAGAGCAGGAAATCCTTGTTCCCTCTTCGGATATTATGCCGGGAGATAGGGTTGTGATACATATGGGAAATGTGATTCCTTTTGATGGAGAGGTATCCGCAGGAGAGGGAATGGTCAATCAGGCGTCCTTAACAGGAGAATCCCTTCCGGTACGAAGAACAAAAGGACAGTCTGTGTTTGCCGGAACGGTCATGGAAGAAGGCGAATTGGAAATTATAGTCAGAGCTGTATCGGGTTCTACAAGATATGAGAAGATCGTGACTATGATCGAAGACTCAGAAAAACTGAAATCCGAGCTGGAAAGCAAAGCAGAACATCTGGCAGACCGTCTGGTCCCTTATACGCTCCTTGGTACTGGCATTGTAGGAGCGTTGACTCGTAATGTGACAAAAGCACTCTCGGTCCTTATGGTGGATTTTTCCTGCGCATTGAAACTGGCCATGCCGATTGCTGTTCTTTCCGCCATAAGACAGGCGGGACAGCTTGGGATTACCGTGAAAGGCGGGAAATATCTGGAAGCAGTGGCTGAAGCAGACACGATTGTATTTGATAAGACCGGAACACTGACAAAGGCAAAACCAACGGTAAAGCAGATTATTGTATTTGGTGATTATCCGGAACCGGAAGCTCTCCGCATTGCTGCCTGTCTGGAAGAACATTTTCCTCATTCCATGGCGAAGGCTGTTGTAGATGCTGCCAGAAAAAGAAAACTGTATCATGAGGAAATGCACTCTAAAGTAGAATATATCGTAGCACATGGGATTTCCTCTTATATTGACGGAAAGAAAGCTGTGATCGGAAGCAGTCATTTTGTCTTTGAAGATGAAAAATGTAAAATTCGAGAGATATACCAGGAGAAGTTTGATACGCTTCCGGAGGAATATTCCCATCTGTATCTTGCCATTGATGGAGAACTGACTGCGGTGATCTGTATTGAAGATCCGCTCAGGGATGAAGCAAAAGATATGGTGGAGATGCTGCGGGCAGAAGGAATCTCTAAGATTGTCATGATGACTGGAGACAGTGAACGTACCGCTGCTTCCATTGCAGGACGCGTAGGTGTGGACGAGTATTATGCAGAGGTGCTTCCGGAAGATAAAGCAGCATATATTGAAAAAGAAAAAGCTGCGGGGAGAAAAGTCGTGATGATCGGAGACGGGATCAATGATTCGCCCGCACTTTCAGCTGCAGATGCAGGGATTGCCATCAGTGACGGAGCGGAGCTTGCCCGGGAGATCGCAGATATTACCATTGCTGCGGAAGATCTGCGTGGAATCGTAATGCTGAAACGGTTGTCTGATGCCATGATGCGGCGGATTCAGGGGAATTATAAAGGTATTGTAAGCATTAATGGAGCACTGATAGCTTTGGGAGTGGCAGGCCTGATCCAGCCAACAACATCGGCTTTGCTGCACAATACATCTACGCTTGCGATTAGTCTGAGAAGCATGAGCGGTTTATTGCCAGAGAAATGATCATACATATATGAGAATAAGCCGGCAGAACACAGATCTGCCGGCTCAATTTTTAAAACAATAACTTTATTTATGTTTTCCGGCAGAACACAAATGCAGAGCTAATAATAACAATGACAGATCCAGCATTGTGGATCAGAGCGCTGACAACCGAATCAAGCAGGCCTGTAATTGCCAGAATGATCGCAAGGCAATTTAAACCCATGGTAAATGAAAGATTTAGATATACGAAGGAACTAATACAGTCACTATGTCCGACATGAGGATACATAGTGGCTATTTTTATGGTCTGGATTTTTCATTTTGGTAGCGTATAATAGGTTGATGACATTTTTTGCCTTTGGTTTTGCGAAGATAGAATACCATATCCGATGTACGTTCAAAAAATCCCAGGTCTTTTTTCCAACTTATACCACATTTGCAGTGCTGTAATCCGATGAACTGCTGTTTCATCTTCCTGCCGCAGCGTGGGCAGATCTTATTTGTATTTCCCATAAGAATTCCTCCGGGAAAGCCAGTATTGGTGTTCTCGTTCTGCCTGTGTGGTATGTAATTCTTCAAATATTTCAAAAGCTGCCCGTTCAGCACTTTCAAAAGAATAGAACTTTTTTCCATTATAATTCCAGAAACGCTCATTGGCGAAAAAGATTCCAAAATTTCCATAACGACTTTTTTTAATGGTAATGTATTCGCCCTTATATTTTTTGCTGTAGGTCTGTTTTTCTGGGTTAAATCGCCATTCTTTATTGTTAAAATTCTTCCTGCGTGAAGCTCGTTTCCTTAAAGTGTCCTCAGCTTTTCGTGGATTCACATAATCATCAGACATCTTTTCTGCACAAACACATCCAACACGCAATTCATGTGGATAGTCCGGATGCTGCATGAGATGTACAAATCGAATTCTTTCATTTCCACACATTTCACATTGCTCATAAGGTATCTCTTCTGTACCATCGACCAGATCAGCCAAGTCTTCAACGTCGATACAATGCCATCCTTTATGTGGTATTCCTTCTTTATTCCAGGTCATGGAAATCCTCTCCTTTAAACTTAACAAATTATGGAAAATTAAAAATGCTTAGCTCGATTATACCACATCGGAAAAATTTCTAAATATTTTTTCATTCCAACCTATATTTTCCCCTCTGAAACCTGCCATTAGTGAGAGGGCAGAGTTCTAAGACACATTCTTATATTTTCCCTTTCATCGAACCTTGACAATTTCATTGCCTGTCCAGATGGATACCCGGTATGCGAGTGTGCTGTTTGCGTACCCTGCCGGAGAAAACGCTGCGGAAAAGTAACCGGAGCAGGAACGGGTTTGGAAAGAGAACAGGTATAACGCTCAATAATCGTTATCAGCCTGCGGTATGCAGGCCGGATAACAGCAGATACCATGCGGGGAAGTTTTTCAAGGCTTCTCCGCATTCATGTGCTGTTATCAGTGCAAATTCGGGAAAGGGGGAAGAAAAGCCATGAAAAGATAAAAACACAGGAAATTTTATGATACAGAAATGAAGAAAGAGAGGTTTAGTTAATGAAAGGGAAAGCAAAAAGAGCGCTTTCAGGTGTACTCTCACTGCTGACAATTCTGGCTTCTGTAATCCAGCCAATGTTCATTACATATGCGGCAGAGCCGGCAGGTTATGAAGCACAGTATCCTGCGCTGGAGACAGTGCGGGAATTTCTGGATATGGAAGAAGTTGTAACTGCGGAAGATTATGAAGTAGAAGCAGGAAGCGGCTTTGATGTGGAATCTGATTTCTCTGGTCTGGAAATCAATGATGAAAAAGTACGGGTAACATTCCACGAAGCCAAGAATGAAGCCGGGCAGGACTATGATGGGAACCATGCGGACACTTATAAAGCAGTGTACTTTGTGGAGCCGGTCAGTGGTCATCCATCGTATCACGTCTGCCGGAACATTATCGTAAAAGAGCCAGTGAAGGAGAGGCAGACAGAGAGCCATTTTGACGGTGGTGGAACCGGTGAGGAGAGTACTGAAGCGGAAAGTGAGGATGAAGATTCAGAGCAACAGCCGCAGACAGAACTGGAAACCGAGAATGTGACAGAACTTCCGAAGGAGGCAGAGATATTGTCGGAAGAGGATCTGGATGCGGCGTTGGAGGAAAGCGAAGGTCAAAAGACTGTGGATGAAGAAAGTGGTCTGACGCTTGGGGAAGTGCTTCTACAGGCTGAGGATCAGGGGATTGACATTCAGGGATTGAAAAATGGAGAGAGCGTTAGCTTTATGGCGCAGGCTCCAATGGCGAGAGCTGCCAGGGCATCGCAATCCGTAACTATCACGCAGGGAGATTGGTATTATTATGCAGATTATGGTCTTGGTTCTTACCTGACAGCTCCGTTTACGGTTACTTTTGGAAATGTAACAGCCACGGCGTTTTGTATTCAGCCGTCAAAACCGGGGCCGGGAAGCGGAACTTACCAGATCACAAAACTGGAGGGGAACCGGGAACTGGCAAAGGTGTGTTATTACGGAACGGAAGCATCCGGATCAGCTTATTTCTTTAATCATTACCACAACGATTTTTCTGCCGGGAAACGGTTTATTGTGACACACCTTGCCGCATCCTATGCCAATGGAAGCGGAGATGCGTTCTATGGAACCAACAGTACCGGGGAAACGCTAGCAAAGGAGCTTTACAATTACGCAGTGGGACAGCCAGATATTCCGGATGTGGAAATGTCGTTCTCCAATGCTAATGTAACCGCCTATGTGGCCGACGATCAGCAGAGGACAGAGGAAATTACGTTCAAAGCATCCAGCCAGCAGACGATCACCCTGGATCTGCCGGACGGGGTAAAGCTCCATAATGTCAGCACCGGAAAGGACAGTGCTGCAGGAGCAAAAGTAACTATTTCCGGCGGCACAAGTTTTTACCTGACCGCCCCGCTGACACAGACGAAAGATGTGTCCGGCTCTTGGTCGGCAAAGATGCAGGGCAGTATCACGAAAGACTATTCTGCCTATAAAATTACCACAGGAAGCGATACCCAGGATCTTGCCCTTGTATTTGGAGAAGGTGTGGAAGATGAGAAATATGTGAGCCTTTCTGTGAAATGGCTGGAACTGGCAAAGGTGGAAGTCATTAAGGTGGACTCCAATCACTCGGACGCAAAACTGGCTGGAGCGGTGTTTGGCATTTACAGTGATAAGGACTGCACAAAGCTGATCACACAGATGCCGGCAACGGATAAAAATGGTTCCTCCGTAGCAGAGATTATCAAGACGCAGGATACGGTGTATCTGAAAGAGATTACGGCACCAACCGGATACCGCCTGAATACTTCTTCGTATAACGTGAACCTGGTAGCCAACCAGATTACTTCTGTTACAGTACCGGATCAGGAACAGCTTGGTGAACTGACGGTTTACAAGGAAGGACAGGTTTTGACTGGAGCAGATGTGACGGAAGAGGGTATATCCTTCCGCTATGAGAACCGCAGGCAGGAGGGCGCTGTTTATAACGTCTATGCGGGAGCCGATATTGTAACGGCTTACGGCGCTAAAGTTTACAGTAAAGGCGATCTGGTAAAAGCGAACCTGACCACAGATTCCAACGGAGCCACCGTGCTGAAAAATCTCCATCTTGGAACTTACACGATCAAAGAAGTGCAGGCACCGGAGAATTTTTATAATGCCGGGGAAGAAAAGACGGTAACACTGTCTTATGCAGGACAGAACGTGGAGACAGTATTCAGCGAAAGTACCTTTGTCAATGACCGGCAGAAAGCAGATGTTACCGTGCTGAAAAAGGACAAGGACACCTTAAATCCCCTGGATGGCGGTATGTTTGGACTGTATGCGGGAAGCGACATTATAAATGCAGATGGAAGTGTTGTGGTATCTAAGGGAATGCTGATTGAAAAAGCGGTAACTGGAGAGGCTGGAAAGGCTGTATTTACGGCAGACCTGCCGATTGGTTTTTCTTATGATGTGAAAGAAATCCAGGCACCCGAAGGGTATGTAAGAAATCAGGGAGATATTTATTCCTTTACGTTTTCTTATACCAATGACAGCGAAGCGAAAGTGACATTTACCCATACTTTTACAAATGAACGTGTCAACGCTACAATCCGTCTGCAGAAAAAGGACGCAGAGACAAATCAGGCTGCCCCACAAGGGGACGCTACACTGGAAAAAGCGGTGTATGGCTTGTATGCCCGTGAGGATATTATACACCCAGACGGAACAACTGGCGTGATTTATAAGGCCGGTGACAGAGTGGCAACGCTGACTACGGATAAAAATGGGGAAGCATTTGTAGAAAACCTTTATCTTGGGGAGTATTTTGTAAAAGAGATTATGCCTCCTGTCGGGTATCTGGCAGATGAAAGCGAACATGATCTAGTATGCAGCTATGAGGGCGATCTGACCGCAACAGTGGAGCGGGAGTGTGTTTCTCTGGAACAGGTAAAGAAGCAGCCTTTTGAGATCATCAAGGCAGCCAATAACGGGGAAACGGACGCTGACCTTCTTTCTGGAGCCGGGTTTACGGCCTATCTGCTTTCTGACCTTACGGCAAAAGAAGATGGCAACTATGACTTTGATTCTGCCGAGCCTGTGGTGATTGGGGAAAACGGAGCGACAGAGATGTTTACGGATGAGAAAGGATATGCCTGCAGCATTGCCCTTCCTTATGGTACATACCTTGTTCGTGAGACAACCACACCCCATAATTACAAGCCAGTGGATGATTTTATCGTGAGGATCACGGAGCATAGCCCGAATACGCCCCAGGTATGGAGAGTTCTTCTGGATGAGGAATTTGAAGCGAAGCTGAAAATCATCAAGCAGGATGACGAGACGAAAAAGCCGGTGCTTCAGGCAGGCACAGAGTTCCGTATCTATGACCTGGATAATAAAGAGTATGTAGAGCAGGTAACGACTTATCCAACAACTGTGGTTCATACCTCTTTCTTTACGGATGAGGAAGGCTATCTGATCCTGCCACAGAATCTGAAAATCGGTCGTTACCGGATTGAGGAAGTCACAGCTCCTAACGGCTATGTGCTGAATGAGAATTACTATGAGATTGCCGTGGATTCCGATACCGCTTACCAGGTGGACAGTGTTTCCGGGGATGTGATCATTGAAGTGGTTTATGAGAATCATCCGGTCAAAGGAAAGTTAAAGATTGTGAAACAGGGAGAAGTGCTGGACGATTTCAACAAGGATTTCGTTTATAAAACGGAGAATCTGGCAGGCGCAGTCTTTGAGGTTTCTGCGGCGGAGGATATTTATACTGCTGATTTCCAGAAAGATGAAGAAGGAAACCGTATTTTAGAATATACTGCCGGCGAGCTGGTGGGAACAGTGACTACAGATGAAAACGGAGAAGCGTTCCTTTCTGATCTGCCGCTTGGAAGCTACCAGGTTAAGGAAGTGACAGCACCGGAAGGTTTTGTACTGAATGAGGAAGTACAGACTGTCACATTTACTTACAAGGATCAGGATACACCTGTAATCGAGCAGGAGGCTATTTTCCAGAATGACCGTCAGAAAGTGGAAGTATCTGTAGTGAAAAAAGATGCTGAAACACAGACAGCAGTTGCAGGCGCTGTGTTTGGTCTGTATGCAAAAGAAGATATTCTTGCACATGGAAAGGTAATCGTGGAAGCAGATCAACTGATCGGGAAAGCCTTGTCAGATGAAAACGGAACGGCTGTATTTATGAATGATCTTCCTTTTGGGCGATATTACATTAAAGAAGAAGCAGCACCGAACGGATATGTTTCTTCCGATAAAGTGATAGAAGTGACTGCAGAGTATCAGGGGCAGGAAATTCCGGTGGTGGAATTGTCCTCTGAATATGAAAACAAACCGACCAAAATCTCCATAAAAAAGACCGATCTCACAACCGGCGTGGAGCTGGAGGGAGCAAAGCTGACGGTTCTGGATAAAGATGGAAATGTGGTAGACAGCTGGACTTCCGTGAAAGGGGAGGAACATCTGATTGAACGGCTGACTGTGGGCGAGACTTATACGCTCCGGGAAGAACTGGCTCCTTATGGGTATCTGAAAGCAGAAGAAGTGACCTTTACGGTGGAAGATACTGAAGAGATTCAGAAAGTGGAAATGAAAGATGATGTTCCGACAGGAACACTGATCATCAATAAGAAAGGTGAGTTTCTGGAGGATGTGACGCTTGCCGATACCATTAGCGGCTGGATCAGCCATATCTTTGAGTATGTTACGGGCGCTCTAAAAGACGTAACCTTTGAGGTATACGCCCTGGAGGATATCAAGGCGGCTGACGGCGAGAGTGAGGACTATTACAAAAAGGACGAGCTGATCGCTACAATCACCACAGATGAAACAGGGATTGCAAAGCTGTCTGACCTTCCTCTTGGAAAATACTATGTGAAGGAAAAGGAGACTGCGGAAGGGTATGTGCTTGATGGAGAAATCCGGGAGATTGACCTGACCTATGTGGACCAGGATACGTCAGAGGTTACCTGGTCTGGCGACTGGCAGAATAACCGCCAGAAAGTGGAAGTCACTGTATTGAAGAAAGAGAAGGACTCTGACCGGGTACTGGAGGGGGCTGTGTTTGCACTTGCCGCAAAAGAGGATATTACCAATAAAGATGGGGATGTGATCCTGGAAGCGGGAACAGTGATTGAGGAAAAGGCAACAGACGAGGATGGAAAGCTGATCTTTGAGGCAGATCTGCCCATTGGATTTTCTTATACAGTGAAAGAAACTTCTCCGGCTCCGGGATTTGCCACGACAGATGAAATACAGGAGTTTACCTTTACAGCGGAATCTTCTGAAAAAGCGACAGTTTCCTATGAATTTACCTTTGAGGATGAACCGACAGTCTTTGAATTTACAAAAACATCTCTGACTACCGGGGAAGAGATTGAGGGAGCAAAGCTGACGGTAACGGACGAAAACGGAAAAGTTGTGGATGAATGGGTCTCCGGGAAAGAACCGCATATCATAAAAGAGTTGGTAGTCGGCCAGACTTACACCATGACAGAAATTCTTCCAGCTTTGGGATATGTGACGGCAGAGAGCATCCGATTTACCGTGGAGGATACAGCGGAAGTCCAAAAGATCGAGATGAAGGACGATGTGACAAAGGTGGAAATTTCCAAAACAGATATTGCCGGAGAGGAACTGCCGGGAGCAAAGCTGACCATTTTGGATGAGAATGGAGAGGTGGTAGAGAGCTGGACGTCCACGGAAGAACCGCATTATATTGAAATGCTGCCGATTGGGAAATATACACTCCATGAGGAAGCAGCACCGGAAGGATATCTGGTTGCAGAGGATGTAGCGTTTGAGGTAAAAGATACTAGTGAAATCCAGAAAGTTGTAATGAAGGATGAAGCAGAGCCGGAAGAAACACCGAAGACGCCGGAAACATCGACAACCACGGTGGATATGCCGAAAACCGGGGATTCTACACCGATTGCGGCGCTTATGATTTCCTGCGTTTTGGGGCTTGCGGGAACCATTGCTGCGGCTGTTCGGATGAAAATGAGAAAAAAGAAAATCCTTTGGATTTTACATTATGGAAAGAAACGGAGCAGGGAATTCGATGGGATTCTCCATGGTCAAAGGGACGTCCGGGATGGCATACGGAGTGTGTTGTCATGATTCATAACGTATTTAAAAAAGCGTTGATCGATATCCATGGCGGTGGTCTGGATCTTAAATTCCCGCATCACGAAAATGAAATGGCACAATGTCAGATGTGCTCTCATACGCATTTAGCAAATATGTGGGTACATAATGGTATGATCAATATTCAAAATGAGAAGATGTCAAAATCACTGGGGAATGTCTGGTGGGCCAAAGACCTG
>OLOE01000137.1_pt1 | contig 38718 bp, 36 predicted proteins | sample 1673201 | NCBI WGS metagenome assembly OLOE01 (sample SAMEA3136765, study PRJEB25190) | human gut metagenome | biome: human gut; feature: human-associated habitat; material: faeces | place: Austria | collected 2013
AGACAGCAAGCCCTTTCGGCTGCTTGAACAATTTTTACTTCAGAATATTGTCTAACTTTTTGGGGTCACTTCAATACAAGCAATTCGGGACTTGATAGGATTTATAGAAGAGCCTTAACTGTCAGGTCTTTCCAATTCCCCGGCCAAAGTACGTAACCACGCGAATTTCGATAGGCGCGAGCCTGTTCGTAATTCAACTTAATGGTTATACTCGCTGGCAAATCAGCCGCGAGGCGACTTGATGGCTGCCTGCACACAATCATGCAGGGGTCTGCTTGTGCCCAAATGTGCGTAGGAATGTCCCCACGAATCATTTTTAGATAGAGTCCGTCAGAGGATACGGTCCTTTGATTTTGGTGTTTTTTCCTCTCATCATCCCCTTTCTTTTTCCCCCGTCGTTTTTTATCGGCTGCCGGTTTTTCCTCCAATTCCTGTGTCGTAACGTAAGGGAACCGAAAGGTGCCTATTACGCCGCATTCCATCGAATAGTTTTTTTCCGACAGGTTCAGCTCCCAGACAAACCGTTGCGCATTGACCGCAAAGATTCGCGACACAAAGCGATCCAGAAATTCGCGGCTGACATATCCATCCGGAAACAGCTCTTCCCAGTTCAGGGATTCCTCGATTTTCTTTAAATCGTAGAACCGCGGTTTGCTTTCCAGCGCCGCCAGATCCTCCTGCGCGTGCCGAATACAGGCGTCATACCTGTCGCAGATATTTTGATAGGTCGACAGCGGGATCAGGTTTTGCCTGTACATGCTGTCCACTTCCTGCCTGTCATTTTGCGTTTTCTCAATCAGCTGCTTCTTTTTCTCAATTTCTTCCGAATGGTCCGGGCTGATTGCATTTTTCTCGTTTTCCTCACGATAATAGTCTAGAATCTCCTGCTTGTGATCTTTCCAAACCTGCTGAAATATCTCTTTTGCCATCAGTTCCAGCTTCCACTGTGCAACGTAAGAGGCATTGCAGTCAACGCGCTGCCATGCAGGCATGGGCTTGCTTTTGTCCGCCCGTCTGCTTTTGAGCTTGCGGTAGCAGAGATAGTTTGCCTCGTGCGCCTTGTTTCTCGAAACAGCCCTCATACGCGCACCGCAGGCACAGAACATCCGGCACGCCCATTTGTCCCGACTTTCACTTTTGCCGTACAGATACGCCTCGGAAACACCGCCATCTAAGAATGCGCTGGCTCTTTTTAGGCGTCGCTGGCAGGCTTCCCACTCCTGCTCGGGGATAATCGGCTCAAAATCGCATTTCACATAGACGTACTCGCTCCTGTCGTGTTTTATAATGGTTTGCGACAGGTAGTCGGACACATGTTCCTTGTTGGTCGTCTTGTACCCTTTATAAATCGGATTTCTGAGGATATCGTATACCTGCCCTTCTTTCCACTGAAATTCTCCGGCATAGTTGGGTATTCTTTCCTCTGTCAGTCTTTTCGCAATGGAGGTGCTGCCGATTCCGGCGGCATGCATCGCATAGATTCGCCTTACGACCTCCGCCTCATCCTCACGGACAACAAGGGTCTTATTTGCGGAATCGTTGGTGTAACCATACGGTCTCCACCCGGTAAAGTATCTCCCCTTGCCTTGGGCAATTTTGATGCCTGCCCTCACGCGCTCGCTGAATTTTCTGCTTTCCTCCTGTGCCAGGCTTGCCATAATGGTCAGGCGAAGTTCACCGTCGCCGCTCATCGTCCAGATGTCGTCATTCACAAAATAGACCTCTACGCCGTAGGTCTTCAGTTTGCGGGTCACAACCAACGCATCCACGGTATTTCGGGCAAAGCGCGAAACCTCACGGGTTACGATCAAATCGAACTTTCTCTTTTTTGCATCCGTCAGCATCTTCATAAAGCCGGGGCGGTTATTGATGCTTCTGCCGGAGATTCCCTCGTCCTCATACATCGTGACGACGGTCCATTCCGGATGCCTTTCGGCAAGCTGTTGATACCAGATTATCTGGTTCTTTAACGCGGCAATCTGGGCTTCCATTTCGGTCGATACGCGCCCGTAAAAGACTACCTTGCGCCGGCGCGCCGCCAAGGAATCGGATTCGAAATTCATATGCATCCCTCCTTCCCCACTACTATACAACTTTTTGCATAGCTGCTGAAATGTACACTTTGCTGCTGCCGGGCAGCAAAAAAGCCTCGGACTTCTCCGAGGCTTTGGGCTCACAGCATTTTTTCTGCTGCTACTTTACATCTTTTTTTGTAGAACGCAATGCCGTAGATCCAAATATCGCTGCGCCCCTCGTCCCGCAGATACGCATCATATCGTACAATTTTTCATCGAAATCAGCAAGTTTCAAATTAAGTACACTTCCACCTCAAGATTCTGCCACCGTCCCGGATGTGTGGCTGAGCCCTGTTCTTTCTGGTATTGATATGCCATCGGGTAGTCGATTTCAAATTGCAGCAGCGGAATGGGCTCGTTCGGCAGGGCAATTTCCGATGCAAACAACCGCTCTGTCAATCGCGCCCGCCTGTATCTGGTCGCATTCAGGATAAACCCGTTTTGACCCCGCCGCAAAAACTCCATATCGGGGATTTCTGTTTTTCCCGACGCCGGCTTTTCTTCGTTGCCGATGGCGTTGCCATTGTACGTCACCATCTGCATCATGGCGATTTTCTGCGTCTGCTCCGGCTGTAGGCGTTCAGCAAGAGAGAGCAGCCAGACATACCGATCGTTGCTTTTGGTAATGCGGGCAACGTAGTTTTTCAGCGCATCGGGGTCAATTTTTCCTTCCGGATACGCAATTCTCTCGGACAGAACCGCCTCTATCTTCTCCACGTCAAACCTGTTGACCGGTTCCGCGGTGTGGGACAATTCCATGAGAGCCTTGTCGATCTCCGCTATATGGGCAGCGATTTCGTTGCTTTTGGTCACGAATTCGGCAAAGTCCAGCCTTTTTTCCACTCTCTCCAGCGCCAGTGCATCATAGGCTCTATTCCACATCTCGCGTTGGCTCATCAGCTGCTCTGCCTCGGTGTCTGTTTTATTGACACCCAGATACGTATTGACCGCCCGCACAGTTTTCAGCACCTCCGTGCGGCGGTCCTTCCATACCGTGCAAAACACCTCCCGTGCCATCAGCTCCAACTTCCACTCAGAGGCATACGGGTTCGGGCAGGGCACGCCATAGCGCTTTTCGGTCTTTCTACCGATTCTCTTGGTGGCAGAGCAGATAAACCGCATATTTAAGATGCCGTTTGCCTTTTTATCAATTCCCTCGCACCGCATTGGCGCACCGCAGTCGCAGTACAGAAGTTTTGTCCACTTGTTCTGGGGAAAAGATTTGCCATACGCGTGTTTTCTGCCGCTGCTGTCCATCAAACAGGCTGCGCGCTTGGTGCGAAGCTCATTGCAGGTGTTCCACAGTTCCTCCGACACAATGGGTTCAAAGTCTCCTTTTACCAAAGTGTAGTCCTTTTCCGCGTGGTTCACGCGCTTGTGGTCCAGGAAATTCTCCGTGTGCGACCTGTTGTAGGTAATGTAGCCTTTATAGGTGGATTTGCGCAGTACACGCGACACCTTGCTGGCTGTCCATGTGCAGCCTCCGCCGCCGTCCTTGCGTCCTTCTGCCATCAGGGTGTCAGCGACGCCCTGTTCTCCCATTCCTCCCGCATACAGTTCGTAGATTCTGCGCACCGTCACCGCCTGTTCCTTGTTAATAACGTAGCTCTTACCGATTCGGTCATAACCGAGGATATTGCCGTTTCCGTACAGAACCCCTTTTTCGCGGCTGATTTTTTGCCCCGCCTTCACGCGCTCACTGGTTTTGCGGCTCTCGTCCTGCGCAATGCTTGCCATAATTGTCAGGCGAACCTCGCCGTCGCCGTCCATGGTCCAGATGCCGTCATTGACAAAATAGACCTCCACGCCGTATTGCTTCAGCTCACGGGTGGCGTTCAGGGCATCTACCGTGTTGCGGGCAAAGCGGGACAATTCGCGGGTCACGATCAGGTCAAACCTGCCCTGCTTTGCGTGCTCCAGCATCTGCATAAAAGAGGGGCGCTTTTTCATCTGCGTGCCGGTGATGCCCTCATCGATGTAGCGGGCCACGACGTGCCAGTTCGGATTATTTTGCGCCAGCTTGATATACCAGTCCATCTGGTTGCTCAGCGCGGATAGCTGCTGTTCGTGCTCTGTCGAAACACGTCCGTAGAACGCCACGGTTCTTGGTCTGCGTTTATAGTTTTCGATATCGTATTGCATAGACTCGACCTCCCACCCGTATTCTACCTTTTTGCCTCTGCCCTGTGAAATGTACCCCGCCATAACGGCACAAAAATGCCGTAGAGGATGATTCGGCATCTTCCACGGCACGATCTGTCGTTATAGCTGTGCGTTTCTCTCCCTCTGCCATTCCAGACAGGCAACCCTTCCCGGCGCTGTGCCCCGCCCCGCCTTTCGGCAGTGCGGTATGTTCTCTCGCATCTTGGCACGCTCGCGTGATCTCGGTCTTGGCGCTGCTTCCCCAATGCGGTACAACAGAGGACGCTATTCTTATGTCAGGAGGAATTTATCCCCCTATACTATAAGAAGTCAGCTAACCCGAGAAAATCTGCGCAGGAGGTTCGAGAGTTTACAAAATGTTCACAATTTTATGCTGTTTCAGCCTGATTTTTCTAAAATGTCATAGTCATCTTCCCTGCCTTGTACCGCTCCTTAAAACCATCAATTCCTGTAACCATCTATCCACAACTAAAATAGTTTTTATTGCTGACAAGTTGAGAAACATCTGCTATAAGTATGACAATGATTCATCAAAAATCTTCAGACGGAGGGGACTTCCCTATGGATAACAATCTCGTTCCATATCAGACATTAAGACCTTGATTACGGCAGGTCAAAATGTTGCCTATAATGCCGCCAACCGTGCTATGGTTATGACCTATTGGAATATCGGAAAACGCATTGTGGAGGAATAACAGAATGGTGCAGAGCGTGCAGAATATGGGAAGCGACTGATTTCAGTCCTGTCCGATGAACTGACAAAGGAGTTCGGTGAAGGCTATTCTAAGCGTAATCTCCATTATTACCGTAGATTTTATCTCTATTTACCTGATGCCGAGATTTTGCACACGCGTGTGCAAAATCTTAATTGGTCGCATTTGCGCGCGTTATTGCGTGTTCATGATGAAAATGCTCGCATTTGATATATGAATGAAGCTGTCAATGAGAGCTAGCGTGCGCGTACCTTGGATCGCAATATCGGCACTCAGTATTACTATCGCCTTCTGCAATCGCCGAAAAAGGAAGCCGTGATTGCGGAGATGAAAGAGAAAACAGCTGAACAGAAGCACCAGTTTGAGCTTCTAAAGAGCCCTATCGTGGCTGAATTCTTAGGGTTCCGCACTGAGGATTCCTTTGCAGAATCCGACTTGGAGTCGGCAATTCTCTCCCACATCCGAGACTTTCTGATGGAAATGGGCAAAGGATTTGCTTTTGTGGCTCGCCAGCAACACATTGTTACAGATACGGAAGACTATTATATCGACCTTGTATTCTACAATATTGAGCTGAAATGTTACGTCCTGATTGACCTAAAGATGGGTACAATTACCCATCAGGATGTCGGTCAGATTGATATGTATGTCCGTATGTATGATGATTTGAAGTGCAAGGAAGGTGACAATCCGACAATTGGAATTCTTCTGTGCGGTGAAACTAGTGAGGACATTGTGCGGTACTCGGTTTTGCATGACAACAATCACCTATTTATGTCGAAATACCTAACCTACCTGCCTACCAAAGAGCAACTGCGAGACGAAATTGAACGCCAGAAGAGCATTTTCTATATGCATCATCCAACGCTGGAAGGTAAAAACGACAATTCAGATAGTTGTGAGGGGGGGTGTTTGAGACTAAGCATCCGGGCTCACCATGAGCGTATTCTCTTGAGATGTTTATGGAGATTGTGAAGAGTTTATAAAACCATAAAATTTTGTATAAAGAAAATGAGGTGAATCAGGTGTATTTATCGATCAAGCAGCATGATCAATTTCGAACTTTATTGATGGGGTTCGAGATTCCTTTCAGAGGGTATATTGCTGATGTTTTGATGACACATTATTCTTCGGCAAATGATCTGGAAACTGCATTATTAGCAAAGAACGCTTCGTTGACACCAGCTGATCCATTTTTTCTTCGGGATGTGCTTCCTAACTCTGTAAAACACAGTAAAATAGAAAAAATGTATCATTTATATATGGGAATCCGGGGGATTTGCGAAAACAGCATTCTCGCTGCATATTTGGGTATGGTGGAGTTGGGAAGACCGCACTTGTTGTAGAGACAATAAAACAGATTCTCCAAGATATTATTGATAACAAAACGACAAATGATTACAAACCAGAATATATATTTTTCTTTTCAGTTAAAAAACGTAAATTGCAAGTTTCAGATGCCACTGGCCGCATAATTGAAAAAGAAATCCCCTCACATTTTGAAACAGCAGACGAGTTACTATCAATGTACTACCCTTCTTGGATGGACATATTTAAACCTCTACCTGAAAAATAGAGGACAATATCTTGGATATTTGCGAAAAGCAAGAACTATCAGCCGTTATCTTCAGGATCATTACTATGCTTTAGGTCGGGCACATAAGTATGCTGTTTCGCTAAAAGGCGAGCTTCAAAAATATGGAACATATTGAATAAAGTTGTTCGCATTTAAACATTGTTAAAATAAAACACAAATGCATAATAAATGACGTCCTGTGAAAGCAACGGTGCCTGTGAGGTAATAAGGGTATCAAGAATTACCGAGAATTCCTGGTAATTGTCAGGGATTCCTGAAAAGGCTCAAGGAGGAGTCGTAGCCATGCAAGTGAGTCAGATGAAACGGGCAGTAAGTCGAGCGCAGTGGGAACAGCGCATTGTGGAGTGCCGCAATTCAGGTGTTCCAGTAAAAGGAATGGCGCCGGGAGCAAGGAATCAGTTATTCCACCTACAGGCAATCGAGGATGTTTAAATCATTAGTTAATCAAGACCACAGCCAAATCATTAACATTTGTTCCTGTTGGTCCTGTCACCAGTAGTCCGCCACTCTTTTGTAATGCATGATAGGAATCACTTGCTTGCAAGGCGGCATCTATATCCACCAACCGGGACGTTTTCCCGTCCACATATCCGCCTGCAGCATCGGTTGGACCATCTGTTCCATCACTGCCAAAAGAGAACACAGCGACGTTTTGAATGCCTTCTATCTGACTGGCAGCTGCTAGTGCTATTTCTTGATTTCGTCCACCCAGACCCTTCCCCATTAGGTGGACAACGGTTTCGCCTCCTGCAAGAAAAGCAAGATGTTCAGAGGTATTAGCATGTGCTAGTGCAATTGATCCCAGAAACCTCCCTGCTTCACGTGCCTCACAAGTCAAACGGTCGGTAAGAATTGTCACATCATACCCCAGCGTAGTGCAAACGTCTTTAGCGTATTCACAAAGCTTAGAAACAGAGCCAATGATTGTGTTTGTAACATTTGGTACTTCAGACGGGGCTTCAAGTTGAAGCGTCTTTTGTGCCAATGGTGAAAGAGCGAGGTGGTACTTCTCAACAATAGCAATGGCATCTGCGCGTGTAGAGGAATCCCCGCAGGTTGGACCTGAGGCAATCATGTCGATTTGATCACCAATCACATCTGATAAGATGATGGAATTAACGTGAGCAGGCTTACACATGACAGCAAATCGACCACCTTTTACCTGAGAAAGATGCTTGCGAATGGTATTGATTTCGGTGATGGATGCACCACAGGCTAATAGTTGCGCTGTGATTTCCTGCAGTTCTTCCAAAGGAATAAACGGTTTTTCAAAAAGAGAGGATCCTCCACCAGACAGAAGAAAAAGGACGGTGTCTCGCTCTTCCAATCCTGTTACCATCCGAAGGATAGCCTGCGTTCCTCGAAGTGAGTTCTCGTCAGGGACAGGATGACCGGCCTCATAGCAAACGACATCTTTAATAGACCCCTGTACATGACCGTATTTCGTAAGCACAATGCCTGCACACACCTTTTTGTCAAGGCACTGAACGGCACTATTCGCCATTTCCCATGCCGCTTTGCCAACAGCAACAAGGTAAAGCCTGCCCTCGGAGAATTTGCAATTTTGAAGTGCTGTGGTCACTGCAGGGCCGGGCATAACTCGTTGAATGGATTCGCGCATGATGCACTCAGCTTTATCGCGCATAGTCATTGCAGTCACCTGTTTACAACATGGATTGGCGCACTGGAGATAAAGTGCCGAATATTATCAGCTGTCATATCCATAATGCGCTGACGGCATTCCTTTGGTGCCCAGGAAATGTGCGGCGTGATTATGCAGTTTGGGGCAGCAAGCAACGGACTATCCGATTGAATCGGCTCAGTAGAGACAACGTCCAATCCTGCAGCGTAAATTTTCCCGCTGTGCAAGGCGGATGCCAAATCCGCCTCCACAATAAGACCGCCGCGTGCGTTGTTAAGAACAATAACGCCATCCTTCATCTTTGCAATGTTTTCTGCGCAAATGATTCCCTTCGTTTCGGGAAACAGAGGACAATGCAAGGAAATCACATCAGAACGCCGAAGAAGCTCATCAAGTTCCACATAATCGGCGATTTCTCTGCCAACATCATTTGGATGGCTGTCATATGCAAGGACGTTCATGCCAAGAGCCTTGGCGATGCGTCCTGTAGTCTGACCAATGCGCCCAAAACCAATAATGCCGATTGTCTTTTGCGCAAGCTCGATAAGCGGCGAGTCCCAAAAGCACCAATCAGGATTCGTTCCCCAACGTCCCTGATGGACTGCATCGTTGTGCGCACCAATATGGTGGCAAATTTCAAGCAGCATGGCAATAGCAAACTGACCAACAGCCATTGTACCATAGGTAGGAATGTTGGATACCGGAATACCTGCTTTCGCAGCTGCATGAGTATCAACAACATTGTATCCGGTTGCCAGAACGCTGATGAATTTAATGGAAGGACAAGAAGCAATCACATAGGCACTGATGGGCGTTTTGTTGGTAATAACAATATCGGCATTACCAATCCGTTTGCAGATAATGGCATCATCTGCCGGGGTTCGGTCATAAACCGTAAGGGTGCCAAAGGATTTAACCGCATCCCAAGACAGATCACCAGGATTTTCTGTATATCCATCCAAAACTACAATTTCCATGGTATCCTCCTTCTTTTTTAAGTAATAAACGAGCCTTACCGGATGCGTACACCATCGGCAACCAGCTGGTTCTGCAAAGTGTGGATGTCGAGATCTCGCAGAACGACATCATCTTTTATCGACAACGCAGAGGCAGTGCCGGCAGCCTGACCTGTGGTAGCACAACAAACCATCATGCGGACAGTCTGAATAGCATCATCATCACACGATGCGCAACGTCCGGCAACGCTAAGATTTTCGATACCATTGGGGAGAATCATACGGTAAGGCAGCTGGAAGTGAGCATCATCTTTTGATACAACTTCTCCGTCGATAAATGTGGTGTATACACCTATTGAATCGTCAAACTCGGAATGCCCCAGCACATCCCTGCGGCAGATGCTGTAACCACCCTGGATACGGCGCGTTTCACGAATGCCAATCTGACCAGCAATCGAACGCAACGAGCAATTGGCAAAACCCATTTCTTTTGCATAATTACGCAGTACGTCGACAGCCCACATAACCTGCTGACGTCCCTGAATCTCTGCGTGCGTCAGGTCCCAAACATTGGTTCCATCAATCCCGTTTTCAAGCGTAAGATTCAGACTGGTAAATTCACCCGTGGGGGTAAGCTCTTTCCATGCACCGCCATCACGCTCTACCGGCCATTTCCCGTCAGCCTTTGCACGCCGAAACGGAAGTTTCAAACCATGTGTATCAGGATTCGTCATCTCCGGGTGGCTTTCGATATAATCACGGAAGGTTTTGGTGTCAACGCCTGACACACCAAAAACCATAGTGACAGGAAGCACCTTGCCGTTGTTATTTTCGCCTTTCTCATAAGCAGCTCCAGCAAGAGCCGCAACGTCTCCGTCACCTGTGGCATCAACAATGCGGTCTGCCAAAATGGCACCGCGTCCAGACTTGTTCTCTACGATAACACCCTTGACGGTTTTGCCCTCCATAATTACATCAACCACAAGGGTGTGCAGCAGAGGTGTGATACCTTCTTCCTGAATCCAGCAATCGAGCATATATTTGTATTTTTCCGGATTCAAAAAGTGCCCACAACCGCGGTCATCATCCTGTACGCCACCTATCTTAATCATGCGGTCTTCAATTTCTTTAGAAATGCCCTGTGCAGTATATGTGTTTTTATTAAAGTACCAAGTGTACGATTCGACCTGACCTACAGAAAGTGCGCCGCCAAAACAGCCATACCGTTCAACAAGCATGGTTTTTGCCCCGCAGCGAGCGCTGGCAACAGCTGCAGAAATACCCGCAGGACCACTTCCTACGACTAAGACCTGCGTCTCTGCAATAACAGGAACTTCTTTGCTTGGGCATGTGATAGTTTTCATTTGATATCTCCTTCAATTGAATTTGTATGCGTTGACAAAAAAGTAGTTGTCGTGTCCGGGAACAACAATATCGGTATGTTTGAAAATCCATTGGATCGTTTTTGTTGAGGCAGCTTGACTTTCGCTTTTGAAATAGCCCTTCTGATGTTCAAAAAACTCACGCGTCATTACGGAATCACCTGCGACAAGGACTTTTCCTTCCGGGCCGTCAAAAAGCAGCCCTGTAGAACCCATTGTATGACCGGGCAAGGGAACGACTTGAATATTGGGCGTCAACTTTTCTCTCAAGCCTTCCAACTTGTTGCCGTCTAACTTCCTTGCATCCAGCATTTTCCCCAGAATGTCTCGTTCCTCCATCCCGGTACACCAGCGTGCGGCAGGGAAATAGTGAATCCCATCGAAGTGGTCTGAATGAGCATGTGTAATGTATACAACATCGATATCTTTTGGCTTTAATCCGGCATGTGCATCCAGACAGCGCAGCATCTCCTCGTTAGAATAAGGCGGATCAACCAGTACGACTTGTTCCGTGTCAAACAGAACGACTCCGTTGCAAATACCGGGGCGGCGAACAACATCATCCGGCTCACCCCAAAACTGATTTCTGCTTACTTGACCGAGGTTAATCATTTTCCACGTAACCATGATCAGTCTACTTTCCTCTTGTGAAGCTCAGCAAGGTCAATACGGTGGGCGGTATCTAGGCACACAGCAACATTTTCTTCCACTTGTGCAACAGATCGCATACCTAACAAGGCCGTATCTACCAGCGGATTGGACAAAACGTACTGGATCAATGCTTTTGAGTAGTCAAAAGTATTATCCGGCTGGATCATCCGCATCCATTTTTGGAAAATACCGGAAGTCAAAGAGCGCATTGTGACAATGCCCATCCCCTTTTCTTCACAGTAATACATACTGCCCGATTGGAAAAACGGATCATACGGATGCTGAAACAGAACATTGTACTGTACCTGAACGACATCAAAGATTCCGGTATCGATCAGGCGATAGAACTCAGCATTCTGACATTCTCCCGTAAAACCAAGATATTGTACAAGACCTTCCTGTTTGGCACGGCACATTTGTTCTACCATGCCGCCGGACTGTAAAAGTGTGTCTGTCAGCTCTTTTGTGTAGTAGTCGCCATGTAACTGCAAAAGATCAATATGTTCCCGGCGCAGTCTTGTCAGGCTGCCTTCAAGCGATTTGAAAACATCTGGTTCTTCATTGTAACGTACTTTTGTTGCCATAAAGAGATTCTCTCCGGGGATGCCATCAAGAGCCTCCCCGATGATCTGCTCGCTCAAGCCATTACCATAGCCGGGGGCGGTATCAAAGTAGTTAATACCCAATTCGTAGGCACGTCTGGCTGCGCGAACCCCCTCGCCGTAATCATCTGTTTTGCCGGGATCATATGTCTCAACATAATTTTTTACGCCTGCAGGACAGCCTCCGAATCCAATTCTGCTGACTTTACGGTTGGTTCTTCCGAGAGTTGTATAAAGCATAAAGAATATCTCCTTCCGGGATTTCCTTATTGATGATGGGCTGATAACATGTTATAATTCTTGTAGTGGATTTTGCGCGATTATGCTCGTTGTGGCGATATATTTTTAACTCTATAAAGTTTTACCGGGTTGCATCTTCGGGAGGGCAGCATGAACTTCTTACAATTAGAATATTTCCTGACAATATTGAAATTCAACAGCATCAGCAAGGCCGCATCAGAACTTTATATTACGCAACCAGCATTGAGCCAGCAGCTGATTCACCTTGAAAAAGAGCTTGACACAAAGTTGTTTTACCGAAAAGGCAATTCGCTGATCCTTACAGAAGCCGGGGAGCGATTTCGCGACAGCGCACAAAACATGCTGTATGAATATCGCACTATGCAAACAATGATGGCAGAGCTTAAGGATAATGGGAGCTTTTCCGGAACCGGACACTTATCCCTCGCGGTCACAAAAACCAAGTCGTTTATTACATTGACCTACCTGTTAGGTGGATTCAAACAGAAGTATCCGAACATTGAGGTTTCCGTTACAGAAGTTGAGTCCGGCGGAGTAGAAGAACTGCTGGAAAACGGTTCGGTCGATCTTGGTTTTTGCTATAGCGAATCCAATTCGGCAATTACACATACGAACATTTACCAGGAACAAATTTTGCTGGCCGTTCCATCACAGATTCACATACCTTACCAACGCGAGCCTAATGGTCATTCGTTCCCCATGCTGAAATTTGAGGATATTTGTTCGCTTCCCTTTATAGTTGGTAAAACCGGCTACCTGCGAAAGTATACGCAAAACCTGTTTGAGAAACATAACTGCCAACCGAATATTGTACTGGAAACCTCTAATCCCGGTCTTGCCCATTTTCTTGTAGCTGCCAATGTTGGCTGTGCGTTTGTGGGGTATATCTCTGCCTGTGTTTCACCCATGTATATTGAGAATCCCCTTTATTGCCAACTGGAAACACCTGATTTTCAGCAGGTTTGTATTGGATACAATAAGCAGCGTCATCTCACACGACCCATGAAATGTTTTATGGATTACGCAAAGCAGGCAATGGAAAGACCTCCCTTTAACATTTCTGAGACTATCCTTTAACACCGCCTTTGATCATACCGGAAACGATCCGTTTCTGCAAAAGCAAAACAACAATGATCAGAGGAACAGATGCGATAATAGCTGCAGCAGAAATAATGTGCCATGGCGTATAAGTCTCTGTTTCAAACATAGTCAGTGCAATCGTAACCGTTCTTGCCGATTTGGATTGGTTCAGCACAGATGGGAAAATGAAGTTATTCCATACAGCAAGAAATGTCATGATGCTAACAGTAAATACACCGGGCATTACCAGTGGCACTACTACCCTAACAAAACCACCCACCATGGAAGCGCCATCAAGCATGGCGCTTTCTTCTATTTCAATGGGAATAGACTGAAAAAAGCTCGTCAACAACCACACCGCAGTAGGGAGTTCAATTGCAGCCAGTACAACGGCCACACCTATCCTAGTGTTAAGCAGCCCGATATTGCTCATTGTCTGATAGATGGGATTCAGAAGTGTAACAGGGGGCAGCAGGGAGACTGTCAGCACAAGGATCAATACCAGTTTTTTGCCTTTGATAGGAATTCTCGCCAACGAATAGCTTGCCATAGCCGAGGCAACAACAACCAGTACGGTGCCTAAAAGAGCAATAACGATGCTGTTATACAGATACAGTCCAAAAGGCTGTGCCTTAAAAACTGCAATGTAGTTATCCAGGGAGATGTGTTCCGGAAAAAATCGAATTGGGACTGAAAACAGTTCTTTCATGGTTTTGAACGAACCAAGAAGTAACCACAAGAACGGAAATGTAATCACCGAAATAAGGATTACGGAAAATAGGATTGCGCCAATATTTCGCTTCATGATTACACCTCCAACTTAGACTTCATCCCATCGTAAAACAGGAATGCGATGCCCAACGAAACTACAAAAGTAAGCATGGCAAGCGCAGCGCCATAGCCATAGTTGCCAAAAGAAAAATACTGTTGCATTGTATACATGGTCAGGCTGGTAGTTGATAAGCCGGGGCCACCATTTGTCAGCACTTTAATAAGATCATAGATTCGGAAACTGGAAATTGTGCGGAACATAATGGATACCAGAAGAACCGGCTTAATGCAGGGGATCGTGATTCGGAAAAACTTTGTAACGCTGCCTGCCCCATCAATTGAGGCGGCTTCATAGTATTCAGGGGGTACGGTTTTCAGACCGGCCAAAAGCAGCAAGCCCATATAGGGGGCAGTTTTCCACACATCAGAAATAACAACTGCCCAAAAGGCACAGGATGAATTTGTCAACCATGCAACAGGTGCCATGCCGATTTGTTGAAGCAACTGGTTAATAATGCCGTAAGATTCAGCGAACATATAGGACCACATCAATCCCGATACAATAGTAGGAATACACCATGGCACAAGAATACAGCCGCGGACAATGCCCTCACCACGCATTCCAATATTCATAATCAGAGCACAGCCCATGCCGATGACAGTTTCCAAAATAACCGAAACCACCGTAAAAAGCAGGGTGAATTTTAATGTCACCCATGTATTCGGATCTTGAATCAGTTGTTTATAGTTGGCAAGCCCGACCCATTTTCCGCCCGTGGCAATATTTTGAACACGAATCGAATAAAAGCTTGTTTTCAATGTGTTGAATACCGGATATGCGACAACTACCATGAATAAGATCAGCGCTGGCAGGAGAAATACATATCCCATAGCGACTCTCTTTTTATTGTTCATACCAAGAACCCTTATCAATAGATAGTTTTAAAAATTGCAATATGTGCAACGAAGTCATCTTCGCTGCACTTATTGCTTTTATCCTTAACGGTTGTAGATTTCTTCTTCCTTTGCCTGAATCGTTGCAACGGCATTATCGATGCTTTGCTCTCCCATCAGTACGCTGGTGACACCTTCCTGCAGTGCAGCAGAAACTTCCTCGTAATAGGCAGAACCGGGACGGTTACGGCAGTTCTTTGCAAAATCATATAGTTTTGCCATATCGGAATCGGCAGCAAGCAAATCCTTGTTCTCGTACAGACCTGGGCGCGCAGGCATTTTGCCACTCATCGTTGCACCAATCAGCATTGCATCATCGCTTGTCCAGTACTTAACCAAGAGCTTGGCTTCTTCCTTATGAGAGGAATAAGCAGAAACACCAATGTTCCAACCGCCATTGCAGTTGTACTGCTCATTTCCGTCTGTACCTGCGGGAAGCTGTGCCACTTTTACATTACCGGCAACAGAGGACTGCTCAGGATCGTTGGCAGCGGCAAGTGCAGCAGACCAGTCGCGAATATAGAGTACCTGACCGGCAAAGAAAGCCGCCTTCACGTCCTTAGACATCATGCCGAGGATACCGTCGATTGCAACGCCTTCGTCCAGAATCTTTTTCATCGAACTGATGCCGCTTTTTACAGCTTCGGTGTCAAAGGTCGGGTTGCCGTTTTCGTCCAGAACGTTTCCGTCATATCCCCAGATATGCTCCATCGTACAGCAGGTTAAAGCTTCCGCTTTTTGCCATGCAGCCGCATAACCGTAGACGCCAGGTTCCCCTGCCATTACAACCTTGCTCTGTTCGATCAATTCATCCCATGTTTTGGCGGGTTCAAACCCGTATTTTTCAAGCAGGTCAGCTCTGTAAAGCAGAGCGCCAGTATTTAAAAATGTAGGGAGACATACCAGTTTTCCATCTACATAGCATCCCTGCAGTGCGCCCTCACTGAATTCGGTTAGTTCATCACTGGTATACACATCATCCAGTGGCTCGAGCCAGCCGGCAGACGCGAACATTTCCGGCCATGTGCAGTCGATCAAAAAAGCATCCATACTGTCATCTTTTGCCTGCAGAACAGTACTTAACGTTCGCACGCGGTCTGAAGCGCCGGCAGGCATCTCAACCAGGTCGACCGTAATCCAAGGGTACAGATTCTGGAAAGCCTCGATTTTTGCCTCGTTCGCGCCGTTCGTTGCAGAGTCTGCGTAAAGCGTAATGGTAACCGGTTCATGCTGGCTTTCAGAAGAACTGCTGACGCTTTCGTTCGCAGAGGTGCCGACGCTGCTAACAGATTCAGAAGCACAACCTGTAAACAACAAGGAACCCGTAAGACCGATTGCCAGTACACGTGATACGAAATGTTTCATTTTTTCCTCCTTTTTAGATGTAAAATTTGTGTATTTCGCACATTCGTACATTGGATTGTTTCTATTATATAAGCAAAATAATGAAAAATCAAAGTCCCAAATCATATTCGTCAATAAGGATTTGCTTATAGCCTTTGCGAATCTATAAGTCGATATATGACGTCTGTTACGCTACATTCTTCTGTCAGGTAGGTCTGGCATGGTTGCTACCCTCACCCTTGAGGAAAACCAGAAAAGCCATTAGCGTAGACACTGAGCCATATAGAAAACGCACCCCACTTCCCAGCACAAGCATACTCGTATACTTGTCTGACAAATGGGGTGCCGTTCTGCTTTTTTATTGAGTCTTTTTGATACGCGAAAGCCTTGCGTTGATGAGCGTATAGGCTTCATCCGGCAGGTATTTGTTGATGTGGTTCCAGATGCTGCTGAAGCTTAGTGCACCACCTTGTATCATACGGTCAGCAAGATCAGCGTGGTCAAGCTGCAGCGGCTTCACCGCAAGTTCCTGAATAATTTGGTAGCCTTCGGGATAGCGGTAGACTTCCTCCAACGGGTCATCTATCGAGAGATACCCCTTGCGAATCTGCACATCGGTGGGCGGAATCAGGTGGCTGAACCATTGCGCCACATTTTCAGAGTAGCACTTGGTTTCTTTCAGGGTATATTCCTCCGGCTCGGCAGCAACACACTCCCATATCAGGCTGTGGCGGCAGTCGGTGTCGGTCACAGCCATCAGCTCGTTGACGGGGCGATCCAGCACAACGTTGGGGAACAGGAACACCGGCCCGCCCTGCACGGTACCCAGCTTGCGTCCGTTCAACAGCAGGGTGACCTGCGCGGCGTTGCTGTACACCTTAACGGTCATGGGGGCAGCGGTGTGCTTGAGGTAGCGCTCGCCGCAGATATAGACGAACGGTTCCTTGCTCCAGCAGGCTTTGTAGAAATAGAACGCCTGCTTTTTCTGTTTGCGGTCAAAGGTCACAAGACCCTTGTTATTGCGCCCCTGAACGCCGCCCTCGTTGCGGACGTCCACAGCAAAGTCAAACATATTCCACAGCCACGTTGCCCAGATATAGGGGCGCTCCTGCAGGGCGCGGTAGGCTTTTTCGTGGACGATAGCCTGATATTCTTCGGTGTAGTCCTTAACTTTGGGGGCGGGGCTATGCCAGCGCAGCACAGCTTCTGCGCCGTATTCGCTGATGGCCATCGGGATATCGGGAATCTGTCCGTGGCGTTCGTCACAGAACGCGCCATGATCCTCGACCGTGCCCTCATACCAGCCCTTGTACTCGTTGTAGGCGGTCACATCGGTCAGGCGGAACAGCCGGCTGGATGTGGGGGTCATACCGACGTTGGCAATGCCGGTCAGGCGGCTGGGGTCAAGCTGCTTGCACAGCTCGTGAAGGCGATGGACAATGTGGAACATAGCCTCGCTCTCGCCGCCGATGCCGATTTCATTGGCAACGCCCCAGAAGAAGATGGATGGGTGGTTGTAGTTTTGCAGAATCAGCTCCCGCATCTGGCTGAGCAGGTTTTCGTCGGCGGCAGGGTCGGGAATGTACAGGCTAATAAAGGGAATCTCTGCCCATATAACCATTCCCTCGCGGTCGCAAAGCGCGTAGAAGAACGGGTCGTGCTGGTAGTGCGCCAGGCGGATCGTGTTGGCACCGATTTCACGAATCATCGCCATATCTTCCAGATGTTCCTTTTGGGTGATGCCCCAGCCCATATTCTCACGGTCCTGGTGACGGCAGACGCCGTGCAGCGGGTACGACCTCCCGTTGAGGAAGAATCCCTTATCGGCGGTGACGGCATAGCGGCGGAAGCCGAAGGAATCGGTCAGCACGTCAATGGGGGTGCCGTCCTTGTACAAAGTGGCAGTAGCCGTGTATAGGCATGGGTTTTGCGCGCCGTCCCACAGCTGCACGTCGGACACGGTAAGACAAAGCGTCGTTTTTTGCCCGGTGACAGGGGTTTCTTCCTGCGCCACTACGGTACCGTCTGGATCTTTCACGATCAATGTCAGACGGTCGCCGCCGTCACACAGAACCGATGCCTGCACGGTGCCGGTCTCGACGTCGGGGGTCAGCAGCAGACTATCGGCACCGTATTCGGTAACATTGAAATGCGCTTTGTCCGCAAAGATAAGCAGTTCCACCTGCCGATACAGACCACCGAAAAAGGTAAAGTCTGCCTGCGCCGGGTAGACAGGCAAATCGGCGTGGTTGTCCACCTTCACAGTCAGCTCGTTTTCGCCGCTGTGCAGGTAAGGGGTCAAATCCATGGTGAAGGCGGAGAAACCGCCGCGATGTTCGCCCACGAACTGCCCGTTACAGAACACCGATGCCATTTTGCTGGCAGCGCCGAAACGGATAAATACCTGGGCAGCGTCGGGCGCAGTAAAGGTTTTTTGGTACCAACCGATACCCTGATAGTAGTTATCGCCGCCGTCCTGCCCGTCCAGGGCGTTCCAGGTATGGGGCAAGTCGACAGTCTGCCACGACGTTTCGCCGTCCTTGCGGAACTGCCAGCCTTGATTGAACGGTAGAATTTTTCGCATTATAACACACTCTTTTCTTTGTGGGTGTATTGGTTATCGGGGTTGAAAGAACAGCCGTTCCGCGTTGCCGAAGCAGACCTTTTGGTAGGCGTCAAAGGGCAGCAGCTCTTTGGCAGCACAAAAATCCAGCCACGCCGACAGGGCAAAGTGACAGGGCGCATCCTCACGGAACATCCAGTCGGTGCCGAACATCAGGCGGTCCTGAAATTCCTTAACAAAAGCCAGCCCGTAGGCGGGGTCACGCAGCAGGGCGGTCTGCCCGCTGTTGGCGGACAAATCGCAGTACAGGTTTGGATATTGCCGCATAAGCTCCGGAACGCGCCCCTCGACAAAGGGGCCAAAGGGACAGGAATTGCGCGTTTCGGGGTCGGTAACGTCGGTTTTCGCCATCTCGAACCAGAACGGCTGGGAGTGTCCGATAAAAATCAGCTTGGGGAATTTTTTCAGTGCCCGTTCCAAGCCGGGCAGCCGGGGGTCGTCTACAATGCCGTAATAAGGGTCGGCATCGGCGGGTGCCATGTGGAACAAAAATGGCATCTGCACCTGCTCCAACACGGCAAACAGGTGATCCATCTTGGGGTCATCAAAACGGATGCGGGTGCCGAACTCGCCCAGACCGACAGCGCCCATCTGCTTATAGCGCTTGACTTTTTCGTGGGTCAAGTCAGTTCCGTCGGGGCAAAGGTTACACATCCAGGTAAAGTGTTCGGGGTAGCGCCGACTCAGCGCGTAGGCGTCCTCCGCAAAAAAGGTAGGACCGCCCATGCTCATGTTTTCCGGCACGGGCAGCAGCACGCAGCGGGAAAAGCCCATGTATTTGTTGGCGGTCAGCCGTTGGGAAATCAGACTTTCGTTATCCAGCATGTGGGTGTGGATGTCGATTTTTTGGCAAAACTGCATCATAGCGCCTATCCTTTCTATGGAATTACAAGTCCAGGAAGCAGGCAATGCTGTGGTCTGCGCCAACGCTGCGCATAGGGGGCGTTTCGGTGCGGCAGCGTTCGGTGGCATAGCGACAGCGGTTGCTGAAGGGGCAGCCCGCGGGACGGTTCATAACGCTGGGTACCTCGCCCAGCATCTCTATGCGCTCACGATCCTTGTCCACCTTGGGGTCAGCGATGGGAACGGCAGAGAGCAGCGCACGGGTATAGGGGTGCAGCGGGTGGCTGTACAGCTCCTCGCAGGGGGCGATCTCCATAATTTTGCCGAGGTACATGACGATGATACGGTCGCTGATATGCTTGACCACCGACAAGTCATGGGCAATGAACAGGTAGGTAATGCCCAGCTCCGCCTGCAAGTCCTCCAACAGGTTGATGACCTGCGCCTGAATCGAAACGTCCAGTGCCGAGACAGGCTCGTCGCAGAGGATGACGTCCGGGCGTGAGGCAATGGCACGGGCAATGCCAAGACGCTGGCGCTGACCGCCGGAGAATTCACGCGGGACACGGTGTTTGAACGAGGGGTCCAGACCTACCATGGTCAGCAGCTCGTCCACACGGGCGTTGTACTCCTCGCGGGAGTTGCACAGCTTGCCGACTTTCAGCGGTTCGCCCACAATAGACCCGGCGTTTTGGCGCGGATCCAGCGAAGCAAAGGGGTCCTGGAATATCATGGCGATTTTGGCGTGTACGCGGCGCAGCTCGGCAGCGTTGGCGCGGCAAAGATCCTTGCCATCGTACAGGATCTGCCCGCCCGTAGGCTTATAGGCTCGCATAATGCAGCGTGCCAGTGTTGATTTTCCGCAACCGGATTCACCCACGATGCCCAGCGTTTCGCCGCGGTATACTGAGAAGGAAACATCATCCAGTGCCTTTACATCGGCCACCTTGCGCTTCATCAGCCCCTTGTACACGGGGAAGTACATCTTCAAACCCTCGACCTGCAAAATCGGCTCGGTGCTGACTGTCTTTTTGGCAACTGCCTTACCGCTTCGCACAAGGTGCTTCTGCTTTTCGTCCAGCTCGGCGCTGCTCAGCAGGCAGCGCACCTTATGCCCCGGCTCGTACTCGGTAAGCGGTGCGGCACAACGGGTGCAGCGATCCTCGCGGTAACGGCAGCGGTCATAGAACTGGCAGTAAGGTTTGCGGTTGACCGGGCTGGGGGGATTGCCCTCAATGGGGGTCAGACGGCGGTCCTTGCTGTCGTCCAAACGCGGGATAGCGTCCAGCAGACCGCGGGTATAGGGGTGGATGGGGTTTTCAAACAGGGTGAACTTGTCGCCGGATTCCACGATATTACCGCCGTACATAACATAGATGCGGTCGGCATAGCGGGCCACCAACCCCAGATTGTGGGTGACGATGATGATGGAGAAACCCTTGTCGCGGGCAAGCTCCTGCAGCAGATCCAAAATCTGTGCCTGCGTGGTGACATCCAGCGCGGTGGTAGCTTCGTCGGCAATCAGCACTTCCGGCTCGGCGGCAATGGCCATGGCAATCATGATGCGCTGACGCATACCGCCCGAAAAATGCTGCGGATACTGGTTATAGCGGCTTTCGGGATCAGAAATGCCGACCTTGCGCATAATCTCCAGAGTGCGCTGCTTGGCGGCGTCCTTGTCCAGTTTCAGGTGGAGCATGATGGTTTCCTGAATCTGGTAGCCGATGGTCAGCACCGGGTTCAACGAGGTCATAGGCTCCTGGAAGATCATACCGATTTTGCCGCCGCGGATGCTGCGCATCTCGCTGCTTTTGAAGCCATATTCCAGAATATTGCCCGTAGTGCCCTTGAGGTAGACCTCGCCGGATTCAATCTTGCCCGGAGGCATGATGAGCTGTAGGATACTCATGGAAGTCACTGACTTGCCACTGCCGGATTCGCCCACAAGACCGATGATCTCGCCCTGTTTCAGGGTAAGCCCCGAACCGGTCACGGCCTCAGCGCGCTGCCCATCAGAGTAAAAGGTTGTTACAATGTCCTTGGCTTCCAGCACAACGCCCTCCGGCAGCGTGTAGGGATGCAGTGCGGGATTGGTTTGTTTGTTATTATTCATTACTTAGCCCCCCTCAGCGTCGGGTCCAGTGCGTCGCGAATACCGTCACCCAACAGGTTCAGGCTGATGATCAGCAGCGCTATACAGATGCAGGGAGCCCCTGCATACAGCGGATGGGTCAGCAGGAACGGACGGGCCTCGTTGACCATGGTGCCCCACGATGCCGTGGGTACCGTGATGCCGATGCCAAGAAAGCTCAAGCCGCTTTCCATCATGATGGTGATGCCGATGGTCTGGGTCGCCATAATGATGATGGGAGAAATACTGTTGGGCAGAACATGCTTGATGAGGATTTTCAGAGGGTGCTCGCCCAGCAATTTGGCGGAAAGGATATACTCGCTGCTGATGGTGGACAGCGAGGAGGCGCGCATCATGCGGATAAAGCCCGGCATAGTGGAAATACCCATTATGCAGGCCATGGAAGCAACGCTGCGCCCATAGAGTGAAACCAGCGCCGTAGTGATAGCAATCTGCGGGATAGCACAGAAGGCATCGCAAAAGCGCATCAGCAGCGTGTCGATAATGCCGCCGTTGTATGCGGCCAGCATACCCAGGAAGCAGCCCACGATCGATGCCAGCAATACCGAGGTCACGCCGATGATCAGCGAAACCTGTGCGCCGTACACCACGCGGGAAAAGATGTCGCGCCCATACATATCGGTACCGAACCAGTGCGTGGAACTGGGGTCTGCGAGCTTATCCAGCATGGCCATCTCGTTGGGGTCAACGGTAGCGATCAAGGGGGCAAACAGCGCCAGAATAACAAAAAACAGCGTGCCGATCAAACCGAATAAGACGATTTTTCGAGCGGTCATTCTGCGCAGAAACAGACGGAGATTCTTTTTCTTCTCCTGCGAAAGAGAACCGGTTTTCATCTTCTTGCTCCTCCCTCTTGCTTACGACAGGCTGATACGGGGGTCCACTGCGACATACAGCAGGTCAGTGATGATATACGCCACCGAGATAACCGCCGCCGTGATCAGGACCAACGCTTGAATGACCGGGATATCCATCGTGTTGACGGCCTTGACCATCAGGTTGCCCATACCGGGAATGTTAAAGACGTTCTCCACAAAGATGGAGCCGCCGATCAGGCTGGCAAGACGCCCGCCGATCATCGTCAGAATGGGGATAAGCCCGTTGTTCATAACATGCTTCCATAGGATGCGTGTTTCTTTTAAGCCTTTGGCGCGCGCCGTGCGCACATAGTCCTGACCCAGAACTTCCAGCACGCTGGAGCGCGTCTGCCTACAGAAGCCGGCAATACCGCACAGGGTCAGGCAGGTAAGCGGCATGATCAGCTGCTGGATATGCTTGTGGAAATCCACCCATGGCCAAGTAAAGCCCTGCGGGGGCAGCAGTTTCCATTTCATCGAGATATAATACAGGAACAGGATGGCGGTAACGAACTGCGGTATGGCAATCAGCAGGTTGGAAAAAAGTGTGATAATGGTATCCGCCCATTGCCCGCGCTTGACCGCCGTGACAGTACCCAGCAGGATGCCGATGGGCATTGACAGCAGCAGCGAGAGAACCGCCATATACAGCGTGGTGCCCAGCTTGCCGGAGATGACCTCCCACACGCCCTTATGGTAACAGTAGGAGGTTCCGAAATCTCCCTTGACCACATTGCCCAGCCAGGTCAGATAACGCACGATGATGGGCTTATCCAACCCCATACGGACAAAGGCGACCTGATATTCTTCCTGCGTGATGTCGGTGCCGAACTGCGCGTAGACGGGATCACTGGGCATCAGCGAAACCAGAAAGAAGGAAAGCAGCGAAACGATCAGCAGCAGGGCAATCGTTTGCATGATACGGTTCAGAAGGTATTTCGCCATTTTGGATGTTGCCTCCTTTGAAAAGGGCGAGCGTCGCTCGGTGTGTTACGGTTGCGGCGGATGCGCCCGCCGAGGGCACCTAACCGGAACGGCTGCCGGAAATAACCGGCAGCCGTTCCCGATGCAGTGCTTATAAAGGTTTCAGGGGCATCAGTTCTTGCAGCCGACCATGTTGGGGTTCCAGTAGGAAATGCCCAGACTTGCCATATCGCCCAGAATCAGGCGGTCGCTGACGGCGGCGCGGCCCACGGCGTTGGCGATGGGCAGGAAGTGGAAGTCCTTCTGCACAAACTGTACGCAGAATTTGTAAATCAGCTCATCCTGCTCCTCAATGCTCTTAGCGGAACGGATGTTGTCGTACAGGGCGTACTCCTCATCGGTCCAATCGGTGCAGCCGGCCATGTAGCCGTAGGGACCGTAGAACTTATCCAGACGGTCCAGGATGGGGTCAGCAAAATACATGGCGCCGACCATCAGACCTCCGGCAGTGTTTTCGCCGGTCCAGAATTTTTGCATTTCATTCATGTCGGGCATTTCGACTTCGGCCTCAATGCCCAGCTTTTTCAATTCTGCCTGAATGACGGTTGCCTGCGTCTGAGTGGTGGCGTCGGCAACAATGCGGGTCTTAAAGCCGTCGGGGTAGCCGGCTTCCGCCAACATCTTCTTGGCAAGCTCGTAGTCCAGAGAGGTAAATTCCAGACCCTCGTCGTAGTAGGTGGCTTCCTTGTAGCCGATGGCGTCGGTGTGATAGCCGGCCTCGCCAACAATGGCGGCGGCAGCGCCTACCAGGTCAATGCCGTGGCTGAACACAGCCTCGCGCACCTTGACGTTGGACCAGGGATCATCGGGCACGTTGGTGATAGGAATCACAAAGGAAACATTGCCGGCGTTGGCAAACTGGGGCACCAGCTCCCAGCCGTTGGCCTCAAACAGTTCCATCGTTTCGGGAGCGTCCATGACCATGTAATCCACATCGCCGTTCAGCACAGAGGCTGCCATAGAGGTAGCGTCGCTGGTGTACAGGAAGGTGACCGTATCGGGACCCCAATCATGTTCCTGCCAGTAGTCCTCGTTGCGGGTAAAGCTGAGAGAGTAATCCTCAACGTAGGTATCCATGACGTAGGGACCCGTGCCGTTGAAGGAAGTCATCATCGCGTCAAGACCGATGGTGTCAAAGGTGTGTTTGCAGAAAATCTGCATCGGCAGCAGCCAGGTCTTGTAGTTTACGTTGAATTCGGGGTACTGCACCTCAACGGTGTAGTCGCCGGTCTGGCGAACCTCGGTGGGGTTGCCAATCTGTGCGCCGCGACCGTAGTCGATCCAGGATTGGATGGTCCAGGCGACGTCTTCTGCCGTCAGAGGCGTGCCGTCGTGGAATTTGATGCCCTGCTTAACCTGAATGGTGACCAGGAAGTTTTCTTCGTCTACGTCAAAGGATTCTGCCAGAACAAGATCGTAGTCATCGGCGGTGCCCTGAATCTTTTTGCCCAGAGGCTCCATGCAGAAGCTGCCCCATGCAATGGCGTTGCCGGCCTGATAGGGGGTAAAGAAGTTGTTAAAGACGGAATCGGTGGCAAGTACCACGTCGCCGCCCTTGTACTGCTTATACTCGTCGACGGGTGCGGCCTGCGATGCGCTTGCAGCCGAAGAAGTGTCGGTCGTGTCGCTTGCGGGGGTGCTGCCGGCGGCACCCCCGCCGCAGGCTGCCAGTGATCCTGCCATCAGAACGGCAAGAGCTGCGCTGAGAATGCGTTGGTTTTTCATGTTGTTTTCCTCCTTGTTGCGGGCCATATTTGCTGTAGGGGAACCATCACGAGCGATCCCCCTGTGTTCCGTTGCCTTGTCTGTACTTAGACTATACGCTGTTTCTACCAAAAACGGAATTGCAATTTTTTCATATATCCATTGCAGTTTTGATATTTCTATGGTACACTGTGCATAGATTGTGACAGGGGGTGTAGAAAATTTCTGTATTGTTTATCCACGAATTCGACGGCTATACCTTTAAGCGGATGCTGAACAATTACCCGGTAGAGAAAAGCAGTATGTTTTGCGATCACTTTCATGTAAACTATGAGCTCCTGTATTTCCTGCGCGGGCGGGCTCGCTTTGAGATCGGTGCGCGGCAATACCAACTCAAGCCCAAGACGCTGCTGATCATTCCCCCCGGCACGCATCACCAGGGCTTTGTTGACCCCAGCGAAGATTACGAGCGCATCGTCATCAACTTTTCGCCGCGGGATATCTCTCCCCTGCTTCTTGAGCCTTTGCGCCACTGTCCGACCGCGCTGGACGTTGCGGGCAGCGAGCTGGAGGAGTTGTTTGACGAATTCAACCTTCAGGAAGAAAAATATCGCAACGAAATTCTATTGCAGGAAATGCGCAAATGCACGCTGGCGCGGATTCTATTGCTGCTTTGTTTTGATGACACCAAAAGCTGTCAGGAAGAATGCCGCAATGAAAAGCTATCCGTCGTGATGGAGTACATCGACAATCACCTGACCGAAATCAACACCATCACCGACATTGCAGGCGGGATGTATATTTCCGAGTCCACGATTCGCAAAATGTTCTTGGAATACGCCAACATTCCGGTCATGCGCTATGTGCGCAACAAACGCATTTTGCTGGGGCGCACTCTGATTTTGAACGGCGTGAAACCGCAGAAAGCCTGTGAGCAGTGCGGGTTTCAGAATTATTCGACCTTTTTCCGCGTATACAAGAAGCACTGCGGGGAATCTCCATCGGACACTTACCAATCCGTCACCAATAGCGCCCAGAAACTGCTGGGAATGTAATATGCCCCAACGGGGAATTTCATTAGACTACTGCTTGCATTCAACATAGAATACCACGGGTTTCCCGTTGATACCCGTTTTAGTAGCAATAATATCTCGTCCCCCATCTCTGGTCGACTGAGTAAGGTGAGTATCAAAACCTTCATCACGAAGAACCTGTTCGACAATCTCCTCAAATTCACGAGGCGTGACATCATAAATCAAATCCCTGTTAGCTGAAATTTGAGCAATTAGTTCGCGGATTCCTGTTGCTTCAACAGCATATTCATCAGTATCAAATTCGTCCTGATAACATATTCCCATGGAGGGCCTTTCGATGAACTCAGCGCCAGATATAGTTGCCTCATCATCATTGTAAGCACCCTCTGGATATTCATTGCCAGTAAAAGTAATTTCAATATCGTTTCCGCATTTGGGGCAACTAATCTCGTGTTGAATTTCATAAATTATTTCGATGCCCATACAGTTGTCCCCGTGATCGTAACAGGATTCCTCTATATCTAAATCACTTTTGAAAATAGTAATTCGTTCGCCACATTCACAACAACGAACATTAAAAGACTCCATAGTCAAGTCCATCATAGGTTTGTCCCTCCTTTTTCTTTAGTTATCCAGTAAGCGCATAACAAATGACGTCCAGTGAAAGCAACGGTGCCTGTGAGATAATAAGAGTATCAAGAATTACCGAGGATTCTTGGTAATTATCGGGAAATCCTGAAAAGTCTCAAGGAGGAGTTGTAGCCATGGAAGCGAGTCAGATGAAGCGGGCTATAAGTCAAGAACGGTGGAAGCAGCACATTGTGGAGTGCCGCAATTCAGGTATTCCAGTAAGGGAATGGTGCCGGAAGCAAGGAATCTGTTATTCTACCTACTACCGCCATGAACAGGCATTATTAAAAGGTCTATCACTACACATTTCTGCGTTTTAATCCTTTTCCTCAGTGCTGGCTACAAGTCGGTCAAAATCACTCTGATACTGACGATCCTGAATGACACGGTATTTCTCAAATTCGCTCTCGGCAAAGGCTTTTGCAATGGCTGCTGTCACCTTTCCTTTATGATGCAGCACTTCTTCCTCGTTAAACTGCAAAAACGCATCCAGCCGTGCGACCCAATCCTTCATATACATGATGTTTCCACGGCGTGCCTGCCGCTCGGCATAATCAAGATACATTGTGACGATTTCGTTTAGGCTTCCCATTTCGGTTTCATCCAGGTAGTTCTTTGCTATCACGACATCAGATTTGCGGATTTTTCCGCTTGGCGCATTTTTCCATGTTGTCAGTCCCATATTCGGTTTCGTGCTGTCTGCCCGGTCATAGATGATTTCCGCTACGGTATGCTTTGTAATGGCGTAATGCAGCTTGTTTTGCACATTGGCGAAAAACTCTTTTGTAACGGAACTATCCACATCATAGTCTGCGCTGCATTGGGAATATATGTCCGTGATTTTCTGATAAAAGCGCCGTTCGCTGGTGCGAATGTCACGGATGCGCTCCAGCTGTTCTTCAAAATAATCCTTCCCGAAGAAGTTCTGCGGCTCTTTCAGGCGCTCATCGTCCATAACATAGCCCTTGATGATGTACTCCTTCAGAATCCTGTTTGCCCAGATGCGGAACATAGTGGCCTTTTTGGAGTTCACCCGATAGCCGACCGCAATGATCGCGCCCAGATTATAATACCGCGTGGGATAGTTTTTTCCGTCCGCCGCAGTTGTTTCCAAAACGGAAACAACTGAATTCTCCATCAATTCGCCGGATGCAAAGATATTCTTCAGGTGCTTTGAGATGGCCGCTTTCTGCACCTCAAACAGCTCCGCCATCTTTGCCTGCGTCAGCCATAAATTCTCTTGATATACCCTCACTATCGAAGAATACTGCGGAAACCTGCTTTTTCTTTAAGACAATGAAGCCGGAAAAGCCCCTTTTGTAAAAGGCGGGAGTGAGACAACCACTTATATCTTCGTCTAAAGCAAATTTACAGGCGTTTTTGGTTGGATTTGTACATTGCTTTTTCGATATCGAGCTTTCAGTACAACTCTTAAAACAAAAATGCTCCCTATATAGCCAACAGTGAAATAAAACACTGAAAGCTATATAGGGAGCATTTTTGTATGCGAGGAAAAATATCGCCCGCAATTAAGCCAACGACAATGCGTTCCCTCTTGAAAATTTCTCTGTTTATTTACTCCAAAATTTTTCCATCGATGGAGATGGTAACAACCTGCCACGGAATGAACTTTCCGCTGGTCTGCAGTGCCTTTTTCGCGGCCAGCTCCAAACCGCCGCAGCAGGGCACCTCCATACGGAGGATAGTCACGCTCTGAATGTCGTTATTGCGAAGGATATTGGTGAGCTTTTCGCTGTAATCCACAGCGTCCAGCTTCGGGCAGCCGATCAGGGTCACCTTGCCCTTCATAAACTCCTGATGGAAATTGGCATAGGCGTAGGCTGTGCAGTCCGCTGCAATTAAAAGCTTTGCGCCCGCAAAGTAGGGCGCATGGACAGGCGCCAGCTTGATCTGCACCGGCCAGTTGCGCAGGCGGGAAACCGACTGCACAGGGGCAGAGGCTGCACTTTCGTTGTTCTCCGGCTGTTCCAGCATCCGCATCCGAGAGCCTGGGCAGCCGCCCTCGTGGAGGTGCTTCATCTTCTCTCGCAGTTCCTTTTTCTTTTTGTTTTCCTGCACCGCAGCCTCATCATAAGCCGGGGCTTCCCTCTCCTCAAAGGTGATGGCTCCTGTGGGACAGCCCGGCAGACAATCTCCAAAGCCGTCGCAGAAATTTTCCCGCACCAGCTTTGCCTTGCCGTTGATGATGTCGATGGCTCCCTCATGGCAGGCGGTTGCGCACAGCCCGCAACCGTTGCATTTTTCTTCGTCAATATGGATGATCTTCCGAATCATATCTATTCTCTCCTATTGTAGGTATTTTTTGCATTTGCAGGTTTATTATAGTATAATAAAGCCATCTTGTATGTTTGATTTCCAACAAGGAGAGCCTTTGTGCAAAAATATCTGCCCCTTCTGCGGAGCTGCCCCTTCTTTGGCGGGCTTACCGACGATGAGATTTTGTCCATCCTGCACTGTGTCAGTGCTGTAAAGAGCGTCCGCCCCCGCGGCTCCTATATCTTCCGTGCCGGAGAATCCACGGAGGTCATGGGGCTTGTGCTGTCCGGCTCCGCCCTTGTGATACAGGAGGACCCTTGGGGGCACCGCAACATCCTGTCCAAATGCAATGTCGGGGACTTTTTCGGGGAGCCTTACGCCGCCACCCCCGGTGCTATCCTGAACATCAGCGTGATGGCGCAGGAGGATTGCGAAATCCTGCTGCTGAACGTCAGGCGGCTGCTCACCGCCTGCCCCAGCGCCTGCGACCATCACCAGAAACTCATCCGCAATCTGGTCAGCGTTCTGGCAAGCAAAATATTGCTTTTTAACGACAAAATCACCCACGTCAGCAAGCGGACCACACGGGAAAAGCTGCTGTCTTACCTGTCTGCCGAATCCATCCGGCAGTCCTCTCTGTCCTTTGACATTCCCTTTGATCGTCAACAGCTGGCGGATTTTCTCTGCGTGGAGCGTTCCGCCATGTCAGTGGAGCTTTCCATGCTGCAAAAGGAAGGGCTGCTCGTCACCAAGCGGAATCATTTTGAGCTGTTGATCCGATGACCAGTTCATATGCCGTCATGGTCAGTGAGGAATAAACCGACTGCCTTCTGTGGTATCCACCGAGGGCAGTTTTATTTTTGCCACAAACTATACTATCGTGTCCTTGTCACTTCGACATCTTTTCTTTGACCCTGTCTGGCACGTTGATCAAACCAAATCGGTAGAACATCCCATAAATATACGACACACCCCGGATATCTCCCAGCGCCTTGGGTCGATCCACTACCGCTCCGATTTTACCAATATTGTGATACGCCAGCATCACGAAACTCCAAGCAAGGCTTTTGCTCCCTTCTCTACGGTCGATCCACAGTTCCTTGGTGAACTCATCTTCCCTGCCCTTCTTCAGCTTATAGGTAAAGAGCAAGCCGGACAGGGTTTTGAACTTGTATTCCCGAAAAGCCACCACGCACTTCCAGAGGTTTTCTTCACAGGGATCCTTCTTCAGCGCAACCACAGCTCGGTAGTGGCGTTGCCGCTCTGCCCCGGTGCTGATATTGGCTGCGTCAGCCTCCTCCGGGAAGTACACGCCTTTTTCATACGGCAGATAAGAGGTCACAGAGGGACGGGACAAATTCAGAGCGGTCATGGTAGAGGTGACAGCAGTGGAGTAGTTCTGTGTTTCTCTAAAGGTATTGAAGCTCTGCCGGACGAGCTTTGCCGTGTCCGACTCATAGACCCCAGCTGTGATGAGTAGCTTCCGAACCTTGATGGGGCTGAGGGACAGTGCGTCTGCGATAGCTTGCAATGACATCTCGGAATTATAAAGCACAACAGCAGCATCCAACTGTTCTTTCAGCTTTTTTCCGGCATTGTACTCCGGTTTCCGCTTTTTCCGACCACCACCCGGATTTCTGGCTTTATATGGTCTTTTATCTTCCATAATTATTCATGCAGTTCCAGCGGCAGGCCATCCGGATCGTGGAAGAAAGTCATCTTTTTGCCGGTGTAACTATCCGCACGGATCGGCTCACATTCAATTCCAACCTCTGTCAGCTCATTCACTGTCTGTTCTATGTTATCAACGCAGAACGCAAGATGGCGTAGACCACAGGCCTCCGGACGGTTCACACGCTTTGGTGGATTTTCTTCAGCGAAAATTTCCAGCTCCGTGTGTTCATTAACACGAAGATCCAGCTTCCAGTCCTTGCGCTCCGGGCGGTAGTTTTCTCTGATGACAGAGAAACCCAGTTTGTTTACATAGAAATTCTTTGCTGCTTCGTAGTCAGATACAATAATTGCAATATGATGAATTTTTGATAAATTCATTTTCGTACACTCCAGTTCTTTTATTTCCGTCATAAACTATATGACGCACTTCAAACGCACTGTGCGGACCTCCGAAGTTCAGTCCACACAGCATATTCCTTTATTTCAGCTTTTCGAGAATCTCATCAGTCGTCATGCCGGATGCCAGCAGCTTCTTCAGCACAGCTTCGGCCTCGACCTTCTTAGCAGCCTCGGCGGCCTTCGCCTCTGCGGCAGCCTTCTTGGCCTCCAGCTTTGCGATTTTCTTTTCGGTCTGCTTGATCTCCGCCTTCTGCGGCTTTAGACTTTCACGCAGAGACTTTATATCGGTTTTCAGCTCTTCGATCTGGGCGACAGTCTTGGAAAGACCCTCTTCGAGCATCACCTTGTCTTTCTGCAGCTTTGCAATCTGAGCATCGAAGTCGGTAGATGCGGTAACACGGTTCTTGCTGCCTTTGGTTCTGGGCATAAGATGATACCTCCCGAAAGAATATGTAAGATTTGATATTAGTATAGCATTTCAGACAAACAACATCAACGTGATTATCTCAAATCAATGGGATCAAGCAAGCTGTCAATGGGCAGAAGTAAATACTTTCCACCATAATTGAAACTATAGAAAACAGGAATTCGTCATGTAATCCAGCGCACTTCTTCCTCCGATATTCTGCGAGAACCAGTGAAACAGATCCTTGCTCGGCGCAATCACAAGGCTTCCGTGTGTTTTGGTGCAGTATTCATCGTCTGTTTTTCGGACAAGCTCACCGGGGTGGCAGGTGGTCAGATACTGCATAATCGTGACGCTGCGGGCATTTTCAATGTTCTTCTGATATTTACCTATAGGACTACCTCCAAGTTTGTAATAAAAAAGCACCTTGCCCGATACAGGTAAGGTGCAAAGCATACGAATATTCTCTTTTTCAGCTGGCTTTTATCACTTCAGCTGGCTGAAAGGGGGTGTGGGGGGGGAAAACAAACGCAATAGCTTGCCCCGAAAAATGATACACTTTCCCCCTTAGCATATCAATTTTGTACTAAAAACAAGAAGCGCACCACCTTTTTACGGGTGATGCGCTTCATTTTAGCTATCTACGTGAGCGTTTTGTGCATATTATGCAACAATTTTACGCCCTGGGATTTTTAATAGCTGCCTGTGCGGGTCTGTATCCATAGAGAGCGAAAGAAAGTGAAATCTAGGCCAATATTATATATTTTCGTGCATTTCTTCCTGCAATTTTTGACGGGCTTCTATTATAAATCCAGACCATCTCATTTGTTTCGCTTTTATACTTTTACTGATAGATGATACGACATCGCATGAGCTTATCGTAGGACTTACGGAAAATCCTATTATAGGTAATGCTCCTGCTGCACTACTGATTATTGTTTTTGCTACTGTCTTTTTGAGAGATGAATAGGAGTTTTCTTTTAGATATTTCAACAAGACGTTCTTTGATATTTTTTCAATTTCTGCTTCTACTGTCGATGTTATTTCCGCTATCTCCATCTTTTGTAAATGCTCGTGATTATCCAGCAACCATCTCCTATAATCAACGAGATAAGGACTTTCTCTCATTTCATCTACGCATTGATTATATGGCCCATACCTTTCAAGATAGATAGGCAATCCATGAATCAATATAATGTTGGTTAATTCAGGATCTGACTTCTTGAAATCTATATTATCAAAGCAAAGATTTACATTGGCGACTAATTCTATTTCAGTGTCTTTGGGTGTCAGCTTTCGGATTTCAGACAATATACAAGAATCAAAATAGTAGCTCTTTTGGGTTGGGGATGCTTCATATTGTCTCCCATTGAGCGTCACATAGCTTCTAAAACTGTACCCCCAAAAAGTCTGTTTGAATTTTATTCCCACAGCATCCTTTACTTCTTCTATTGTTTTATATCTAGTAAATTGCACGTCATTTGAGGAGTCCGGAATAGAAGCATATATTGCTTGATAATCCACCCCAGGAAATTCCTTGTCAATGAAGTGTACATAAGACAATGCTTTCATATTGATTGGGCAGATTTCTTCCGTTAAAAACCACAGTTCATCATATAAAACCATCAAGCCGAAAGGATTATCCAATATAGGGTGGGGCGGTAAAGGCGGTCCACCGCTCCACGCAGCCCATATCCTATCATCATCATACATTATGGGATATGATAATCCAATATAAGCTACTCTTTTCTTTCGTTTGCCCATGAATTTATTACCAGCCTCTCTTCTGTAAGGGAACCACACAAGATGGGAATTCATTATTAAATATAATAACATTAGAGAGAGCCTCGTTCAAGCCTTTTTCAATCGAACGTCATTTTTAACCGTCACTTTTTTGAAGTGGCGGCTTTTTCTATTTCCAGAAGCCATAGAAAAAATCAGAAATGAGGTGAAGTCATTGAATACGCAAATCATCGCCATTGCCAACCAAAAAGGCGGCGTTGGCAAGACAACCACCTGCGCAAACCTGGGTATCGGGCTGGCGCAGGCCGGAAAGAAAGTGCTGTTGATCGACGGAGACCCGCAGGGCAGCCTGACCATCAGCTTGGGAAATCCCCGGCCTGACAAGCTGCCCTTCACCTTGTCAGACGCAATGGGCCGCATCCTGATGGATGAGCCGCTGCGTCCCGGTGAAGGTATCCTGCACCACCCGGAGGGCGTTGACCTGATGCCCGCCGACATCCAGCTCTCCGGCATGGAGGTTTCTTTGGTGAACGCAATGAGCCGCGAGACCATCCTGCGGCAGTATCTGGACACACTCAAGGGACAGTATTCCCACATTCTGATTGACTGCCAGCCTTCCCTGGGTATGCTCACGGTCAATGCGCTGGCAGCCGCCAACAGGGTCATAATCCCCGTCCAGGCCGAGTACTTGCCCGCCAAGGGTTTGGAACAGCTGCTCCAGACTGTAAACAAGGTGAAGCGGCAGATCAATCCCAAGCTCCAGATTGACGGCATTCTCCTGACGATGGTGGACAGTCGAACCAACTTTGCCAAAGAGATCGCCGCCCTGCTGCGGGACACCTACGGCAGTAAAATCAAGGTTTTCAAAACCGAGATTCCCCCTTCTGTCAAGGCAAAGGAAGCCAGTGCCGAGGGAAAGAGCATTTATGCCCACGACCCCAAAGGCAAGGTGGCCGAGGGATACAAAAATCTGACCCAGGAGGTGATGAAACTTGAAAAGCAGCGCGAAAAAAGTAGAGCTGGCCTCGGTAGATGACCTGTTCAGCACCGAAGAAGGCCGCCAGGATGCCAAGCTGGAGAAGATACAGGAAATCCCGTTGTCTGAGCTGCACCCTTTCAAGAACCACCCCTTCAAAGTCAAGGATGATGAAGCAATGATGGAGACCGCCGACAGTGTTCGGCAGTACGGTGTTCTGGTTCCGGCGATTGCCCGACCGGACCCGGAGGGCGGCTATGAGCTGGTAGCCGGACACAGGCGGCACCGGGCCAGTGAACTGGCCGAGAAAGAAACCATGCCGGTCATTGTCCGAGACCTGGACGATGATGCCGCCACCATCATCATGGTGGACAGCAATCTCCAGCGGGAAAGCCTGCTCCCCAGTGAGCGTGCCTTTGCTTACAAGATGAAGTTGGAGGCCATGAATCATCAAGGTGCCCGTGCCGATCTAACTTGTGGCCAAGTTGGCCACAAGTTGCAAACAGGTCAAAAAAGTAGGGATTTGTTAGCTGCTCAAACAGGAGATAGCGCCAGAAACATTCAGAGGTACATCCGCCTGACGGAGCTGATTCCCGAACTGCTGGATATGGTCGATGAAAAGAAAATCGCCTTCAATCCGGCCTATGAGCTATCCTTTTTGAAAAAAGAGGAACAGCGGGATTTGCTGGACGCTATGGACAGTGAACAGGCCACCCCCTCTCTTTCTCAGTCCCAGCGGCTCAAGAAATACAGCCAGGAGGGGCATCTGACCCTTGATATGATGCGGGTCATTATGGGTGAGGAAAAGAAAAGTGACCTGGATCGGGTAACGTTCACCTCCGACACTCTGCGGAAGTATTTCCCCAAGAGCTACACGCCCCAGCGGATGCAGGAAACCATTATCAAGCTGCTGGAAGCGTGGCAGAAAAAGCGCCAGAGAGACCAGGAACGATGAAAGGAGCCGCCTATGAGGGATATTTCAGCCCGTGAGCTGAAAGGACACAACATTTTGGCTGTGGAGCGTTTTCGGGACAGCACCCGCTGGATGATCGAGTTTTCTGTCCGCCGCCCCAGCGCCTACGGCGGCCCCGGCGATGAAATGCGGCTGTTTCTCACGGAGGACGGGTATCAGGCCGCCCTTCTCAGCCAGAAGCGCCGGGAAATCAAAATCAAGCGGTATGCTCATGTGGTCGAGGGCCATGTCATCGACTTCAAACCGAGCAAACGCCGCCACTCGTAAACCCATCATCACTATGAAAGGAAAGGAATGAATATGTGTACTATCCAGAGCATCAAAGATGCTATCCGGGAAAGCTGTCAGTCCCAGTATGATATGGACTCCACCGAGATTGATCGGGTTTTGCAGACCCTCCCGTTTTCGGAGCATGAATCACCGTTCAGTCAGCCGCCTCTGCCCAGACGACCTTACCGGCCTTGGCAGAACAAGAAAAACAGCTAAACGCCACAGTCTTTTTCACGAAAGATTGTGGCTTTTTTCATGCCCTGAATTAAGAAAGGAGTGAGGTCAATGGCCGTTTTCCGAATTGAACGGACCAGAGATTATACCGTGATGAGCAATCATCATCTGCGGAACCATCAGTTGTCCTTGAAAGCCAAGGGGCTGCTTTCCATGATGTTGTCCCTGCCGGATGACTGGAACTATACCACTCGTGGTCTTGCGAAAATCTGCAAGGAAGGCGTGGACGCCATCGGCGGTGCGTTGCGGGAGCTGGAAAGCGCCGGTTACATTGTTCGGCATCAGCTACGAGACCGGCAAGGCCGAATCAGCGACACGGAGTATGTCATCTATGAGCAGCCTCAGCCCCGACAGCCGGAAACGCCCCAGCCGGATACGGCTGCACCAGATACGGATTCACTAGATACGGATTCACTAGATACGGATTCACTAGATACGGATTCACTAGATACGGCTTTTCCGTATCTGGATAAACCGGATACGGAAAAGCCCGCAGAATTAAATATAGAGAAATCAAATACCCAAAAATCAATTACTCAGAGAGCAAGAACCGATTCCATTCCCTTCCGAGAACCAGCGGCGGCAAGGCCGCCGGAACGGAAAGGAAGGGATGCGATTTCACTTGCAGAGATGGAGAGTTATCGGGATTTGATTCTGGAGAACATCGAGTATGACTACCTGTGCAGGGAGTTTTCGACTTATCGGGAGGACCTCGACGAGATTGTGGAGCTAATCGTGGAAACGGTCTGCGCCAGGAGAAAGACAACCCGGATTGCCGGGGCGGACTTTCCCCATGAGGTTGTGCGGTCCCGGTTCTTGAAGCTGGATAGTTCACACATCGAGTTTGTCATGGAGTGTCTACACAACAACTCAACCGAAATCCGCAACATGAAGCAGTACCTGCTGACCGTGCTGTTCAACGCCCCCACCACCATGAGCAACCACTACACGGCGCAGGTAAATCACGATATGCACGCAGGCGGCTGGTAAGAGCCACTTTTTTGATGCCCAAAACATGATGCAAGGAGGTACGGCATGAACCATGTAGAAATTTTCAAAAACCCGGAGTTTGGGTCTATCCGCGTCGTGGAGATTGGCGGGGAGCCTTGGCTAGTTGGAAAGGACGTGGCGCTGGCGCTGGGGTATAAAAACCCGCAAGAGGCTATCCGCGACCATGTTGACACAGAGGACAAAGGGGTGAGCGAAATTCTCACCCCCGGCGGGAGGCAAAAGCTCCCCGTTATCAACGAGTCCGGCCTGTATTCTCTGGTGTTGTCCAGCAAGCTCCCCAAAGCAAAGCAGTTCCGCCGGTGGGTTACGTCTGAGGTGCTGCCCTCTATCCGCAAGTACGGGGCCTACATGACCAAGGAAAAGCTGTGGGAGGTTGCCACTTCCCCGGAGGCGCTGCTGAAGCTCTGCACCGATCTGCTGGCAGAACGGGAAGAAAATGCGACACTGCGGGAAGAAAACGCCCGACTGGCAGGAAAGGCCGCTTTTTATGACCTGTTCATCGACCTCAAACACAGCACCAACCTGCGCACCACGGCCAAAGAACTGGTTGTGCCGGAGCGTCAGTTTGTCCGGTTTCTGCTGGAACAGCGGTTTGTCTATCGCACGGCATCCGGGAATGTGCTGCCTTACGCCAAGCCCTCCAACGATGGTCTGTTCTGCGTCAAAGACTTCTGCAACCACGGGCATATCGGCTCCTACACGCTGGTGACGCCCCAGGGCAAGCTGCATTTTGCGGAGCTGCGGGACTTGATTCTAATGGTTGTGTGAGATCACGCGAAAGGAGGCTTTCCTATGCAGGAGAGGAAAACGGTGGGGCAGCTGATGGAGGAAATGCGCCTCAAGGCCGGGGCACAGAACTACCACGGGCACGAGTACATGGATTTGCAGCGGTTTGCTGAGGACACCCGGCACATGATTATCTTCGATGTGCTGACCCACGATTCGCCGGTGGGCTGGAAAGGCGAACGGACCCGCCTGTTTCTGACGGAGGCCGGATACCAGAAAAGCCTGGAGAACCAGGAAAAGGGCCACATCAAGATTCTCAGCCATGCCAAAGTGCGCCAGGGCCATCTGTACTATGACCGCTCCGACCAGCTGCGCTGAAAGGAGCCTGCCATGCTGAAATACCTGCTGCGGCGGCTGGTGGTCCCGCCTTAGTATCAAGCGCCACCCCTGCAAAATCCGTGGAAAGGAGGCGATGACCTATGCAGGAGGAAGTGGAAAACAGGACTTTGACGCTGATCGTCAGCGGGACAAAGTTCACCGGGCGGCTGCTCAAGGCCGCCATATCCAAGTACATGGCCCACCGCAGGGAGAAAAAGCTGGAAAAGCAGCGCAGCCGGGATTCTCCCGTTACCCCGAAGGGCAAGCAGACGGTGAAGCAGCTCATCGGGCAGAACCAGGGCGTCTCCAACATTGAGATCAACGACCCGTCCATCCGTGATTTTGAGCGCATCGCCCGCAAGTACGGCGTGGACTATGCGGTGAAAAAGGACCGCAGCACTTCGCCGCCCAAGTACCTGATTTTCTTCAAGGCCCGCGATGCCGACGCCCTGACGGCGGCATTCTCGGAGTACACCCAGAGGAAGGTCAAGAAGGCCGACCGCAGCGAGCGCCCGTCGGTGCTGGAGAAGCTCAGCCACTTCAAGGAGCTTATTAAAAATGCGGTGGTGGACAGGACAAAGCGGAAGGAGCTGGAACGATGAAGCAGCTGAATGTAAAAAAACTGGTGCTGCT
>OLOE01000161.1_pt1 | contig 36522 bp, 30 predicted proteins | sample 1673201 | NCBI WGS metagenome assembly OLOE01 (sample SAMEA3136765, study PRJEB25190) | human gut metagenome | biome: human gut; feature: human-associated habitat; material: faeces | place: Austria | collected 2013
TTGATAAGCTCAAGTTCCGCGATAAGAAAGAGGCGCAGGCCGAAAACTTTCGCAAAATGATCATGGCGATGGTGCAGGACATTCGCGTCATCCTCATCAAGCTTGCCGACCGCACCCACAACATGCGTACTCTGGGCTCGCTGCGCCCGGATAAACGCCGACGCATCGCCCGCGAAACGCTGGAAATTTACAGCCCGCTGGCGCACCGTTTAGGTATCCATCACATCAAAACCGAGCTCGAAGAGCTGGGCTTTGAAGCGCTGTACCCTAATCGCTACCGCGTCATTAAAGAGGTGGTCAAAGCGGCGCGCGGCAACCGTAAGGAGATGATTCAAAAGATCCTCTCCGAAATCGAAGGGCGTTTGCAGGAAGCGGGGATCCCCTGCCGCGTCAGCGGTCGCGAGAAGCATCTATACTCCATCTACTGTAAAATGGTGCTCAAAGAGCAACGTTTTCACTCGATCATGGATATCTACGCCTTCCGCGTTATCGTCCATGATGCCGATATCTGCTATCGCGTGCTCGGCCAGATGCACAGCCTCTACAAACCGCGTCCGGGTCGTTTTAAAGACTACATCGCCATTCCGAAAGCTAACGGCTATCAGTCTTTGCACACCTCGATGATCGGCCCCCACGGCGTCCCGGTCGAGGTACAAATTCGTACCGAAGACATGGACCAGATGGCGGAGATGGGGGTAGCGGCGCACTGGGCTTATAAAGAGCACGGCGGCGAAAGCAGCACCACCGCGCAGATCCGCGCTCAGCGCTGGATGCAAAGCCTGCTGGAGCTGCAGCAGAGCGCCGGTAGCTCGTTTGAATTTATCGAGAGCGTAAAATCCGATCTGTTCCCCGATGAGATTTACGTTTTCACCCCGGAAGGGCGCATTGTCGAACTGCCTGCCGGCGCCACGCCGGTGGACTTCGCCTACGCGGTGCATACCGATATCGGTCATGCCTGCGTCGGCGCGCGCGTCGACCGTCAGCCCTATCCGCTGTCGCAGCCGCTCTCCAGCGGTCAGACTGTCGAAATTATCACCGCGCCGGGCGCTCGCCCGAACGCCGCCTGGCTGAACTTTGTCGTCAGCTCGAAAGCGCGCGCCAAGATCCGTCAGCTGCTGAAAAACCTTAAGCGCGACGATTCGGTCAGCCTTGGCCGTCGTCTGCTCAATCACGCGCTGGGCGGAAGCCGCAAACTCGCCGAGATCCCACCGGAGAATATCCAGCGCGAACTCGATCGCATGAAGCTGGCCTCGCTTGACGATCTGCTGGCGGAAATCGGTCTGGGCAACGCCATGAGCGTCGTGGTGGCAAAAAACCTGCAGCAGGGCGAAGCCGCTGCGGCGCCGGTACCGGCTAACGCGTCGAACCACGGTCATCTGCCAATCAAAGGCGCCGATGGCGTGTTGATCACCTTCGCCAAGTGCTGTCGTCCAATTCCAGGTGACCCGATTATCGCCCACGTCAGCCCGGGTAAAGGGCTGGTTATCCACCATGAATCCTGTCGTAACATTCGCGGCTACCAGAAAGAGCCGGAGAAATTTATGGCGGTTGAGTGGGATAAAGAGACCGCTCAGGAGTTCATCACCGAAATCAAGGTGGACATGTTTAACCACCAGGGCGCGCTGGCTAACCTGACGGCGGCGATCAACACCGCGTCTTCCAATATCCAGAGCCTGAATACGGAAGAGAAAGATGGCCGCGTATACAGCGCCTTTATCCGCCTGACCGCGCGCGACCGCGTGCATCTGGCGAATATCATGCGCAAAATCCGCGTCATGCCGGACGTGATTAAAGTCACCCGTAACCGAAACTAGCTTTATGAACTCAAAGCGCTACGAGCGTATCTGCGAGATGCTCGCCAGGCGTCAGCCTGACCTGACGGTCTGCATGGAGCAGGTCCATAAGCCTCATAACGTCTCTGCGGTCATCCGGACCGCAGATGCCGTTGGCGTACACGAAGTGCATGCCGTCTGGCCGAGCAGCCGGATGCGTACCATGGCCTCCGCCGCCGCGGGCAGCAACAGCTGGGTGCAGGTTAAAACCCACCGCACTATCGCAGATGCCGTCGGCCACCTGAAAGGCCAGGGCATGCAAATTCTCGCCACTCACCTTTCCGACAAAGCCATCGATTTTCGTGAAATCGACTATACGCGTCCAACCTGCATCCTGATGGGTCAGGAAAAAACCGGCATCACCCAGGAAGCGCTGGCGCTGGCCGATCAGGACATCATTATCCCGATGATCGGCATGGTGCAGTCGCTGAACGTCTCCGTCGCCTCGGCGCTGATCCTCTACGAGGCGCAGCGCCAGCGGCAGAATGCCGGGATGTACCAACGCGCCAACAGCATGCTGCCGCCACAAGAGCAGCAGCGCCTGCTGTTCGAAGGCGGCTATCCGGTGCTGGCCCGCGTCGCCAGACAAAAAGGTCTGCCTTACCCCCACGTTAACGAGCAGGGCGAAGTGGAAGCCGATGCCGCGTGGTGGGCTACCATGCAGGCTGCGAGGTAAACCCAATGTCAGGCCACCTGTTAGATGCCGTTCCGCTCAGTTCACTCACCGGTGTGGGCGCTGCGCAGAGCAGCAAACTGGCGAAGATTGGCCTGCATACGGTACAGGATCTGCTGCTGCACCTGCCTTTACGCTACGAAGATCGCACCCATCTTTACCCGATAGCCGAGCTGCTTCCCGGAGTTTATGCCACCGTGGAAGGTGAAGTGCTCAACAGCAATATCACCTTCGGCGGCCGGCGGATGATGACCTGCCAGATCAGCGATGGCACCGGCATCCTCACCATGCGCTTTTTCAACTTCAACGCGGCGATGAAAAACAGCCTCGCGACCGGTCGTCGGGTGCTGGCCTACGGTGAAGCCAAACGCGGGAAGTACGGCGCCGAGATGATCCACCCGGAATATCGCGTCCAGGGCGATATGAGTACTCCGGAGCTGCAGGAAACGTTAACCCCAGTCTATCCGACCACCGAAGGCATCAAGCAGGCGACCCTGCGCAAGCTCACCGATCAGGCGCTTGAGCTCCTGGAAACCTGCGCGATTAGCGAACTCCTGCCGCCGGAGCTGGCGCAGGGGATGATGAGCCTACCGGAGGCGCTGCGTACGCTGCACCGCCCGCCTCCCTCCTTGCAACTTAGCGAGCTGGAAAGCGGCAAGCACCCGGCGCAGCAGCGTCTGATTCTGGAAGAGCTGCTGGCGCATAACCTCAGCATGCTGGCGCTGCGGGCAGGCGCCCAGCGCTATCACGCCCTGCCGCTCGGCGCCAACGATACCCTGAAAAACCAACTGCTGGCCTCCCTGCCCTTTAAGCCCACCGGCGCGCAGGCGCGGGTTACCGCCGAGATTGAACACGATATGGCGCTGGACGTGCCGATGATGCGCCTGGTGCAGGGCGACGTTGGCTCCGGTAAAACGCTGGTCGCTGCCCTGGCCGCCTTGCGCGCTATCGTCCACGGCAAACAGGTGGCGCTGATGGCGCCCACCGAACTGCTTGCCGAGCAGCATGCCAATAACTTCCGCAGCTGGTTCGAACCGCTGGGCATAGAAGTCGGCTGGCTGGCGGGCAAACAGAAAGGCAAAGCCCGTCAGGCGCAGCAGGAGGCTATCGCCAGCGGCGAAGTGCAGATGATTGTCGGCACCCACGCCATCTTCCAGGAGCAGGTGCAGTTTAACGGCCTGGCGCTGGTGATTATTGACGAACAGCACCGCTTCGGCGTGCATCAGCGGCTGGCGCTGTGGGAGAAAGGTCAGCAGCAGGGGTTCCACCCGCATCAGCTGATCATGACCGCCACGCCGATCCCCCGCACCCTGGCGATGACCGCCTACGCCGATCTGGACACCTCGATTATCGACGAGCTGCCGCCAGGCCGAACTCCGGTGACCACCGTCGCCATCCCCGACACCCGGCGCAGCGATATTATCGACCGCGTGCGCAACGCCTGTACCCATGAAGGTCGCCAGGCCTATTGGGTCTGTACGCTGATTGAAGAGTCCGATCTGCTGGAAGCCCAGGCGGCGGAAGCCACCTGGGAAGAGCTCAAACTGGCGCTGCCGGAGCTCAATATCGGCCTCGTCCACGGGCGGATGAAACCGGCGGAGAAGCAGGCCGTGATGCAGGCCTTCAAGCAGGGTGAGATGCATCTGCTGGTAGCCACCACGGTGATTGAAGTCGGCGTCGACGTGCCTAACTCAAGCCTGATGATTATCGAAAACCCGGAACGTCTGGGTCTGGCGCAGCTGCACCAGCTCAGAGGGCGCGTTGGTCGCGGCGCGGTCGCTTCCCACTGCGTGCTACTCTATAAATCGCCGCTCTCCAAAACGGCGCAGAAACGTCTGCAGGTCCTGCGCGACAGCAACGATGGTTTCGTCATTGCCCAGAAAGACCTCGAAATTCGCGGTCCCGGCGAGCTGCTCGGCACCCGCCAGACCGGCAACGCCGAATTTAAAGTGGCGGACTTACTGCGCGATCAGGCGATGATCCCCGATGTTCAACGCATTGCTCGCCACATTCATGAACGCTATCCGCTGCAGGCCCAGGCGCTTATCGAGCGCTGGATGCCGGAAACCGAACGCTATTCCAACGCGTAGCGCGCTTTTGCCGCGCTGCGGGCAACTTTTCTACACAACGAGTGGATTATGAAACGAGAACTGGCCATCGAATTTTCGCGTGTCACCGAAGCCGCCGCGCTGGCGGGCTATAAATGGCTGGGCCGCGGCGATAAGAATACCGCCGACGGCGCAGCGGTTAACGCCATGCGCATTATGCTTAACCTCGTCAATATCGACGGCACCATCGTCATCGGCGAGGGCGAAATCGATGAAGCGCCGATGCTTTATATCGGCGAAAAAGTGGGTACCGGCAAGGGCGATGCGGTAGATATCGCCGTCGATCCCATCGAAGGCACCCGCATGACGGCGATGGGCCAGGCCAACGCCCTGGCGGTGATGGCGGTCGGCGATAAGGGCTGCTTCCTCAACGCGCCGGATATGTATATGGAAAAGCTGATCGTCGGCCCGGGCGCTAAAGGCGCTATCGACCTTAATCTGCCGCTGGAAGAGAACCTGCACAATATCGCCCGCGCCCTGAACAAGCCGCTGGGCGAGCTGACCGTCACCGTGCTGGCGAAACCGCGCCACGACGCGGTCATTGCCCAGCTGCAGCAGCTGGGCGTGCGCGTGTTCGCTATTCCCGATGGCGACGTCGCGGCCTCTATTCTCACCTGCATGCCGGATAGCGAAGTCGACGTACTGTACGGCATCGGCGGCGCGCCGGAAGGGGTGGTTTCCGCCGCGGTGATCCGCGCCCTCGACGGGGATATGCAGGGGCGCCTGCTGGCTCGCCACCACGTGAAGGGCGATAACGAAGAGAACCGCCGCATCGGTGAAAATGAGCTGGCGCGCTGCAAAACCATGGGCATTGAAGCGGGCAAAGTGCTGCGTCTGGATGAAATGGCGCGCAGCGATAACGTCGTCTTCTCCGCCACCGGGATCACCAAAGGCGATCTGCTGGACGGCATCACCCGCAAGGGCAACATGGCCACCACCGAGACGCTGCTGATCCGCGGCAAGTCGCGCACTATCCGTCGTATTCAGTCGATTCATTACCTCGACCGTAAAGATCCGGACATCCAGCAGCACATCCTGTAATACCGCTTTTTCTCTCCCAGGCAACCGTCCGCAGGCGGTTGCCCTGTTCTTCGTTTATATTTGATCAATAGAGCTTTCTTGCGCCTTCGGGGTGGAAATCTGGCTCGTCTGGACCGAAGATAAGGCATCGCTTGGCAACAGGAGAAGACGATGGCGGACTGGGTTAGCGGCAAAGTGACAAAAGTGGAGTACTGGACGGACGCCTTGTTCAGTTTATACGTGCGGGCGCCTGTTCATCCGTTTACCGCCGGGCAATTTACCAAGCTCGGGCTGGAAATCGACGGCGAACGCGTGCAGCGCGCCTACTCCTACGTCAACGCCCCCGGCAATCCCGACCTCGAGTTCTATTTGGTCACCGTCCCGGAAGGCAAGCTGAGCCCGCGTCTGGCGGCGCTGAAGCCGGGCGATGAAGTCCTGGTGGTGAGTGAAGCGGCAGGTTTCTTCGTCCTCGAGGAGGTACCGGATTGCGATACCCTGTGGATGCTGGCGACCGGCACTGCGCTGGGGCCGTACCTGTCAATTTTGCAGGAAGGCAAGGACCTTGAGCGCTTTAATAACCTGGTGCTGGTCCACGCCGTCCGCTACGCCGCGGACCTGAGCTATCTGCCGCTAATGCGCGAACTGGAGCAGCGCTATGCCGGCAAACTCCGTATTCAGACGGTGGTCAGCCGCGAAACCGTGGAAGGCTCGCTGACCGGCCGGGTGCCGTTTCTGATTGAAACCGGCGCGCTGGAAGAGGCCGTCGGCCTGCCGATGACCACCGACACCAGCCATGTGATGCTGTGCGGCAACCCGCAAATGGTGCGCGATACCCAACAGCTGTTAAAAGAGACCCGGCAGATGACCAAACATCTGCGTCGCCGGCCGGGCCATATGACGGCGGAGCACTACTGGTAATCAGGCGTCCGCTTTCCAGCGCACGTCCTGGGTCTCCTTGCCGAACTTATTCTCGCCCTGGGTGCCGACAAACGCCCCCAGGTCGATCAGCATCATGACGATAATCAGCGTTGGCACAAAGCGCCCGACGCCCCACTGCCAGACCTGCGGCAACATCGCCCAGTTCCCCGCCAGCAGCATCCACGCCAGAACCATCAGCAGCGCCCACAGCCCGGATTTGCCGCGATCGTGCAGTCGCTTGACCACCACCGCCGCCGTCGGCCACAGCAGGCAGACGATAATAAACGCCGCCGTCTGCAGGTTGAGCAGATTGCTGCCTGCCAGGGTAAACAAGGCGCTCATGGTCACCAGCCAGATGGCAATCCAGATCCAGAAATCGCGGCGGCCAATGCGCCCTTTAATTGAGAATAACCACTGCTGTAGGGTCATGCGTTTTTCCTTATCATCATCGTCTGCGTAGTTTACCCTGGCGTCGTGACTTTTTGACAAGCGCCGCGCTTCCCGATTTAATCGTCAGCAGGCAAAAAAAGGAACGACGGGCATGAAGAAGTGGACAATTTTGTGGTTAAGTGGGCTGATGGGCCTTGCCGTCGGCCCGCACGCGTTGTCCGCAGAGAGCGAATCGACGACCGCGGCAGCGCCCTACCTGCTCGCCGGCGCGCCGAGCTTTGACCAGTCGATCAGTCAGTTCCGCGAGAAATTCAACGCCGATAACCCAAAGCTGCCTCTGAACGAATTCCGTTCCATCGCCACCAGTCGCGATCGGGCTAACCTGACCCGCGCCGCCAGCAAAATTAACGAAAATCTCTATGCCTCCACCGCGCTGGAGCGCGGCACGCTGAAGATCAAATCCATGCAGATCACCTGGCTGCCGATCCAGGGGCCGGAGCAAAAGGCGGCCAGGACCAAAGCGCTGGAGTATATGAGCGCCATGATCCGCGCCTTCGTGCCGACTTTTAGCCAGGCGCAAAGCCAGCAAAAACTGCAGAAACTGCTGGCCGCCGGCAAGGGCAAGCGCTACTTCGCCGATACCGAAGGCGCCGTGCGCTATGTGGTGGCAGATCATGGGGAAAAGGGCCTGACCTTCGCCATTGAACCGATTAAGCTGGCGCTATCTGAAACGCTGGAAGGTAACAATAAATGACAAAAAGCAAAGCCTTTCCAGTGACGAGTCTCTATACTGTTTCACAGACCATGCTGCCCTCTGGGGCGGCTATATTCCTTAATTCGCTTAAGTAGCGTGGAGAATTAAAATGCGACATCCTTTAGTGATGGGTAACTGGAAACTGAACGGCAGCCGCCACATGGTAAACGAACTGGTTGCGAACCTGCGTACCGAGCTGGCTGGCGTAAGCGGCTGTGCAGTTGCCATCGCCCCGCCGGAAATGTATCTGGACCTGGCTAAGCGCGCGGCAGAAGGCAGCCACATTCACCTGGGCGCGCAGAACGTTGACGTGAACCTGTCCGGCGCATTCACCGGTGAAACCTCCGCCGAAATGCTGAAAGATATCGGCGCGCAGTACATCATCATCGGCCACTCCGAGCGTCGTACCTACCACAAAGAATCCGACGAGCTGATCGCGAAGAAATTCGCCGTGCTGAAAGAGCAGGGTCTGACCCCGGTTCTGTGCATCGGTGAAACCGAAGCCGAAAACGAAGCGGGCAAAACGGAAGAAGTTTGCGCGCGTCAGATCGACGCCGTGCTGAAAACCCAGGGCGCTGCCGCTTTCGAAGGCGTGGTTATCGCTTACGAACCAGTATGGGCTATCGGTACCGGCAAATCAGCGACCCCGGCTCAGGCGCAGGCGGTGCACAAATTCATCCGTGACCACATTGCTAAAGCTGACGCCAAAATCGCTGAGCAAGTGATCATCCAGTACGGCGGTTCCGTTAACGCTGGCAACGCCGCAGAGCTGTTCACCCAGCCGGACATCGACGGCGCGCTGGTTGGCGGCGCCTCCCTGAAAGCTGACGCTTTCGCGGTGATCGTTAAAGCAGCAGAAGCAGCGAAAAAAGCGTAATTCGCTTTTCCCGGTGGCGACACGCGACCGGGTTGACTGACAAAACGTGGGAGCCCGGCCTAGCACAGCGCAAGCCGGGCTTTCTTTTGCCGTTACAGTTTCCCCAACAGCTGATACCAGGCGTAGTCCAGCGGCAGTAAAATCAGATAACTCACCGCCGCCAGCGCCAGACACAGTTGCATCCCCGCCCTCGCCGGGACCTTGCCTAACCCCATCGCCACCACGATCGGCGACGCCTGATAGGGCAGCAGCGGCGTGGAATAGCCCAGCACCTGAATCATAATCACGCTTAGCAGCGGAAAACCGGTGGCGTCGGCAAAGCTCTGGGCAAAGGTGGTATACAGCGCCGGCACGCCGTTGGCGGTCATAATAAAGTTCAGCGCGCTGGTTATCCCGGTCAGGGCGAGAAAGCTGGTGAAAGGATTGTCTTTATCCAGGGGCATCACCTGCAGCAGCGCATTGCCCACCGCGCCGCCAATCCCGGTTTGGGTGACGGCGATCGCTAGCCCCAGAATCCCGGCGACGTAAATGCAGGTGCGCATATTCACCCCGCTGGCAAACTCCTCGCCGTTGATAAAGCCCACCCGCGGCAGCAGCGTGATCACAGCCGCCGCCAGGCCGGTCCACGCCGGGCCGACGCCGTGCCAGCTCTCGGTCACCCATAGCGAGAGAACCACCGCCAGCAGCCACGCCAGACGTTTCTCGTCGCGGCTCATCGGCGGCAGCGGCGCCAGGTCGCGCGGTGGATGCGGCTTGCCGGGAAACAGCCAGCAAATCAGCGCCACCAGCACCGCCCCTTTCAGCCAGCCAAGCACCGGCGTATGCAGCAGTAAATAGGGAACATAATTCAGATGGATACCGTACGAGCCTTCCGCCGCGCCACTCATCACCAGATTCGGCACGTTGGCGGGCAAAATCGTTGCCGACAGCTGAAAGGTGCCGAACCCCACCGCCAGCGCCAGGCCGAACCAGCCGCGGCTACCGTCGGCAATGCCCGCGCGGCGGGCCATCGCCGCCACGATCGGCATCAGCAGCGCGATGCGCCCCATGTTGGAGGGCATCACGAACGCCAGGGCGTAGCTCAGGAGTACCACGCTGGCGACCATCCGCGGCCAGGAGTCGGTGAGCCTGGCCGACAGCGCCTGCGCCGCCCGGTCCGCCAGTCCGGTTTTACGGATGGCGATGCCGAGCACAAAGCCGCTGAACACCAGCCAGAACGCCGAAGAGGCAAAGCCGCCGAAGATCACCTCCGGCGGAGCGATTTTCGCCATCATTGCCGCTGCGAAGAACAGCAGCGCGGTGATAAATTCCGGCAGCAGCGACGTCGCCCAGAGCACGATGGTGACGCCGACAATCAATGAAGGAAGGAACAGCGGGTGGGTAAGCCAGAGCGACATGCCTGTCTCCTGTCGTTTTTTTCAGCAAGAATACGACGACAGGTAAGACAGGTAAACGCCAGAACTAGTGGTTTGCGTTAAGGATGGCGCAGCGATGATCCTGAATTTCTTCCGCTGAAGCCCGGTTCAGGGTCAGCAGGTTACGCTCCGTCGCCAGCAGCACCAGCGAGCCGTCGCTCTGTTGCGCCATTGCCAGCGCGAAGCGTCCCATATGTTCACGCGCCTCCGGCACCTCTTCCGCCAGCATCAGGAACGGGCTACGCTGGGCCAGCTCCGCCTCCGTCACCCGGCGCGCCAGGTATACGTGGCCCTGAAGCCCGCCCGGTAGCGGCAGCCAGCGGCTGCTGATCGCTGCGGCATCCTTATCTAACTGCGCGCGCACATCGGGGCGCAGGCAGGAGATATGAATATGGAAATGGTTTTGCGTACGTCCACTGCGCGAGTTGATCGCCAGCGATACCGCGTTATCAGGAACCGGCGCGCCGTGGCGCTGGCTCATGATTTCACGCCCCTGCCAGGCCTGCCAGAAAAAGTTCGGCGTCAACGGATCCAGCAGCAGCGGGCTTTCGGTGCCGTTGATGCGGTAGGTCGGCATCAGCAAATACTGCAGCGGGCCGTTACGGTCTTTAAACAGCACATAGCCGCCCTTGAGGTTCACTTCCGCGCACGGCGACGGGTTTTGCTGCTGTTGCTGATGGGGTACGCACTGCTGCAGGACAATCTTGCGTAATGCGTCCGGGTTGCCAGAGTGCAGCCAGTAGTAGCCGCCCGCCAGCGCCGCGAGGATCGCCACCAGCAGCGCCAGCAAAAAGTATCTTACTCTTCTCATTTTCATTCCCTGTTAAGCCTGAAGCGGAAGAGTAGCGTAATTTGATGACTAAATGAAAACAGATGGTGGACGGGGCGTTATCCCGGGTAGCGGCTGATGCCTTACCCGGGCTACGCACCGCGCAAAACTGTAGCCCTGCTAAGCGTAGCGCAAGCAGGGACAAGAGAATTAACGCTGGCTAATCTGGTCGAAGGTGCCGCCGTTGGAGAAGTGCTCTTTCTGCGCTTTCGTCCAGCCGCCGAACTCCTGATCGATGGTAAACAGCTTCAGTTTCGGGAATTCGTTAGCATATTTCTTCGCCACATTCGGATCGCGCGGGCGGTAGAAGTTCTTCGCCGCAATCTCCTGGCCTTCCGGCGAGTAGAGATACTTCAGGTACGCTTCCGCCACCTGACGCGTGCCTTTCTTATCCACCACTTTGTCGACCACCGAGACGGTCGGCTCAGCCAGAATCGACTCACTCGGGGTCACGATTTCAAACTTGTCTTTGCCCAGTTCGTTGGTCGCCAGCAGCGCTTCGTTTTCCCAGGCGATCAGTACGTCGCCGATGCCGCGTTCTACGAAGGTATTGGTCGAACCGCGCGCGCCGGAGTCCAGCACTTCCACGTTTTTATACAGCGCCTTGACGAATTCCTGGGCTTTCGCCTGGTCGCCGTGATTCTGATGCAGAGCATAGCCCCAGGCCGCCAGGTAGTTCCAGCGGGCGCCGCCGGAGCTTTTCGGGTTCGGGGTAATGACCGACACGCCCGGTTTGATCAGATCGTTCCAGTCATGGATCTGTTTCGGATTGCCCTTGCGGACGAGGAACACGATGGTGGAGGTATACGGCGCAGAGTTATCCGGCAGGCGTTTCAGCCAGTTTTTATCGATGCGGCCGCGTTCGGCAATAGCGTCGACATCGTAGGCCAGCGCCAGCGTGACCACATCCGCTTCAATACCGTTAATCACCGAGGTCGCCTGTTTGCCAGAGCCACCATGCGACTGGCGGATCACCACGTTGTCGCCGGTCTCCTGCTTCCAGTGTGCGCTAAACGCTTTGTTGTACTGTTCGTACAGCTCGCGCGTTGGATCATAAGATACGTTTAATAGCTGAATGTCTTTTGCCAGAACGCTGGCGGATGCCAGCAACAGAGTTAACCCTACGCCCCACTTATTCATCGCACCGCTCTCTTTATGTATGTTGTGATGGGTTAAGCGTGCCAGAAAGCGATTGAATGATTAAAGAATAAAAAAAGATTGGCTATAACTTGCGGATATAAAGACGCGAGTAAGGATGACCCCCTCCCGGGCGGGAGAGGGCGCGAAGCGATTAGACTTCTTCCATGCGACCCAGCAGCGCCTGCAGACGTTCCTGCCAGCCCTGCTGCTGCTCTTTCAGCTGGCTGTTTTCGCGCTCCAGCTCTTCACGACCATGCTGCGCGCTCTGAACTTCCTGCACCAGGGTGTTGTTCTTTTCTTTCAGCTCTTCGATTTCCATCTGCAACAGAGTGATGGTATCAATCGCCTGCTGAACCTTAGATTCTAATTTCTCAAACACTTCTAATGACATCGTCATACCTCTCCTGAACTTGCAAGGCGTTGATAGAAACTCGTGTTTCGTATACGCGGTCCCGCCTTAACGAAAATTAGCGCACATAGCGGTGTTATCGTCGATTGTATGAATCCCCGCCGCCCCTGTCCAGCGGCAAGCCGCGTAGATTGCGGTTTGCAACACTTTTCAGTCTTTACCTGGTGCTTTCAGCGCAGTTCGCTCGTACTTCATGGGTCAATGTTAATTTTATGGTTAACAAAATGCGTGGTGAAACGCTCCGGCAGTGCTCTCGATGCGCGCAAATGGCGCGAAAACGCTCATTTTCTTGACGAGGCACACACATTTGAAGTTCGATATTTCTCGTTTTTGCTCGTTAACGATAAATTAACACTATGCCTACATGGCAATATGGTCGTCTGTGACCACCCTACATACAATAATCATCACCACGCTTCAGGATTCGATTATGAGCCAAACATCAACCTTAAAAGGCCAGTGCATCGCAGAGTTCCTCGGTACCGGGTTGTTGATCTTTTTCGGCGTTGGGTGCGTGGCTGCGCTCAAGGTCGCGGGAGCCAGCTTCGGACAATGGGAAATCAGCATCATCTGGGGTCTGGGCGTCGCCATGGCGATCTACCTGACCGCCGGGGTCTCCGGTGCGCACCTTAACCCAGCGGTGACTATCGCGCTGTGGCTGTTCGCCTGCTTCGAAGGCCGCAAAGTGGTTCCTTTTATTATTTCGCAATTCGCTGGCGCCTTTTGCGCTGCGGCATTAGTTTACGGGCTTTACTACAATCTTTTCCTCGATTATGAAACCACCCACCATATGATTCGCGGCAGCGTGGAAAGCCTCGATCTGGCCGGCATTTTCTCCACTTACCCGAACCCGCACATCAATTTTGTGCAGGCCTTCGCGGTAGAGATGGTGATTACCGCTATCCTGATGGGCGTCATCCTGGCGCTGACCGACGATGGCAACGGCATACCGCGCGGCCCGCTGGCCCCTCTGCTGATTGGCCTGCTGATTGCGGTGATTGGCGCCTCCATGGGACCGCTGACCGGCTTCGCCATGAACCCGGCGCGTGACATCGGCCCGAAAGCCTTCGCCTGGCTGGCGGGGTGGGGTGACGTCGCCTTCACCGGCGGCAAAGATATTCCTTATTTCCTGGTGCCGCTGTGCGCACCGGTGGTCGGCGCGGCGCTGGGCGCATTCAGCTATCGTAAGCTGATTGGCCGTCACCTGCCTTGCGACACCTGCGTGGAGGAAGAGCAACAGAGCCCCTCCTCTTCCACCGCTCAACATAAAGCTTCGCTGTAATCTGACTACGGGACACCGACTATGACCGACAAAAAATATATCGTTGCGCTTGACCAGGGCACTACCAGCTCCCGGGCCGTTGTGATGGATCATGATGCCAATATCGTCAGCGTCTCCCAGCGAGAATTTGAACAGATTTATCCTAAGCCAGGCTGGGTCGAACACGACCCGATGGAAATCTGGGCTTCCCAAAGCTCGACGCTGGTCGAAGCGCTGGCCAAAGCGGATATCAACTCCGATCAGATCGCGGCCATCGGCATCACCAATCAGCGTGAGACCGTGGTGGTGTGGGAGCGAGAGACCGGTAAACCCATCTACAACGCTATCGTCTGGCAGTGCCGCCGTACCGCGGAGATCTGCGAGCAGCTCAAGCGTGACGGGATGGAAGAGTATATCCGCAAGGCCACAGGCCTGGTGGTGGACCCGTACTTCTCCGGCACCAAGGTGAAATGGATCCTCGACCATGTCGAAGGTTCCCGTGAGCGTGCGAAGCGCGGCGAGCTGCTGTTCGGCACCGTTGACACCTGGCTTATCTGGAAGATGACCCAGGGCCGCGTGCACGTCACCGACTACACCAACGCCTCGCGTACCATGCTGTTCAACATTCACGACCTCGACTGGGACGACAAGATGCTCGACGCGCTGGACATTCCGCGCGCCATGCTGCCGGAAGTGCGCAAGTCTTCCGAAGTGTACGGCCAGACCAACATCGGTGGTAAAGGCGGGACCCGTATTCCTATCGCCGGGATCGCCGGTGACCAGCAGGCGGCCCTGTTCGGCCAGCTGTGCGTCAAGGAAGGGATGGCGAAAAACACCTACGGCACCGGCTGCTTTATGCTGATGAATACCGGCGAAAAAGCGGTCACCTCCACCCACGGTCTGCTGACCACCATCGCCTGCGGCCCGCGCGGCGAGGTGAACTACGCTCTGGAAGGGGCGGTGTTTATGGCCGGCGCGTCTATTCAGTGGCTGCGCGACGAGATGAAGCTCATCAGCGATGCCTTCGACTCCGAGTACTTCGCCACCAAGGTGAAGGATACCAACGGCGTGTACGTGGTACCCGCGTTCACCGGTCTTGGCGCACCGTACTGGGACCCGTATGCCCGCGGCGCGATTTTCGGCCTCACCCGCGGCGTGAACTCCAACCACATTATCCGTGCGACGCTGGAGTCCATCGCCTTTCAGACCCGCGACGTGCTGGAAGCGATGCAGGCTGACTCCGGCATTCGTCTGCACGCCCTGCGCGTAGACGGCGGCGCGGTGGCTAACAACTTCCTGATGCAGTTCCAGTCCGATATCCTCGGCACCCGTGTCGAGCGTCCGGAAGTACGCGAAGTGACGGCGCTGGGCGCGGCCTATCTGGCCGGTCTGGCGGTCGGTTTCTGGCAGAATCTGGATGAACTGCAGGAGAAAGCGGTGATTGAGCGCGAATTCCGCCCGGGTATTGAAACTACTGAGCGTAACTATCGTTACAGCGGCTGGAAGAAAGCGGTGAAACGCGCGTTAGCGTGGGAAGAGCACGACGAAGCGTAAGATTGTGAAGTTATTCCCGGCTTGCGGCGTAAACGCCTTAGCCGGGCTACAAAACCCCAAACAGCACGATCTTGTAGCCCGGACAGGTGCGCAGCACCGCCTCCGGGTTTTTTATCAACCAAAAATCGGCAGCAGCAGGTACAGCTTAATCACCAGCGCGTTGACGATATCGATAAAGAACGCCCCCACCATCGGCACTACCAGGAAGGCCATATGCGATGGCCCGAAACGGTCGGTAATCGCCTGCATATTGGCGATCGCCGTCGGCGTTGCCCCCAGGCCAAACCCGCAATGCCCGGCTGCCAGCACCGCGGCATCGTAGTTTTTGCCCATCATCCGATAAGTGACGAACACCGCATACAGCGCCATCGCCAGCGCCTGCACCGCCAGGATAATAATCATCGGCAGCGCCAGCGAGGCCAACTCCCACAGCTTAAGGCTCATCAGCGCCATGGCGAGGAACAGCGACAGGCTGACGTTGCCCAACACCGATACCGCGCGATCGAACACCCGATACAACCCCGCCAGCGCCAGGCTGTTGCTGAGGATCACGCCGATAAACAGCACGCAGACGAAGGTCGGCAGCTCGAAGACGCTCCCCGCCAGCAGTTGCGCAACCACCTTGCCCAGCGTCAGACAGATGGCGATCAGGGCGATACTTTCGATCAGCACCAGCGAGGTGATCACCCGCCCCATGTCCGGCTTTTCAAAGGCGGTTGGCGCCACCTGATCGTCCGGTGTCCCGTCCGGTGAGGAAGAGTGCTTCACCAGATAACGCGCCACCGGGCCGCCGATCAGGCCGCCCAGCACCAGGCCGAAAGTCGCGCAGGCCATCGCCACCTCGGTGGCGTTGGCAAAACCGTAGCGCTCAACGAACAGCTTACTCCACGCCGCCCCGGTGCCGTGGCCGCCGGATAAGGTAATCGACCCGGCCAGCAAACCCATTAGCGGATCCAGCCCCAGCAGCGTCGCCATGCCGATACCGAGGGCGTTCTGCAGCAGCAGCAGGCCAACCACCACGATCAGGAAAGTGCCCAGCACCTTGCCGCCGGCCCGCAGGCTGGCGAGGTTGGCGTTAAGACCGATGGTGGCGAAGAACGCCAGCATCAGCGGATCTTTCAGACTCATATCGAAATCAATTTCGATATCCATGCTTTTTTTCAGCGCCAGCAGCGCCAGCGCCACCAGCAGACCGCCGGCAACGGGTTCAGGAATAGTGTATTTCTTAAGGAAGGGAACGGTTTGTACGAGTTTTCTGCCGAGTAACAGCACGAGCGTTGCGGCAACGAGCGTCGATAAGGTATCGAGATGAAACATAAAAAGCTCCTTATGGGCGCATGATCCATTCACACGCGACGATATTCCTGGTGTCTTTAGCTTCTCATCATGAGGAGTCAGAGGGGGATTTTACGCAGAACGGCGGAAAAATTGACAGAAAAAGATATTTTGTATCCTTAATGATGCGATTTAGCATACAAAATGTTAATTACCTCGTTGCGCATATTCACGGTATAAATTTTTATGAGCAAACGCTGGCAAACGTTTGCTTTTGGTCTACAGTCCGATAAAATTCCCGCTTTGCCACCTTGGGATTGCTTGTGATGTCCGTTAACACCGCAGAGTCAGAAAATGCGCAACCGGTTGCGCATAAACCAGCCAGCGAATTAATCTACCGCCTCGAAGATCGCCCGCCGCTACCGCAAACCCTGTTCGCCGCCTTCCAGCACCTGCTGGCGATGTTTGTCGCGGTGATCACCCCGGCGCTGTTAATCTGCCAGGCTCTCGGTCTCCCGGCGCAAGATACCCAACATATCATCAGCATGTCGCTGTTCGCCTCCGGCGTCGCCTCTATTATTCAGATCAAAGCCTGGGGCCCGGTCGGCTCCGGACTGCTCTCCATCCAGGGCACCAGCTTCAACTTTGTCGCCCCGCTGATCATGGGCGGTACCGCCTTGAAAACCGGCGGCGCCGACGTCCCCACCATGATGGCCGCCCTCTTCGGCACCCTGATGCTGGCCAGCTGCACCGAAATGGTCCTCTCCCGGATCCTGCACCTGGCGCGCCGTATCATTACCCCGCTGGTTTCCGGCGTGGTGGTGATGATTATCGGCCTGTCGCTGATTCAGGTCGGACTGACCTCCATCGGCGGCGGCTACGCGGCGATGGCTGACCACACCTTTGGTGCGCCGAAAAATCTGCTGCTGGCGGGTATCGTGCTGGCGCTGATTATTATCCTCAACCGCCAGCGCAACCCGTACCTGCGCATCGCCTCGCTAGTGATTGCCATGGCTGCCGGTTATCTGGCGGCGTGGTTCCTCGATATGCTGCCAGCCAACACCGCCCCGACCAACAGCAGCCTCATCACCGTCCCGACGCCGCTCTATTATGGCCTCGGCATCGACTGGAGTCTGCTGCTGCCCCTGATGCTGGTGTTTATGATCACCTCCCTGGAAACCATCGGCGATATCACCGCCACCTCCGACGTCTCCGAACAGCCGGTCTCGGGTCCGCTGTATATGAAGCGCCTGAAAGGCGGCGTGCTGGCTAACGGCCTGAACTCCTTCGTTTCCGCGGTCTTCAACACCTTCCCGAACTCCTGCTTCGGCCAGAACAACGGCGTGATCCAGCTGACCGGGGTCGCCAGCCGCTACGTCGGCTTTGTGGTCGCCCTGATGCTGATCGTCCTCGGCCTGTTCCCGGCGGTGAGCGGCTTTGTCCAGCATATCCCTGAGCCAGTGCTCGGCGGCGCCACGCTGGTGATGTTCGGCACCATCGCTGCGTCCGGCGTGCGCATCGTCTCCCGTGAACCGCTGAACCGTCGGGCGATCCTGATTATCGCTCTGTCGCTGGCGGTAGGCCTCGGCGTGTCGCAGCAACCGCTGATCCTGCAGTTCGCCCCGGACTGGCTGAAAAACCTGCTTTCCTCCGGGATTGCCGCCGGCGGTATCACGGCGATTGTTCTGAATTTAATTTTCCCGCCAGAAAAGGCGTGATCTCATGCGTTCCCGGTCGCGCATCGGCCGGGACGTCCTCCAACCACCTGCCCCATCACGGAAATAAACCACGCCTGCCTTGAGAAGTGCGCCTAAATCGGGCATAACACGGTGATGTGCATCTCACAGAATGGAAGACCATGAAATTTCTTGGAAAGCTGATTCTCTGGCTGCTAGTCGCTCTGCTGCTCGTCATTATTGGCGCGTGGTTCCTGCTGCAAACCCACTGGGGCGCCCGCCAGGCCAGCGCCTGGCTCAGCAATGGCACCGGCTGGCAGGTCTCCTTCGATGAGATGGAGCACGATTTCTCCTCCCCCCTTCATGTGCAGTTGCGAAACGTCACCTTTGGTCGGGAAGGCAAGCCTGCCACTTTGGTGGCAAAAACGGTCGATATTGGCTTCAGCACCCGCCAGTTTAGCGATCCGCTGCATGCGGATGAGATAGTCCTTAACGACGGCACTCTGAATCTGTCACCCCACTCTGCAGACCTGCCGTTCGCTGCCGACCGGCTGATGTTGCGCAATATGGCTTTCAACAGCCCGGAAACCGGCTGGGCGCTCAGCGCGCAGCGCGTCACCGGCGGCGTCAGCCCATGGACGCCGGAGGCGGGCAATGTGCTGGGGAAAACGGCGCAGATCCAGATGAGCGCGGGCTCGATGACGCTCAATGGCGTCGAAGCCAGCAACGTTCTGATTCAGGGTAAGATTGATCAGGGCGAGGTCACCCTCTCCACCCTCGGCGCCGATGTCGCCCGCGGCACCTTAACCGGCAATGCCAAACGCAGCGCCGATGGCAGCTGGCGGGTGGATAACCTCCAGCTCAACGAGATTCGACTGCAGAGCCCCGCCTCGCTGGCCGAGTTTTTCGCGCCGTTAACCACGGTCCCCTCTCTGCAGATTGGCCGCCTGGACATCACCGACGCCCGCCTGCAGGGACCGGACTGGGCGGTAACCGACCTCGACCTGAGCCTGCGCAACCTGACCCTTAGCCACGGCGGCTGGCAGAGTGAGGACGGCACGCTGTCGATGAACGCCAGCGAATTTATCTACGGCTCGCTGCATCTTTTCGACCCGATCCTCAATGCCGAATTCTCTCCCCAGGGCATTGCGCTGCGCCAGTTCTCCTCGCGCTGGGAGGGCGGCATGGTGCGCACCTCCGGCAACTGGCTGCGCGCCGGGAACGCCCTGGTGCTCGACGATACCGCTTTCGCCGGACTGGAGTACACGCTGCCGGCGAACTGGAAACAGCTGTGGATGACGCCACTGCCAGCCTGGCTGCAAAGCCTGACGCTGAAAAAATTCAGCGCCAGCCGCAATCTGATCATCGATGTGGACCCTGCTTTCCCGTGGCAAATTACCGCCCTCGATGGCTATGGCGGCGAGCTACAGCTGGTGAAAAACGGCAGCTGGGGAGTATGGAACGGCAGCGCGACGCTGAACGCCGCGGCGGCGACTTTCAACCGGATCGACGTGCGCCGCCCATCACTCAAACTGAACGCCACAGCCTCGACGGTCAATATCACTGAGCTTAGCGCCTTCACCGAGCGCGGCATTTTGCAGGCCACCGCCGCGGTATCCCAGCTGCCGCAGCGCCAGGTCAATCTGAGCTTCAGCGGCCGCGGCGTGCCGCTGAATATTCTGCAGGCCTGGGGCTGGCCGTCGCTACCTATAAGCGGGGATGGCAATCTCCAGCTGACCGCCAGCGGCAGCGTGCAGGCCGATGCCCCGCTCAAACCGACGGTCAACGGGCAGCTCAGCGCCGTGAATATGGAGAAACAGCAGGTGGCGCAAATCATGCGCAACGGCGAGGTCAGCCCCGCCCCCGCCGCGCCAGCGCCCACTCCCGTCACCCCATAGCGATGCCCATTCCCTCTCCTCTATGGGGAGAGGGATTGCTTCCCGGCAAAACTCCACTCTGACAACTCTCTCCCTTTCAGGGAGAGAGTTGGGGTGCGAGTCCTGAAACCTGTGCGCAATACGCGGCTATCTGTACCTATTTAGCGCAACAGGTTCCTTTCAAATATCAGAGTTGCTATAACCAAATCACTGGAAGTCGATAAAAAACCGCTCCCTGTACCTACAAAAATATAAAAGGATCAATCATGCCTGAAATACGTCAGCGTATTCTGGAGAATATGCAAAAATTCTCCCGGGCCATGATCGGCGCCGTATTGTTCTTGCCGGTCATTGGCTTAATTCTGGCCCTCAGTTCAGTATTAACTAATCCGACATTAATTGCTGAAACCAGTTTCTTACATCAGCTTGGGCAAATGCTCGGCGACACCTTTTGGCCTTTATTTGGCAACCTCGGCTTATTATTTTGCGTCGGCATCAGCTATGGCCTGGCAAAGGATAAAAAAACCGAAGTCGCACTGGTTTCAGTGATGTGCTTTATTATGTTTCTTGGCGCCAACCACTCCTGGCTGGAACACACCCATGGACTCGCCGAAAAAATTAACGGTGAATATTATGGCACCGGGCAAACCCAGCTGCTGGGCTTTGTGGTGGTGGATATGGGCGTTTTCCTGGGCATTATTCTCGGCTGCACGATTGCGTGGGTGCACAATAAAGTCTCTGCCATTGAGCTGCCTGGCGCGCTGTCGATGTACGGCGGCGCCAAGCTGACGCTGGTGGCGATGACGCCGGTGGTTATCTTCTACGCCATCGCCTTTACCTGGATTTGGCCCTTTATGACCCACGGCATCTCCGCCCTCACCGGTTTTATGAAAAATGCCGGGGTCGCCGGGGTCTTCGTCTATGGTTTCTTTGAAAAATTCCTTATCCCCACCGGCCTGCACCATTTCGTCTGGTCCCCCTTCCAGCTCACCCAGATTGGCGGCACGCTGAACGTGGATGGTCAGGTGGTCTCCGGCACCCAGGCCATTTTCCTCGCCTATATGCGCCATCCCGACCTGACGCCGGTCATGAACGACGCATTACGTTTTTCGCAGCAAGGGATGACCACCATCTTCGGCCTGGCGGGCGCCTCGCTGGCGTTCTACCACACCGCGAAACCGGAGAAGAAAGCGATGGCGAAGGCGATTCTGCTGCCGGCGATTATCACCTCGATGCTGACCGGCATCACCGAGCCGATTGAGTTCACCTTCTTATTTGTCTCACCGCTGCTGTGGGTGATCCACGCGACGTTAACCGCCGCCTCGCAGGCCATTTGCGACATCTTCACCGTACGTCCCTGGGGAGCATCGGGCCTGATCGAGTTTCTGATCTATAACCTGCCGCTGCCGGTCTCCTTAACGCGCTGGCCGGGCTATGTCCTTATCGGTATCGGCCAGTTCGCCGTCTACTACGTGATTTTCCGCACCCTGGTGGTGAAGCTGAACCTGAAAACGCCGGGCCGGGAAGATGACGAGAACGTGAAGCTCTACAGCAAAGCAGAGTACCGCCAGAAAGTCGCGCAACCGCAGTCGGTCACCGATGACATTATCCGCGGCCTCGGGGGCAAGGAGAATATTCTTTCCGTCGATAATTGTTTTACTCGCCTGCGCGTGGCCGTGCGCGATATGGCGCGGGTTGATGACACGCAATTAAAAAATACCGGCGCCAACGGCGTCGTACGCAATCGAAATGAAGTTCAGGTTATTTATGGCGTCAAAGTGGGACAGGTACGTTCCCGGGTTGATAACTGGTTAGCAGAAAATTAATGAGGAGTATTTATGAAATTAACCGTATTAGGCGGGGGCGGCGTTCGCTCTGCATTTTTAGCGAAATCTCTGGCCTATAACGCTCACCGCATTGGTTTAAAAGAAGTCGTTTTTCTCGATAACTCTGCTGATAATCTGGCGATATTTGGCGAAATTGCCCGCTATGTATTTAATACCATTCGCCCGGATATTCAGTTTAGTACCACCACCGACCCGGTCGCAGCCCTGCAGGACGCCAACTATATCATTACCACCCTGCGGGTTGGCGGCGATGAAAGCCGCATTCGCGACGAACGTATTGCGCTTGAGCATAACACTCTCGGCCAGGAGACCACCGGCGCCGGCGGTTTCGCGATGGCCATGCGCTCGATCCCGGCGATCCTTCGCTATTGCCGGCTGATCGAAGAACATGCCGCCGAAGACGCCATTCTGTTTAACTTTACCAACCCGTCAGGTCTGGTGACGGAAGCGATTATTAAGTCCGGCTTTAAGCGCCGGGTCTATGGGATCTGCGATGCCCCCTCCGAGCTGATTCGTGAACTGCCGGCGATCCTTGGCTGTGAGGAGCGCGACCTCAGCGTGGAATGCTATGGGCTGAACCATTTCTCCTGGTTTACCCACTTCACCGTCCGTGGGGAAGAGGTGACCGAACGGCTGATCGCCAGCCCGGAACTGTACCAGAAGACGGCGATGCAGTACTTCTCCCCGGAGCTGGTACGGCTTTGTGATAATCAGCTCCTCAATGAATATCTCTATTATTACTACTATCGCGACGAGGCGCTGAAGGCGATTCAAGGGGCCGGCGAGACGCGCGGAGAGCAGATCGCCCGCATCAATCAGGAGATGCGCGAGGCGCTGCGCACCGTGGATGCCAGAACGCAACCGGAGGCCGCCTTCACCATCTGGATGCAGCATTACCTACGCCGGGAAAACAGCTATATGCAGAACGAATCCCGGCAGGAGAAATTCCACACCCGCGAACCGCTGACGCTGCGCCAGTTTATCGAAGAGCCGGACACCGGCGGCTATGCCGGAGTGGCGCTGGATATCCTGGAAGCGGTGAACAGCACCACCACCAAGCGGATCGTGGTGTCGATCCAGAATAATGGCACGCTCGATTTTTTACGCCCGGACGACGTGATCGAGATCAGCTGCGACCTGAGCCGGGATGGCCTCAAGCCGGTGACGCCGGTGAAGGTGCCGACAGCGCAGAAGAATATGATTGCCTGCGTGAAGGAGTATGAGCGGCTGGCGGTGGCGGCGATCCTGCAGCAGGATAAATCGCTGGCGGTGCGGGCGCTGATGGCGCACCCGCTGATCGGTTCCTATTCGCTGGCGAAAACCCTGGTCGAAGCCTACCTCGACGATGAGCAGTTCGCCGCCTGGAGGTAACCCGCTGCCGATGGGATTCCCCCGCTCGCACCGCGCTAAGCGGGGGCTAACTATTGCTACGTAGACTGGTAAACCACATCTTCAATAGTCGCTCAAAGCCTAAGATGCAGTAGCCGAAAAACGGGTTGCTCCAGTAAATATCATCATCGAACTTCTGCGGGTCGTGAATAATAAACGCCGTATCCGCGGCCTGCGCCAGCGGGCTTTGGTAGTCGCCGGTAAAGCAGACCAGATTAATCTCCTTCCCCTCCAGGGCCTTAACCCAGTTGAGCGCCGAGCTGCTGCGCCCGGATTTAGAAATGATCCAGATGGAGTCGAAGCAGGCGGCGTTTTTCTGTTCGAGGATTTCGTAATCGGGCCACAGCGCCAGGCTGGCATTCACGCCGGTGACGAGAAACTTGTTGTAAATATACTGGGCGATCAGCTGTGAAAAGCCGCTGCCGTGGATCAGGATGCGCTGCTGTTTAAGGCTTGCCAGCAGCGGCGTCAGCGCTTCTTCCGGCTGAACGCTCATGTAGTCGATATCGTTGGTGACATCGAGCTTCGGCATGGTGATATTGAACTTGATGAAATAGACCAGCTCCAGCCAGCCGCTGAACTTCAGTTTCTTTGCCAGCCGGACCAGGGAAGAGGGGTTGCTGTAGCACTGTTCGGCCACAGCGCGAACTCCCTGGCGGATACACTGCTCCGGGTCGTTCTGAATAAAGCGCAGCACGGTCATTTCCGTTTTGCTTAGCTTCACGTCACGAAAGATATTTTCTACGTCCATGGCGGGCTCCTCTCAGCGGCAGAATACGCTAACACCGTTCGACAACCGCGTCTGCGGCCTGAGTCACCACAATGAAATGAACGTTACTTTTTGTACAAAAATGGAATAAAAAAACCCTCTCCGCCTGGCGAAGAGGGCTGCTGCTGTTAACCTATTTACAACGTAATCGTCAGCGTATTACCCTCGGCGCTCACCACCACGCCCAGTTCGCTACCGGTCTGCGTACCGCCCTGCACGCCCGCGACCTGCGGGATATTGCGCAGGCACAGCGTCCAGCCGCGGGCCTCGCCTTCGCCGCTCACGGCGATGGCGTTGCCCTGGCGCCTGGCCTTCAGGGTGAAGATCGTCGAGCCGTCTGCCGCCGGAACGTCACAGCGTGCCTCGCGTCCATCCTCAAGGTGGAACAGCTGGAAGGCGGTGCCCTCATGCCAGGCGTAATCCGGCTTCTGGTCATTGTTGCCCAGCGCCAGCAGGCTGTTGTCGCGAACGTAGACCGGCAGGCTCAGCGCATCGTGATGCTGCTTATGCCAGCGGCTACCCGGCAATTCATCGTTATGCCACAGATGCGTCCAGTGCCCTTCCGGCAGATAAAACTGCACTTCGCCGGCCTCGGAGAACACCGGCGCCACCAGGACCGAATCGCCCAGCATATACTGGCGGTCGAGATAGTCGCAGGCCGGATCGTCCGGGAACTCGAGCAGCATCGCGCGCAGCATCGGCGTGCCGCACTCGTTGGCCAGCGCCGCCTGACGATAGAGATACGGCATCATGCGGCATTTCAGCTGCGTGAAGTGGCGCACCACGTCGCAGGACTCGTCATCGTAGGCCCATGGCACCCGATAGGATTTGCTGCCGTGCAGGCGGCTGTGGCTGGAGAGCAGGCCGAAGGCGCACCAGCGCTTGTAGACGTGGGCCGGCGCGGTGTTTTCGAAACCGCCGATATCGTGACTCCAGAAACCGAAGCCGGACATGCCGATCGACAGCCCGCCGCGCAGGCTTTCCGCCATCGATTCGTAGTTGGCGTAGCAGTCGCCGCCCCAGTGCACCGGGAACTGCTGCGCGCCCACCGAGGCGGAGCGGGCGAACAGCACCGCCTCCTGCTCGCCGACGGTCTCTTTCAGCACCTTCCACACCAGCTCGTTATAGATGAAGGCGTAGTGGTTGTGCATTTTCTGCGGATCGGAACCATCAAACCACTGGACGTCGGTCGGGATACGCTCGCCAAAGTCGGTCTTGAAGCAATCGACCCCCATCGCCACGAGGCCTTTTAGTTTGTCGGCATACCACTGGCGGGCTTCCGGATTGGTGAAGTCATAAATCGCCAGCCCCGGCTGCCACTTATCCCACTGCCACAGCGAACCGTCCGGGCGCTTCAGCAGATAACCCTTCTCTTTCAGCTCCTTGAACACCGGCGAGCGCTGACCGATGTACGGGTTGATCCACACGCAGACCTTCAGCCCTTTCGCCTTCAGGCGCTTGATCATCCCTTCCGGGTCCGGGAAGGTCTGCGGATCCCATTCAAAATCGCACCACTGGAAGGCCTTCATCCAGAAACAGTCGAAGTGGAAGACGTGCAGCGGCAGATGGCGCTCAGCCATACCGTCGATGAAGCTATTCACCGTCGCTTCGTCATAGTTGGTGGTGAACGAGGTCGTCAGCCACAGACCAAACGACCATGCCGGCGGCAGCGCCGGGCGGCCGGTGAACTGCGTATAGCGGTTAAGCACCGCTTTCGGCGTCGGGCCGTCGATCACGAAGTACTCAAGGTATTCGCCTTCAACGCTGAACTGGACTTTAGAGACTTTCTCCGAGCCCACCTCGAAGGAGACGCGCTGCGGATGGTTGACCAGCACGCCGTAGCCGCGGTTGGTCAGATAGAACGGGATATTTTTGTAGGATTGCTCGGTGCTGGTGCCGCCGTCTTCGTTCCAGGTTTCTACCGTCTGGCCGTTGCGCACCAGGGCGGTAAAGCGCTCGCCGAGGCCGTAGACGGTTTCGCCGACGCCGAGGTCGAGGCGCTCAAACATGTAGTTGCGCTGGGTCTTACTATCCTGCACGTAGCCGTTGTTTTTTAGCTGGCTACCGGTGATACGCACGCCGTCGCGCAGAAAATCCAGCGCCCAGAATTCGCCTTTAGTCACCCGCACGCTGAGGCTGCCGCTTTTCAGCTCGGCGAACCCGGCCGTATTTTCCATTTCGACATGGACGTCTTTCTGCACGTTCAGCGGATAGTGCGGGCCGTTATCCAGCGCGCCCTGGAAGTGCTCCATACGCACGCCGATTATCCCTTCCTGCGGCGAGAAAAAGCGCAGGGTGAACAATGGCGTATCCAGCTGCCAGGCGCGTTCGCGGACATCGCGCGGCGCGGCATAGACCACCATTTCATTCCCCTGCTGCTCCACCTCGTAAACCTGTACGGGTTGGATCAGGTTGAGCCCTGGTTGAATGAGCCAGTTTCCATCACTGATTTTCATTAAAACGTCCTCTTAGTTTTGCCATTCTTTGTCGATCGGGGCGGCGGTGAAATCTTGTTCGTTGCGACGCGCGCCCTCGGCCAGCTCGGCCATCATTTTTTTCAGGAACGGCGTTTTCAGCGTGTAGTAGCGTTTGGCGATCACCGCGCTCAGCAGGTAGCACACCGCCGGAACGAGGGTGAACAAGGCGATAATGATGGTGAGGGTGGCGCTGTTCTGGGTTTTAGCGGCGGCGTCATAGCCGCCGCCGGCCAGCATCCAGCCGATCAGCGCGCCGCCCAGCGCCAGCCCTAACTTGAGCACAAACAGGGTACCGGCGAAGCTGATGCCGGTCAGGCGTTTGCCGTTACACCATTCGCCGTAGTCGACGGTGTCGGACATCATTACCCACTGGATTGGCGTCACCAGCTGGTGCAGTACGCCAATGACGAAGATAAAGACAAACATGGTGATTTCGGCGTCCATCGGTACGAAGAACATCGCCACGCTGAGCACCGCCAGGAGGGCGTTGGTCCACCAGAAGACGCTGACTTTGCATTTCCAGTCGGTCAGCGGTTTCGCCAGCGCCGAGCCAATCAGGTTGCCGACGCAGTAGGTCGTGAGGAAGGCGGTGAACAGCGCCGCCGAGCCCATGATCCAGGTGGTGTAGTACATCATCGCGCCGCCGCGAACGCAGACCGCGAGGATATTGAGGATGGTGAGCACGCCGACCACCCGCCACTGGTCATTGCGCCAGATATCACGCAGGTCTTCACGCATCGAGGTACTGCTCGGCGGCGCTTCGACACGCTCTTTGGTGGTAAAGAAGCAGAAGGCCAGCATCAGGAAGGCAATCACCGACAGCACCGCGATGCCCCCCTGGAAGCCGAGCGCTTTGTCTTCGCCGCCGATAAAGTTGACCAGCGGCATCATCAGCACGGTGGAGAGCATGCCCCCCGCCGTCGCCAGCACGAAGCGCCAGGACTGCAGCGAAATGCGCTGCGTCGGGTTGTCGGTGATCACGCCGCCCAGCGCGCAGTAGGGGATATTCACCACGGTGTAGAGCAGGGTCAGCAGCGTGTAGGTCACGGCGGCGTAGATCAGCTTGCCGTTGTGGCTTAAATCCGGCGAGCTGTAGGCCAGCACGCAGACGAGGCCGAACGGGATGGCGCCGAAGAGGATCCATGGGCGGAACTTACCCCAGCGGCTGCGGGTACGGTCGGCAAGCAGACCCATACACGGGTCGGAAATCGCGTCCAGCGCGCGCGCCAGCAGGAACATGGTGCCGACAAAGCCGGCGGGGATACCAAAAATATCGGTGTAAAAAAACATCATGTACAACATGACGTTATCAAAAATAATGTGGCTGGCGGCATCACCCATGCCATAACCAATTTTCTCTTTGACGGACAAAATGTGATCTTTCATATGCGCACTATTCCCTTAGCGGCACCGAGGGTTGGTACCGGTTACGGTTTTTGTAAACCTTTGCCGCACTAAGATGAATTGCGATATCTCGTTATCAGATTACGTTTCTTGTTTTCTGTGATCGTGGTAGGGAATCAGGGAGTGAAAAAGTGTAACTCACGGATTTTGTGAGGATTTGTCCAGGACTGTTCTGTAAAGTCCAGTTTTAACAGTAAAAAAGTGCGTTTAGGTATGTGGTAAACGGCTGAAAGTAGCTATAATGCGCCCCGCCTCCATGTAGCAATCGAGGCGCGGAAGATCGTCATCTCCGGTGAGGTGGCTGGACTTCAAATCCAGTTGGGGCCGCCAGCGGTCCCGGGCAGGTTCAACTCCTGTGATCTTCCGCCAATTATCATCTCATCACGTCCGAAAAAGTCATTTGAAACCCTAATTTTCAGCACAGGGTGAACAATCGACTGGGCACTCTTCACCATTTGATCACCTCTTAACGCAATGAAATTATTATATAAAAATGAAAGCTGAACAGAGTGAAAAGTAAAAACCAAATAAACGTTTTACCTTCTGTCACCTGACCTGGCGCCTCCCGAGTAAAGAATTTTGGTATTCAAACTTTTTCTACTCCAGCGCTGGGATAAAAGAAAATCACTTCACATCAATGGCCTTCCTCTTGAATCCTCTTCAGATTTATGAGAGCGTTACAGAGCCAAACCTAGCATTTTATGGGTTAATAGCCCATCGGGCCATGAGTCATGGTTTCGCCTAGTATTTTAGCTATGCCCGTCGATCAGTTCGCTGAGCGGCGGCTGGGGGCCACCGATCAGCGAACTGATCGACGTGCTCAAGTAGGTTTGGCTCTTCTAGCCCTCAACCATCTAGGCGCATAAGGATATTCTCGATGCTGACTCAGTTAAAAAAAAATGGTACTGAGGTATCCAGAGCAACCACGTTATTTTCATCATTCGTTGACAAGAACAAAGTAAAATGCCCTGGTAATGTAAAAAAATTCATCTTTCTGTGTGGTGCTAATAAAAAAAATGGAGAGCCATCAGCGAGGCGACTGGAATTAATAAATTTTTCTGAACGGTATTTAAGTAATTGCCATTTTTTTCTTGCTGAACTAGTTTTCAAAGAGTTAAGCACAGATGAGGAATCATTATCTGATAATTTATTAGATATCGAAGCTGATTTATCAAAATTAGCCGACCATATTATCATTGTTTTAGAAAGTTATTCTTCCTTTACGGAACTTGGTGCATTCGCATACAGCAAGCAATTACGCAAGAAATTAATAATAGTTAACAATACAAAATTTATAAATGAGAAATCTTTTATAAACATGGGACCAATAAAAGCTATTACTCAGCAATCTCAACAATCTGGTCATTTCTTGCATTATAAGATGAAAGAAGGGGTTGAAAGCATAGAGCGCTCTGATGGGATTGGTGAAATTTTCGATCCATTATATGATATTCTTTCAAAGAACGACAGAGCAATTTCAAGAACTTTAAAAAAGGAAGAGTTAGATCCCTCCAGTAACTTTAATAAAGACTCAGTACGCTTTATTCATGACGTGATTTTTGTATGTGGTCCTTTGCAACTCAATGAACTTATCGAAATAATCACAAAAATTTTTGGTACAAAAAGCCATTACAAAAAAAATCTTCTAAAGCATCTTGGTATGCTAATGGCAATTAGAATAATATCATGCACAAATGGGATTTATTATTCTTTGTATAAAGAATATTATTTTAAATATGACTTTGACATTGACAACATATCATCAATGTTTAAAGTTTTTTTCCTCAAGAACAAGCCAGAAAGGACGAGGGTATATGAGAATATATAGCCTAATTGACTCACAGACATTGATGACAAAGGGATTTGCTGCTGAAGTAATGCGATCACCTGAGCCACCAAAAAAATGGGATATAGCTAAGAAAAAAGGAGGTATGAGAACAATTTATCACCCATCATCAAAAGTTAAACTAATTCAATATTGGTTAATGAATAATATTTTTTCAAAACTGTCAATGCATAATGCTGCATATGCATTTGTTAAAAACCGTTCAATAAAAAGCAATGCTTTATTACATGCCGCATCAAAAAATAGATACTATGTAAAAATAGATCTCAAAGATTTTTTTCCTTCAATAAAATTTAGTGATTTTGAGTATGCATTCACTCGTTATCGAGATCGCATTGAATTTACACCCGAATATGATAAAGAGTTACTACAACTTATAAAAACAATATGCTTCATATCAGATGGCACCCTCCCTATCGGGTTTCCTACATCTCCAATAATTGCAAACTTTGTGGCAAGAGAACTTGATGAAAAACTTACGCAAAAACTAAATGCAATTGATAAACTTAATGCTACTTATACACGATATGCAGATGATATTATTGTTTCTACAAATATGAAAGGGGCTAGTAAATTAATACTTAATTGTTTTAAAAACACAATAAAAGAGATTAGGCCTGACTTTCAAATAAACATTAAAAAAATTAAGATCTGTAGTGCTTCGGGAGGAAGCATAGTAGTTACCGGCTTAAAAGTTTGCCATGACTTTCATATTACATTACATAAGTCAATGAAAGATAAAATAAGATTGCATCTTTCTCTTTTATCAAAAGGGGTATTAAAAGATGAAGACCACAATAAACTTTCCGGTTATATTGCTTATGCAAAAGATATAGACCCCCATTTTTATACAAAACTGAACAGAAAATACTTTCAAGAAATAAAAATGATTCAAAATATTCACAACAAAGTTGAACAACCCTATTATTTTGGTTGCAACCTAGCAAGAATATGGAATAAAGCGCGAACAACATAGGGTTTCTAGAATGAACTACAATCTTGAGAATGTGTATATATAAACGTATAATTTATTCTCAATCTAAGATAGAATGCGATAAAATCATCCCATTGGCGGAAATTTACCACTCCTAAATCTCCACCAAAATGTTCAACTTCATTCTTATATTAGAGTGTTCGATAAGAGATTATATTTTATGCTGCCGGAATTTTTAAAATATGGGTACCTTGGTCTTTTAGCTATTATAATAGTACTTTCTTATAGAATAATTATAAATGGCAATAATAAAAACCATAAAACATCAAGAGTCATTTATATTTTACTTGCTTTTTCTTTAATTAATTTCTTAAGTGGTTTTATGGGATACATTTGGGCCTCAAAGGAACTCGAGGTTGCGGCAAAAAAAGCGACCACTGCATCAGTTTTAGATACACACATACGTAGCATCACTAAAAAACATGAAGACGATATGCTCCCTTTACAGCTTGCTTTAAAAAGTACTGTAGACAATTTAAAAGTCTCGTTACTAGAGAGTACCAGGAGTCAGTATCTCAATGAAATAGAACGAATCAATAAAGTTATTCGTGAAAGAGAAATTATTTTCTCAGAAAACATAAACAATCTTAAAAATAACATATCAAAAGAAGTCGATTAATATTTGACTGCCGAAATTCCTTTTACCTTCAGTTATCCCTTTGGTTCAATGTTTCTTTTTTTGAGACTCCCTCGCCAGTTCCTTTAACCAACTGGCGAGACTTACCCCTCCCTCTGCCGCCACGGTATCAAGTTGTCGCTTTAATGCTGGGTCCATGCGCATTTTGAACTGTGGAGACAGTCCGCCACCTTTTGTTTTTCTCGCGCGATATGGTTGACATGGGGCCATCTAAATGCATCTTGTGCAAGCAACGCTCCGATGTGCGGGAATACAACCGGAGCGTCTAACCTCACCAACAATCAAGGAGTTGATTATGGCTGATTTGCATTCTACCCCAGATATCACCGTTAGCGGAACCGAGCGTCGGTTGCTGGTTGGCTATCGACCCAATGGCCGGGATATCAGTACACCAAGTCTTCCCCTTTCTGGCAAGTGGCTACGCGAAGCGGGATTCGGTACCGGGAAGCCGGTCACGGTTAAGGTGATGGATGGCTGCATTTTGCTGCTGCCACTCAGCGATAAAAGAAGAGAAGCTAACAGCCAAATTACGGTATATTCAACAATCGCTGAAAAGCGTCAACGGCACGCTGCAACATACCCGATAGCGCGAGCAGGGAAATTTCCTGGATTGCATCTGCCGCCTGATCCGGGCGATAAAACGGCTAACGCCTCCCCTTCCTCCATCCTGTCTGACACTTCCATATTTTCACATTCCGGATTGCCGCCCGCAAACGCGCCAGATTAATCGTTCGTCTAATGAAATTTATGCCCCGCTCCTGACATACTCTACCGTTGTGAACAGGTTGACCCGGAGACCATATGGCAAAGGAAACTATAACGTCGTCCCCAGCAGGTGAATTCATTATGTTTGCCAGTAGTGATGGGGAAGTGCGCGTTGAATGCCGCTTTGAGCAAGAAACACTATGGCTCCCTCAGGCAACTATCGCCAGCCTTAATCAAGTCACCCCCCAAGCCGTTACACGGCATATTAAAGCGATCTATGAGGAAGGCGAGCTTGAGCAAAACGCAACCTGTGAGTCTTACTTACAAGTTCAACAAGAAGATAGCCGTCAGGGATCAGTTCCGGCAATTTAACGACCGTGATGTTTTGCAAGGCGCAGGTAAAGTCAGTAAAAAAATGGCCGATGAAACAGCACCTAAAAAGTAGCCAAGGATACCCCACAGCCACTCCCTACCAACCTCAGCCCCCCAACTCATCATCCCAGCCAATCATTTTTATCCAAACCCTGCGTTATTTTGTCTCTCGCAAACCCGTTACACTGGCGCGGTGGCCGCGCGCCTTACCAACCGAAACAGGAGAGCCATAATGACCCCCGAACTCAGACACTGTTTTTCCATTACCATCCAGGTTGATAAACCGATAATCGTCTCCCGCAGCCCGCAGACCGGTAAGCGCCAGCTGATCCCGATTGTCGGCGGCAGCGTCTCGGGTCAACTTCGCGGCCACGTATTACCCGGCGGCGTCGACAGCCAGATAATCGAACCCGACGGCACCTGCAGGCTGTCCGCCCGCTATGCCCTGCAGGTGGCGGAAGGCACAGTCTATGTGGAAAACAATGGCATCCGCCGGGTGCCGGCCCAGTATCATGACCAGCTTTTCGCCGACGATATGCGCTTTTTTAGCGATATTCCGCCAGAAGCCATCTATTTTCGCACCGTGCCCACCTTTGAGGTGGATGCTCCCGCGCTCAGCTGGCTAACCACCTCGCTGTTTATCTGCGCCGGTGGCCGGACCCAGGATGGGGTGATGCTCGACTTCTATCAGGTGGGCTGATTTTCACTTTCTGCATATAACTGTTATTGCCGTTAGCCCGTTTTTCCCCTCCCGGCAGCGGTCTACGATGGCTCCATCTTTTCATTCACCCGAATCACAGACCGGAGCAGTTATGAAAGCTATCGCCATTACTCAAGCCGCCGCTGACGGCAACAACATCCCTTCTTTAACCGAGATCGACCTGCCGATCCCCACCGCCCACGGGCGTGATCTGCTGGTCGCTGTGAAGGCTATCTCGGTCAATCCGGTAGACACCAAAGTGCGCGCCGGCTTTCAGGGCGACACGCCGCGGGTGCTGGGCTGGGACGCCGTTGGCGTGGTGCAGTCCGTCGGTGAGGAAGTGACGCTGTTCGCGCCCGGGGACGAGGTCTGGTACGCCGGCGCGCTGGGCCGGGCCGGCAGCAACAGTGAATATCAGCTGGTGGATGAGCGCCTGGTGGCGCACAAACCGCGCACCCTCGATAATGCCTCCGCCGCCGCGCTGCCGCTGACGGCGATCACCGCCTGGGAGCTGCTGTTTCACCGTCTCGGCGTTGAGGAAGGCGGCAATGCGGGCGACACGCTGCTAATCGTCGGCGCGGCGGGCGGCGTGGGGTCTATCCTGACCCAGCTGGCCAGTAAACTGACCGCCATGACGGTGATCGGCACCGCCTCGCGTCCCGAGAGCCAGCAGTGGGTCCGCGAGGCGGGCGCGCACCATGTGATCGATCACAGCAAGCCGCTCGCCGACGAGCTGGCGCGCATTGGTATCACGTCGGTAACCCATGTCGCCAGCCTGACCAATACCGAGCAGCACTTCAACGCGCTGATCGACGCCCTCGCCCCGCAGGGCAAGCTGGCGCTGATTGATGACCCGGAGACCCTGGACGTGGTGCCGCTGAAGGCCAAAAGCCTGTCCCTGCACTGGGAATTTATGTTTACCCGGTCGATGTTCACCACGCCGGATATGATCGCCCAGCATCAGCTGCTGACCCGTGTGGCCGCCCTGATCGACAACCACACCATCAAAACCACGCTCGGTGAACACTACGGCGCCATTACCGCCGCCAATCTGCAGAAAGCGCATCGTCAGCTGGAAACCGGACGCGCTGTAGGCAAGATCGTGCTGGAGGGATTTTAAGATGATCTCGCTTATCGCCGTGCTCAGGGCGAAACCAGGCCAGACGGCGGCGCTGCGCCAGGCTTTGCAGGCGCTACTCCTGCCGACGAGACAGGAGCCGGGCAACCTCGACTATGCCCTGTTTCAGCTGCGCGACGCGCCGGACACCTTCTATATGCGCGAGGCGTGGCAGGGACAGGACGCCCTCGATGCCCATGTCGCGATGCCCTATTTTCAGGCGTTTATGACGCAGATGGAGTCTCTGCTGGCTGAGCCGCTGCGGCTGGACTTTCTGACGCCGGTTGAGCCTTAGCCCACCGGCTGACGAGGGGTGGGAAAATCACGCCCCTCCGCCGCGCGGGTTTAAAAGTGGGCGGGAAGCGTGCGGGTTATCTTTTCCAGCACCCCGCGATGGACCGTAATGTAACCACCTTTGCGCAGCTCTGCCAGAATCGACATAACACGGCTGCGCGACAGGTTGGTGCGGCGCTGTATAAAGCTTAACGCGTTAATTTGGCGACGATATTCCTCCGGGTAGTCCGCCAACTCTGTTAGCAGGGTTCGCACCATCGGATAAGAATCCACCCCCACCATCTCCTGCGAACGCATCCTCAACACCATCAGTCGCTGCGCCAGAATATGAGCCATCTCCTGCCACAGGTTTTTCTCATTGAGGATCTCGACCGCCACCTGGTGTCCTATCCAGCGTCCGCGCAAATCCGTCTCAGCAAATACGGAACAGTGGCTTTTTTCCGGGATACCATTAAACGCGCCGTAACCATCGATTAATCCCAATAGCGAAGGGGCAAATATCGTTGATACAACCATGCTCTTCTCCGCATGGCAAACGGAGGCAATCCCCTCTTCGATTAAAATTATTCCAGATTCTTCCCGGGTCGGCGGAAAACGATAATAGGTCGATCGCGGCAGCGCAAAGGGTGAGCTGACGGGCAGGAACGCAGATAACAGGGATTTCACCGCGAATAACGGCTTTGTCTGTCTTCCGTAGTAAAAGGACGTTAACGCCTGGTCGGTAGAGGGGCTGGCTGCAGGTATCGACATGGTTTTTATGCCATCAGGTCAGGTTGAAAAAGTGATTCATTGAGAATCATAGTATCAACAGGTGAAATAACGAATAAAAGACAAGACGTTACGGGGATAAAAAGAGTGTAAGCATCATTATCTGCAATAACTATTTATCTCTATTCTACAGGAATAAATAATACTATATGCCGTAAATACCTATAAGGCTTAGCGGCGATAAAGATAAGGCCATCTTATTATTTACTGCGCTGGTTAAGGCCGCGCCTGAGGGTTTCTCTACCGCTTTCCCCCTCGCATCTCGGCCAGTCCAGGCTACGCTTATCGATGCCACTGACCACCCGCATTCCCCTCCCGTTCTATTGAGTCCATTCATCAAGAAGAGGTTTCGCTATGCTGATCAACGCTATTGGTACCTACTCCGCCAGCCAGCCGCTGGAATCAATGGCCATCACCCGCCGCGACCCGGGGCCGCAGGATGTACAGATCGCCATCGCTTACTGCGGCGTCTGCCACTCCGATCTCCACCAGGCGCGATCGGAATGGGCGGGAACGCTGTATCCCTGCGTGCCGGGGCATGAAATTGTGGGTCGGGTGACCGCGGTCGGCAACGCCGTCTCGCGCTACGCCGTCGGCGATCTGGTGGGCGTCGGCTGTATGGTCGATAGCTGTCAACAGTGCGAAGAGTGCGCTGAGGGGCTGGAAAACTACTGCGACCACATGGTGCTGACCTATAACGGGCCGACCCAGGACGCGCCGGGACACACGCTTGGCGGTTATTCACAGCAGATCGTGGTCAATGAACGCTACGTGCTGCGGATAACCCATCCCGAAGCGCAGCTGGCCGCCGTCGCGCCGCTGCTGTGCGCCGGGATCACGACATACTCGCCGCTGCGCCACTGGCACGTCGGGCCGGGTAAAAAAGTCGGCGTGGTCGGCATCGGCGGCCTCGGGCATATGGGGATCAAGTTGGCCCACGCCATGGGGGCCCACGTGGTGGCCTTTACCACCTCCGAATCCAAGCGTAATGCGGCCAGAGCGCTGGGCGCCGATGACGTAGTGGTGTCGCGCAATGAAGACGAAATGGCGGCCCACGTCAAAAGCTTCGATTTCATCCTCAACACCGTGGCAGCGCCGCATAATCTCGATGCCTTCACCACGCGGCTGAAACGTGATGGCACCATGACGCTGGTTGGCGCCCCGGCCACGCCGCATCCGTCGCCGGAAGTGTTCA
>OLOE01000196.1_pt1 | contig 33492 bp, 44 predicted proteins | sample 1673201 | NCBI WGS metagenome assembly OLOE01 (sample SAMEA3136765, study PRJEB25190) | human gut metagenome | biome: human gut; feature: human-associated habitat; material: faeces | place: Austria | collected 2013
GCGGGCTCGATGAGGACGACATTGCGGTGTTGTTTGGCTGCAGCGTTCAGACCGTACGCGCAACGCTGTCACTACTGGATGCCACCCAGGCTGTTCGCGATGCAGTGGAGTCCGGAACGGTCACCGTTACCCAGGCGCGTCAGCTGGCATCGCTTAAACCCGAAGAGCAGCGGGAGAAAGTCTCTGAAATCGAAGCGGCAACTGCTGGCACAACCGGCCATGAAAAAGCCCGGCGTCAGCGTCAGATCCTCGGTGATGCAAAGCCTCGCCTGAAAACCCGCAAAGAAATTACTAAAGCCCTGGAATCTGCCGAGGGTGAGTATGCGAGCGCACTCCGTTGGGTGCTTGGGGAGGCCGTATGACAATCGTAAAAACCCATACCGGCACCGTGATCACCAAAGACGGTCCGAAGGTAAAAAAACTGCACCAGACAGAGCGGATGTGGGTCGTCGGCAAAAACGAGTTTTACCACAAAGAAACAGGGCGCCGTCACTTTGCAGAAAATACGCGCCGCCGGCTGCTGCTCGACACCATCAAGCCTATCGAGGTGAAGCATGTTTAAACAGAACGAAAAGGCTATTTCACAGATTGCGGAATATATCCCGCGCGCCTGCCGAGGTATGCAGCTGCAGGAAGCGAAAGCGCGTCTGGAGAAAAAAATAGCGCTCTATACCGATGACGGCTGTGATGTTGCCGTTCTTAACGCGGCGTTTGCATCACCTCTTAACAGTCATACGCGGGAGTCTTTTTTTTCGTGCATCGCAGAGCTGCTGCGCGAGGGGGCAGACAAATGAGCATCATCAAAGGCAAGCTTATTAGCAGCCAGCGCTATCTCAACATGAGCATTGTTAACGAACGGGCGACCCGGTTTAAACGCTTCATCGTCAATGTACATCCCGTAGTTCTGCGCGGGGTTCAGTACACCATCCTGATGGACGGGCATCACAACTACGCAGCGGCAAAACTGGCTGGCGTAGATCCAGATTACCGCCCGGTAGCCAAGAAGGTGATGAAAATCATTGGCGGAATGTCAGAGCGTGAGCAAGAGGCGTTATTCATCAACAACGTTACAGATAGCGATTATTACTACGTCGAAACAGGTGAGGTGGTAGAGGAATTACGGCTGCCAGATACGTCGTGCAAGTTCCAGGCTCACGCTGGCAATCAATGGATCTCTGGAGGCGCAGCTTGACTGATATCACCGAACTGGCGCAGAGCATGAAAGCGGCAGCAAAGAAAGCGACTCCTGGTCCGTGGGCATTAGCCCGCGACAGGAAAACAGTAGTCTCCAATCAGTCGCATCCAATCGCGAACTTATCAGATGCTATGCATCGTATGTTGGCTGATGGCACTACCGGACAAGACGCAGAATTCATCTCCCTGGCTAACCCTGCCAACATCCTCTCGCTGGTAGAGGCGCTGGAGAAGGCGCAGACCATCAACGCAGCAGCCGAGAAACTGGTCCGCTGCAAAGGTCGCTATCACAGCGAGCAGAACTATCGAGCGCTGGCGGCGCTGTTTGGCGTGAACACTCCAGATCTGCCACCGCTGGATGACGAGTCCCACGCCGTCACTGTAGAAAACCTGCAGGAGAGCGCCTACAGAGCTGGCTTAACTGCTGGCTGGAATCTTGGGCTGGCTAATAACAACGAAGGGTTCAATAAATGCCTGGCGGCTCATACTGCTGGCTTCAAGGTGAAAGCTGAGTGATGAAAATGGGTGAACACATGGAGCCGGTTGTCGAGCTCCTGGAAGAACTGAACGGCAACAACACCGACGCCAAATTGAAACTACTCGCCCTTGTTATCTCGGAATACATGCTTAATGCGGATGTTACTGGATTTGAGGTCACCGCAGGGAAGATGAAAGTTTCCGTAGATATAAGCGTGGAGGAATAGCCCATGACCAAATCAACCATAACCAGAGAGCGCTTGGAACAACTCGCTGATAACAACACTATCTGCAAAGTTTCATGGGATGATCGGATCGAACTGGCACAAATCGCGCTGGCCGCAATGGACAGCGAGTCAGGGTGTTTGCCTCTCGACTACCTGCATGGGCACAAAGACGGTCTGGAATGGGCCGCCCAACTGGCAGAAGCCAATCACCCTGAAACCGGAGACTGGCTATACGATGACCCTATTGAGCTGGCAAAAGCTATTCGCAAAGGTCCAGATATGCCGCCAGTGCAGCCGGTAGAGGACAGCGAACCGGTGGCAGAAATCACCGAGGATTTGGGGCGTTTGTTTGTCAAAATCCACTACCCAACAACGTTAAGAGCTGGCGACAAGCTCTATCGACACGCGCAGCCAGCGCCGGTAGCGCCGGAGGAAATGACGCCGCAGCAGGCCAGTCGGTCATATGGTGGAGAAGTTCGCGGGTATCGTGCTGGCTGGAACGCCTGCCGCGCCGCCATGCTGCAGGAATTAAAAAAAAGTGCAGGAACTGAAGCGATCTGCAGGAGTGACGAAAATGTGCAGGTGCTGCACACCAAATCTCCGGCGCAATCCGATTGCTGCCCGGCGCAAAACGTCGTCGTTCCAGCGCAAAGCCCAATCGATCACGGTTATCTACCAGAGTGCGAATGCTCAGGGTGTAAGGCTACAGCCAGAATCTGCGCTGAATTATCTACCAACTCTTCGGAAAACCCGGATTGTTGGTGCCGCACATGCCGGCCTGTGGTCTTGAACGATATGCGCTTTGTGGTGTGCCCTGATTGCGGAAATAAGAGATGCCCACGGGCAAATGACCATAGAAATGCCTGTACCGGAAGCAATGAGCCTGGTCAGGAAGGAAGTGCGTATCCGGATACCCTGCAGGAGCCAAAGCCATGACTGAGGGAATGCGGCAGCACCGCGCTTTCGTGCTGAGTTGTTTGTCGGCAAGAGCTAAGCGCAGAACGGCGCAGGAGGTGAAGTGATGGCGTACATCTTCCTGATTTTCGTCATCAGCAGCAATACATCGAATATGCAGGTGGTTCCCATGCAGAGTATGGAGCAGTGCAAAGCAGCCATTAAGGCGATGAAAGTTGCAGATGATAAGAGGTCCTGGGACGATGTTTCGCCAAGCGTAGATAATATTCAATGCGTAGAGGTGAAAGGTGCCTAAATCCCCCGCAGAACGTAAAGCCTCCAGTTGAAATCAAACCCCTCTCCGGAGGGGTTTTTCTCGTATATGCTCATTTTGCTTTTATCCCTGTGACGGGCGATAATTACCTTGTCAGTCTGGACAACTGACAACTTTACCCCGGCGCCAAGTGGGGACACATGGCGCAAACACTGCAATTTGAGAAGAGTTATCAAAACGTACTGATTCCCGCAGAGCCGGGAACCAGCGAATACCTGCAACTTATCCCAGTAGGGCAACTGCTTTGCGGTGAGTTCCGCAAGCCCCGGAATTACGCATTCCACAAGAAGTTCTTCAAGCTTCTGACCCTCGGGTATCACTACTGGACGCCTTCCGGTGGACTCATTGAGCCCGCGGAGCGCACCCTCATATCCGGGTTTATCGACTTCCTCTCATCCGACTTCGATCAGCGCGCTGCGCTCCAGAACGCCGCGGAGATGTATCTCTCCTCTGTCGGTATTTCTCGTTCCCGCGATATGGCGCTTCTGAAACACTTCGAATCCTTCCGCGAGTGGGCAACCATTCAGGCTGGCTTTTACGACGAATACCAGATGCCTGACGGCAGCCGTCGTCGTGTCGCAAAGTCGATCTCCTTCGCCAGCATGGACGACAGCCAGTTTAACGGCGTCTACAAATCAGTGCTGAATGTGCTCTGGAACTACATTCTGCGTCGCAAATTCCACTCGCCGGCTGAGGCTGAAAACGCCGCCAGTCAGCTGCTGAGCTTTGCGGGGTGATGGCTATGCAATGTCTTCTCGCCAAAGTAATGGAGCGCGGCATCTTCCGCGTGCCGGCGCGCCGCAAGCGCAAGGTCGAAGTTAAGCCATCCGATATCCCCACCTTTCACTATACGGCTCACCTGGCAGATGTCCGCTGGCTGCGCCGCGCTGCCAGAAGGAAAATTGCATGAGCATTTATCAACGCATTAACGGCGCTGACTGGCGCAATATCTGGGTTGTTGGCGACCTGCACGGCTGCTACACCAACATGATGAACCGGCTGGACGCTGTCGGGTTCGACCCAGCACAGGATCTGCTGGTTTCGGTTGGCGACCTTATCGACCGCGGCACCGAGAACGTCGAATGCCTCGACCTGATTAATCAGCCATGGTTCCTCGCGGTGCGCGGCAACCATGAGCAGATGATGCTGGACGCTATCGCAGCCGGATACGGCGGCAAGGAGATTCACTGGAGGCAGAACGGCGGATCCTGGTACTACTTCCTTGACCCGGAGCAGGAGATTTTGGCTAAGTCTCTAATCCCCAAGGTGACGGCGCTGCCTCTTATCATCGAGGTAATGACCGAGGGTAAGAGGGTGGTGGTCTGCCATGCTGACTACCCTCATAACGAATATGCGTATGACAAGCCCGTCGATGCAGAACAGGTGATCTGGAATCGTGAGCGAGTGAGCGCGGCTCAGGATGGGATTGTGAATGAAATATCCGGTGCAGACCTGTTTATTTTTGGGCATACCCCGGCACATCAGCCAAACCAGTACGCCAATCAGATGTATATCGATACCGGGGCTGTATTCTGTGGCCGCCTGACCTTGGTGCAGATCCAGGGTGGTGATCATGCGTAAACCAGCACGCCGTAAATGCGCCCACTGCCGCGAATGGTTCCATCCTGCCCGGGAAGGGCAGGTGGTGTGCAGTTTTGAATGCGCCAGCGAGATCGGCAAAAAACAGACAGCAAAAGCCCGGGAAGCGGCGAAGGCCAGGGCGGTGAAGCGCCAGCGCGAATCCGAGAAAGAGGGGCGCCAGCGTCGCCGCGCTAAGCGAGAGTCATTCAAGACAAAGGCCCAATGGGATAAAGAGGCTCAGTCAGCCTTTAACCGGTACATTCGCATTCGTGATGAAGGTAAGCCCTGCGTCAGCTGCGGAAGCCCGCTTATCGGTAAGAGCAACTACCTGACCGGCAGCGCTATTGACGCCAGTCATTACCGTTCCCGTGGCGCGGCGTCGCACCTGAAATTCAACGTGTTCAATGTCCACTCCGCCTGCACCCGGTGCAACCGGCAGTTGAGCGGAAATGCCGTTGAATACCGCATTCGCCTGGTTGAACGCATTGGTCTGGAACGCGTAGAGCGCCTTGAGGCTGATAACGAGCCGCGCCGGTTCGATATTCCCTACCTGCAGCGCATCAAATCCATCTTCACCCGCAGAGCCCGCGCGCTGGAGAAGCGCCGCGCCCGCCATCAGGAGGCCGCATGAGCCGTGACGTTATCGAACGCATCCGCGACCGCTGGCAAAAGCTCCGCCTCTGCCGGCACCGCGGCACCGTACTGGTTGACTACAAAATATTACGCAATTTCGTCCGTATCTATAAGCGCCTGGGAGAAGAAGCATGACAGCTCAATACTTGGAATTTGTTCGCCAGCAGCTGATAGTGGCCACTGCCGATCTGAGCGGCGCGACGAAAGGGCAACTGGTGGCTTTCGCAGAAAATGCGCAATTCACCGCTACGGCGCGCAGCCGGGGAAGGAAGAAAGTAGCCGACCCGGTAACCGGCCGCATGGTAAACCCATCCAGCCCGCCAATTCCCGGGCAGCAGTCCCGCGCAAAAGGTTCATCAATCGCTCTCGTTCTGCCCGTTGAGTATTCGACGGCCAGCTGGCGCCGGGCTCTGCTGTCGCTGGAAGAGCATCAGAAAGCGTGGTTGCTGTGGAACTACAGCGAGAATATCCGCTTTGAGCACCAGGTGGCGATCACCCAGTGGGCGTGGACGGAGTTCCGTGAGCAACTTGGCGCAAAGAAGGTGGCCGGCAAGACGATGGAGCGCCTGAAGAAGCTTATCTGGCTGGCGGCGCAGGACGTGAAAGCAGAGCTGGCGGGTAAGTATGTATACCAGCACCAAGATCTTGCAGCCCTGTGTGGCGTTAAACCTGATAACTGGTGCCATAACTACGCGGATTACTGGCGGGCTATGTGCGCCATTTTTAAGCGGCTTGATAGCGACTCTCTTCTCTGCGCCGTGAGAACACGATCACAACAAAAAGCGACTTTTTCGCAGCAGGGTCTTGCAAAAGTCAATTAAATGCGTCATATTTGAGTCTACTTTGATATGCTGCCTTAACTTTAAGTGGCGGCATGAAGAATAAAAAGGCCCTGGCGGAAACGTCGGGGCTTTTGCGTTTCTGGGTCAGAAGCACAGCGGTTGTGCGTTCGGCTGTTAACCGAATGGTCGAAGGTTCGAATCCTTCCTGTCCCGCCAATTCAGCGCCATTAGCTCAACCGGAGAGAGCAATAGCCTTCTAAGCTATCGGTTTCAGGTTCGAGTCCTGAATGGTGCACCAGATTGCATCTGTCGTAGTTTGGTAATTACGTCTGGCTTCCACCCAGAAGATGCGGGTTCGATCCCCGCCAGATGCTCCAATCCCTCTACCTTGGGACCATTACGGCTACCGCGCCGTCACTTTTTACCCTTGGTATTTCTTCCCGCCTTGAGCGGGTTTTTTATTGAGCATGCCCAGACCCTCGGGAATCATCCCCGACGTGCTTTGTTGATAAATCAGCCCGCAGGGTCTGGGCCTCTTTTCCCCTTTACGCACAGCGCCATCCGTCATCAACGGAGGTGAGGTTATGACAAAAATGAGCACCATTTACAGCAGACTTTCATACGGCACCGGGACCGCACTGACGGGCTGCGGTGTCTCAGCAAAGGCGTATGCCGGGGCAGTTAAGGCAGAGGTATGGATTTTGGCCGACAAAATAGCGGGGATGACCCTGAGTGACTGGGCAATTATTGTCGGTATAGCCTGCACCATTACCACCTGTGGGGTGAACTGGTACTACCGGCGGAAAGAACGCGAGGATCGGCTCAATGGCTATGACACCAAAGCTGAGGAATAGCGTTATCGCTGCCGTCGGCGGTGGCGCCATAGCCATTGCTTCTGCGCTCATCACTGGGCCAACTGGTAACGATGGTCTTGAAGGTGTGCGGTACGATCCCTATCAGGATGTGGTAGGCGTCTGGACTGTCTGTTATGGCCACACAGGCAAAGACATCATGCTCGGCAAGAAGTACACCGAGGCCGAATGCCGTGCCCTTCTCAGTAAAGACCTGAACGCCGTCGCTCGCCAGATTGACCCATACATCCAGAAGCCGATCCCAGAAACAATGCGCGGGGCTCTGTACTCATTCGCGTATAACGTCGGCGCTGGCAACTTCCAGACCTCCACACTGCTGCGCAAAATCAACCAGGGCGACCAGAAAGGTGCATGTGATCAGCTGCGCCGCTGGACCTATGCCAAGGGCAAACAGTGGAAAGGCCTGGTAACTCGCCGCGAGATTGAGCGTGAAGTTTGTTTGTGGGGGCAGAAATGAGCCGGTTAACCGCCATTATCAGCGCCATTGTGATCTGCCTGGTTGTTTGCCTTGGGTGGCTGGCAATGCATTACCACAACGCTGCTGCTGAGCAGAAAACCCGAGCCGATGGCGCCGAACAGCAGGTAAACGCAGCGCAGGCGGTCACATCCAACGTTCTGACCACCATGACCATCTTCAACACCATCGCCGAGGCCAATCAGCATGCAAAAGAGCAGATCGCACTGGACGCATCGGGAGCCTCGGCTGATATCCGGGTTGCTGTTGCGAATGATGATTGCACTAATCGCCCTGTGCCTGCTGGCGCAGTTAAGCGGCTGCAGCAATACGCGAACGGTCTACGTCAAAGTTCCGGTGGTCCCGTTACCAGCCAGCCTGACGGCTGACACCCCGCAACCGGAAATCCCTGACAACCTGACGTGGGGCCAGAGTCTCGATTTAAACGTCAGCCTGCTATCAGCGTTGGGGCAGTGCAACCGGGATAAGGCTGACATCAGGCAAGCAGAGAAGAAACGAGCCTCGCAATAGCGGGGCTTTTTAATGCGTATCGTACACGCAAACCATCGAGAGTCTTTCAGTCGTGAGCCTGAGGAACGCCGTTAAAGGTGGCGACCTCTCTCGGGCGGCGTTCCTGTACGACAGGCTCACATCTAAAGGGAAACTGCATGAAAAACTTTTTGATCGACACACTGAATAAAATTCTCTATTACGCGCTGCTTGCGGCACTGGCCTTTGGATCGGTTACAGGGCAAAGCAACATTCTGAACGTGGCCGCTACTGCGTTTTGGGTGGTGGTATTCCTTGGTGTGTTTGGGGGTGTTCTTACAACATTCCTCTCCCATGTCGCTGAGCATGTAACTGATGAGAAAACACGTCAGTCGGTGCTTGAGTCGCTGAGAAAGATTGTCCGGCGTAAGAACGTCGTTGCTCGTTGGTGGGGATGGTGTTGCATGGTGGCAACCATCGCTCTGCTTGCCTACGGCGGCTGGGTATTCACCGCAGTGTGTTATGCGCTTTCATCCCTGTTTGTGCGGTTCTGCATTTCTCTGGCCAGAGACAAAGTAGAAAAACAGACGGTCGGAGTTTTAGCTTGATGGCATTACAGAGCCACTTCAAGAGGTGGCTCGATAATGTCAAGGCGAGGTAAGCCATATGCGCACTACTGGAATCCTAATGGCGGAAATTACGCTTCGCCCATATATGAAGCCGCTGCTCATCCTTTCGGTGCTTTTGCGCTGGGGTTGGCTCACTAAGAAGTGTATCCGGATTGGCCATGTAATTGGCAAGCAGGCGTAATTATAAAGTTCTGCAAATGGTGCGTTAAAAGCGCCATTGACAGAGTTTTATATAAGTTTCACAACTTACCGATCAAAAAATTCCCCGGTAAGTATTCGAGCAACCCAGAGGAATATTCTGTATGGCGTCGAAAAAGCTTACAGCTGATCAGCAGCAGCTTTTCGATGCTCTGACTCCGCTGCAAAAAAGGTTCGCACTTGCAATCATCAAAGGAAAGAACCAGACGGACGCCTATAAGGCTGCGAAGGGGAAGGCTAAGACGCCAGAAGCCATTCGCAACTCGGCGAGTCAGATCTTTACAAATCTTGGTGTGCAAGCCTTTCTGAAATCAGTACAGGGAGAGATTGTCGACGAGGCAATCATGACCCGAGAGGAGGCGTTAAAGCGCCTTTCTAAGATGGGTCGAACATCCATCGCTGATATAGCCGAGTTCAGCAACAGCATCGTTGGCGAAGATGACGATGGCAATCCTGTTTTCCAGGCCGTGTGGAGCTTCAAAGATTCCGCTCTTCAGGACCCTGACGCGATGAGTGCAATCTCTGAGCTCACTACGGGAAAGGACGGCATCAAGCTGAAGATGCACGACCCCAAAGCGGCAATTAAGCAGCTTGCCGAAATGCAGGGTTGGGACGCTCCGAAGAAAACCGAGCTGACCGGTAAAGACGGCGGCCCACTGAATCAGGTGACGTACACCGCTGAAGACTATGCGAAGGCCCAGCAGAAGCTGGAGGGAAGGTTAGAAGGGCTGGACTGATATGAGCGGAATTATCGAATGGGATGACCTGTCATTCCCGGAGCGCGTGATCATCCGTTCAAAGTCTACGAAGTCATTCCTGAACTTCACCCGGATATGGTTCGAGCTGATTCAGGGCGATCGGCTGCTGGTTAACTGGCATCACCGCCTGATGGCTTCGAAAATTGATGATCTGCTTGCCGGGCGCCTTGTCCCGCGAAACCTGATTATCAACATCCCGCCCGGCGGTACCAAAACAGAGTTCTTCTCCATCCACTTCCCGGCGTATGTCAACGCCCTGGTGCAGGAGAAGCGGCTTAAACGCTTTCGCAACCTGAATATCTCTTTTGCTGACACGCTGGTAAAGCGTAACAGCCGGCGCACCCGCGACATTATCGCAAGCCGTGAATATCAGGAGTTCTGGCCCTGCTCGTTTGGTGTCAACCAGGCTGAAGAGTGGGAGATAAAGGACGAACGAGGGCGTTCAATAGGGCAGACGGTATCGCGCTCAAGCAATGGGCAGATCACCGGTGGTCGTGGTGGCTACTACGGCCCTGAGTTCTCCGGCATGGTGATGCTGGACGACTACAACAAGCCCGTGGACATGCTCAGCGAGTCCCGGCGTAAAAGCGCGAATACGCTGCTGGTAAACACCATTCGCTCACGCCGCGGCGATAAGTCGAAAGAACACCCGACGCCATTTGTAAGCATCCAGCAGCGCCTGCACACCGACGACGCGACGGGATTCATGCTTGCCGGCGGAATGGGCGTGCCTTTTCACCATGTCGCCATACCGGCCATGATAGACGAGAAGTACATCCAGTCGCTCGATGAGCCATGGCGTTCTCTATGCTGGGAGACGGTCAAAGATACCGATTCGGTGGTCGTGGGTGGCGTTCGCTACTGGTCTTACTGGCCGCAGATGGAAGACGTCAACGACCTCCTGCAACTGTGGGAAAAGGATCGCTATACCTTCCTGTCGCAATACCAGCAAAACCCGATGGCGCTGACTGGCGGGATCATCGACACCAGCTGGTTCAGAACGTACACCACGCTGCCGAAGCTTACGCATCGTGCTGTGTACGTCGATACGAACAGCGGCAAGGTAGAGGACTGGCTGGATTACACCGTGTTTACGCTGGCTGGCATGGGCGTGGACGGGAATCTTTACATCATCGATGTCGTCCGCGGTCGATGGGACCCGGAGGACCTCCTGAAGAAAGCGGAAGAGGTTTGGGAGAAATGGCGCCTGTCTGGGTCCATGCGGGTTATGCCGCTTCGCCATATGGCCATTGAAGAGAAACAGGCCGGTCAGGGCCTCATCACCACCCTGAAAAAGCGCAGCCAGACGCCCGGGCAACTCGCTATCCCGGTAAGGGAAATTCCCCGTGGAACCGGGCAGAACAAGCTCGTTCGCTGCCTTAACGTCATCCCTCAAATCAAAACCGGGAAAGTGTTTGTCCCCGCGACGCACACCGACGACGGACAGAAGCTTTCCAGCATCTTCTACGAGGATGGCACGATCGCAGGCTCAACGGAGTGGGTGCTGACGGCGATGACGGAATGCGCTGCTTTCTCCGCTGATGACAGTCACGACAACGACGACATCCTCGATACCTTGATGGACGCAATCGACGACAACCTGATTTCCGGCCCGCAGCCGATGGTTATCGACCCGAATCAACTCAGGAGAATTTAAGTGTGGTGGTTTAAAAAGAAAGAAGTCGCCGCGCCTGAGCCGGCAAAAGAACCTGAAGCACCGAAGGTCGGGATCAGGCCCGAGGCCGTGGCCGAAGTCCGCGCATTACCGAAAAGAGAGTTTCAGCGCTACGAGCCGCCGAAAGGGGTGATCCCCGAGGCTATCAAAAGCGCCATTCTGGCAATGGACTCCACGCCTTACGATGATCTCAATGCTGCATATGGCGGTTACGGCTACGGCGACTTTGATAGCTTTCCCGGCTACCCGTATCTGTCCACGCTGGCGCAGAAGCCTGAATATCGCAAGATGGTCGGCACCATCGCGGAGGAAATGACCCGCAAATGGATAAAGCTCAAAACTGTCGGCGATGAAGACAAGGCGGATCGGGTAAAGCAACTCGAAGAGGCCATGAAGCGGTTTAAGGTGCGCGAGCGCTTTAAAGAAGCCGCAGAACACGACGGCTACTTTGGCGGCGGCCAGATTTACATCGACGTTCGTTCGCCGCGGGGAATCTCCGCATGGATGGATGACAACGAACTGCAATCGAAGCTCTTCATGAGCGACAAGAAGATCACGAGAGGCAGCCTGCAGGGGTTCAGGGTCATTGAGCCTATCTGGACCTATCCGGGGATTTATAACTCCGACAACCCGCTGAGCCCGGATTTCTACAAGCCGACGCAGTGGTTTGTCATGGGCCGGACCGTACATGCAAGCCGGATGATTGATTTCGTCTCGCGGCAGGTCCCTGATCTGCTGAAAGCATCGTATAACTTCCGCGGCCTGTCTCTTTCACAGATCGCCGAGCCTTACGTCAATAACTGGCTCAGAACCCGCGACAGCGTCAGCGACATGATCCACTCGTTCTCAGTTCCGGTAATCGGAACAAATATGAGCACGATTCTGCAGGGCGGTGGTGCAGATAGTCTTCTGGCAAGGCTTGATGTCTTCAACCGATGCCGCGATAACCGTGGCGCATTCGCTAAAGACAACAACCCTACCCAGCCAGAAACGGTTGAGTTCGTTAACGCCCCACTTAACGGCCTTGATGCCCTGCAGGCACAGTCGCAGGAGCACATGTCTGCGGTTTCGAGCATCCCGCTCGTCAAACTGCTGGGCATTACTCCAAATGGCCTTAACGCAACGTCTGACGGCGAAATCCGCGTTTTCTACGACTACATTCACGCCCTGCAGCAGTCTGTTTTTAAAGACAATCTGAAGCGTGTGATGGATATCATTCAGCTCTCTGAGTTCGGTGACATTGACGATGGCATAACTTTCGACTTTGAGCCGCTGTACGAAATGAGTGCTAAAGAGCGGGCGGAAATTCGCAAAGTAGACGCGGACACTGACGCTGTCTATGTGGCCGCCAGCGTGCTATCTGGCAACGAAGTCCGCGAAAAAATTGCCGGTGACCCGGACTCTCCCTATCACTCTCTGGACCTGAATGATGACCTCGAAATCGAAGACGACTACGACGAAGAGGAAGAAACAGACCCTGACGATAAGGGCGGTTCATCCTAACGCTGGCGTTGAAGCATGGTACCGCCGACAGCTTGATAAGCAGGTGCAGGAAATGCAGGCTTCTGTTGTCTACTGGCTGTCGGCAAACTATCGGGCCAGCGGCGCGGCTGTCGCCATGGATGCATCACCTGCAGTGATGATGCGTAATGCCATGCAGAAACTGGCTAAGCGCTGGACGCGGCGGTTTGATGACATGGCGCAAAAGCTGGCCGACAGGTTCGCTAACGACGCCATGAAAAACGCGGATGCGTCACTGGCCACAGCCTTCAAAGATGCGGGGTTTACTGTCGAGTTCAAGATGACCTCGCAGATGAATAACGCTCTTCAGGCGACCATCGCCGAGAACGTCGGCCTTATCCGATCCATCCCCGAGAAGTATTTCACCGAGGTGGAAGGGCTGGTTATGCGGTCGGTAGCGCGTGGGCGCGACCTGTCCTATCTCACCGATGAACTCCAGAAGCGATACGGGATTACCCGGCGCCGTGCGGCGTTCATTGCCCGAGATCAGAACAACAAGGCCACCTCAGTCGTTCAGTCTGCGCGACAGCAGGCGCTAGGCATTACCCAGGGTATATGGAAGCACTCCAATGCAGGTAAGAAGCCTCGCCAGTCCCATGTGAAAGCTAATGGCAGGCTTTTCGACCTCTCGGAGGGGATGCTCATTGATGGCGAGCACATCATGCCAGGCGAATTACCAAATTGTCGTTGCACCTGGGAGGCTGTCATTCCAGGGCTTTCAAAACAGGATTGAGCAATGAACCCCACAGAGTGCTTAGCTTTCGATCGCGCCTCTGTGCGCACCATCGACGCAAATGGCCGCCTTCAGATTTCACGAACGAATATCAGCAAGGCAAACGTCAATGCCTACTATGGGCGCGAGATACCAGGAAGCGAAGAGCTTGGGCTCGAACCCAACAAGCTTTATCGGCTTTGGCGCCACCCGGACGAGCTCCGGAAAGCAGCCAAAACCTTCAATAACATCCCCGTGCTCAGCAAGCACATCCCCGATTTTCCCACTGACCCGCCCAATGAATTTCGTGTTGGCGTGACGCACTCCAATGCGGAGTTTGACGGCACGTATCTCACGGTTGGTATGTCGATTTGGGATAACAGCGCGATTGCTGGAATTGAGAGCGGAGAGCAGCGAGAGCTATCTGCATCGTACAAGTACGTCGCAGACATGACCCCGGGTGTCACCCCTGACGGCGAGCCTTATGACGGCGTTATGCGTGACATTTTCGGAAACCACGAAGCGCTGGTCCCTGACGGCCGCGCAGGGCCAGATGTACTGGTCGCAGATTCATTACCACCGGAGCTTAATCACATGCGTAAACATAAGGTAGCGGCGATCCGCGCCACCCTTAAGCCACTTCTGGCGCAGGATGCAGATCTGGAGGCAGAAGTCCGCAAAGCTCTTCTGGCTCTTGATGAGGCCGAAAAGGAAGACGAAAAAGAAAACAAAACCGCCGACGACGAAGACGACGACGAGAAGGACAAGAAAAAAACGGCGGATGATGAGGACGACGAGGAAGACAAGGACAAGAAGAAAACCGCCGAAGATGAAGACGATGAAGAAGACGACAAAGTCTCCAAAACGGCGATGGACTCTGCGATTCGTCTGGCAGCCGACAGCGCAACTAAAAAGGCTGCGGAAAACTTCCGGAAAATCCGTGAAGCCGAGCAGGTTGTCCGTCCGCTGATCGGCGACGTCGTTGCCATGGACTCAGCCGAAGATGTCTATCGCACCGCGCTTGAGCAAAGCGGCGTGGATATCTCCGGCGTTCACCCGTCCGCTTATCCGGCGATGGTCAAAATGGCGATCAGCCAGAAAGAAAATTCACGCCCTGTCATTGCGCAGGATTCCGCTTCCGTCAGTGAGTTCGAAAAAGCATTCCCGACCGCTGGCAAACTGAAACGAGGTTAACATGGCAGGTTTTCAGACACGAATTAACCAGTATCCGGCCCCCGGCGTCGAAGGGGCCTTTGCTGGCACTAACCCTCACGCGACCTATCAGGCTGGTGAGGGCGCTCTGGTTGCTGGCGAGGACGGACTGACTGTCGGCCGCTTTGCCTGGGATGTTGACGGTGTGGCTTCCAATGCCGGTAGCGGTGTTCCGTCTGGCTTTGTCCATCGTGACGGTCAGGCGTCGATCACTGTTTGGTTGGGTCAAGCGTCCATGCTTATCCAGCCCGGACGTGAAATCACCCTGATGGTTGCCGGCGACTTCTGGGCCAAAACGTCAACCGCTGCCACCCGCGGGCAGAAGGTTTTTGCATCCCTGAACACCGGTGAGGTGCAAGTCGCCGCAGCCGGCGCAACCGTGGCCGGTTTTATCGAGACCGCATTCTATGCCGCAAGCGATTGTGACGCTGGCGAGCTGGTCAAAATCAGCACCTGGAGCAAGTAATGAACGAATTTCAGCGACACTACGCCGCAGCCAGCGGGAAATATGGCATTGTGCTGCCCGGCGCGAAGGACTACCTGAAGCCGGAGTTTGCGGAGAATTTCGCGCTGGCGATGGATGCCCAGCCGCAAATGGTTACTGCGAATAACGCCGGTATCCCGGCCTACTTCACGAACTACGTCGATCCGGAACTTATCCGCGTTCTCGTAACGCCGATGAAGGCCGCAGAGATTATCGGTGAAGTGAAAAAAGGCGACTGGACGACGCTGACCTCGCAGTTCCCGATCGTCGAGTCGACTGGTGAAACCAGTGCTTACGGCGACTTTAACAACAACGGCATGACGTCCGCCAACGTCAACTGGGTGCCGCGCCAGTCTTTCCATTATCAGACTCACACCCGCTGGGGTGAGCGCGAGCTGGACATGTACGGCGCCGGTCGTATCGGTTATGCCGCCGAGCTCAATGTGGCCTCTGCACTCGTGCTGAACAAGTTCCAGAACAAATCCTACTTCTACGGCATCGCCGGGCTGGAAAACTACGGTCTGCTCAACGATCCGTCTCTGAGCGCTCCGGTGACTCCGGCGGCGACTGGTTCCGGTGGTGGCGTTACCTGGGCAACGAAAGACGGGCAAGCTGTATATGACGACATTTCCGGTCGCCTCTATAAGCAGCTGGTCTCTCAGACCAAAGGCCTCGTAGAGCGTACCGATCGCATGGTGCTCGGTATGTCTCCGGAAATGGAAGTCAACCTGACCAAGACGAACCAGTACAACGTGAACGTCACCGATCAGCTGAAGAAAAACTTCCCGAACATGCGTATCGAAACCGCTGTTGAATACAGCACCGACGCAGGCGAGCTTGTGCAGCTGATTGTTGAGCGTCTGGGTGAGCAGGACACCGCTTACGCAGCGTTCACCGAGAAGATGCGCGCCCACGCTGTCGTGGTGGAAGAGTCTTCCTGGCGGCAGAAAAAATCCGGTGGCACCTGGGGTGCAATCATTCGTCAACCGCTGGGCATTGCCAGCATGATCGGGGTGTAACATGGCCGAAACAGTAACTGTAGGATGCAAACTGCCGAACGGCCTGATCCTGGAGCAGGGCGAGTACAAAGTGGAGCTTAACGGCTCCAACTCCTCTATCGTTGTCGGCGGCTACGGCCTGACCGAAAACGTGGACAAGGAAGCCTTTGAGGCGTGGCTGGCCATACATGCTGATCAGCCCTATGTTCGCAAAGAGCTGGTGTTTGCCCAAGCGAAAACCAGCAGCGCCCAGGCGAAAGCGAATGAAAACGCTTCGGAGAAAACCGGTCTGGAAGGTCTGGATCAGAACAACCCGGCCCCTGGCGTTGAGAAGGCGGACAAAAAATAATGGCGATCGTTGTCTTTGATGTTGCCGCATTTCGTGAGCGTTATCCGGAGTTCGATGCCGTAAGTAATACGCTGCTTAATGCGTACTTCACGGAGGCAACGATTTACCTTGATAACACGGACCACAGCCTGGTGGCGGATGTTGCTGTCCGTGCTGTCTTCTTGAATATGCTGGTTGCTCACATCGCGGCTTTGAATTCAGGCGTAAACGGCGAGAAGGCTTCTGGTCTGGTAGGTCGGGTGGCAAGCGCATCGGAGGGATCTGTATCGGTTTCGACTGACGCGGGCCCTTCCAGCGCGTCATCGTGGTGGTATCTCCAGACGCCATACGGCGCGGCTTACTGGCAAGCCACGGCTCCTTATCGCACTGTGCGATATGTCCCTGGCTCATCCCCTTCCATGTACCCGGGGCATTACAACCGCCGTTCATTCATCCGGAGGTAGCTATGGATGGAATGTCAGGCGGCGACAAGCTGATGGAGCACCTGCAGTCGATCGCAAAGGGGCTGTCCTCTGGCGATGATTTAAAGGTGGGTTTTCTTGAGGGGGCTAAGTACCCCGACGGGACGCCGGTAGCGCTTGTGGCGGCCACCAACGAATTCGGCGGTACGGTAAAAATCCCGGCGCATACCAGGGATTTGAACTTTTACGTTCGCCGCGACGACGTTTCGCGCTTCGCAAAGCCATCGAAGGCCAATTTCGCGCAGTCAGTAATGATACCCGAGCATATCGTTACGATCCCATCCCGACCGTACTTCAGGAAGACCATTTCCGAACATGGGCCGGAGTGGGGCGGGGAACTTGGGAAACTCATGAAGGCTAACGATTTTGACGCCAGAAAAAGCCTGGCTCTGATGGGGGAGCGGATTAAGGGGCAGATTCAGTCGTCAATCATCGCCTTTTCTGAACCGCCGAACGCAAAAAGCACGGTCGACAAAAAAGGGTTTAATGACCCGTTAATCGACTCCGCTCACATGCTGAACTCGGTCGACTACGAGGTGAAAGAGTGAATCTGCATTCCATAGTGCGCAGCGCCATTAGCGCGGTCAATCCTCGCGTCGAAGCGCAAATTTATCGCTCATCCGGGCCCGTCAAAAACCCAGATTATTCGACCTCGCCGGGTTTCGAACCGCCAGTGACGATGATGGTGCAGAAGCAGGCGTTAAGTCAGGAAGATATCAGGCACATGGATAACATGAATATCCAGGGTGTACTGGTCAGCATCTGGACGGATGGCAACTGGTGCGGGATTAACAGGGATCGGCAGCAGGGTGGGGATAAGTTCGTTATCGGCAATGAAACATGGCTGGTTGTGGCCGTTCCTGAAGTCTGGCCGGACTGGACGAGGGTTATCGCATGTCAACAATTGACGTAGGCCTGCAGGTCACTGAAAGCGATCTGTTTAAGGCGACCGGCGATTTCCTTTCAGCTCTTTTCCCGGACGCAGAAGTCACGCAGACACAGCAAAACCAAACCCCAATGCCGAAAGGCGGTTTCATTACCATGACGCCGCTTTTTTTGACTGACCTCTCAACCAGCGCTGTTGATTACGAGTATGACGGCGTCAGTGATTACGGGCGGGCAGAGCTTCGCCGCGTTGATGAATGGCAGTGTCAGCTCGATTTCTACGGGGATAAGGCGCAAAACAATGCCACCATCTTTTCGCGCATCGCACGCTCTGAATTCGCATGCACCTGGTTCAGGGAAAATGCGAATGTCCTGGTGCCGCTTTATTCCGGCCCCCCGCGGCAAACATCGATGATCAACGGCGAGAAACAGTGGGAATCCCGTTGGACGCTTGAATTCCACGCAAACCCGCTGATTGTCGTCAGCGTTCCTCAGCAGTTTATGACAGGCGCAGATGTGATATCGCAGCCGGTCGACGTGAGATTTCCTCCGGAGAAATAATAAATGGCAATTTCGCTATCAAAAATCGCCCAGATGCTTCCCGGCGTACTGAAGGCGACAGGGACGGCTATTGATCTCAATGGCCTGTTCCTGACCGACAGCGCATACGCGCCGGTTGGTGCAGTACCCTCATTTTCCAGCGCGGATGAGGTAAAGGCGTACTTCGGCAGCGCGTCGATTGAGTACACCGCCGCGGTGCTGTATTTCGCCGCATTCACCGGTAAAACGCAGATGCCTGGAAAGCTGTATTTTAGCCGATTCAATACCGCAGCAGTGGCGGCATTCCTTCGTTCCGGATCGCACGCCGCGACCACGCTGGCGCAGCTCAAGTTGCTTTCGGGTACGCTGACTCTGACCGTTGACGGTACGGAGGAGACTTCTGCGGCTATCAACCTCAGCGGCGCCACCAGTTTTGATAACGCGGCAGAGCTGATTGAAACCGGCATTGGCTCCTCGGTTGTAGTGACCTGGGATAGCGTGCTGAAGAAATTCATCATCACCTCTGCCACCACCGGCTCAGAGAGTTCGATCACCTTCGCCGATGACGGCACGCTGGCCGCTGGCCTCAAGCTGACCGAGTCGACTGGCGCGGTAATTTCCCAGGGCGCTGCGCCGGCAGTAGTTGACGATATCTTTACTGCCATTCTGGCCAAAGAGCAGGACTGGGTAACATTTTCCACGACGTTCGCTGTAACCAAAGACCAGGCTAATGCGTTTGCGCTCTGGACAAACAGCCAGAACCACCGCTTTGCCTATGTCCCATGGGACGCTTCAGGAACGGCAATCGTGGCGGGAAGCTCGAATGCACTGGTGTATGACATCATCAACACCTACGCCTACAACGATACCTGCCCCGTGTATGGCTACCCGAACCACGCAGCAAATGCTATGGGGTTTGTGGCCGCGCTGAACTTCACGCAGGCGAATGGGCGCTGTTCGCTGAATGGCCGTCAGGTGTCCGGCCTGTTGCCGATGATCAGTAACGATACTGATTACGAGGCGGCCAAGGCCAACGGCTATAACTTCTACGGCAACTATGCCTCGAATGCCGTCGAAACCAATCAGTGGGCGCCCGGATCTATTACCGGTGATTATGCGTGGCTTGACGCCTGGGCGGGTCAGGTATGGGTAAATGCTCAGCTTCAGGCAGCTCTCGTTGCGCTGTTCCAGCAGGCGAGCAATCTGCCCTATGCTGCAGCCGGAAAAGCTCGCATTGAATCGTGCATGAAGCCGACCATTGAGCAATTCAGGGCGTGGGGCGGTATGACGGCGGGCACTGACCTTGACCAGTCTCAGATCGATCAGATTAACGCCATCACTGGAGTCGACGTTACGGATTCTCTTCTGGCTGAAGGGTATTACATCTACATCGGCCCGTTCACCCCGGCAATGCGCGCCTCGCGTACCAAGCCAACGGTTTACTTCTGGTACACCGACGGCGGGATCATCCAGGGTATTACCGTTAACAGCGTGGAGGTGCAGTAATGTCCGGTCAAAACATTACGTCGGCTGACGCCATCATTGAGCTGGTAATCGCTGAGCTCTACCCGTCAGGGTTTAACCTGGAGCAGTTCGAAGCGCAAAACATCTTCGAAATGGGTGACACCGACACGGCAGAGTACCAGCGTACTGCTGACGGTAAACTACTGGGCGGTTTTGTTTATGGTGATCTGCCGTGGACATTCCATCTGGCGGCATCATCCCCGTCGATTAAGTACATCGACAACTGGCAAACCACGCAGATGACCACGCGGTCTGTGCTGCGTGTTAATGGGACGGTGATCCTGCCGTCGCTGGGCAAAAAGTACATCATGACCAACGGTATCCTGCAACGCGCGCGCCGTATGCCGTCTGCCGGCCGCGTGCTTCAGCCGGTAACTGGACTTATCCAGTGGGAAACTGTCACCCCGGCAGACTACTCAGCGTAAAAAAATCAGCCCGGCTAAGTCCGGGCTTTTTTATACCCGCAATTCCCCGCGCTTCACACGCGCACATCACTACACAGAACCTTTCAGGATGACCCTTGAGGATACCGGTTTGGCTATCGGTGCCTTTCTGTGGGCCGGATTCCTGTGTGACAAGGTTCATCACTAAAAGGTAAGCCGATATGAAATATCCAACAGTAATTAATGGGTTAGACTTCCGCGATCTGATTTTTGTGGCCGATGACGACCCGGTCACAGACTCGTTTATGGTGGCGAAGGCATTTGGAAAGTTGCCTAAAAACGTAATTCGCGACATTGAACGAACTATCGAGGCCTGCCCGCCGGAGTTCGATACAAAACTCAATTTTGAGCTTTGCTATAAAAACAATGAGTTGCAGAACGGTAAGCCGCAGAAGTTCTATCGGCTCCGCAAAGATGGATTGATGCTTCTGGTTATGTCCTACACCAAAAAAGAGGCGATGCGTATCAAGATCGCCTACATCAACGCCTTCAACTGGATGTACGCGATGCTTCAGGTTGGGCGGCGCCAGTTTGAAGAAGAGCGTAACGCCGTCATGCTGGAGTTCCTGAAAGAGAAGGATGTTGCCAGTATGTCTGGTCGCCTGTTACGCCGGTGGGGGAAAGAGAAGAAGCCGCAGTTACTTTCACGCATTGAGCAGCTGGAAAAGCAAGGTCAGCTGGCATTACCTGGTTTTCCCGGTGCGCTTACCGAATCATGAAACCCACAAATTCGTGGTTTTTGGATAGCCCACTACGGTGGGCTTTTTTATTGCCAGATAACTCATTCAGGAAACAAAAATGGCTCGTAAAAGCATCGTATTCACGGTTGAAGCAGATAACCGTGACAAGGGTAAGCAGTTCAAAATCACCGAAATGCCGGCGAGAAAGGCCGAAGAGTGGGCGATCCGCCTGGCGTGTGCCGTAATTGGCGCCGGCGTTACCGTTCCCGACAATATGATGATGGCCATCGGTGCTGCGGTGGCGCCAGCCCCAGCCGAGGATAACGCAGAAGCTCGCGAGCTGTACGAAAGCGTGATGGCCAGCGGCATGGCAGGTCTGGCTCAGTGGGGTATCACTTCACTGGCTAAAGTTCCGTTCGCACAGTCAAAGCCTCTGCTTGATGAGTTGCTTGGCTGCGTGAAATTCCTCGGGGGTAACGGTATCGAGACAGCGCTTGTTGACGAAGGGCAGATCGAAGAAATTAGCACCTGGTCGCGCCTGAAAATCGAAGCCTTCAAACTCCATATCGCTTTTGTAGCAGCCACCGCAAGTTAGAAATCCCCTTATCTGTACCGGAAGACTCAGATCGCGGCTTCATACAGTATGCGAATGTACCGCGCACCATCGCCGCGGTGATCTCCGGGAAAATGGCGACACTCCACGAACTGGACACCGTATACAGCGTCCAGGATATGTGGTGGCTGATTGAAATAATGACCGTGGATAATACCAACAGAGCCATAGCAGCGGAGAGTGATCATGGCAGCAACGGTAATTGATGCCCTCCTGGTTACGCTGGGCCTTGATACTTCTCAGTTCCGCAAAGGCCAGCAGGAAGTCAGTGACGACCTGAAAAAGCAGCGCGAAGATGCCAAAAATACCGCTAAGGAAATGGCGGAGCAGGGCAAGAAAGCCGCTTCGTTCTTCAGCAGCATAAAGACTGAATTGCTGGCACTGACTGGCGTTACTGTCACTGCCGGCGGCCTGATGAGCTTTGTGAAAAGCACCACTTCCGGCCTGATGGATTTGTCGATCCAGTCGAAAGCGCTGGGGCTATCGGCCCGTGAGCTTGACGGTTGGTCAAAGTCAGCAGAGGCAGCGGGGAGTTCAGCTGAGAAGATAAGCGCTTCTCTGCAGGGATTTCAGGGCGCCATACAGGGTGCCAGGGTCGGCGATTACAGTAGCTCTATTTTTGGTGGTCTGGCGCAATTAAATGCGCTGACAGGCCAGAATTTTGACGTGTGGGGACAGGACGCCAGTTCTCTGGCCAAAACATCCCTTGATGCGCTACGGAAAATCAGCGATCCAAACCTTCGCCGGCAGGTCGGGTTAAGTCTTGGATTTGATGATGCAACCTTGCAGCGTAATCAGGAAGGGAAATTCCTGCCTGACGTTGATCGCCTGACCAAAAGCTCCGGCATCACAGACGCCTCAACCAAAGGCGCAAAGGAATTTACAGCTGCATGGGCGGAGCTGGGCCAAAATCTCGACACGGTAAAAAACCAGATTTACGTGGGCTTGATACCAACCATTCGCGATCTGAATGGTCTCCTCATAGAGTGGTCGTCTGGTAACGCAAAATCCTCTTCATTCTTCAAAGAGCTGAAGCGGGACATTAACGACATTACTGGTATTGACCTTGGTAGTTGGACGCTATCAGGCGATCTGCGCAACCTAAAAGATAACTTTTCCATGCTCGGAAAAGTGCTCAATCACCTGGGTAACGCTTTAAACGAGCTCAATAACGGCAACTTCTCCAAGGCTGCCGATGAGTTTAAAAAGGCGTGGTACGGCACTGAAGACGGAAAGCCTACCGGCAATGATGCGCTGCCCGGAGTGACGAAGGCGGCCGAGCAGGCGCTGAAGAAAAACGGCGGCACGCTGGATTTTAAACCTGATCAGGACTCTGCGTATCTAAGCCCGCAGCAGCAGGCAACGCAGAAAATGCTGGATGCAGTTAAGTTTCAGCCGCTTCCTGAACAGCGCAGGCAGCAGCAGGATGAAAGAGACTATTGGGAAAGCACCAAAAATCTCCTTTCAAAAATCGCTGATGCCCTGATCTCTCCAGCTGGCGCGGCAACAATGCAGCCAGATACCTCGGGATACCAGCCAAACGTCCCGCTTAACGCGCAGGCCGCTCGCCTTGGCGCCAAAGGAAAGGCATTTCTTCAGGCGATGGCTGGCGAATTCGGGGCGCTGGAAGGTAAATATGGACTCCCCGCCGGGCTGCTGTCTTCGGTGGCTGGCACTGAATCAGGTGGCGACCCGTTCGCAGTATCCCCCAAAGGGGCGAAAGGCCCATTCCAGTTTATGGATGGAACTGCCAGAGACTTGGGTTTGAAAGGGATGGACGTTTATGACCCCCACAAGTCAGCTGATGCCGCTGCAAGATACCTGCGCTATCTGCTGGATGCTACTGGTGGCGATCTGGAAAAAGCTCTTGCCTCCTATAACTGGGGGCTCGGAAACGTCCAGAAGAAAGGCATGGATAACCTGCCGTCGGAAACTCGCAATTACGTCCCTAAAGTCATGGCCGGAATGCGTCCCGGCGCCGGGATGGCCGTAGATCGCGCGATGCCCGGGCAGTCCGGTGCGACTTATCAGTTTTATGGCACCAAAATCACCACCCAGGCCCAGAACGTGGAACAGCTTACCAGCGACATCAAAAAGCACGGCGACAACCGTGTCATGCTTTTGGCTGGCTACTCAGGACAATAACTCATGTCGTTTTCTCTGAATGTCTCGACAGTGCTATCCGCCATTCAGGGAGGAAGCCTGTTATCCGTCCTTAACAGCGCCCTGTCGCCAACTTACCGGATCACCTACAACACCGTTGACGAGTCGCTTTTGACGGCTGCAGCCGGGCAGGAGGTTTTCGCTCCGTCTGGCTGGGTTAGCGTTGATCGCTACGGTGATGCGGCGGTGACTAAGGGTCCGGTGGAAAAGGGCAGGTACACGTCCTACAACAAAGTGAAACAGCCGTCTGAACTGAGGATCATTTTTGCCCTTGAGGGGTGGACGGCTTTTTCTGGTTCACTGCCTAACCTGACCAATTTCTCTTTGCTGAGCCGGAACAATTTCATTCAGAAACTGGATGAGATGAAAAACACGGCCAGCACCTACAACATCGAGACACCGGACACGGTGTATTACAGCTACGATCTTACCCACTTCGATTACTTTGTGGGTTCGTATCGCGGGCAGACGTTGTTGATGGCGAACTGCACTTTCGAGGAGATCATGGACGGCGGGGAAGTCATGCTTTCAAATGCTGTTATTGAAGGGCCGCCGACCAACAACGCAAAAACCAACAATGGCGCCGCAGCATCAACGCAGGTGATCACAGGGGCAACGAAAGAGGTGACATTGAGCGATGTCAAGAATGCCTGGTCAAGTGCAGATACAACCTTATCAGACGCTCTCCAGACGACCGGGGCGGCGATTGTGTCTAACGTTAACTCGGCGGCCGAGTCGGTATCTAAGTCGTGGGACAGCTCTTCTACTGCAGTTTCTAAGCAGATAAAAAGCACCGTCTCCGACTTTCTGGAAAAGGTGATGTGACATGCAGGAAATTAGCTTATCACCGTCACTATCTCAAAAGGTCTATGTCACGCTTGGCGGCCAGAACTGCGCGATCAAGTTACATCAGCGTTCAACCGGGTTTTACGCCGATCTGTATGTCGACGACAAGCCGATATTTCAGGGTGTCCTCTGCCTGAACTGCGTTTACCTGGTTCGGTATAAATATCTGGGGTTCAGTGGCGATCTGGTTTTCGTTGACTCGAAAGGTACAGCCGATCCTTATTACGACGAAATTGGCACCAGATTCAAGCTGTATTATGCGACGAGCAGCGAGGTCGGCAGATGAGTTACAAGGAGAGAGAGCTTACCGTATCGTTCACGCTGGCCAACGGTACGTTTGACGGCGACATTGGCGATACCTTGACGGTTAAAGGTTTCAAGTGTGAGGCGGCTATATCAGCATTTGGCGGCGCTACCGGAACAATGATGGAGCTAAGCCTGTGGGGCCTGTCGCTGGAGAACATGGCCAAGCTGACGACCAACGCGCAAAAAATAATCGCCGCCGAGCAAAATGCTATCGTCGTTTATGCTGGCGACACCCGTGTTTTTTCCGGGTCAATAACATCAGCCAGGATTAACCTGAACCAGATGCCGGATGCGCCGATTGAGATAACCGCGGCCGCCGCCGGCAGGGAGCGCCTGATCCCCTGTGAGCCCACATCCATTCGCGGCGATGCGGATGTGGCTGATATGATTCGCGCTCTTGCCTTTAAAGTTGGCCTGAAATTCATCAATGTCGACGTCAAAAGCACCGAGTGCAACCCGGTGTACAAAGGCAATGCGATAAAGCAGATCATTGAAATAGCAGCTGCGCATAAAATAACGGTAAATATTGATTTTGGCACCGTCACCATTTACACAGGTAAAAAGCCTTCAGATTCCGTTGTTCCATTAATTTCTCCAGAGCACGGCCTTATTGGGTATCCGATTTTTTATGACATGGGGATTAACTTTCGCTGCATTTACTCTCCATCTCTGAAACTGAATACCAAAATCATCCTTGAGACTGACCTGCCGCACGCAAGCGGGGAATGGATTATTCAGGCAGGAACCACTCATTATCTTTCCTGTAAAGTTCCCGGTGGTCTGTGGGAAACGTTCGTTGTGGCCGCGCCTGGGTATCTTGTAAAAGGGGATGAAAATGCTAACTAACCAGACCCCTGAGAGTGTGTCATCGCAGGGTAACGCCATATTATCGCTGCTACATTCAGCGCTGAAAGGAATGACGTTTGTCGATATTGTTCTGGTTAGGGAGGTTGAAGTCGATGTATTGACCGTTCTCCCCCTGGTTAATGATGTAGACGTTTCAGGCCGGGCCATTGCCAATCAGGACGTTTACCAGATCCCATACCTCAGACTTCAGGCGGGAAACAGCGCGGTAAAAATGGAGCCAAGGCCAGGAGACATTGGTCTGGTTGTTATCTGCGACAAGGACACCACGAACGCCAGGAAAACCAGATCAGAGGGGCCCGCACCAACTCAGCGCCGGCACTCGTATTCCGATGCGATGTACATAACCGCAATAGCCAGCATGAATGGCGAGCCGACTGAATTCGCAGAATTTACCGGAAGTGGCATAAACATAAAGAGCCCCGGCGTTATTAACATCAACGGCCTGAAAGTTCATCCAAACGGACAGCTTGAGCTTGTCGACGGTTCTATTGTTGATGGACACTCTCATGGCGGAGTACAATTCGGAGGAGACCGAACCGATCCTCTGGAGCCGTGATGAAAAAATTAATAGTCATTTCAGCATTTATTCTTTTTGCCTTATCTCCGCCAGCCATATCAAAGCAGATAACATCACATTTAAAAATGGTTGATGGTTATTTTAATGGAATCCTAACGGCAAATGATGACGAGCCGATATGGTTTGGTATCTTGGAGTTTGACTTTTTAGGCAGTCAGCACCTAACCTGCAGAATGGACTCAATGCACACCTCTGGAGATGCTCCAGACAGGATGTCGTCAGTAAACTACCGTTGCCAAAATGGTTTTTCTGTCCAGCTATCAAAAAATGAGAATGACAGGTATGCTATTTTAAACCTTCAAAACATCAACTTTGAAAGCGGAGAGGAAAGCCAGCTAGGTAGTTACAAGGTCACCTCATCAATTCCTTTAACGATGATTGAAAATAATAAATATAATGATGATTTGTTTAATAAGAAAAATGACGAGAGGGAGCGGTGGGTAAAGGAAATTACTGTTGACGTTTTTTCCGCATGCGACATTATCATGTCATCGCACCTTCTGGCTTATCAAATGGTTAATGCTGGAACACAAAATAACAGCGCAGGCAGGAATGAAATAAGGGATGCGCTGTCAAAACTTTACCCAAAAAATGCGGATGAAATGGTTCAATCATTTATAAGCTTTCACTCTGGCGACAAAGAGCCTTTTGGAATTCCGCTTACATTTGGAGTCAAGGGGCGCATGATTAAAATGTGCATGGATCAGCCAGGTGATTACATACCTGGGTTTGGCTCGCTGGTCATGTCAGGTAAAATATTCAGATAAAAATTTATTATTTATAAACCACTGCAATTAAATAATAGACCTCGCTTCGGCGGGGTTTTTTTATGGGCGAAATCCATGAAAACAATATCTCTCAAACTCGATCCCGACACCTGGGATCTTGTCCTTGATGAGCTGGGTAATATCGCCACGGTAGAAAACCCCTACGCCTGCGCTCAGGACGTAGCGACGGCATGCCTGGCTATACGCGGCGAATGCATTTACGAAAAAGACACCGGCGTTAATTACAAAGAGCTGCTGAGCGTTAAGGCCAGCACTGGAGCCATGGCGGCCGCGCTTCAGGTTGAAGCGTTGCGAATGAGCTATATCGCTCGCGCTGAGCCGACGCTGATTAACAACCGAGATACGCGCCGCACTACCGGCGTTATTGCGATCGTGGATACCAACGGCCTGGATTCCAGCGTCACCCTGTGAGGAAAAAATGACGACAATCTCTACGGCGGTACCGGCCGTGACCTTTTCCACCACTGGCCTTGATGTTCCAGATGAGGGAGACATTCTTGCCGGGCGTATAGCAGATATTGGTTCTGCATTCGGGACGGCGATGAGCACGAACCTTAAGACGCCGCAGGGGCAGCTGGCTGTCACTGATACTGCAATCATCGCTGACAAAAACGATCAGCTTCTGGCTATCGTCAACAACATGAATCCGGACTTTTCTTCCGGCAGATTTCAGGATGGCATCGGCAGGATTTACTTCCTCGATCGCATTGCTGCTGCGGGTACAGTTGTAACAGCCACATGCTCCGGCGTACCGGGAACGGTGATCCCGGCACAGTCCTATGCAACCGACGATAACGGTTATATGTACGTGTCACTGGCAGCCGGAACGATAGGCGCAGACGGAACGGTAAAAATTGAGTTCCAGAACCTGACTACCGGGCCGATAGCTTGTCCCATCGGCACCCTGACAAACATCTATGTCGCGGTAAGTGGCTGGTCGAGTATCACCAACGAGACCGCGGGTGTGCCGGGCTCGAATGTTGAAGGGCGATCTGCATTTGAGTATCGCCGTCGCCAGTCAGTGGCACGTAACGCCTTCAACACGGCAGCGGCTGTGCGGGCTGCTGTCCTGGAAGTCGACGGGGTGCTTGATGTTTATGTGATCGACAACAAAGAGCCGACTTCTGTCGAAAAAGGTTCCACGAACTATACACTGCTTGCCAGCTCGATTTATATCGGGGTTTATGGCGGGGCAGTGGCAGACATTGCAGCGGCCATCAATAAAAAACTTCCCCCTGGCACCGTTATGAACGGTGACACCACCGGGACCGTGCAGGATACCGAAAATTATGACGCCCCTTATCCGGAGTACACCTACAGGTGGAAAACTCTGGACGCGGTGAGTGTTCATATCAAGGTGGAATACGAGGCAAATGATGGCCTTCCGTCAGATATCAACGCGCAGATCAGAACGGTCGTCCTGAATGCCTTTACCGGCGCAGATGGCGGTACCCGGGCGCGTGCCGGCGCGCGAATTTATGGCAGCCGCTATATCGGACCCATTCAGGCACTTGATGCACAGAACATGAACGTGCTTTCGGTCCAGATCTCTCTGGACGGAACCACCTGGTCTAGTGCGCTGACCATGGGCATTGATCAGGAACCGACCCTCGATGCAACAAACATCATAACGGAGGCGGTAAGTGAATAATGTCGACTGGACGATCTACGCGCAGTACGTGAACTCAACCAGCCTGCGGTCACTGATTGACACCTTTAACGCTTCTGTGGCGCCTGAGGACTGGATAGACACGTTCTATGACCTCGTATTTAACATCGAGACCTGTGGTGATTACGGGCTGATGTGCTGGGGTAAAATCGTTGATGTAGAGCGTTTGCTGACTGTGACGCCATCCCAACAGTTTCTGGGGTTTGGCGAAGCGACAAGCACCCCAGCAGAACTCACCGACCCGCAACCCTTTAACCAGGCTCCTTTCTATACCGGCGTGCAGGACACGAACACTGTCGTCCTGACCAATGAGGCATACCGCAAGCTGATCATGTGCAAAGCGATGGCTAACATCAGCGACTGCACCGTGCCGGTCATGAATCGCATGCTGATGTACATGTTCGGCTCCAGCGGGCGAGCTTACGTGCGTGACGATGGTAACCATGTCATGAGCTACGTATTCGAGTTCCAGCTTTCCGATTCAGAGCTGGCCATAGCGCAAAGCTCCGGAGCACTTCCTTCCCCGCCTGGGGTAAAAGTAAACATCGTTCAGGAGGTCTGAATTGAACAATTCAGCCATGCCGTCACGTCTGACGGTTGTTTTTTCTGCGAGTGGTGACAAAAACACGATCCCGGTAAATTCCACCCCTGAAACGTTAGCTGATGGCCTTGCCGCGATGGACTCAGGATTTCCTCCGCTTACCCGCATCGCTCTATCTGCTGGCGGTAAGCCGCCAAAGGGGCAGGATTTTAATGGGATTTTTAATGATGCCTATACTCGACTTCAATGGGAGCAAGCCGGAGGTTTCTATACATTCGACTCTGCATTTTCGGCAGCTATCGGTGGATACCCAAAAGGCGCGATTCTTATCAATTCAGCCAGGGATGGATTCTGGCAAAGCACTATCGAAAATAACACGACAAATCCTGATGCTGGCGGTATTGGATGGATTAATTATTCATCAGGACGACTCCTGAACGTGCAGACATTTTTATCATCCGGCACTTATACGCCAACCCCTGGTGCTAAGTCGGTTGTTGTTGAAATGGTTGGCGGTGGTGGTGGGACTGACGCCGCCCCAGCCACTGGAGCGGGGCAGGTGTCAATAGTTTCAGGTGGTGGGGCCGGTTCATATGCTAAGGGTAGATTTTCAATAAATTTCACCAGCATTAGCATCGTTGTTGGCGCTGGCGGGCAGGGAGGCACCGCAGCATCTCCGGTTGGCTCTGTTGGTGGTTCAAGCTCATTTGGATCGCTAATGGTTGCGCCTGGCGGAACAAGAGGGCCGTCTGCCGGACCAGCAAATCCACCTTTTCTACCTCAGGGTAATGTCGCATCAAGCGCTCCTTCCGGTGCCAATATCATAGGCTCTCCAGGAGCCCCATCTACACCTGCATACGCTAACGCAACCCAGTCATTCCTCGGATCACCTGGGGCAAGTAGCGTTTTTGGAGGCGGGGGATGGGTGCCATCATTTGGAGATCCGGCTATTGATGGACAGGCATATGGTTCAGGCGCATCTGGTTCTTCACAAGGACCATCCTCTCCGGCAGTGAATGGCGCCCGGGGGAAAGAAGGCATCGTGATAATTTATGAATATTCATGAGAATAAAAAATGACAATCACCGAAACGCAAAAAACTGCTCAATTAGCAGCAGATGCCGCCGTTAGTGCCGCAGAAGCCAAACAATACATGCTGGAGGCTGAGCAAGGATATCAGGATACTAGTGCTGCCGCCCAGCAAGCCCAGGATGCAGCTGGATCAGCTCTTTTATCCAAGCAGAGCGCGGCTACATCAGAAGAAAATTCACTGCAATATGCAACAGAGGCGGGAGTTGCAAGAGATGAGGCTGTAACAGCAGCATCTAATGCCTCTGAATATGCACTGAACAAGTTCACATTCTATAAAACGCCGAGCGATCCTGATGGCACCATTGCAGGGCTGGCAGCAACTACTGATGGCCAGTCGTTCTGGGTAGCCCAGGGCCCAGATGCGCTTTCCGCTGCATGGCAGTATCAAAACAAAGCAGGCGTGGCCGTATTGCAGGCGAAGCAGCCGGGTACAGCGGCCATAACAGGGACAATCCGCGAGTTTCCGACGCTGGCGGCTGCGCAGGCGGATGCAGACGCCGGGAACATTCCTGTTGGGTCAACAGCTTATTATAGAATCGATGATGATAGGGAGTTGGCTGCTGAGATCAGCAACAACAATGGAGTGATGGAAGAAACTGGTAGAAGCATTCCATCAAAGAAATTAGTTGATGATATTAGCAAATATGTTGCTGATAACGACATGCTATCTCCAGGTCTCAATATTTATAATTATCGTAAATCAATTGATGGCAAATACCTTAATGAACAGGGTGTTATAAGTGACAACCCGATATATTTCCTTTCTGATTACATGATGGTAAGTCCTGCAATGCAGGTGGCATCAAATTACAACTTGAGATTTGTACACTTTTTCGATGATCAGAATAACCTACTAAGCTATTTAACTTTTGTCACGCAGTTCACAACACCATCAAACGCTCGTTATATACGTATCACTGGAGGAATTGACTCCAAAACCCTTTTGCAAATAGAGGCAGGGCCATTAAAAACCGCGTTTAAATATTATCGTGAATATATTTCTGAAACTCTCCCTGATGGAACGCCAGTTTCAGCAAAAAAAATAATGGGAGTAACTCCTGGGAAAAACCAGTTTAACAAGGCAACAGCAACGCAGGGATACGCCATTAATGAAAATGGAGAGCTAATCGTTGCCGCGACTTACTTTGTATCTGACTACATTAAAGTTGCATCAGGCACAACGCTGCGGCCATCTCAGCCAGGAAGATATATTAACTTTTATGACGCCAATAAAAAATGGCTGTCGTCTCTCCAGAATCAAAACGGGGCTTTTACAGTGCCTGCCTCGGCGGCATATCTTCGCATTTCGGTACTGCTTGCGAGAATTGATTACTTCCAGCTTGAGATTGGTAGCAACATGACGGCATATGCGCCTTTTTCATTAACGGCAGCAACTTCACTTGACGGTGAGGGGTTAAAGTACCCGGTTAATGAGCCAGATATCTATAGTATTGGCCTGTTCAATGCTGGAAAGAATATTTATAACCCCTATACACTGACCGCTGGTTATATCGATGAGAATGGTTTTGTTGTTCCAGGTGGAACGACATATAAATTTTCTGACTATCTTCCAGTTAAAGCATCAACGGGGTATGTAGGAGATAAAAGCATGCGCTTCATAAACATTTATGATGCGGATAAAGCGTTTATTTCGACTCTTACCAGCACAACAACATTCACAACTCCATCTAATGCGGCGTATGTGCGTGTGACACTTGCTTTAGCAAATATTTCTGGATTTCAGCTAGAGGAAGGAAGCGCGCCATCAACGTACGAATCATTCAGCTATAAGGTGAAAAGTACGCTGCCGCATGGTGAGCCCGTCAATATTGATGCATCAGTGAATGAACCTACACCTGATTGCTTTGGCCTGGAGCGGTTGCGCGAAACGCATCAGAGACTGAATAAATTGAGTTTTGGTGCCACCGGGCTTACTGCTCGATTAACCTGGGCAATGCCGGGCGATAGTTACACCCGCGACACGTCTCGTTATGCGCTGCGTAGTGCTCGCCGGCTCTGGTCTATTTATCAAAATGGCGCGCCGAATGCTTCAAGTGGCCCGATTGGGTGGGGCTATCTGTCTTTCGGTGGCGCCGATACTACCAGCTCGAAAAACGGCAGCATAATCAACCCAAATGCGGTTACTTCAAACGGGTTCGTAGGAACTTATTACGGTGGCGATTCTCCTGACATTTCTGTAATGCAAAGCGCTACAGCAGGAGCAACCTTGTCATGGGATGAGGACTTCAGGCTTGGACGCACCCATACTTTGCTTGCAGAGGGTGGCAGCGGCGTGATCAGTTATCTGGCTACCGGAATGAGTTCGCCAACGCAAATTGATTTGTCTTCGCTGCCTTCCGGGATTCAAGTCATCCCTTTGACTGACATCCCTACCACTAATAGCGGTACGTTCACCATTACGGTTGTTTCAGGCACTGTTAAGCTCTACGGCATGAACATAGTAGATTCGTCCGCTGCAGGTGTTGTCTGTCATAAACTGGGGGCAAGCGGATCGTCATCTGCAGACTGGATGGCTCGCGATGCGACTCGATGGCAAGCGTCTTTTGCTGCCCTTGGCGCTGACTTGACGTCTATTATGCTGGGAACAAACGACCAGGGGGCTGGCATGCTACCCTCCACGTTTAAAACCAACATTATCGGGATGATCGACAGGATTCGAGCGGCAAGGCCCACAACTGACGTACTTCTGGTTTGTCCGCAGGAAAACCAGCGTACGGATAATGCATATCCAATGTCAGAATACGCCAAAGCAATGTATGAAATCGCTCGATATGAACGTGATGTAGCATTCCTGTGGTTGCAAAACGACTTTGGCGTTAAGCCGGCAGATTACGCGTATGGCAGTGCCAGACCATGGATGATCGCAGACGGCATTCATCCAGACCCCGATTCAGGAGGTTATGCTATTGTCGCCGCGATAATGCGTGCGCTGGGACTGCCTGCTGTCTGATTAGTCTGGAATCAGTTACTTGCGGCTATCATAAAAATTGATAGCCGCAAGCG
>OLOE01000210.1_pt1 | contig 32100 bp, 29 predicted proteins | sample 1673201 | NCBI WGS metagenome assembly OLOE01 (sample SAMEA3136765, study PRJEB25190) | human gut metagenome | biome: human gut; feature: human-associated habitat; material: faeces | place: Austria | collected 2013
CGCTGAACATCTCGCCCAGCCAGCAGAACTACATCACCAATTCCAACGCCGGTGAGGGGCTGATCTTCTACGGCTCGACCATCGTTCCCTTCAAGGACGATTTCCCGAAGGACACCCAGCTTTACCGCATTATGACCACCAAACCCGAAGAAACCGTACAGAACTGATAGGAGGATTTTTGAATATGAACAACAAGATGATTACCATTCCCTACGCGGACGCTATCGAATACGGAGAGAACACCTCCGCACTGTTTAAGGCTCTGTGGGAGCTGACCGATCTGATCCGACTGGAAAGCGATCTCAAGAAGCATCATCGCGCCTACCTCCATGTGAGGGAGGACATCGACGAAAAGGTCAAGGAGGCGCGTCAGATTATGACCAAGGTATCTGTGGATATGATCGGTTTCTACTTCAATGTTGATGTTTCCAAGTGCAGCAACAGCGACGAGAATATCCCTTTCACTGACGCGGGTGATGATGAAACCGTTTCTATCCCCAAGGACAAGTATGAGCTGATGATCGACGATCTGCTCACGATGTCCGAAATCATTCAGTGCGTCGCAGATATGCGCACGCAGGATGTGAAGGCAATCCGTGAGTTCGGCAAGTTCGTCCCCGCCTTTGCCGCCTTTGAGAAGAACCGGCTGAGCCTCTATCGTGAGGCGGCGAAGGAAGCAGAGGAAATCTTCGACCGTTGGGCGGACGAGATTGACGATCTCGACGAGGACTTCATGGAAGATGAGGACTATGAGCCGGACGAGTATTACTCCGACTGATGCCCATTGAAATGTTGTCGGGTTTCACAGCCAACATTTCAATGGAAACACAAATCCAACAGAACAGGAGGTACACCACCATACAACTTGACATCATTCATACCGGCGATTGCCTTGAAACCCTGAAAACTCTGCCCGATGATAGCGTTCATTGCTGTGTGACGTCCCCTCCGTATTACGCGCTCCGTGATTACGGCATGGAGGCTCAGATCGGCAGAGAGACAACGCCGAAGGAATATATCTCGCGCCTGACGGAAGTGTTTACCGAAGTCAGGCGCGTTTTGTGTCCGGATGGAACGCTCTGGCTGAACATCTCGGACACCTACGCTGGAAAAGGTAATCAGGGAGATTTCATTGACCCGAAGAACCCCTACGGCAGAAACGGTCAGGCTGTGGCTCTCAACAACAAGGTTGAGGGCTGCAAGCCGAAGGACATGATCGGTATTCCGTGGATGCTTGCTTTTGCCCTCCGCGATACCGGCTGGTATCTGCGCAACGACATCATCTGGATGAAGGATAACCCCATGCCGGAGAGCGTGAAAGACCGCTGCGCCCGCTGCTACGAGCATATTTTCCTGTTCTCAAAGTCCAAGAAGTATTTCTTCGACTACAAGGCAATCTCCGAGCCGATTGCCCCTGCAACGGCAGAACGCCTCAAGCGCGGCATGAAGGGCGGCAACAAATACGGCAAACCCGTTCCCGGTCAGCCTCAGCCGCAGTCCATCAACCGCCCCCGTGAGCATGGCGAGATCAAGGACGCAGACATCAATCCGCTCCGCAATAAGCGCGATGTCTGGAAGATCAACACTGTTCCCTTCAAGGGCGGTCACTATGCCGCCTACCCTCCAAAGCTGGTGGAGACCTGTCTTCTCGCCGGTTGTCCCGAAGGCGGTATTGTGCTTGATCCGTTCATGGGAAGCGGCACAACCGGCATGGTTGCCTCACAGATGGGGCGTCATTTCGTGGGCATAGAGCTGAACCCTGAATACACCGAGCTTGCCTACAAGCGGATTGGAGGTGAAATCTGATGTCCAAGGAACCGGAACTCAAAGCCCGCGACAAGGTTGTTCTGCGGATGACGCGAGACGGCGCAGTCGAGGAAAACCTGACGGCTGGTACCGAGCAGCGTGTGTCAAAACGGCTGGAAGATGCAGAGCTGGTGAAGCCGGTTGAGACAGCCGTGCCTTCCGAAGCTCTTTCCCCAGAGGAACAGAAAAAGGTGCAGATGCGCCGTCAGCAGCGTCAGTTTCAGGCGGAACACGCCGAGGATAACGACACACAGCCGCCCTCGGAAACGTCCGTCACAGAAGAGAAAAGGGCAGAAAATCCACCCCAGAATGTACCCGAACCGCTGCCCTCATCGGAAACGCCGTTCAAGCCTCCTGTTTTGGAGCAGCACGGTGTTTCTTCTCATACCGGCACAGTGATTGCCGAAACGGTTGTCACGCACAAGCTGCGCAAGACCTCTGCGGTTGAAGCAGTGGATGCAGATGCCATTCTCACTCAAGCGGCGGAAACCGCCTCTGCAAAGCCGGTCTCGGACGATGCCGTCCCGCCCACGAAGCGGATGCAGAAGCTCGAAAGGAAGTCCGAGAAGGCGCATGAGCGTCTGGACGCTGCCCGCGAGAAGCTGCCCACGCACAAGGTTCTCAAGAAGGAGCGCGTTTTTGATGAGCAAACCGGCAAGGGCAAAACCCGCCTTCATTTTGAGGATGAGCTGAAAAAGCCCAAGGGCAAAGGCAAGCTGCAATTTGAAGCAGATAAAACCGTCCGCAAGGTCGGTGACACCCTCGCTTCCGGCATTCACGGCAAAATCCATGAGGTCGAACAGGAAAACTCGGCGGTTGAGGCGGCGCATAAAACGGAGATCGCCGCTGAGACTGCCGCTCGGCATTTCCGTCATCATCGGGAAAGCAGCGTCAACAAGCCTTATGAGAAGGTCTCCAAGCTGGAACACAAGGCGGATGTAGCTGACGCCAAGCTCCAATATGAAAGAAATCAGCAGGAGCATCCTGAGATGAAGAAGCAGAACATGAACAAGCACTACCAGAAGCAGAGCATCAAGAAGGAATATGCCGCCGCTCGAAATGCCGGGTCTCAGACTGCCGGGACTGCCACAAAGAATACCGGCAAGAAGCTCGGTGAGAAGGCGTCCGACAAGATCAAGGAGTTCTTTGAGAAGAACAAGAAGGTCTTCATCTGGATCGGCGTCGGAATTGCCCTTCTCGTTTTGCTCGGTGCTGGAATCAGCTCGTGTTCGATGCTCACCTCTACCGGCTCGTCGGTTATCGCTTCCTCTTATCTCAGCGAGGATGACGCGATGCTCGGCGCGGAAGCACAGTATTGCCAAATGGAGCAAGAGCTGCAACGCTATCTCGACACCTACGAAAGCACTCACAGCTACGACGAGTATCACTTCGATCTGGACGATATTGAGCATGACCCCTATGTGCTGATCTCCATTCTCTCGGCTCTCCATGAGGGCGAGTTCACGCTGGATGAGGTGCAGGGTACGCTCCAAATGCTGTTTGAAAAGCAGTACATCCTCACCGAAGAGGTCATCGTCGAAACCAGATACCGCACGGAGACCGACACATGGACGGACGCAGACGGCAACACGCACACGGAAACCTATCGCGTCCCGTATGACTACTACATCTGCAACGTGAAGCTCGAAAACTTCAATCTCTCCCATGTCCCGGTCTACATCATGTCTCAGGAACAGCTTTCCATGTACGCAACGTATATGTCGGTGCTGGGCAACCGCGAGGATCTGTTCGGTGACTCTCCCTATGTGGACAAGTACATCACCAATCCTCCCGCCGACTACGATGTCAACCCGGAATACCTGAACGACGAGAAGTTTGCAACGCTGATTACCGAGGCGGAAAAGTATCTCGGCTATCCGTATGTGTGGGGCGGCTCCAATCCCGACACATCCTTTGACTGCTCCGGCTTTGTCAGCTACGTTCTCACGAACAGCGGTCTTGTGAATACCGGTCGGTTGGGCGCACAGGGGCTTTACAACGTCTGTACGCCGGTTTCAAAGGCGAATGCACAGCCCGGTGATCTTATCTTTTTCGTCGGAACGTATGACACCCCCGGCGTGTCTCACGTCGGCATCTACGTTGGTGATGGGGTCATGATCCACTGCGGCGATCCCATTCAGTACACATCCATCAACTCTTCCTACTGGCAGCAGCATTTCTACGCCTTCGGAAGACCCGCCTATTAAAAGAAAGGAGTTTTTCATGAATCCAAAGTATCAGAAAGTCCTCTCCGACATTGAGAAGGCTGAAAAGAAGAAGTCCGAAATCGAAGGTCAGCTCAAGGAGCTGTACGACAAGAAGACAGAGCTGGAAAACCTTGAAATCATCAATACCGTGCGCTCTATGGTGATGGACAAGGATCAGATCATGGCGTTCCTGTCTTCCATGAAGGGCGGCACCAAGCCCGCTGAAAATACGGAGGTAATCGACAATGCGTAAGAAGTTTCGTTTTCTGACCGTCCTTGCGGTCTGCGTCATGGTGCTGTCCTGCTTCTCGGTGACGGCGTTTGCCTATGCCGATGACACCGAACAGAACCTTCCCGTTACGGAGGCAACCCAGCCGGAACAGCAGCCCGCAGTCACTCCCGCCCCTGAAAAGCCGAAGGGTGAGCCGATTGACGATGAGGGCAACGCCTACACCCGCGACTTGCTCTATGACAAGGCAACCAACAAGCAGTTCATCACTGTCCAGACGAAGAACGGCAACACCTTCTTCATTGTCATCGACTACGATGCGCCCATCAACGAGGATGAGGAACAGTATCAGACGTACTTCCTGAACATGGTCGATGAGAGCGATCTGCTTGCGCTGCTGGATGAAGACACTGCGGCTGCGCTGACCACCTGTAACTGCAAAGAAAAATGCGCTGCCGGTCAGGTCAACACCGACTGCCCGGTCTGCAAGACCAACATGAGCGAATGCACCGGCACAGCCCCCGTTACGCCTGAGCCAGACAAGGATGCGGAAACCGATGTCCCCGCCCCTAAACCCGAAAAGAAATCCAACATCGGCATGATCCTCGTCATCTTCGTTCTTGCTGGTGCTGCGGGTGCAGCTTATTACTACATCAAGTTCGTCAAGGGCAGAAAGCCCAAGGACGAGGATCTGGACTTCTTCGACGATGAAGGCTACGAGGAAGAGCCGTACATCAACGAGGATGAAGAGCCGCAAATTGCGGTAGACGGGGAAACGGACGGTGATGAGGATTGATCTTAGTCATTGCTGAAAAGCCCAGCGTTGCCCAGTCCATCGCAAAGGTGCTGGGCGCAACGTCCCGAAAGGACGGCTATATGGAGGGCGGCAATTACATCGTTTCGTGGTGCTTCGGTCATCTGGTGGAGCTGGCAGACGCCAGCTCCTACGATGAGCGGTATGCCAAGTGGCGGTATGACGATCTGCCCATTGTTCCGGAAAGCTGGATGTTTGAGGTCACGAAGGACAAAGCACAGCAGTTCAAGGTGCTGTCCGCTCTCATGAAGGACAAGCGCGTCACCGAGCTGGTCTGCGCAACCGATGCAGGGCGCGAGGGTGAGCTGATCTTCCGGCTGGTCTACAACAAAGCCGGATGCACCAAGCCCTTCAAGCGTCTGTGGATCAGCTCATTGGAGGACTCCGCCATCCGCGAAGGCTTCAATCATCTCCGGGACGGCAAGGAATATGACCGCCTCTATGAAGCGGCACTCAGCCGCTCGAAGGCAGACTGGATTGTCGGTATCAACGGAACCCGCCTTTTCACCACGCTCTATCACAAGAAGCTGGTGGTCGGGCGCGTCCAGACGCCGACCCTTGCAATGCTGGTGGAGCGTGACGGGAAAATCTCCACGTTCCAGAAGGAGAAGTATTTCAACGTCCACGTCGGCAAGGGCGATCTGACCGCCGATCTGGAAAAGGTCAAAACCGAAGAGGAAGCAAAAAGAATTGCGGCGGCTTGCGAGAAAAAGCAAGCCGTCGTTTCTTCTCTCAAGCGGGAGACGAAAACCGTCAATCCTCCGAAGCTCTATGATCTGACCACCTTGCAGCGCGAGGCAAACCGATACTACGGCTTCACTGCCCAGCAGACGCTCGATCTCGTCCAGACGCTTTACGAAAAGAAGCTCCTGACCTATCCGCGCACAGACAGTCAGTTCATCACAGACGATATGGAGGACACTGCCCGTCAGGTCATTTCCATCGTCTGCCGTCAGCTTCCGCTTTTCTCCGGCGTTTCGGTCACTCCGGACATTGCCCGCGTAACCGACAACAGCAAGGTCACAGATCACCATGCCATTCTCCCGACCGTCCAGCTTGAAAAGCAGGATGTTTCCGCTCTCCCTCAGTCGGAACAGAAAATCCTCAATCTTGTCGGGATGCGCCTTCTGTGTGCGACCGGCGAGAAGCACACCTACGCAGAAACGCAGATCTCGCTCTCCTGCGAGGGCTACGAGTTCAAAACCAAGGGGAAGACCGTCGTTCAAAACGGATGGAAAGCCATCGAAGAGCTGTTCAAGGCTTCCCTCAAGACGAAGGAAAAGGACGATCCCATGAAGTCCCTGCCCGAAGTCCATGAGGGTGATGTTCTGGATGGTGTATCTGCCAGCATCACCGAACACTTCACGACACCTCCGAAGCAGTACACGGAAGACACGCTCCTGTCTGCAATGGAGACTGCCGGAAACGATCAGTTCGACGATGACACCGAGAAGAAAGGTCTCGGCACTCCCGCAACCCGCGCCGGTATCATTGAAAAGCTGGTGAAATCCGGCTTTGCAGAGCGCAAAGGCAAATCCCTCATTCCCACAAAGGACGGCTGCAACCTTGTCTGCGTCCTGCCGGAACAGATCACCTCTCCCGCAATGACGGCGGAATGGGAAAACACGCTCATGGAGATTGAGCGCGGCAATGCGGATGCAGACGCATTTCTCAGCGGCATTGTCCGGATGACCGGGGATCTCGTGAAAGCCTATCCCTTCCTCTCCGATGCCGAAGCCCAGCGTTTCGGCACGGGCAAGGAGGAAATCGGCAAATGTCCCCGCTGCGGCTCTCCGGTCTATGTCGGCAAGGGCAACTTCTACTGCTCGAACAAGGACTGCTCCTTCTGCCTGTGGGAAGACAACAAGTTCTTTTCCAGCAAGAAAAAGAAGCTGACCAAGAGGATTGCAAAGGAGCTGCTGGACAAGGGCTGGTGCCGCGTGACCGGGCTTTACACGCCGAAGAAGCCTCAGCTCTACGATGCGGTGATCCGGCTGGATGACAGCGGCGGCAAATACGTCAGCTTCAAGATGGAGTTTGACCGATGAACCGTCCGAAGTATGTTGCCTCTTGCAGCGGAGGCAAAGACAGCGTAGCGACGCTCCTGCTGGCTGCACAGCACAATGAGCCGCTTGACGAGGCGGTTTTCAGTGAGGTCATGTTCGACAAAGACACAAGCGGCGAAGTCCCGGAACACCGGGACTTCATTTATGACCGGCTCAAGCCCTTCTGCGAAAAGGAGCTGGGCATCAAGTTTACCATTCTCCACGCGGACAAGACCTACGATGAGGTGTTCCATCATGTCATCACCCGCGGACCGCACAAGGGCGAGGTTCGCGGCTTTGCATGGGCTGGTATGTGTGCAGTCAATCGTGACTGCAAAATCCCGCCAGTCCGCAAGTACAATGCCGCACTCTCGCCGGACACGGTGAGCTATGTCGGCATCGCGGAGGATGAGCCAAAACGCCTTGCTCGGCTGGATGGAGTAACGAAGGTCAGTCTGCTTGCCAAATACGGCATGACCGAGGCGGACGCCTACAAGCTCTGTCAGGAACATGGGCTGCTTTCTCCAATCTACACTCACTGCCGGAGAAACGGCTGCTGGTTCTGTCCCAATGCCAGTGACTCGGAGCTGCTGCACATGATCACAAAGCACCCGGATATGTTTGACCGGCTGATTGAATGGGAGAACGAGGATAACATCTTCCATCGTCGGATGACGCGCAGAGAAACCCCGTCTGAGGTAAAGGCTCGTTTACTGAGCAAATCCCAGACGGGGTTTTCTTCTCCCAAAAGCAAATAAGAAATGGAGGTTTGAGATGGCTGAAAACAAAAATGCACAGCAAGTCCGCGAAATCACGGACAAGCTGGAACAGGGCATCAAGGAGCTTTTTGAATCCGAGCGGTTCAAGGAATATCTCCGCACGATGTCCAAGTTCTACAACTATTCCTTCAACAACACGCTGCTCATTGCGATGCAGAAGCCGGAGGCAACCTATGTTGCCGGTTATACCTCGTGGCAGCGCAACTTTGACCGTCAGGTCATGAAGGGCGAAAAGGGCATCAAGATTCTTGCACCCGCGCCGTACAAGGCGCAGGAAGAGCGTGAGAAGATTGACCCCGTAACGCAGAAGCCGGTGATCGGTGCAGACGGAAAGACCGTTACAGAGACGGTCGAAGTCCTGCGTCCTGCCTTCAAGGTGGTAAGCGTCTTCGATGTCTCTCAGACGGACGGCAAGGAGCTTCCGGACATCATCGTCGATGAGCTGAAAGGCACCGTCGAAAACTACGAGGCATTCTTCGATGCGCTCAAGCAGGAATCTCCCGTCCCCATATCCTTTGAGGATATTCCGGGCGGCGCAAAGGGATTCTTCTCTCCGGTTGAAAGCCGCATTGCCATTCAGGAAGGCATGAGCGAAATCCAGACGGTCAAAACCGCCATTCACGAGATCGCCCACGCAAAGCTCCACGCCGTCAAGCCGGATGAGAAAGCCGCGCCAGAAGATAAGAAGGATCGGCACACCAAGGAGGTTGAAGCGGAAAGCGTTGCCTACACCGTCTGCCAACGGTACGGCATTGAAACCTCGGACTATTCCTTCGGCTACATCGCCGGTTGGTCATCCGGCAAGGAAACCAAGGAACTGAAAAGCTCTCTGGACACCATCCGCAAGACGGCGGCTGAGATGATCGAGGGCATTGACGCCAAGCTCAAGGTGCTGCTGGCAGAGAAAGCACAGTCCGCAGAGATGGAAGTCGAAGCTCCCGTAAAGGAAGCTGTTCCGGAGGAAAAGCCGGAAGTCCCCATTTACCGCGAGACGGCGAATTACGCCTATGAAGCCGGTGAGCTGGAGTCATATCGTGCTTCTCTCGCCGCAAACGTGGAATGCCGCCGTGCGATTGAAGCGGCGATCAGCACCAACTACGGAGACAACCGGCTGGATGCGGATGCTGCTGTGAAAAGCGTCCTTGAGCAGTTCTCTCCGGAGCGTGTCCGATATGTCCTTGCAAACACCATTCAGCAGAAAGACTTTGACGGGCGCATTCCCCAGCCCCTCAAGGAATGGGCGAAGACCGTTGATGTCTGCCCCGAAAACGCCACCCGCTTCCTTGTGGATAAACCCAATCCCGGACTGACGGCACTTTTCGTGGATGCGTTCCGTCAGCAGACCGAACCCCAGAAGGAAGCTGTTTCTGAGAAAACGGAGGAAAGAGACCCGGAGGTCGTTGCATGGGAGAATGATGAGATTACCTCTATTGAGGTAAAGACCGTGGAGGTTAAGTCTCCCTTTGCTCCCTCGCCGGAGGAAGCGGAAAAAGCACCGAAGGCACACCGTCTGACCGCCGAAGAGAAGGAAATCAAAGCCGCCGTCATGGACACGCTCAAGGGGCAGATTGCCTATAACAATGACGGAATGCGGGCGTCCTATCGCGCCTCTAACCATTCCTTCAATCTGCTGGCACGGAACGGTGTCAGAATCGAGGGCAACACGGTCACGCAGAACGGTGAGCCGCTGTTCAAAATCCATCGCCGTCATGCGGCGCGGAAAACACAGGGCTGTTACCGTGAGCTGATGCCGACGCTGGAATACGTCAAGCAGGAGCAGAAGCAGGAAAAGCCCTCTATCCGCGATCAGCTCAAAGCTGCCGCGAAAACGCAGCCGGAGAAGAAGTCCCCGGTCAAATCCAAAACACACGACATGGAGTTGTGAGAAAGGAGAAGCATGAAGAAATACACAGACGTTGACATCGTTGCGGAGCTGCAGAAGCTCGTGGACAGTCATGTAGACAGCTACAAGGAAGACTTCGACATCGACAAGCGCATCATCCGCCGCGCCGCCGAAAGCCAGAATCCCGAAGACAAGACGCTGATGTGGTTCTGCCGTCCGCATGGGACGCACTGCCTCAATGAAAATCAAGTCTTTATTCAGGGAACGCGAGATCACAACACCTTCCGCTTTTACGCGGAACAGACCTACGACGAATGCGTTGCCCGCGTCATTGTCCCGAAAGCCGTCAAGCGCGGCAAGGTCTTCGGAGATGTCTTTGAGATCAACTACCGGGAACAGGCGGCAAATGTGGCGCAGAACTCGGTTGCGCCGGATCATGACCGGCTGACCTTCGCAGACGGCTATGTGCTGGACGCACCCTGCCGCAGCAGCTTCGATGCAGCAATGGCTCTGGTCGGTGAGCATGGCGGCGTCAAAACCCACCAGACGCTCCCGAAGGACGCGGATGCTCTGGTGGAAGTGCTGTCTAAGCAGAAAAGCCGCCGTGACAGACTGCCGGAGGCAGATAGGACAGAAGTGCTTTCGCCGCTCCCCGTCGCAGAACTCCGCAAATATGAGGCAGTCAAAAAGGCTCATCCGGATGCGCTGGTCTGCTTTGCTCAGAACGGCTATTTTGAGCTGTACGGCAAGGACGCAAAGAAAGCCGCGCCGCTTCTCGGCACAAAACTCCTTGAAAAGAAGGTGCGCGGCAAGCCTTCCATGCCGGTTACTGGTTTCCGTGAAAGCGCATGGGTAGCCGGTTCTCACAAGCTCTGGAAGTCCGGCGCAGATGTCTTTCTCAGCAAGGACGGCGAGACCTTCAAGGAACTCAAAGCCGCAGATTACATTCCTGTCGGTGCGACGCTGAATGTGGATGGGATCAAGTGCAGAATCGACGCGGTTGATTTTGCCGCCGATGAAGTCCGGCTGACGAATATCGAGGACAAGAACCGCCCCATCCGCTTTTCTGAGAGCATCCAGTATGTCCGCTCCTATGTGGAAGATGCCGGAACAGCCTTCTACGACACCATCCCGAAGAAGCCCGCTGCCCGTGAATCCATCCGCGACAAGCTGAAATCCGCACAGAAGGCACAGCCGCCTCACACACCGAAGCCGCAGAAATTGAAAGGAAAGGATATGGAACTCTGATATGAAAAACTTTACCGTGGAAGAAATCAACCTGATGTGCTGCTTCAACACGTCCAGCCGGAAGCGGCTGATCGACGATATGAAGAGCGTCACCCTGAACGACATGGACGGCGAGATCGCAGAGCTGATGTATAAGACCGTCCGGAAGCTCGAAGCCATGACCGACGCGGAGTTTGAAGAACTGTATATCATGCCGGACGTCATGGTGGATGACTGAAAGGAGGATGCCTATGCCCGTATTAGACGGTAATTTTGAAGCCTTCGTCACAAACCTCGGCAAGTACAACGAGGGTATGCTGGTCGGTGAGTGGGTGAAGCTGCCCACAACCGAGGAAGAGATGCAGAAGGTCTTTGAGCGCATCGGGATCGGCAAGCAGGATGAGTTCGGTCAGCCCTATGAAGAGTGGTTTATCACCGACTACGAATGCCCGATCTACGGCGTCCAGAAGATGCTTGGCGAGTACGAGAGCCTTGATAAGCTCAACTACCTTGCCGCTTTGATTGACGAGCTTTCCCTGAGCGATCAGGAAAAGCTCGTTGCCATTATGGAGGCTGGCTGCGATGAGGTCAGCGACATCGACGATCTCATCAACCTGACGTTCAATCTGGACTGCTACGACATCATGCCCGGTATCAACGACGAATCCGATCTCGGCTATTATTACGCCCACGAAGCCGGTATCTACTCCGAAAAGGATCTCGGACCTCTGGCAAATTACATCGACTATGAACGCTATGGGCGAGACATTGCGATGGATGAGCAGGGACGCTTCACCGATGAGGGCTATGTCCGTGTCGCAAGCGAACGCTGGGACAGGCAGTTTGACGGTGAGCTTGATGATATTCCCGATGAATACCGGATCACCGGCTCAGGGGAAGCCGCCGAGCGTGACAGCACCATTGCCGTTCTCATCGTTGAGCCGAGCAAGGAGCCTTATGTGAAGGAGATTGACTCCGGGCTGGAGTCCTTGCAGCATGAGGTCGGCGGCTACATCGAGGCGATTTATCCCTACGAAGACCCGGTTGCCTTAGTCTGCAACGAGGAAGGCAAGCTGGAAGGATTGCCCCTGAACCGCGCTCTGCGCGATGAGGACGGCGACATCTACGATGTTGTTGCCGGAACATTTATGGTAGTCGGTTTGACGGATGACAGCTTCGGTTCTCTGACCGTAGAGCAGATGCAGAAGTTCTCCGACCTCTTCAAAGTTCCGGAGCAGTTTGTTAAGTTGGGCGATAAGATTGTTGCGATCCCCATGATCTCGAAGGAGCAGCAGAAGCAGGAAGCTACCGAGCAGAAGGACTTTGAGATGAATGCCGACACCTCCGGTCTGACGGTTGCCGGTCACATCGGGACGTGGCACACCATTGACCAGCACGAAGTCGGCGGTCACAGCTTTTACCTGATGGAGCATGACACCTACGGCGATGAGGCGGCTTGCATCATCGTCGATGAGCGCGGCAAGCTCGTCCTTGATGATGTCTACAACGGCTTTGACGATGACACGCTCCGCCTTCTTGACCTTGAGGTCAAGGAAGTGCCGGAAATGCCCGATCCCACGCTCTCCGTTCAGGATATGAAGGACTACGGCTACGCATGGGCTGGCGTTCTTCCCGCCGGTCAGGAGGCGGCTGAGAAGGCTTTGGAGAAGGGCTGCGAGGTTTACCGCCTCTATTCCGATAACACCGAGGGCTTGTGCGTAGATGCCAAGGAGATTGCCGATCATGCGGCAAAGGGCGGAATGCTCGGTATCAGCAAAGAAAGCTGGATGGCGGCACTTGAGAAGGAAAACTACCTCAAGGCAGCGGAGATGTCGATGGAGGATGACTACGGCATGATTGATGGGATCATCAACAACGGTCCGAAGGAGGACAAGACCGCAGAGGTCAAAGCCCCCGAAAGGGGCGAAAAGTCCTCCATCATGGACAGGCTCAAGTCTGCAAAGGCTGAAAAGCAGAAGGAATGCTGCCCTCCCAAAAAGCACAAAGGAGAGATTGAGCTGTGAGCAGAAGTCAGAAATGGCGGCAGGAGTGGTCGTTCTTCATCGGGGACAGCGGACGCCGGAAGTATAACCGCTTCTGCGTCCGCTGCGTCCATAGCTGCAAGCAGAGCTTCCGTGCGGATCTCATCGCCTGTCCGCACTTCTCCCGCAAGGCATCGAGGTGTAGACAGTTAGGGGTCGAAAAAGCCTGTGATTGCAAGCCTCAGAGCGGCGCAAATTGACCAACCTAAGTGATTGTATTCCCTGCGCAGTTTCTTCTTTAGCGCGGAAATAAGTGTCGATTTCGGCACTTGTTTGAAAGCCCGGAAAACGAACCAAGAGCCTCTGTCGATGCCCGTTTTGGGTATCGGCAGAGGCTCTTTTTTTACGACATATTCAAAATAGCGGACAGCAGCTCTTGAACCTGTTGCCGGTATTCCGGCTTTATATCCGAAATACGTCTGGCAAGCGCAAGGGCTTCCGCTTCTGGATCGTCAGTCCCAAAAATAATTCGGTCTGCGCTGACGCCGAGCAAACGGCAAAGACGCTGCAAGGCTTCAAGAGAAATACCGGAAGCACCACGCTCAATAGCGCTCAGGTGATTCGGCGTCATGCCAAGCATTTCTGAGAGCGTGTCCTGCGTATAGCCCGCCTGTTCTCTTGCCACTTGAATATTGCCGCCGATTTCAATATTGATGTCCTTCTTCTCTCGCATAGCCTCACCACCTTTGCATTTAGTGTACCTAACGGCGGTGTCATTATCCACGGTACGCCGTCGTTGATTTTACTAACGACAATGCGTTGACTGTCCGTGATGAGGGTGATAGAATGGAGTTACCTACCAAAAGAGTGAAAGAAGGGGTGTCATGTCGCGCATTATTGAGTTTAGAAAGTCTGCTCAAAAAGCTGAAAAGCAATCCGTTCAAGGCAAGACTTGTGCGTTTACCGGTCATAGACCGCAGAGTCTTCCGTTCGGCTTTGATGAATCCGATAAGCGTTGTACTTCTTTGAAATCTGTTATGCGGGATCAGATTGTAGCACTCATCGAGAACGAGGGCGTCACGCATTTTATTACCGGCATGGCTCTTGGCGTCGATATGTACGCTGCGGAAATTGTACTCGATTTGAAATCAAAATACCCTCACATTACTCTGGAAAGTGCAATCCCTTGTGAGACACAAGCGATCAAATGGTCTGTGGCTTCACGGGAACGGTATTATAATATCGCGGCAAAGTGTGACAAGGAGACCATGCTGCAACGGGAGTACACGTCGGACTGCATGGACAAGAGAAATCGGTACATGGTCGATCACGCCGATTATATTCTCGCAGTATGGAATGGATGCCCCAGCGGTACCGGGAACACCGTGAGATATGCCCACAAAAAGGGCAAATCTATCATCGTTATCAATCCGGTTTCCCTTGATGTCACGCGGGAATAAGGCAAAAATCCCACTCCTGAATCAAGCGTTGCGAAAACCGTGAAGTATTTCCCGATAGTGAATACACATTGCACTACTCGGTGATTATTGGAAACGTGTACGGCGTATGCTGCCCAGTGAACATCTCCACGGAACACATCGAATTTTCACGGCTTCGTAAAACGGAAAGGTGCCGTCAAGATTTATGCGCAAATTTATTTGCAGGCTCCGGCTGAATAAAGTCAGCCGGCAATAGAGGCGTCGTCCATGACCGCCTCCAAGTGCTTCATGTTCATGTATTTCTTGTTGCCCCACTGGGTGCCCGCCACGTGGCGTAGCCTCGCGCAGACCAGCATCAGGGCGGAATTTCCGTCAGGGAATGTCCCCACCACGCGGGTTCTGCGGCGGATCTCCCGGTTCAGCCGCTCGATCACGTTGTTGGTGCGGATACGCGTCCAGTGTTCGCTGGGAAAATCGCAGTAGGTCAGCGTCTCCTCAATGCCGTCCTCGACCTTCTTGGCGGCTTCCTTCAGTTTCATGGCGCGCAGCTCGGCGACCACGGCTTTCGCCTTCTCGCGGGACGCTTTTTTGCTCTCCTGGGCGTGGATCGCCTTGAGCATTTTTGCCACAATTTTGATCTTGGATTTGGGCACAACAGAGAAAACATTGCGGTAGAAATGCACCGTGCAGCGCTGGTATTTGGCGTCCGGGAACACCTCGCCCACGGCCTCCAACATCCCCATGCACTTGTCACCGACGATGAGCTTTACGCCGTCCAAGCCGCGTCCACGGAGCCATTGGAAGAAACTGACCCAGCTGGCCTTGTCCTCTTTCATCCCCTCAGCGGCACCTAAAACTTCACGAAAACCGTCCTCATTCACGGCAATTGCCGCCAAAACGGCAACATTTTCGTACTCTCCGCCCCAGTTGCGGCGTAGGTAGATGCCGTCCACGTAGACGTATGGATAGTGGCCGCCCTGTAACGGGCGGTTGCGCCAGTCCTCGATGTGGACGTAGGCTTTTTTGTTCAGCTCGCTGATGGTGGCGGGCGAGACCTTGCTGCCCCACAGTGCCTCGGTGATGTCCTCTACCCGGCGCACGGAGACGCCTGCCAGATACATCTCAATGAGCGCCTCCTCCACGCTGCTCTCCCGGCGGCGATACCGCTCGATGATGGCTGTCTCAAAGGACACACCCTTGAGTCGGGGCATATGGAGCGTAACGTCACCGGAGGTTGTGGTAAGGTTCCTGTCGTAGTGACCGCTGCGGTAGCCCTGACGGGCCTCGCTGCGCTCATAGCGGGCCGCCTGCGTCAGCGACTCCGCCTCCTTTTCCAGCAGCTCGTTCAGGGTTTCTTCTACGCTGCCGCGAACCAATTCCTTGATTTGGCCCTTGATAATTTCCTCATTCAGCTGTACAATTTTCTCGGACATAGTTTGCTGTCTCCTTTCAGAATGGTGTGTCGTGACTTCATTCTACCAGAGCCTGCAAGCTATGTCTTCTTTTATGCGGTTTTCAATTTGCGCAATTTATTGTACATTATCCACCTTATGAACAGTCCCTTGCCGAGAGAAAAATAAATCGCTGGAAACGGGAACGCCCCCGGCACTGTGCGTCTGGCACAGTGTCGGGGGCGTTTTTCCGTGTCTTAGTTATGAGCCAGTTCATTTAGGAGCAGCTTTCGATAGCCCACATCCAAGACGCAGCGATGGAAGTCCATCAGACGGTGTTCGTCGAACAGCTTTTCACAGAGCTTGGTCAGCGGATGATTCATCAGCTTTGCAGAAATGCCAGTCTCGTTGAAAAACCTTGCCCATGTGAAGACCTCTTCTAAATCTTCCTGCCCAAGCGTGGCAGGAATGATGGCGTTGCAGAGACGGACAATGGGGCTGTCCGCAAATCGCTCTGCGACTTCCTCCGGTGTGCATTCATAGCGGTCACAGTCAAAGGAAAGCGCATCCTCAATTTTAAGATAATTTTCGGTTTCATCCCGCGTCAAGGTTATGGTGTAGTCTCCCATACCGGACGGCACATCAATATTCTCCATGACATCAAGCTCGTAACGGGATCCGCCGATGATCGCTTCAAAGGAGAAGGACTGACAGATTACTGCTGGGTTCTTGTCTATCTTGTCCTCATTCAGAAAGGACAGCGGATTGTACTCTGTTAGTTCCCAGTCGATTTTTCCTCTCTCTGTTTGTTCAGCGATCTGCTGGATTAGATGTCGTTCTTCTTCGCGCAGATTTTCATTGTACAACATGATACACCTCCGTTTTCTGATTTCCTTTTTGGGGCTGTTCTATGTTTCCGAAGAGGATGCCGTTTGTACCATCATTCCTTGGCTGAGGGCAGACCTTCGTAAAACTTCCTTAGTTCGTCCAGACTGCTTGTACGATTCTTGATAGGCAGGTAGTCCCATGTGATGTCATGATAGCGTTCTGGCGGCTCGTCCCGCAGTCTTTCTGCGCTTTTTCCGTTTCTCCGATGTATTGAATCCAAAATAAAATCTATTATCCATCCACATTCCTCCCGGAATAGAAACCAAGGCTATCCGCGTTTCAGCTCAATGCTGACGTTTCCGTTCTCGTCGATGGTCAGCGTCATGTGCCTGATGTGCTTCTCATAGAACTGCCGCCGCTCTGCGGGAGACATTTCGATCCTCGTGTTTCGCAGAGCAGCGTCAAACATATCGTTGACGTTCAGGTGAACGGAGTTGTCAATCCAGCGGTACATCTCCTTGAACAGTGCGTTTTTCTTGATGTCCTCGCTGTTGCCGGAGTAGAAGTCATCCAGATAGCAGTAGAATATCCCGGATTCTGCAAGTGCTGCCTTCATATCCGGTCCGCATTTTTCCCGCTCAATCATGACAAGAAATCTGGCGTCCGGCAATGAAGAGATAAGCCCCCAGTAGTCGGAATCGCTTGAGACAATGACGAAGGAATCCACTTGCTTCTGGTAGTGTTCCTGACAGGCTCTTGCGGTGAGCTTGATGTCTACCAGTGATTTGTTCTGCTTGATCCGCTCAATCATGATATGTTCAACGGGGATGCGGGTGTAGTTTTCAAGAATCCGCCATGCCGTAGCGGTGTGTACGTCATCAAAGAGAATGATCGCCGTAATTTTCTGCATGACTTCATAATCAAGGTTTTTGAGCGTGGCGCACAGCTTGTACGGGTCAGAGTTTTCGCAGTCCACTACCAATACGGTCTTCTCACTGTCATCTATGAAGTCGTAGATATTGTTTTTTACAAAAGCCCCTGCATCGGAGACTTTACTGTATTCCGTGAAGGCGTCGCAATGCCATTGATAAAGCAGGGTTGCAAACTTCTTGTCATTATAGAGGACATTGCCCTCGTCCATCGGTACCCAGTTGATGTACATTTGATAGGGGTAGTAGGAGAGACTTGCGTAATAGATGTCCGCAGCATCTTTCGTTCCGTCCTCTGTCAAGCCGTTTGGCATAATGAACAGCTCTTTTATGTACGCCCAGTTAATCCAGATTGGAAAGAGGCTTTTGCAGTTGTTAATGCGGTCTGAAATCAGCCGGTTGATCTCGATAATGTGGTGGCAGAGCTTTGTACTCGACTTTTTAATAAAGCTGATTCCGTCATTTGAAAGCTGCTGCATACTGGACATTGGAAGGATCTCAGGCATCGAAAGAAGCCCACGGTATTCCATCCGCATGATGTCATTTATTTTCCGGTAATTGCGCTCAATGGCGGTGCGGATAATACATAGATTACGAATGATGCGGGCATTTTTATCCTGCTCAAACCGGTTGTATATCTCTATCTTCGGCGGCTCGTGTTCATTTTGAAAAATACGGAGTGGGACGCCGATCAGATATGCTACCTTTGACACAAGCTCATAGGTGCTGTCTTTATAAGCAATCTGCTCTCCGGCATATTCGACGCCATTCAACATGACTGAATTGCCCATGATCTACTCCTTTCGATGGAACGCGGGTTATTGAGCGTACTTTTTGAAGTTTTCAGCTTGTTCCAGAACCTCCTTGTAGACATCATCAATGGTTACGGGGGGATAGTCAAATTCATCCAGTAGCAGTATGAGGTCAACTTGCAGATTTGCCTTAATGTCATCACGGGTAGACCAGTCGGTGTATTTAGCTTTGTCATCGACAATAATCTTAATCCGCTTTGACAATTCAATCATCTTATCGTCCGGGTACTCGAACTCATACTTCTTGGCAACCGCCTTGAGAATGTCATAAAAGGCTTTTTCCTCGTAGTCAATTCCCATGCCCTTGAAGGAGTCTTTTTCCTTTTTGAGTTCTTCAAGGAGCTTCGCAAGCTGCTCCGCCACATCGTCAAGAACTTCATTAGCAAAAGCCTCATCACGACGGCGATTGTTGTACTCATCAACAACCCGCTTGAGGCGGTCTGAGAACTCCATGCCCATAATGCGGTTGACTTTTTTATACTCATCAATCGCTTGAGAAAGAAGCCTCTGCAACACCTTTATCTTTGTGTTTGGAAGTTGGATTGCATTGATCTTATCCAGATACTCGTCACTGAAAATATCAACAGAGATGTGCTTTCCCGTCTCAAACAGTTCCTCTATACCATCAGATTGAATTGCACCTTCAAGAAGTTCACGGACACGGGCATTCATTTGTGAAATGTCAGGGGCATCACCCTTTGTGAGTTTGAAAAGAATAGAGCGCACAGCACAGTAGAAGTGCAGATAGTCCTTTTCTTTATCAGAGATAGCCTCACTTGAACTGCATAGATTGAACGCTTGTTTCATTCGTTTGACTGCCGCCATAAAGCGAGTTTCCAAATCTTCCGTGAGCTGTACATACTCAACAGCCCGATTGAGGCAAGCAAGCTGCTCTTTCGGTGAGCCGTTGAAGTAATCCGTGCTATTGAAGTTGTGGAACATCTGAGCCAAGACATCGAGCTGGTCTTTAACAATCGTGATAGACTGCTCGACGCCTTCAAACTCATCGCTCTCAAAGTTGGTGTATTTCTTGAGGGCGAGATTCATGTTTTTCTTAATGCCGATGTAGTCCACGATCAAGCCCTTGTCCTTGCCGGTATAGACGCGGTTGACGCGGGAAATCGTCTGGATAAGGCTGTGCTGCTGGATGGGCTTGTCGATGTAGATTGTGTCGAGTGCCGGTACGTCGAAGCCGGTAAGCCACATATCAACAACGATGGCAATTTTGAAGTTTGATTTAACGTTCTTAAACTGACGGTCAAACTCCTTGCGATCATCTTTCGTTCCCAGCATTTCATAAAGCTCAGGCTCATCATCTTTATTTCGCGTCATGATGAGCTTGATCTTCTCGATGGGTTTGAGTTCCTTTTTCTCTTTTTCCGTCAGTTGAACCCCGTCAGGGCAAACCTTTTTCTCTGCCCATTCCGGTCTCATTCCAACTATAATCTGATAAAAAGCGTATGCAATCTTGCGATTAGAGCAGACAAACATTGCTTTTCCTGCGACCGTAGCTCCTTCGGCAACGCGGGTCTCATAGTGGTTAATGAAGTCCTCCGCAACTGCGTGAAGTCGGTCAGGATCACCGATGATCGCATCAATATGAGCAACCGCCTTCTGGCTTTCCTCAATCTGATGCTCATTTGCGCCTTCAACAGCACAGCGGTCATAATAATCTTCAATTTCCCGAACCTTTGCCTGATCAAGAGTGACCCGTGCAGCGCGTCCGTCGTAGACAAGGTTGACTGTGATACCGTCTTTGACTGCCTCTGTCATTGTGTAGGCATCGACAACCGGACCGAAGACTTCAATCGTGCCATCTACGGGCGTGCCGGTGAAACCGACATAGGTAGCATTGGGGAGAGAATCGTGTAGGTACTTTGCGAATCCATAGCTTCGCTCTACACCTTCGGCAGTGACCTTGACTTTCTGATCGAGGTTTATCTGACTACGGTGTGCCTCATCGGATATACAGATTACATTCGCTCTATCCGTCAGAAGCTCCAAGTCCTCGGTGAACTTCTGGATGGTGGTCATGTACACCCCGCCGCTTGTCCTGCCTTGAAGTTCCTGACGCAGCTTTTCGCGGGAATCAATGCTCACAACGGTTTCGTCACCAATGTACTTCTTGGATGCTACAAACTGCTTTGAGAGCTGGTCATCCAAATCCGTTCGGTCGGTGATAATCAGGATTGTAGGGCTATGGAAGAAGGTACTCTTCATAAGCATTCTTGTGAGGAAGAGCATAGTATAGCTTTTTCCGCAGCCTGTCGCGCCGAAATATGTACCTCCCTTGCCGTCCCCCTCCGGTCTGAGATGCGCCTTGATATTCTCAAACAGCTTGACCGCAGCAAAATACTGAGGATAGCGGCAGACGATCTTGAGGTCTTTGTCCGAGCTATCAGGGAAATAGACAAAATCCTTGATGACTGCCAAAAGCCGTTCTTTGCGGAACAGTCCGCTCACCATAGTTACAAGGGAATTGATGCCGTCCAATTCCTTATCGTCAGCTTCAATCTTTCTCCACGCATAGAAGAAGTCATACGGGGAGAAGAAGGAACCGTATTTATTATTTGCACCATCGCTTATGACAATGAAGGCATTATACTTGAAGAGTTCAGGAATATCACGGCGATAACGCACGGTGAGCTGAGTATAGGCGTCCATGATCGTTGTGTTTTCTTTAACTGCGCTCTTGAACTCAAGCACAACAACAGGAATGCCGTTGATGAAGACAATCCCGTCCGGTATGCGTAGCTGGTTGTTGATGCCTTCAATTTCAAATTGGTTGACGATCTTGAACACGTTTTTCTCTGGCTCATCAAAGTCAATCAGCTCAATGTAAATGTCTTTCTTTGTGTGATCCTCACGGTTGAAGATGAAGCCGTCACAAATCATTTTGCAGACTGCTTTGTTTGCTTCGTAGATCGTACCGGAAATAGACCTCAGGCGAAGGATGATGCTATCAACTTCGCTTGGGGTAAGTCCCTCTGAGGCATACCTGTTCAGGAGGTATTTCCGCAGATCGTCGATAAGCAGAACCTCAGAGCGTTCACGGTGGATCTGCTCACCATTCAAATAGATATACCCTTCATCTTGAAACAAATCCATGATGGACATTTCAAGAGAATGCTCATTGAAGTTCGCCATTATCATTTCCCCCTAACTGCCTCTGCATTTCTGCTTCAAAGGCTTTTTCACTTTGCTGGAAGTCGTACTCCTGATACTTCAAACCCAGACGTGCCAGCATGAGTGTACCTTCCCAGTCATCAATGTTTGAGTATTGCGTTGCACGGTTTACGTCTGTGAGAACACCGAGGATCAGCCCTGTACAATCGAGTGCAAAGTCTATCATTTCCTGTATGTCCGGATATAAAATAGGATAACGATCCGTTAGGTTCTCGTTGCTCAATATACGCTGTTCATCGTTGTGGGCGTAGAGCTTATTCCGCTGCATTCGGATATTCTCTCTCTTTTTGCTTAACGCATTGAAGCGTTTTTGATACAGAGCTAAGAACTCTGGAAATGTCAAATCCACCCGAACCGGAGCATTTGCGGCATCAGGAATATCAAACCCTGCAAAGAGTTTTCTATCTGCCTCAACCCGGTCCTTAAAAAAGCATTCCTCTTGCGGCTTGAGTTGGTGCTGATATGGGATCGGGTAGAAAAAGGTTGTTCCGTCATGATCCACCGTCAAAGTTTCTCTGTACTTCGGGAAAAGGTCTTGATTTCCCTCGCATTTAACAAGGAGGGTTCCAATGGACACGACACCATTCGAGGTATCATACAGTTTGGCAATCTCCATGAAACAGGCTTTCATCAGAGCATCATAGACTGTATGGTAGAATGCTGGCGAAACCTTCATCTCTTCGGCATAATTACGTTGGTTCTTCCGATACTGCTGCATGATCAGGTAGTAGGCTTTTGCGTCGAAAGCTCCCTGGTGAAGTTCTTCGGCAATTCTGATCAATGTTTCCTTGTCCATTTTCGTCCCTCCCTTCGTAGGAAAATGATAATTTAGAAGCGGCTGCATTATCCATCTACAAGTGCTTCTTTGTTGACTATATTCCCTTTGATGGCTCACAGCCATCATCTTGGAAGGAGGTAACGGTTGATGATATAGCCTCTGATGTGATTTGCGGAAAGACACCTCCAACTGCCGATCCGCAAAACTATGGTGGGACAATCCCGTTTATTACAATTCCGGATATGCACGGAAGTGTCTATACAACATCAACCGCCCGCTTTCTTTCAGAGAAAGGCGCATCAACACAGCCGGGAAAAATGCTTCCAGCAAACAGCGTTTGCGTAAGTTGCATTGCATCCGTAGGCTTGGTTTGTCTTACTGCTGAACCAAGTCAGACCAACCAACAGATTAACTCAATTATATGCAAAGACCAAATTAGCCCGTTCTATGTATATACGAAGATGACAACGCTTAATGAGTATTTGAAGCAACTCGGAGCTGGCGGAAGTACAACATTGAACATCAACAAAACACTCTTCGGTCAGATACAGATCCTACTTCCTGACGAGGCATCAATGAAAGAGTACCACAATAAAGTTGAGCCACTGTTTTCTTCGATCAGAGAAAACCAATATGAAATACAACATTTGGAGTCTCTGAAACGTCTACTCCTGTCCCAAATCTCAAGCCGCTAAATTATCATTTATCTTCCGCTTGAGTTCAATCCGATCCGTGATCGTATTGTATGCCTTTACAATGCTGCGTTGCTTCTCGATAGAGGGGACAGGCAGTTCAACCTTGCACATTTCATCCCAGTCCATAATTTCCCGGACGCTGCCGTGAGACTTAAAACGTGCATAGCGATCAAACTCCGGTCTGCTGAACCAGAGCATTAAGTATTCGGGCAGTAGCTCGTTTTCATCTTTCACTTCAAAAACGGTATAGATATTGCTGACAAGCCCCTCATCATAATCCGTTAGAAGAGCAATACCAATTTTGTCTCCACGCCGAGAAGTATCTGGAATGTAGGTAAACTGCCCCCGTTTGACTACCTTGTATTTCGTAAAGTCGGTACCAACCGTGTTTGCAATAGAGGGAATGAACATCTTCTGGACGGAAACACCTAAAAGGTTTTCCTCTTTTCCGTCTGTGTTCCTGACATCGACTTGGCGAATGAAGTCTCCAAGCAGCCTATATCCTTCTTTCATTGTGACACCTCACCCTATGTATTTTCTGTGTGCCAGCTTGACGTTTTGCTGTTTGACCATAGCATAGTGCATGGTCGTGTCGATTTTCTGATGCCCTAAGAGCTGCTGGACTTGCTCTATGGGCATCCCTTTATCTATGGCAGACGTTGCCAGTGTTCTTCGGAACTTATGTGGATGGACACGAGGCAGATTCAGCCTTTTCCCCAGTTCTCGAAGCCGTCTTTCTACGCCGCCAATCTGCAAACGGTCATGCGGTGCGGCCAGCGAGACAAACAACGCTGAACAGGTGTCTGTGCGGCTTTCCAGATAGTTTTGGAGATGGATTTTTGTCCTGGCATCGAAATAAACGATCCGTTCCTTGCTTCCTTTTCCGAAAACAACGCATTCCCGTTCATTGAAGTTGATGTCATCGCGGTTAAGGGCAATCATCTCACCGACACGCATTCCGGAGGATGCGAGAAGGTCAATCATGGCGAGATCGCGGACATTGCAGCAGTTGTCCCGCATGATTTCCAATGCCTCATCGGTGTAGGTTTCCTTGATCACCTTTGCCGTTTTTACTTTGTGAATCCGGCGCACCGGGCTTTTCACGATGTAGTCCTCATCTTCAAGCCACGAAAAGTAGCTGGACAGGATGCGACGGATATTATCTATCGTGACCTTGCTTGACTTCCGGCTCATCTGATACACTGTTAGGTACTTCCGCAAGTCCTCAGTTACAATCTCTTGAGGCTCTTTTTCAATGCCGGCCAACATTGACACAATGGTCTGACGGTAGTAGCTCAAGGTTTTTTCTGAGCAGCCTTCAATGCGTTTTGCGTTGATAAAACAGGCAACCGTATCGACCTTTGCGCTTTCTACCATGCCCGCGCTGTGACTTAGCTCTACGCCACTCAGTACCCCCTCAAGGACGCCTTGAAGCTGTTTTAACTGTGCGTTGTTCAGATACGGAAGCATCTGACGCTGCACTTCTTGAATCAGTTGTTCTTTCATTGTCGTATCTCCTTTGATTATTCTCAGAGAACGACAATCAGTGGCAGTTCCTTGTGGTAAAAACTCTCGCCACTGGTGAGAGAGTTATTTTTCAAGAGCAGGAGCTGGTATTCTCGGCTTCTTCGATGAATTTATTTGCCTCGCTTCGCCGTAAATCCCAATGCTTTTGTAGTAATGCGACAATCTGATCTCTTGGGACACTGGCTTCGAGCAAAGCCAGTGTCGCTTTTTCGATAGAACAGATTCGTTCGCTGAGAACTGCTTCCTCTATTACTTCCTGCTGCTCTGCTTGAATACGGTCTCGTATTTCAGCAGGAAAATCCTTGAACTGCATTTTAACTTGATTCCATAAATCGCTCACAGCAATTCCTCCTGTAAATGATAATTTAGCGGCTTAATCGGACAGTTTTGCGAGGAGAACGGATCGAAGCTCATTAAGTTTCTGGATTTCCATTGTATTTGCTTCAATTTGCGCGTCCAAAGCGTTCATTTTCTTCTGAAAATCACTGATCACCTTGGTCGGAGGGACAAGGATTTTCATAGATTGGATGTTGTACATAGGCAACTTTGCTTGAACCGCACCGACTGTCAGAAGGTCAATCTCCTTAATTTGCTTTTTATAGCAAAGTGTATAATAGAGATAGTCGGAAGTAACCGTATGAATACCTGCGAGTTTAACGCAGTTTTCAGTAAGGTTTGCTTTATCAAGAGAGGAATGAATCTTGCCGAGCAATCCGATTGTACCAACAATCGAAATGACAATATCTCCGGTGTTTACTATATATCGTGAGATGGCTTGATGCGTTTCTTCATCAATATATTGGAATTGGTCTGTGAGACAGACATAGCGACTTCCGCCAACATCACGAACACGAATATAAGGGTGTTCTGTTGGATCATCAAGTAATTCACAGTCGGCAGGAAGGCGTTTGCCACCTTTGACTGTACAGAGGCTATCCAAACTGACGATGCTATAACCTTCGGGAAGCTTGTCACACCCATAGTAAGAAGCAAATTGATCTTGGAATACTGCTTGTGCAGTTGCTTCTAAATTATCATTTTCCGCTCTCTTCAGAGCAATGCGATTGGTAATTGCACGGTAGGACTCGACGATCTCACATTGTCTCGCATAGGAGGGGACAGGGAGCTTTATGCGGCAAAGATCATCCCATGTAATTCCGCCTCGAACACTGCCATCTGTCATGAACCAGCATTCACGGTCAAACTCCGGTCTACGAAACCACATCATCAAATACTCTTCATTTAAGACATCGCGGTCAATAATCTCAAACATGAAATACGCCGGAGAAACTACTGCGGCGTTGTCTTTCTCATAGAGCGCAATCGGAAGACGTTCATCGCGTCCAACGTGCATTGGGTTACAGGCAAATAGCCCCTTGCTGATCAGTTTATACCGACTCAAATCTGTGCCAATTACATTTGCGACGGAAGGCATAAACTCTTTGTCGATGCTTATGCCAAGAACAGTGCTGGTGACTTCCTCGGAGTTTCGATAATCAACAAGCCGAATGTGTTTACCAAGAGGTTCATAATTCGATTTCATAGCCCAACTCCTTAAACACAGTCAACAGGTCTGCCTTCGACTTCTCTTCTGCAATAAGCAGCTCACGAAGCTCACTTTGCAGCGTCTTCATTTTCGTATCAAAGTCGATGTTCTCATCGCGGTTTACAAACTCAATGTAACGGCTCGGAACAAGGGTAAAGCCCTTTTCAGCAACCTCATCGAAGGATGCGCTGTAACAAAATTCAGGCACATTCTGATAAGTTTCTTCATAGCCTTCCTGCTGCCATGCGTGATAGACGCCCGTGACTTTTGCACGGTCTTCTTCTGTCAGTTCAATATACTTCTTTTCATAAGGGCTTCCCATTTGCCGCAAGTCCATGAAAAGGATCTCGCGCTCACGGTTACGGAAGCGTTTTACTTCACCGTTTTCTTCAACCACACGAGCCTTTTTATTCTTGTTCAGAATCCAAAGCGTAACGCTGATGTCCGTGGTGTAGAAGAGGTTTCGGGGAAGGATGATGATTGCTTCAACGAGATTGTTCTCGATGAGCTGACGGCGGATTTTTAACTCTGTACCATCGTCAGATAGTGCGCCGTTTGCAAGCAGGAAACCGGCAACACCGTTCTGAGAGAGCTTTGAGACAATGTTCAGAATCCAGCCATAGTTTGCGTTACTCGTGGGCGGAACTTCATAGCCGTCCCAGCGCGGATCATCAATCAGCTCATTATCACCACGCCATTCTTTCTGATTAAAAGGCGGGTTTGCCATAATATAATCTGCCTTGAGGTCCTTGTGCTGGTCATTGGTGAATGTGTTCGCTGCCATTTCTCCGAGGTTTGCAGAGATGCCGCGAATAGCCAGATTCATTTTGCACAGCTTGTACGTCGTGTTTGTATATTCCTGACCATAGATAGAGACCTTCTTCTTGTTGCCGTGATGTGCCTCCACGAACTTCATTGACTGCACGAACATACCGCCAGAACCGCAGCAAGGGTCGTACAGAATGCCATCATACGGTTCAATCATTTCTGCAATCAAATTGACAATACACTTCGGCGTATAGAACTCGCCCTTGCCTTTGCCTTCCGCAAGTGCAAACTTGCTCAGGAAGTATTCGTAGACCCGCCCGATAATGTCATTCTCTTTATCGCCGGTGTTGATCTTATCAATCTCGTCCAGCAGTGATGCCAGCTTTGCTGTGTCGATGTGAAGACGTGAGTAGTAGTTGTCCGGCAGTGCGCCTTTCAGTGCGGGATTCGCTTTCTCAATCGTATAGAGGGCGGTGTCGATTTTCAGCGCAATGTCATCCTGTTTCGCATTCTCCATGATGAAAGACCAACGGCTGATCTCAGGCAGGAAGAATACATTGTCCTTCGTATAGAAGGCAACATTGTCAACAAACTTCTCACCGTATTTTTCAGAAATAGCTTTCCTTTGTGCCTCAAACTTATCGCTGGCAAACTTCAAAAAGAAGAGACTGAGAACGACGTGTTTATATTCTGCTGGCTCGACAGAACCACGGAGTTTATCTGCGGACTTCCACAGAGCTTCCTCCATAGAAATCTCCTTCTTCGGTGCCGATGCGGCTCGTGCCATATCAAAATCCTCCCTGTGTATTTATCTAACCTATTTTACAAAAAGAGCTGGACCTGTTGACAAAAGCAAAAAAACTGCTGAAACCCATCGTGGCCCCAGCAGAATAATAAATTGGGGGATAGCGAAAGATGGCATTTTGCCATCCGCTTAAGATTTAGGGCCATGGCAGCAAGGAGGCATTCTTCCGTAGCTGCAAGAATGCCCCTTTTTCGAATCTTTGAAATACAGTGTTCCCGTTTCAAGACGGAGAAACTGCCCTCGGCCCAGATTTTACGAAGCCGCATCATGGCCAGGTATTCTGGAGTTCCCACGCGCTGATGCCCTCTGAAAAATGCCGGATAGCAACTGCTGGCCAGCACTCTGCGCCGAATTCCAGCCTTGTCAAAACAGCCCGGCCGTTTTGGACAGCGCATACAGGCATCGCCCTCGACCTGGTAGCAACGCAGATATTTGCCCGTCGATTTGCTGCAATTTAGCCTGTGGTATGTAAGAGGAACCCCTTCCGGACAGATGAATGCGTCGAGCTGTGGATCGTAGGAGAATCCATATTTCTCAGGTGGATTGGAGAACTGAATTGCGGGGATATATCCGGTAATGCCCAGAAGCTCCAGCCCTCGGTGAACAGCGCCCGTCTCATATCCGCGATCCAGAGCAAGCCGGCTCATTGGGATGCCAAGATTGATTTGCCGTTCCAAATGCCGCAAGATCAGGACGCTTTCCTTCTCATTGGCAGAATATACATCAACGCCTGTTAAAATGCCGTGTTTGCAATCCACAGTTGCTTCCATCAGATACCCGATGCCGCGTTTGCTGCCGTGATTGATATAACCGCTGTCTGGATCTGTTTGGCTGGTGGTACGGCACTTCCTTACAATTTTTGTTGGCGGCTTTTTGAAGCCCGGCTGATTGGAAAGCTCTTCATCCAAAGAATCGAGATAGCTTTGCATACTCTGTTCAACTTCTATTTCTACATTGATCCAGCTTTCTCTTGATACGTTGGCCGGAATGTAGCTTCCATCCGCAGCCATCGCTTCTCCGTCGATCAGCCCGCTGTCTATGCATTGCTTGACTATTTCATAAAAGGCTTTCTGAAAAAGGCTGCTCTGCTGCCATTTTCGTGTTCTGGTCTTGCTGAATGTGGAGTGATTTGGGATCGTGTCATCCAGTTCAAATCCGCAAAACCATCGGTAGGCGATGTTGAGCTGAACTTCCTCCACCAACCGCCGCTCTGATTTGATGCCATACAGGTATCCGATCAAGAGCATTTTGAACATACTGACAGGGTCGACAGATGGACGGCCTGTTGCCGGATAATATGGCGCCAGAAGATCATAGATGAAATCAAAGGATACCATCCGCTCGATCTTCCGCAGCAGGTGGGTTTCTGGAATCAGTGACTCTATATCTACGAAAAGCATTGCCATTTGTCTGCTTTGGTGTCCCATCATGCTGCATCCCTCCTATAACTATTTTACCACAGAAAGGATCTGCGCGCCACTTTGTCAACAGGTCCAGAGCTGTACGAAAAACCGGACTCAGTTCTTGTCCGTTCGCACAGCCTCACATATATCTCCGATGTCACAGTTCAAGTAATCACAAATGCGCAGCAAAATAGAGAGGGACACTTCTTCCCCCTTATTCAGTTTTGTCCATGTTCCGGCAGACAGCCCTACTTCATGTCGTAGAGAAGCCTTCTTTATGTCGCGTTCCAGAAGAAGCATCCATAGTTTCTTATAGCTTATGCGCACGGCAACCATCCTTTCGCTTGCTTGCATTCAACATCGCTTATAATATTATACTGGATTTCATTCTCGAAAGCAATCCGTTGATGCAGAAATTAAAGAAATAGTTTCAACTTCTCGAACCTTCTCTCAAGGATGAAGGGCATCTCCGGTCAACAGGAGATGCCCTGCTTTTGAAGAGATTATTCGCGCTGTGTGCTGCGCAGATGATCACGGTCATGGTCAACAGAAGGAGCGAGAAACGTATCAACATTAGACTTGATCGTCTCTATTTGCTTTACTTCTTTTTTGAGCTTCGCACGTTCATCATAGAGCCGCTGCTGCTCTTCAAGAAGTCGCTGCTGCTCTGCTTGGAGCGTCTTCAAGCTCGGCAGTTTTTCATCGCCCCGCATAGCGAGAAGTGTACTCCGTGCCGCCTCGAAGATCACAAGCTCTGCCTCATGCTTTGCCTTGAAACCCGGCTTATCTTTTGCCTTCTGGAAGGCATCATACACAGGCTTGAGACGCTGATAATTGGAGATGTTTTTGATAAGCGGCTGGACTTCCCGCAGTCGCGCTTCAACACCTTTCAGTTCCTTGCCGGTACGGTCATAGGAGCTGTGAACGTCCTCGACCTTCTTCTCAAGATCGGCGTATTGGAGCAAGTTGTTTTCCGTGAGATAGTTGAGTGTCCGTGCCGCTTCCTTGAGGATCGTGAGCTTTGCTTTATGCTCGTAACCCTTGCTGTCGATGAGCCTGATCCGCTCCTGAATATCTCCGATGAGAGAGATGCCTTTCGGTACGGTCTGTCTCTGACTTCTTCGGGGCGTCCGTCCGGCAATCCGCTCCTTGATGCGTTCCTCGGTGTAGTTCTCTCCGATAGTTTTAGACCGGGTAAACCGCTCCTGACCTTCAGCACGGAAGGAGATGTATTTGCCAGTCTTGATTTCATATCCGGCTTCCTGCATGAGCCGCAGAAAATCATCGTAGTCCTTGGCTGTGATGACAAGCCGATCGATGGTCTGCTTGAGCTTTTGCTTCCAGCTCGTACCGCGTTTGGCTTCGGTGTATTCCTTGTAGTCCATGCCCTTGTTCTGCGACGGAGGAATCACAGACAGCCCGTGTTCCTTGCATATCTCATCACTGAGTTGACGTAGCTCCCGATACGTTCTCTTGTTGCTCCGGTAGGCGTGAAAGTCCACATAATTCACGGCATTGAAGATGATGTGATTATGGCAATGCCCCTTGTCGATGTGGGTAGCAATCACATACTCGTACTTGCCCTTGAGCCATTCGTCCGCAAGTTGTTTCCCGACCTCGTGAGCTTCTTCCGGCGTCACTTCACCGATGTCAAACGACTGGATCAAATGACGGGCAAGTACCTTCGGCATCTGCATTCCTTGCTGCACTGCAAGGTTTCTCGTCCACTCAAATTCTTTCGCCGCTGCGTCGCTTGCCGCGCATCCATAGGACGAAACATAGAAATCATCGTCGGTCTTCTGCGGGTCGAGAATGTAGGCAATAGCCTTGTTTACAGTTCCTCGGATTGGCTTGATTTTAGTAACTGCCATATCTCACCCTGCCTTTCTTTCAGCTCTGTAATATCGTCCGCATAGAAGTGTCCGGTGGAGTTGATGCGGCGGCAAATCTGATTGATGTTTGAGGCAACACGGCTGACTGCGGCGGCAAGTTTCTTCTGCTGCGTATAGTCCACCTTGATGATATAACCGTCAATCGCCATCTTCCGGAGATATGCTCCCATGTTCCTTGTTCCGAGTTGCGCCATCTTTGCCTTGATGATTCTTTTCTCATCGTCGGAGACGAAGAAGAGTATCTGATTTGGTCGCGTTCTGTTTGCCATAGGCGTTCCGTCCTTTCGTAAAGGAAGAGGGTTTGGGAGGCATCCCAACAAGCATTTTTCAGATTAAGGGGAGGGTTTCCTTAATCGAAAATCGCCGTGTGTATATACACCGGCTGTGCTTGCTATTCTCTCAAATCGTATTCCCTCGCAGAGATTCCCCGTTAAATACCCCTTCATATAACAACGGACAGTTTATTGGGATTTGTCCGGGATAAAACAGGTTTTTTCTTGTTCTCGTTTTGATTTGATACGTCTGCAACTATCGTTTCCACATAAAAAAGACTGCTTGGCATTGCGCCTTGCAGTCTATTTATCTCTGTATTCAATTCGTTCGGTCGCATGGCAAGCGACATTATTCCAGCGATGAAAACAGCTCTCCGTCAATGCTTAGAACGTCATCCATTGGAATCTTCGTGCCGTCCTGCATGGTGATCCGCCGCACAAAATCATCGACCTTTTTGACCGCGCCGGTTGCTGTTAGGTATTTGCCGCCAGCCTTCCGCTTATCAGGTTGGAAGAAGGTAATGGTGACCTCCGGCGCATCATCAAAGGCATCCATGAGAATCTGATACTTCATATCCAATGCAGTCAGAGCTTCCTCGTCAAGCTCAATCTTTTCGTCGGTCAGACGCCCGGTTTCCTTGATGGCAGAGTCATATCCGGTGAGTGCTGCGAAGGGAGCAAACTGCGCCGCACGATCTGACATGGGCATCTGTGGTCGCGTCTTGGAGACATGGTGAGGAAGATTGATAATCTCGTCGTACCTATTGTTCATACGCATTCTGCACCTCACCTCTTAGATAAACTGGAATTTTCAAATTAGTCTTTGCAAATAACCTTTGAACCTTCACCATCAATTACAATTCCCTGACGGTTGTTAATTGGGCATAGATTCAAATC